>ENA-ORRZ01001555-ORRZ01001555.1-human-gut-metagenome-genome-assembly--contig:-NODE-1555-length-14178-cov-2.550945_pt1 | contig 14178 bp, 9 predicted proteins | sample MGYA00242185_ERZ509152 | MGnify/ENA primary metagenome ERZ509152 (study PRJEB26280, sample SAMEA2338668) | human gut metagenome | biome: human gut; feature: human-associated habitat; material: faeces... | reverse complement strand
CTGGCAACAGTCAACACCGCAACCCACGTGTATGACATGATGCGTCACCCCGACCGTGAAAAGTATGAAATAGATTTCTATACGAAGGCTTCGGGCAACGGACTGCTCATACTGACTAATATGAAAAACGAAGAGATTTACCGCACCAATATCGAGCTGTCAGCAGGCACTAATATCATTTCTTTCTTCGACAACTCCATCCTAAGAGGAAAGAAATACACGCTCACAGTGACCGACGGTGCAAACCAGTCTTATTCTATTCCTGTAACTTTAAGATAAAAAACAACGATGAAGAAATTATTGACTACTATAGTGTGCCTGATTTTACTAATGGGAACATCAATGATGAATGCCCGTCCCCCCATGTATACTTCAACGAATACCGAAGTTCCCTCCAAACTCGTAAAAAACGAACACGGAAGCTGGCAACTGATAGTGAACGGAAAACCTTTCATCATGCTGGCAGGCGAACTGCACAACTCTTCGGCCTCAACCACCGAATATTTGAACAGTCTGTGGACTCCCTTAAAAACACTGAACCTGAACACGGTGCTCGCCCCCATCGCTTGGGAACAGTTTGAACCGCAGGAGGGTATATTTGATTATACATTGATAAACAATATGATAGATGGAGCCCGAAAGAATGGATTCAAACTGTCTATCCTGTGGTTCGGAAGTTGGAAGAACGGAGAATCGAGCTATGCGCCTACTTGGGTGAAAGAGGATACCAAGCGTTTTTTCCGCGTGAAGAACGTGGAAGGCAAAGAAATCGAAACGCTTTCCCCTTTCTGCGAAAACGCCATGAAAGCGGACGCCAAAGCATTCAAAACATTGGTGGAACACATCAAAAAGGTGGATCAGGCAACGGGAACAGTCATCGCCCTGCAACCGGAAAACGAAGTGGGTATCTTTCAGGATATGGACTACTCGAAAGCCTCACTTGCGGCATACGAGCAGGAGATTCCGCAGGCACTTATTCAGTATATGAAGAAGAACCGCAAGAACCTGCGTAAAGAGCTGCTTTCCGCATGGGAGGAGAACGGGGCCAAGACTTCCGGCACATGGAAAACGGTATTCGGAGATAATGCCTGGAGCAAGAGTTTCTACACCACTTGGCAGTATGCCACTTACATCGATTTTATCTCTGCCGGTGCGAAAGAAATTTATCCGCTACCCACCTTCTGCAACTGTTGGCTGGTGCAAAAGCCCGATGACATGCCGGGAGTTTATCCCAACGGCGGACCGGTATCCCGTGTAATGGATATCTGGAAAGCAGCCGCACCGCATATCGATGTGCTTGCTCCGGATATTTACCTGTCCGACTTTAAGAATATTGTAGCAGACTATCACCGGGCGGATAATCCGTTATTGATTCCCGAAGCAGTGATGAAACCGGCCAATGCTTTTTGGTCATTCGGCGAACACAGCGCACTTTGTTATTCACCTTTCGGTATCGAAGATGGGGCGGATAATTTCGTCTTTGCCCAGTCTTATAAAGTGCTGAATGAATTGATGCCGCTCATTTCCGAACACCAAGGCAGCAACCGCATGATTGGCGTAATGAAAATGCCGGGTGAATCGGAACGTACAGTAACGATGGGCGATTATCAACTATGTATTAAATACGATGCCGAAGATGCTTACGGATTGATTATCCGGACCGGAAAGAATGAATTTGTTGTTGCCGGAATCAATTTCAAAGTTTATTTCACTTCTACCGACAAAAAGAAAACGGGTTATATCAAGCAAGTATGGGAAGGCGGTTACGATACAGACGGTGAGTGGAAAGCCACCCGTTTGCTCAACGGTGACGAGACTTACCACAACGCTGTACTGATTGCCAAAGGACGTCGTACGTTTACATCGGAAAAGAGTAACAACTACAATGCCGACCACAGCGACGAGATATTTGTTTACTCACCTACTTCCTATCAGGCAGTCTGGAGTCCGGGCATATATCGCGTGACAACCTATTTACGGTAAAACCAGCTTATTCATATATGAATAGGGTAGAAATCAGATATAAAATAGATCAGGCCTATTCATCTATGAATAAGTATAAAACTAATAACCAATAATTAAACAGTATGAAACACATATATTGTATATTTATCTCTCTTTGCACGACTCTATTCATCTGGAGTTGCAAAGATTCCGAAGAGATAGCTCCGGCATCTCTGACTATCAACAAGAATGAATTGTCATTCACCGGATATAAAAGTACCCTCGCCGTCAAAGTAGACGCCACCCGTCGCTGGAGTGCCGTTGCTTCCGAATACTGGATCACCATAAGCCCGGACAACTATCCCGGAGTAAATGAGAGTTTTATAGCGAATGTAGCTGTCACTGTCTCCGACAATGCAACAGGTCAGCCCCGCGAAGGACATGTCACCTTTTTCCTGCAAGACGAAGAGGTTATTACCCTGACCGTTAAGCAAAGTATTCAGGATGAAGGAGAAAGACCGGATGAAGAGTTTCCTATCACATGGGCCAATCTGCAATGGTGTGCCTCTAGCGTACTCAATGAGGGAGACGATTTTGAAGCCGGTTCGTGTATGTTTGCCGACGGTATCACCAATTCTGTCGACAGCGAAACAGGAGAAGAGATTACCTGCGATATCGGTTATTCGTTTACCGATACTGACCCGTCCGGAGAAGATTGGATATGGACTTCCTGTCCGTTTAATGGCGACTGGGGCAACAACTTCTATTATCAGGGGCGTATTCAAAACCTCACTGCCGGCACTTACTTTTATACATTCCGTTTCCGTAATGGTTCGGGACCTTACAAATATGCAGGAACAGGCGGATTATGGGATGGAGAAGTAAACGTCAACGGAAAGTTTGAAGTGAAAGAAGAAGAAGAGGAAGAACAAGAAGAATACGCAAGCATCGAAGATTACAGCCAACTATCCATCAATTGGGCAATACTCGGTGACTGGACAGCCAAGAATCCTATCCAACAAGGAGAACAGTTTGAAACGGGCGCACAGGTATTCATCGAAGGATTAACCGACTTGGGAACAGGCACTGCCAACAAACATGTGACTTGTGAAATCGGTTACTCCACAACAAACTCTGACCCGTCGGGAACCGATTGGACATGGCAATCTTGCCATTGGAACGGGCAATGGGGAAACAATCACTATTATCAAGGCAAAACTCCCGAAATCTCGACTGCAGGAACATATTATTATACTTTCCGTTTCAGAATAGACGAAGGAACTTATGCCTATGCAGGAACAGACGGGCTTTGGAATGGTACAAGCAGCACCTATAAAACTTTTCAGGTAACAATGTAGTTGTGTATTAGCATATATGCCGGGCTGGTTCTTTATAGTCCGGCATATATATCATTCAGTGGCAATCCCTTGCCCACATAATAATCGGTACCCACACCGACAGCCGCCAAATTAAATCCGATTATTGCATCTTCGATTTTTCTCTTTATCTTTGTAGTAAGTACATTCCTTGCTAATATAATACTGATGAGATACAATTGGATTTTCTGGCTATACACCCTACTATCTTTTGCCTGTCTCTCGCCGGGCACAGCACAGACACCTGTGCAAATCACCAACTATAACTATAAAAGCTACAAAGGCGGGATTCAAAACTGGGGCATTACGGTTTCTCCCGGACAGGTTCTTTACAGCAGCAATAACAACGGACTATTAAGATACAACGGCAACGACTGGACTCTTCTCGAACCGGGTGAACGCAGTACCGTACGCACAGTTCGCTGCATCGGCGACCGGATTTACACAGCAGGCGACAACAACATCGGCTACTGGCAATATGATGTAAACGGAAAAATCAACTATACGTCTCTTCTACCGCTGGTAAATAAGCTTGGAATCAAAGGAGAGACTTTTTGGAGTATAGCCGAAACGGAAGGCAAAGTATATTTCCATTCCTTCGGCAATATTATCTGGTATGACGGCAAGGATATGGGTTATCTGGTGAAAAACGACTGTTGTGTTTCTCTCTATCCGGCAGGTGACAAGCTATTTACGCAGAAGTGCGGCGGTGCTCTCATGCAAATTCGCAGCAATAAGCTGGAAAACTTCTGCGAGGATACAATCTTCATGAATGGAGAAACTAAATTCATGTTTCGGATTGCCGATGATGAATATATCATAGGGCAAGCCAGCGGGAAGATATATACACTGAAAGGTAATACCATAACCCCGCTACTCCAATTGGAAAATGCCAATCATATCCCCGTCCGGATAGACTGCGGAAGTATTTGGAAAGACGAACTACTTGCTGTCGGAACCATAGGCGACGGCTTGTTCCTGATTAACCTGAAAAGCGGGCAACAGACGCATTATCATTCTTCGCAACTGCAAGACCTCAATATTCATGGTTTGTGTTTCGCTGCCGAGAACTTCCTTTGGCTCTCGCTTGACAACGGGATATCATCGGTTATCCTCGAACCGGCCACTTATCTATGGAAAACAAATACTGACATAGGCACTTTCTTCGATGCGGCATCTTTCGACGGAAAGACTTATATCGGCTCCAACCAAGGTATTTATCTTTATGAAGAAGACGGCAGGAAGATGCAGACTTCGATGTACCCTCTTCAGTTCTGCAACCTGAAAAATGAATTGTTGTGCGGCACTACCACCCAACTGTTTAAAATGAAAGCCGGACAAACCAATTTCGAACCGTTCTACAACATAAACGGCGTCAGACAGTTTGAATATATAGCCGACCGTGGCGATGAATACATCTTCTTACGTTCTTATTCCGGAATTGCCCTGCTCGAATATAAAGACAACACCTGGAAATATAAGTCTTTACTTATAAATACGGAAGATTATGCCAACATCATGCCGGAAAATCTTCATACGGTATGGGCTATCCATCCGGAAAAAGGAATCTTCCGACTGCGCATCAACAAAGACCTGAATGAGATAACGGATTTCGAGAACTTCTCCGAAATAGACGGATACGCCAATTATAACAGAATCAGTCTGGTAAAAGTGGAAGATAAGATTCTGTTTGCGACGCCTAAAGGAATATACATGTTCGATATTACCGGGAAGAGTTTTAGAAAACAAGAACAAATAAGTAGAGAAATTCTCTATCTGAACAAGTTGCAATCTATAAAACCAGCCTATAAGAACGATATCTGGGTAGCTACGGATGAAGAGTTATTCCTCTATCACATTGCGGATTTATCTGCCGAATTAATAATGCACTGGCCGTTTGTTGATAATGAACTTATGCTTTACGACAAACATTATAATCTGAAATCAATTAATGATTCAATCACGTTTGTTTCTACCTGTGAAGGAACTGTCGTTATCAACAGCAAAATGGTAAACCGCCATGTCTCCAATCCACGCCCGTTACAGATAGAGACTTTCTGTTTCAACGATTATGATAACAATACTTTTTATGCAGATTTCCATCAGCAGGAAATAGAATTGCCTAATACCGCTACCAATATCACTATTCAAGTCACTACCGGACTGGGGACTCATGTCACTTCTATCTCTTACCGCCTTCCCGGAGTAACGAATGAATGGAGTCCGTGGCAAACGTCGGGCACTATCCACTTCACCAACCTGCCGTCCGGCACCTATCAACTCGAAATAAAGGATAGCAATCAAAATACATTGATAGTCCCGATACTCGTATCTCCGCCTCTCTACAAACGGACATGGATGATTTCGCTATATGTGTTGTTCCTGGTGATAATCACCGTCGGAGTGGTGACTCTCTTCAGCGAACGAAAACGAAAGAGATTACTCAAACAATACGAAGAGGAACAGAGAAAACATGCAGAAGAACTACAACATCAAGCCTACGAACAATTGCAGGAGAAAGTAAGGAACCAGGAAAGCGAACTTAAAAACCGGATGCGTTTCTTAACCCAAAAACAGGAATTACTGGACGCTATTTCTACAGAAGTGGAAACACAAAAGAATGAACTGGGCGAGCGGTATCCCAACAAGCTCTACCTCCGGTTAATGAAAATTATTCAGCAGGGCGCTACGGAAAAAGATAAGCTATTATCCTTTGAAAACTACTTCGTAGAAGTGCACTATGAATTTATGCTACGCATGCAAAAAGTATATCCGGACTTGTCGCCTTCGGAACTGAAATTCTGCTGTCTGATACGTGCCAACTTATCTACCAAAGAGATTTCCATTATTATGGGGATTGCGCTCCGGTCTGTGGAGTTGAAGAAATACAGGCTCAAACGGAAACTCAATCTCGATCAGGATAGCAGTCTGACGTCTTATATACTTTCCATTTAGAGAGTATTTATTCTGTCAGCCATTTCTTGAGTTCCTGTACATTGGTTCTACTCACAATGATGCGTTCCGGAACAGAGACACAAAGATTAACCACCACGCGATTACCAAACCAGGTCGTTATGTCAGTCACAGCTGCCTTGGATACAATAAACTGCCGATTTGCCCTATAAAACATGGCAGGATCGAGCTGTTTCATTAAATCATCGAGCAAACCACCAATGCGACTTTTGGTGCCATCATATTGCACAGCAATAGCATTTTTATCTTCCAAATAAATATATGCAATATTACTGACTTTAACAGGGATCAGTTTATCACGGACAGATACTAACAGAGATGTCTTATAAGAAGTAGTTCCCCGTAGGATCGTATCGGCCACTTTTTTAATTAAATCAGCGTTCTCTTGTGGTTGATAAAAGCCGGAAAAACGTTTCAACTTGTCCAGTGCCCGTTGCAAAGAAGCGCGACTGACCGGTTTAAGCAAATAATCAATACTATTTACCTCAAACGCTTTCAAAGCATACTCATCATAGGCAGTAGTAAAAATGATGGGACATGTTATTTTCACACTGTCGAATATCGAAAAAGAAAGATTATCTGCCAAGTGTATATCCATAAAAACCAAGTCCGGCATCAGATTATTATTGAACCATTCAATACTTTCACTGACGGATTGCAATACACCCATGACAACAGCGTCAGGCATTAGTTCATTTAACAAGCCAACCAGCTTTTTAGCAGTCAGTTGTTCGTCTTCTATGATAATTACTCTCATGGTCTATACAGTTTTAGGAGCTTCGAATACTAAAGGTAAAGTCACTCTGAATAGCTTATCTGTCTGTTCGATAGTAATGTTCTTCTGCCATTTCAACATATATCGTTCGGATAAGTTTGCCAAACCAATGCCAGCTCCAGCACTTGACATCGGTTTAGGCTGATAATTATTGCTGACTATTAATTCGCGATCGATGGTAGTCTCAATCGTGATGCAAAGTGGATACTGTCGGGAGACGATATTGTGCTTTACAGCATTCTCTATCAGTATTTGTAAACTGAGCGGAACAACAGAATAGTTTCTGAATGCAAAATTGATCTCTGTTTTTAACTGAAGGCACTCGCCATAGCGGACTTGAAGCAGTCCGAAATAATCATCTACAAAACGGAGTTCTTCATCCAAAGTCACTGTTTCCTTGGTTTGCAGAATGTAACGATAGACAGACGAAAAGCGCTGGATATATTCATGAGTTTTCTGCTTGTCTTCATCCACCAGCGAATCAAGGATACTCATTGTATTAAATAAGAAGTGTGGATCAACCTGGTTCTTAAGTGCTTGATAACGTATCTGCATATTTTCCACTCTAAGAGATTCGTATTGAAGAGCCAAGTGCTGACGCCGCTCGGATAAGTAAATGATATACGAGACGGATACTGTAATTAAAGCCAGCGACAAATTATTTAAAATAATTGCTCCGAATATGTTCGAAGAAAAAGACCAAACATTCTCCGGAATGAACAGACAAGCATACAATAACAACTGTAAGAAGCTAAATAACAGTGTAATTAAAAACACTCCCACAATAAGATACCCATTTCGCCTTGCGGTTGTATATATCCCCTTCAATATTTGGAAGCTAAAAATGAAGAGTAAAAATGTAAGTATAAAATAGTTTCCTGAACTATAAAACAAAGATACATATTTAGGAACAGTGTCTACGAAGCCAAATGTCTCTCCACCCATCATTTTGAGATACAAGGGAGAAAATAACGGCAATACACACATCAATGTGATAAAGACTGCAAGGCAGAAAGCCACCTGCCAGTTCATATAGCTTTTTTGCTGCATAAGGTTATCTTTAAAATGGTTCATATACACTGTTTTTACATCTTCTTATTTTCCTATAATACAAAGATACGAAAGGATTTACAACCATACATCGGTTCGGCAATAAACTGCTATTTTTTACAAATGAATTGCTTCTGACAAAAACAGACTGGCTGAATGAAACTATTGTTTACGCTTCTTCACCATATAAAACAATGAAGGAACCACATACAGCGTCAAAATAGTAGAGGTGACGATACCTCCGATGGTTACCAACGCCATCGGGGTACGGAAAGCCGCACCTGCCCCTCCGCCGAATTCAAGTGCATTAGGTAGTGTGCCGATAGCGATAGCCACACTGGTCATGATCACCGTTTTCAATTTTGTCTTTGCCGACTGAATGGTTGCCTGATGTAACGATTCTCCCCGGTCAAGCAATTGCCGATTATAATCGTATATCAGAATACTATCGTTCACCGCCAGCCCCAACAAAGTGATAACGGCAATCAGCGAAAGCATATTCATGGACGATCCGCTCAGGAAAACAAGCGCCAGTACCCCAATCATAGCCATCGGCAATGTGGTGAGCAACAGAAACGGATGCCAGAAGTTTTCCAGCAGCGACGCCATTAGCATGTATAGCAATATAATAGACAGAATTAACGTGAACGAAAGTTCTTGCAACGACTCATCCATATCGTCTGCCATACCCGCCCATTTCACGGTCACGGATTTGGGTGCCTGAAGATTATCCATCAACTGAGTAACTTTACCTTGCATCTCCATATCCGAAACATTGTCTTTGGGCATGATACCAAATTCCACCGTCGGGAGCTTATTCACGTGATAGATTTGAGCCTGCGAGATATCGTATGAAATATCTGCCAACCGCTCTACTGTGTAATGTTCTCCGTCCACCAGTACAGGAATGTTCTTGATGCGGGCTATATCACTAATGTCCTGTTCATTATAGCTGATACGGATGTCATATTCTTTTCCATTCTCTTTATATACACCGACTTTAATGCCGGTTATGGCGCTATTGATGGCAGTTGCCACATCAAATACACTAAGATTCAGTTTCGAAACGATTTCCTGTCGTGGGATGACACGAACCAGTCGATTCCCGTTACGGCTGTTCGCCTCGTAGCCGGAGACTCCTTCCATATCAAGTAAAGCAGCTTCTACCTTGGCACTCGTTGCTTTCAGATCTTCCACATTTTCCGACTGCAACAGGAAGGAAATCGGCAGACCGCCTTCGATACCGTTGGCAGATACCAATGCTTTGACCGCCGGGATGCTGTCGAGCTGTGTCTTCAGTATTTCAGCTAATTGTACGTTGCTTCTCTCCCGCTCAGCAGCCGGCGAAAGGTGTGTTATGATTTTGAGCAAATTCGGACCTTTGGGCATGATACCTTTCTCACCAATCACTGTTTGAATGGCAGTTACTTCTGGATGCTGCATAATCAGCTTCTCCAGTTTCTTGGCATACTCACCCGAAGTCTCCAAAGAGGAACCTGCCGGAAGATCGACCTCCACAAATACACGATTCATATCTTCTTTGGGCATGAAATTGAAATCAATGAAGTTCAGCAATCCAAACGAAGCAATGAAGACTCCCATCATAGAGACAAAGAGTATGACACCCCGGCGGTTCTTAGCCAACAGCTTTTCCAGCGAACGCCCGTAACGCTCGGAGAGGCGATCGAAGAAACGGTCGAGGAATTGGTTGAACTTAGTGGCTTTCAAATCCTTCTTTAACAGAACACTGGCAAGCATGGGTGTCAAGGTGAACGACACAAGCAGAGAGAAGACAGTGGCTACGGAAATAGTCAGCGCATATTCTACAAAGTACACACCTATCATAGAAGACATCATTGCCATTGGCAGGAAAACCACCAAGTTGGTTCCCGTTGACGCGATCACCGCCATTGTTACTTCGGAGGTTCCTTCTATGGCCGCCTGCTTGATGGGTATTCCTCCTTTTTTCAGACGAACAATGTTTTCAATCACCACAATGGAGTTTGATATCAGGGCACCGATGGAAACGGCAAAGCTCATGAGTGTCATCATGTTCAACGTGGCGTTCAACTGTTTCAATACGATGAAACTGGCTATGAGGGATATCGGTATGGAAATACTGACGATAATCACCGTACGGTGGTCGCCGATGAAGAGATACAGGATAGCTCCCGTGAGAATAATACCGAGAATGACGTTCACCAAAGCATCGTCTACAGCACTTTCCGTATAAGCCGAGTTATCGAACGGGATACTTAGTGTCACTCCTTCGGGCAGTTCTTTCTCAAACTCGGGCAGTTTCTCCTTGATGGCTCTTGCCAACTTCACTTCATTGGCATTGGGTTCTTTGAGGATGTTGAGTGTAACAACACTGCTGTAATACTTGTCGTTCTTTAAATCATGGAAAGTCGATTTGTTGGTGGGACGCTTGATGCTGTCGCTCACCACGGCAAACTCCCGCACGGACAATGGATAGCCCTGATGTGGAATCATTAGCTGGTTGATAGCTTGCGGAGAAGATACTTCCTGCCCGGTTTCGATAGAGAAGTTCATTCCGTCATAGTCGTAGGTGCCGCCGGGCAGTTTCGTATTGGCAGCCCGAATGGCTTCTCCCGCCTGAGTGAGATCTAAGCCCAATTCGGCAGCACGCCGCATATCTGCGAGTATCTTGATTTCACGCTTCTCGCCGCCAATAATATTCACTTTGGTGACACCGTTGATGCGGGTAAAGAGATTCCGCAATTTATTGTCGGCAAGGTCATATAGCTCTTTGCCGGACCTGTTACCACTCATTACGATAGAGAGTACAGGAGCATCGGCAATATTTGTTTTCTGTATCAACGGACGTTCTATGCTTTGAGGCATCTCCGCCATAGCCAACTCTACTTTCTCTTTCACTTCGTTCATCGCTTCGTTCTCATTCTTGCTTGATCGGAACTCGGCCTGTACGGTAGATACATTCTCCATCGAATAGGAAATCACCCGTTTCAAGTTACTCAATCCGGAGACCTCTTTCTCTATTTTCTCAGTCACATTCTTTTCCAGTTCTTCGGGTGTTGCTCCGGGAAGAACGGTTGTCACCATAATGGAAGGGCTGTTTACTTTCGGCATCATATTGACACCTACATTCATATAAGCCATTATTCCGAAGAATGCCAATGCGATGAAGAGCATTGTAGTGGTAACGGGACGTTCTATTGCAAATTTCGTTAGTTTCATAAGTCGGAATTCATTGTTTTAATAGCCGATTTATCTGATATTTTTTCTACTCCCACGGTAACATATTCGTCTTCCGGCTTTACATTACCTTCTATAATCGCCTGTTGGCCTACAATGCGGACAATACGTACCGGAGTGGCAACAGCTCGTCCATGTGCGGCTTTATAAATAAGATCCTTCCCTCCTACAGAAGCGATAGCTGTGAGAGGTATGCGAATGGAATTACCGCTTCCCGCCAATTTCATTCGGATGTTGGCGGTAATTCCTCCGGCAGCTATGGCTTGCTGATTACTAAATTCTGCTTTGATTCGAAAAGCCTTACGGGTATCGTCCATGATAGTACTTTTCTGTGTCACTCTACCTTGCAATTCGGGTAGTGACGAACCTAATTCAAGCGTCACACTGTCTCCTTCCTTTATTTGAAAAGCCTCTTCCATGGAAGCAAAGTATTCTGCGGCAAGTTTGTCCGTTTCAGACAGAATAAAAAGTTGTGTACCAGATACAACGTGGTCTCCTTCTTTGATAGACACATCTGTGATAGTGCCCGCGAACGGAGCTTTCACCACGTATTGTTCTTCCAGTATATGTATTTCTTTGGCTTTGTTCTTCACTTCCAGTTCAAGGTCTTCCACTGCCTGTCGGGCTACGAATCCTTTGGCTAGAAGCACTTTCTGTTTCTCAAGTTTACTCAGCATATCTTTGTAAATAGTATGTTGTTGTTCCACTTGGAGCTGATAGTTCTGTATCGGATAAGCAATAAGTGCCTGCCCTTCAGATACCTTTTGTCCGGGGCGAATCATCACTTTGGTAGCAATGCCGTCTGCCTGCGGTGCGAACTTAAAGGAACGTGCATACGCTAAATCCGCATGATAGAGTTTTTCCTCACTGCTATCGTCATACGCTATTCGGGCAGTGTTAACAATAATTGCCGCATCTTTTAAGTTCTCCACAGGAGTCTGTGATGTCGGGTTTCCGCCACAGGAAGCCAATCCCAGTAAGGGAATTACCATTCCCACCATCATTTTAATCTTTCTCATGTTATCGTCTGTTTTTAATGATTATTTCAGTAAGTTCTTAATATTCACAACTGCCGCCCGATAGTCCAGAGTGGCGTTAAGAAGCTGTAGTTTTGCCTGGATATAGGAAATGCGAGTCTCTCGGAGTTCGAGGTTGGTAATCAACCCCAGACGAAGTTTCTCTTCCGAAGCCTGTATTTCCTTGTCCGCCAGTTCTACCATTTTCCGGTGAGTGCGAATTTGGGTAAAGGCTACGTTTTTATCTGTCAGTAAATTCAGGTAATCTTTCTCCAATTGGTTGCCAAGGTCAATATATTCCATTTTGCTCTTTTCGTAAGCAAGGCGTGATTTGCGTACTTTGGACAGATTAAATCCACCGGAGAAAATCGGGATACTTAAGTTAATGGTTCCATAACCGACTCCGTTTCTGTCTTTGAACCGGAATTTATCATCAAAAGCATCCAATGTATAACCCAGGTTGAAAGTAAGTTTGGGAAGAAATGCCGCTTTAGACAAGGCGATTTCCTGTTTTGCCAAATCCATTCGTTTGATACTCTGTTCCATTTTTAGAGTTCCAACGGGAAAGATTTCTTCATTAACCATTTTAAGAGTATCATCTGCCAAAGCAATTTCGCCTTTTATCTCAAACGGTTCTTCTTCCTTCATACTGGCAAGCAGGCGAAGTTCCCGCAGCAGATTCCCAAGTGTTTTACGGGTATTTTCAATATCGGGCAATGTCTGCTGGTAATAGAGTTCGGACTGTTTCATAGCAAATTCGCTGGTAAGTCCATTGGCAAACATCTCGCGGACTTGTTGAAACTGGTTCCATGCCAAAGCACTATTCTCTTCAAAAACAATAAGAGATTCTTTTATATAGAGCGTTTGATAAAAAAGAAGAGTGCCTTGCTTCATCACCTCATTGGTTTGGTCCAACTGTGATAACTTCATGTAAGCATTTGCCAATTTGGCTATTTTCTGATTAGCAAGAGCAGGAGCATTATAAATAGATTGCTCCAAAGTAAGCGCACCGTTTAGTGTATTTTTGAAATTCACAGGAAATTTATTAGGTAAACCTTCTGTTCCTTCCTGGTCACCACCATTGACATACATATAACTTCCATTAAAATCACGCCGGTAGCCCAGATTGGCTCTAATACTTGGCAGATATTCCGAACCATTTTCACGTCCTCCCCACTTTGCTTCGTGTCATTTTGAGCTTTCTTAATACTCATATTCTCCCGTTCCACTTTCTCCAGATATTGCTCCAGAGAGTATTCCTGTGCTTTCCCTACCAATGGGATAAGTACAAATAGCAAGATTAAAACTGTTCTCATCAGAAATAATAAATTAGTTTATTCTGATGCAAAATTACCGAGATAGTTACTGACGTATATAACCTATGAGATAAACAGTCTTATTTACAGAATGAGTTGCAAATTATCGAAATGAATTGTTGAATAAGTAAGCCTTCGTTTCATAAGAATGTCATGCTATAATCATTCAGAAACCAAAGAATTTGAATCCAATTATCTGAGTTTTTGCTTGAGAGTGTCTCAAAGTCCTTATAAATTAAAAATGAAGTGCACCCCAAAAGTTCTGTGTCTAACTTTTGGGGTGCACTTCATTTACGATGGTGATTTTATTAAAAACACATCCTTAAAAAGTAATTTTTAATAAGAGGCTGTTGCCGAAATGCCTTCTTTCTCCAATAAAGTTACAATATGATTTAACTCTTCATGCGTAGCTTTCTGTAAATCGTGGTCGGGAGTTTCCCGGTCAATCGTATAAATCATCACTTGACGGGGAGCGATTTCTTTCACTGCTT
>ENA-ORRZ01001548-ORRZ01001548.1-human-gut-metagenome-genome-assembly--contig:-NODE-1548-length-14198-cov-2.988687_pt1 | contig 14198 bp, 10 predicted proteins | sample MGYA00242185_ERZ509152 | MGnify/ENA primary metagenome ERZ509152 (study PRJEB26280, sample SAMEA2338668) | human gut metagenome | biome: human gut; feature: human-associated habitat; material: faeces... | reverse complement strand
AAGCTGCGACTTCCCGACAAATTATCGGATTACTGGATGGAGGACAGCCGGACAAGGACTTCTTTCATATCCATCCAGATTTCTTCCAGACGCACTTGCAGGTCGTTGATGTCTGCTTCATAGATACTGCCTGTCTCATTGGCTCGTTTTGCATACTGGTTCAGGTTGTTGGAGCAGATTCGCAGGAGCGAAACCATTGCTTTCACATCCTGCAAATCAAGATTGATACAGTAGCCGTCCAGAGCCATTTTTCTCAGATATGCCCCCATACTGCGGATACCAAGCTCGTCCATCTTCTGATGGATTCGCTCGACTTCCTCCTTGGATGCCAGGAAATGAACATCCTGGTCACGCTTTACCATTACAACACCTCCTCGTAGCCCTCAGAGCGTTTTGCAGGCGGGATATGCTCGGACTTGGATTTCAGATCAGCCAGAACAGAGGGGCGTTCCGCTTCTCCTTTTTCAGCACGGCTTTCCACCGTATCTTCCATATTCAGCGCCGCATCCAGCTCCGCAAGCCGCTGACTTTTTGCCGCAAGTTCCGCTTCCTGGGGGAATGGTTTTCCAAGTTCTGCTTTTGCCGCTTCCTGCTGATTGTAGAGATTGGTCAGCTGTTCATTGGCTCTTTCCAGCCGCTCAGGAATGCCAGAAAGTGCGTTATCCAGTCGGGTGATATTTCCCCTGGCATCCGTGCCAAGGGCTACACGGTGGCTCATAGCCCCTTTCAGAACGATGTCAAACTCACTTCGGAAGCTGTCATAGGAAAGCTCCATCTGGAATCCTCGGTAACTGCCCAGCGGAACTGGATCAGCACTTTTTGTCTCCTTGCAGGCGGCAAGAATGATTTCACCGGCATCGGCTTTTTCCGCATAATGTCTGCCCATGATTTCCATACCACAGAATCCTTCGGAGATCTGCGGATGTGCCTCCACGATCTTGATGTCCGCTTCAAAGCCATGGATATAGCCAGTCTGCTTTTCAATCTCAGCCGGGAAGTATTTCAGGAGCTTATCCTCCATGCGGTACTGCTGGCTCTGGTGGTCAGCTTTCAGCACTTTCAGCCTTGCTACATCAATATCCAAGTCCATCTTTTCCTTGATGAGCGGATTACCGGCACATAATGCTTTGATCTCCGCATAGGAAAGTGCCTGCTCATCCACATCGTCACAGGAACGAACCGGAGATTTGGAGGTCATGATCTGAGAGATAAATTTCTGCTTATTCTCCAGGGTCTGGTACAAATATGCGTCGAAGGTTCCCTCGGTCACATACTGATAGACCTGAACCTCTTTATTCTGGTTGCCCTGACGGATGATACGACCGTTTCTCTGGGTCATATCAGACGGACGCCAGCCCACATCCAGATGATGAACCGCCACCAGTTTGTCCTGCACATTGGTTCCTGCGCCCATTTTCTGCGTACTGCCAAGCAGCACACGCACCTGCCCGGTACGAACCTTGGCAAAAAGTTCTTTCTTTTTTGCTTCGGTATCCGCATCGTGAATAAAGGCGACTTCCTCGGCAGGTACACCGTTTGCCATTAACTTGGTTTTGATGTCGTCATAGACATTGAAGGTGCCGTCATTTTTCGGAGTGGAGAGGTCACAGAACACCAGCTGTGTCAGCCTGTCAGCTTGCCCGTCCTGCCAAATGCGGAGGATATTTCCCACACAGGCATTGAGCTTGCTGTTTGGGTCATCCGGCAACAGCGGGTTCATCAGCCGCTGATCCAGCCCCAGCTTCCGCCCATCGCTGGTAATCTTCAGCATATTGTCCACAGAAGGGTCAATCATACCGGCATGAACATCCGCAGCTCTTTCGGAAAGAGATGCAACCATATCCTTCTGATACTCAGAGGGCTGCACCACAACCGTCTCAAATTTCGCTTCGGGAACCGGAAGATGCAGCTGGTCAGAGGTCTTGATGTCGGCTACTTCCTTGAACATATTCATCAGTTCAGGAAGATTGAAGAACTTGGCGAATCGGGTTCTGGCACGATAGCCGGTTCCTTCAGGAGCCAGCTCAATGGCCGTCGTTGTCTCGCCAAAGGTGGATGCCCAGGAATCGAAGTGGGTCAGGTTCTTCTTCTGGAGCGTACCGTACTGGAGATAGCGCATGACCGTGTAAAGCTCGGTCATGGAGTTGCTGACCGGAGTGCCGGTGGCGAAGATAACGCCACGACCGCCAGTGATCTCGTCCATATAACGGCATTTCATAAACATATCCGAAGATTTCTGCGCTTCGGAGGTGGAGAGACCTGCCACATTCCTCATTTTGGTGTAGAGGAACAAATTTTTGAAGGCATGGCTCTCGTCCACAAACAGCCGGTCAACGCCCAGCTGTTCAAATGTGATGACATCATCCTTTCTGTCGGCGGCGAGAAGTTTATCCAGTCTGGCTTCCAGAGATTTTCTGGTTTTCTCCATCTGCTTGATGGTAAAATTCTCGCCACGCTGATATTTCAGTTCTGCGATTGTACCCTCGATCTCATCAATCTGCTCCCGCAGCTGCCGTTCCTGTCGTTCGGCAGAAAGCGGGATTTTTTCAAACTGGCTGTGACCGATGATGACTGCATCATAGTCACCCGTTGCGATACGAGCGCAGAACTTCTTACGGTTTGCTGTTTCAAAATCCTTCTTGGTGGCAACAAGGAGCTTGGCACTCGGATAGAGGTGGAGGAACTCATTTGCCCACTGCAAGGTGAGGTGGTTCGGAACCACAAACATGGACTTCTGGCTCAGCCCAAGTCGTTTGCTCTCCATAGCGGATGCTGCCATTTCAAAGGTTTTGCCCGCACCAACTTCGTGTGCGAGCAGGGTATTTCCACCGTAAAGCACATGGGCGATGGCATTTCTCTGATGTTCACGGAGGGTAATGTCCGGGTTCATACCGCCGAAGCGGATATGGCTGCCATCATACTCACGGGGTCTGGTGGAGTTGAAAAGCTCATTGTACTTCGTAACCAGTGCTTCACGACGGCGGGGGTCTTTCCATACCCAATCCTGAAACGCATCCTTGATTGCCTGCTGTTTCTGCTGTGCCAGAGTGGTTTCCTTTTTATTCAGGACACGCTTCTGCTTGCCATCTGCATCTTCGATGGTGTCATAGATACGAATGTCTTTCAGGTTCAGCGTTTCTTCCAGAATGCGATAAGCATTGGCACGGTCAGTACCGTAGGTCACATACGCCGCCACATCATTGTAGCTGGGAGAGCTTTTCCCATTGATACGCCACTCTGCGGTCATTTCGGAGAATTTCACCTCAATGGAACGGCGCAGGTAGTATGGGGTCTCAAAGGTTTCCTCCATGAACTGCTGAATATAGTCTGCATCAATCCATGTGGCACCCAGACGGACATCAATCTCAGACGCATCCAAATCCTTCGGCTGTGCCTTTTGCAGTGCCTCCACATTGATATTGAAAGCGGAATCACGGTTCGCCGCCATCTGTGCGATACGCAGCTTGCTTCTCACATCACCAGAAAGGTATTCGTCCGCAGTCTGCCAACCGGCTTCCACATCATCAGGTGCCATCGGGTCTTTGAAGATCACCCCACGCAGCTCTGTTTGAATGGCTTCATAGTCCTCAGGGGTTCCCAGGAGCTGTGCCATGAAAGGAAGATCAACTTTACCACGCTCACCAATAGAGATTGCCAGAGCTTCCGATGGGGTATCCACGCTGGTCACTCTGCGTTCCTGCTTGATCGTTCTCTTGGTGAACATATCCGCCTTGCTCTTTAAGTTGCCGTCCTCATCCACATTTTCCAGAGAACACAGAAGGTAATAGGAGGAATCATCAGAGAAAGCCTGCCCATTTGCACGGTTGTTGATGAGACCGTTCTTTGCGGTAAACGCATCGTAGGCATCATTCAGTTCTGCCTGCTTCTGAGAAATCATCTCATCCGGGTAATCCTCCAGCTGATATTCGATCAGCTCATTGACGATACCACGGAGTTCCACCATGCCTTTCACACGGTCTTTTGCTTTCTCGTTCAGCTCCACATGGCGCATGATGGAGTTTTCACGGAAGTACACTTCGCCGTCCACTACGGCATAGGAATAGTTCTTTACATCTGGAGTAGCTGGAATGGTTTCCGCTTCCTTGCCCTTGCTGTTTTCAACCGGCAGCTCCACGGCCTGATAGGTTCCCTGAATGTGGGAAACCGCCTCTTTCAGAAGATCGGACAGCTCCGCACCCGGAATCGGACGGACGGTAATATCATCCTTGCCGTAAGGGGTACTTTCCAGAACCGTATCGCCCAGAACCATTTCCGGGTGGTCTACAAAGTAGCTGTTCATGGTGTGTCCTTCTTCGGTACGGTTCAGATGCACCCAATCAGGAACGATGTCAATCGGATGGTCACGCTTTTGCAGGAAGATGATGTCGGACACGACTTCCGTGCCTGCGTTCTTCTTAAAGGCATCGTTTGGCAGACGAATGGCACCAAGCAGTTCCGCCCTCTGTGCCAGATACCGCCTTGCATCCGAGTTCTTGGAATCCATGGTATAACGGCTTGTCACAAAAGCGACCACACCGCCGGGACGAACCTGATCCAGAGCTTTGGCGAAGAAATAGTTGTGAATAGAAAATCCCAGCTTGTCGTAGGGCTTATCCGATACCTTGTAGTTACCAAAAGGAACATTACCCACAGCCAGATCATAGAAGTCTCTGCGGTCTGTCGTTTCAAAACCGGCGACTTTGATTTCTGCGTTGGGATAGAGCTTCTGAGCAATTCTGCCGGTGATGGAATCCAGTTCCACACCATACAAACGGCTGCTCTGCATTTCAGGAGGGAGCATACCAAAGAAGTTGCCGATACCCATAGCAGGCTCCAGAATATTTCCTGTTTCAAAGCCCATCTGTCCGACCGCATCGTAGATGGAGCGAATGACCGTAGGACTGGTATAGTGGGCATTCAGCGTCGAAGCTCTTGCCGCAGCATACTCGTCATCAGACAGCAGATTCTTCAGAGTGGTGTACTCCTGCGCCCAATTTCCCTTATCAGGGTCAAAGGCATCTGCCAGACCGCCCCAACCGACATAATTCGACAAAATCTCCTGTTCTTCGGTAGTGGCGTTCCTGTTCTCGCTTTCCAGTTTGAACAGAGTTTCAATGGCTGCGATGTTTCTTGCGAATTTCTGCTTCGGTCCACCTTCACCGATGTGGTCATCCGTGATGTGGAAGTTCACCGCAGGAACAGGAGGGACTTCTCTGGTTGCGAGGGACTGCTCAATCTGAGCGATGATGTCCATGACCTCAGGATTCTGCCAGCCGTCCACCTTGGTGTAGTCCTGAACAATCGTGTCCTGACCGTCCCTGCAATGAATGAGGTCAAGACTGCCCGGTAACGGTCGCCCGGTATTCATTGCGCCCAGAGCTTTAACCTGGGTGGAAGGGAGGGAGTGGTAGGCTCTCAGGGCATCTTCAAAGGAACTGTATTGCTTAATGTCCAGCGCACCACGCTTCTGGATGTCCTCTGCCACATAGAAATGGTCAATGAAATGTTCCGGCTGTACCGGTTCGGCAATGCCATAGACCTGTGCGTGTGCCTTTTCATCAGGATAGTCACCGTAGATACGGATGCACTTATGCTCCTGCTGATCGTAAACGGCAGCACCGTCATACTTGAACCCATCATCCTCCATGGTTCCGTCTACATAGCCCTGGGCAGCTTTTTCCGCTTCTTCCAGAGTATAGTAGTCCAGTTTATCATCGAAGCCGTTTTCAAAGTGATGATAAGCGGCAACCAGATAACGACGTTCAGGCTGTACTGTTTCGGTGCTGATTTCGCCCTGAATTTCCTCTGTAACGGAGTTTTCTTCGGTATAGGCATCACCCCTTACCGCATGGTTTCTTTCGTCCTGAGAAAGCATTTTTTCAAAGTTCTCACGGCTTTCCGCACGGAAGATCGGATAAAGTAGAGAGGGGTCTCTCAGCTGCACTTCCCGGTCGGTGATCTGCTCGACCAGAAAAGCGGTATCGTCCAGATAGACCGTATCGCCAACCTGATAATTCCACGCCGGTGTTTCTTCAACCGGCTCTGCGATATTTTCTGCGGAATCTTCGGACTGTAATGCTTCCATAGCCCCCACAGTCTGACGGACTTCCTCCAGGTAGTCATTGGCAAGCCACTCATCGTCAAAGTATTCCGTAACACCCTCATGGTCTACATAATAGGTTCCGGTCTGCTCATCCCAGATGGCATACTCGCCATCCTCGGTATCAACCACAGCGAAACGCTCATAAACATCTTCCAGAGGATTTGTTCTGGCATCTTCGATTGCCTGCCGCTCAGCTTCTTCCTCAGGGGTAAGAAAGCGACCTTTTTTCATCAGAGCGTCAATTCTCTGTGCTACCTGTGTCCAGGACATCTGCACCTTATCGCAGCCGCTTTTGGTGTAGCGAACGCCCTTGGCATCGTGATCCTGACCGCTGTGTGTCGCACCGGAACAGGCATGGGAATGACCGCCGGTGCCGTATTCATGCTTCAAAAACTCGGCTTTGTCCTTAACAGAATGATTTTCCTGCCAGTATTCATAGATACGGCGCTTTCCACCGGCAAAGCCGCTGCCACGGGTCAGGTCTGCATTGACCTCATCATCCGTAATAAACTGACGGACAAGGGGCATCTGCATCATATCGCTCTGATATTCCCTGACAGGGGCATCCAGTTCATTCAACCGCTTTTCAATGCCATCCAGCTTGTGATAGTGGAAACGAAGCAGAGAATGGTCGGCATCATGGGCAATCATAAACCCACGATACTCCTCTTTCATTGCCGTTAAAAACTCAGGCTGTTTGAGCTGTTCTGCCAGCCATGCGGTTTCTTCCGGAAAACCATTGCTGCGGATTTCCGACAAAGTAGGGAAGAATCCCATTGCCTTTGCTTCATCAGAAAGGTCATGGTAGAGATACCAAATGGACTGAGCGATTTTTTCACGCTCAAAGCCGGGGGCTTCCACCAGTTCCACATTGGTAGCGTACCGCCCGTTTTCCAGCAGCTCTCCAATCCGCTTTGCGGCATCCTCCCATGGAATGATCTGCGCCCTGGGGCTGTCAATGGCAGAGGAACCTTTGGCAAGATGAATCCCGTCCCCGGCATACCATGCGGAAATATTGCCGCTGTCCTCTTTCAGACCGAAACCGCCGTGATAAACCCGCTTCAGAGCCGGGACAATTTCTTCCACAGGTTTTTGCTTCATATACTCCAGAGCAACGATTTTCCGGGCATCATCGGTATTGCTGCCAAGCAGGAGAAAGTGGTCGATTTCTTCCTGAGAAAAAGAAAAAGCAGAGGGCTTTCGGCTCTCTGCTTCGTCGATAAAACTGATTTGTTCGTGTTCGGAGAGGAACAGGTTCAGACTCAGCTGTTGATAAGCTCCGTCATCACGATTTCCTCCGCCTGCGCTTTCAGGCTGCTCATGTGTCTTGCCCAGCCCCGCTGATCCGTCTCTTTCTCCGGTGCCGGGTTGTTCTTCAGGTACTGGTTCATCAAAAGTTCCACTCTGGCTTTCGCCGTCTCCTCGATCTCCCACAGGTGGGGGAACAGGGTCTCCGTCAGAATCATGTCGTTCAGGAGCATCGGATTGTTCTGCTCCAGAAACGCTCTGCGCATCCTGCCATATTTGCCCAAAGGTCTCGTTTCCTCGTTCTCCAACCTGATGTTCGGGATTCTGTAATCCCCGGCCTGTCTGTAAGTCATTTCGCTCATAATCTGCGCTCCTTTCAGCAGCTCTGTTCTGCTCGTATTCACCAATCGCTTTCTCGATCTCCTGAAACATCCGTGAACTGATTGCATTGACTGCCGTGCCGAGGGTGTTTACCGTCTGGCGGGTGTTAAAATCAAAGACATTCAGGAAGTCCTCATGCTCGAAGTAGTTGTCAGGGTTCTCAACCAGTCGGCAGTACATCGCATAGGATACGCTGTTTGCAACCGCTCTCTTGAAAGCCACTTCGATGTTAAGTTCATCATACTCCTCAAGGAAGCTATTGGCAACGATGTCGAGGATCGGCTTCTTGTAATCCTCCCAATACTCCGCAGAAAGAGACAGCGCAATCTCCTCCAGCTGCGCCTCCAACAGTCCATCTGCGGCGACACCAAAGGAACGCTCCATAGCTTCCATCACATACGCACGGTTTTCCTCTGTGACTTCCCAAGGTTTCAGTTCAGGGGATGAACGGCGGACACCAGTATCAGCCACATCGAATACATACCGCAGATAGGGCTTATCCCTGTTGGTCACAAACAGTGCGATGCCGGTGGAACCTCGTCTGACATATCTGCGGTACTTCTCGTCGTTCCACTCGTCATAAGGCTTGCAGAAGGTGGCATTGGGGCGCTGGGCATAAATCATCACCTGTTCCGGATAAGTGAACTCATAGTTTCGGGACACCGTTACCAGAAAGGAAGTCCAGCTATCCTTGTTCGATGTGATCTTTCCGATGGTCTCTCTTGCCAACCCGGAATAAAATCGCTCTTTTGCGTTCATCATTTCCCTCCAATCCTTAAAAATCAGGATAAAGATTCAGCCTATCAAAAGTCTCGTCATCCATACCGGACAACTTATTGAGAACAGAATCAGCCAAGGCACAAAGCTCGGCTTCCTCCTCGGAAAGCTGCTCCTTCATCTGCAAGAGAGCTTCACACAGCCCCGACCTTGTGCCGGGGCTGTAAAGCATCATCAAGTTCCGTTCATCTCGTGTGAAATTCATCATTCCATATCCCTTTCCGGGTGGCTTCTGGGCGGTTTATGGGGTGTATCGAAAACCGACATTTCTTTCAGCTGTTCCAACACGGAAGGGCGTTCTTCCGCAGCGGGAGCTTTCCCATTGTTAATGATGCCATCCAACATCCCATAGTCGTCCTCCATAGCCATCTCTGCGTTTTTCAGATAGTTTTCGGGTTTCATAAAGTTCTGAAGCTCCACGAAACCGAAGGCATCAACGTAATAACAGGATACTTCACCGGCGACCTTGAGCGCCACGATGTCGCTGACCGACATACTGTGACCACGGAAGTCCTCCGGGTGGTCAATATTGAACCTGGTATAAAGAGCTTCCAGCTGCTCTGCAGCACCGGCGGACTGCTCAATCGGACCATTGTAAACCACCTCATAATGGTCAATGGTCGGCTGGTTTTCCAGTTTCTGAATGTGCCAATACGGCATGAAGCGAAACTCGTCGGTCTCGTCAATGCGCTTCAGCTGAAGGACTGCGTAAGAGTCCGTGGAGCTTTCCAGAAACGCTACCATTCTGTCATCGGAAGTGGTATTTCCATGAATATCATCCCATTTTTCAATTTTCATAGGCGACCTCCTTATCGTTGCGGTTCCTTGTACTTATGCGAGGGCGTTGCAGGGGCAGTCTTTTCTGCCGCCTGTGCCAGCTTTTCCATGACCGACTCACGCTTGGGCGGGTCGATCTTATCCAGCTGACTTCTCAGCACCTTGGCAACCTCTACGGCAGTTTCCTCACGGGACTCCGCAATAGCCGTATCCAGAAACTCACGGTATAGTGCAGTATTGCCGGCGGCAAGGTCTGTCTTGATTTTCTGGATATGCGCCTGCACATCATCGACCTGATCCATATATTCATAGGGGTCGAAGTTCTCGGCAAAACGGTCGAGCTTTAACGCAAGCTCTACAATAGGGTCGTTCACCACAACCGCCTGCCTGCCAACCTCAAAAGCCTGCTCCATCACATCCTCATAGACCATGACACGAAGCTCCCTGCGTTCCAGGCCAAAGGATTCCAGAATTTCTTTTCTGGCTTCGATCATAGTTAAATCCGGGTTATCCAGCTGACCACCATCTATCTCGTTGTAGTTCTCATCCAACAGAGTGTAATCGTAGCCATCCTCACAGGTCTGCACCGCCAGGATTCTGTCACGCCCAACTTTCCATGCCGCTTCATCACCCATGATTTCAGGCTCTGCCATATAGGTTGCGCCGTTACGCTCCATGATTTCTGCGAACTGGCAGATGTGGAACACATTGTAACCAACCTGGGTATGGTACTCGTCGATGAATTTGCAGGGTTTCACGACAGTTTCATCGGGATAGTGAATCTGGACACAGCCACCGTCAGGAATACGAAACAAGTCCTTATAGTGGCTGTCAATAAATCGGATGTCCTTGCCGTCCGGGTTATACTCATTCCTCATTTGCGTTTTCCTCCGTTATCAAATTCCATGTTAAACCTGGTCTTTCCGTCCTCGAATACCTCCATATAGACCGTGGCATCAAAGGTGTTTCCGGTCTTAGCTGATTTACAGCCTTTCAGTTTGATTTTCCCAGAGCCAAGCAGTTTCTGTGCCGTGGCACTGGTCATGCTCTTGCCGATACTCTCAAAATAACGGTTGTTTTTCCAGAGGGCGAACTTGCAGCTTCGGTTAGAACAGAAAAATGCTTTCGCCTTTTCTTCTACAGAACTGCCGCAGACAGGGCATTTCCCCACGGCATTGCTTTCCTTTGACATCAGAACTTCAGAGTCCTGAATGACCTCGTAATTCCGAATCAGATCAGCAATCACATCTTTGATCTCGTCCATAAAATCCTCGCTGGCATATTTGCCCTTCTCGATGAGCAACAGCTTTTCCTCCCAATCCGCTGTCATAGACGGGGACTGAATCTGTTCGGGCATGACTGTTACCAGAGCCGTACCCTTGTGGGTAGGAATCAGATGCTTGGTTTTCTTATCGCCTTTCCGTTCCAGAAAACCGATACGCACCAGTTTTTCGATGATACCGGCACGGGTCGCAGGGGTTCCCAGACCTTTACGCTCCACCTCATCGGGCATCTCGTCCGCCCCGACAGTTTCCATGCTCTGCAGGAGCGTATCTTCGGTGTAGTGCTTCGGAGGAGAGGTTTTTCCCTCCTTAATCTCCGTGCTGATCACAGCCATCTCATCGCCAACGGAAACGGAAGGAAGTGCCTGTTCCTTCTCGTCAGATTTTGTCGAATCACTTTTTCTGGCAAGTGCTTTCCATCCGTCATGCAGGATGGTTTTTCCCTTGGCAGAGAACGCTGTTCCACCGCAGTCCAGTTCAATGACTGTCTCTGCGTATCGGTGCGGATCTCCCACAGCCACGAAAAGGCGGGTGGAAATCAACTGCAAAATTGCAAGCTCGCCCTTAGGAAGCTCATTCAGATTGCATTTTTGCAATTCTCTGGTAGGGATAATGGCATGGTGGTCTGTGACCTTTTTGTTATTCACAACCTGCTCTGCATAAACGGGTACATTATCCACACCATCTACGGGGAATGTGTGGAAAGCCAGATTTACGAGATCTGGCAGATTGTGTGCCATATCGTCTGTCAGGTATCTGCTGTCGGTTCGGGGATAAGTGACCAGTTTCTTTTCATAGAGATTCTGCGTGTAGTCCAAGGTCTGCTGTGCCGTGTAGCCAAGCACACGGTTGGCTTCTCTCTGCAAACTGGTCAGGTCATAGAGCGCAGGCGGCTTTTCACTTTTCTCCTTGCGTTCGGCCTTTGTGACCACAGCGGCAGAGCAATCTCTGCTGACTGCTTCGGCATCCGACTTCTTTTTGAAGCGTTCACTTACTGCCGTAAATCCACCCAGATCAATCTGAACCGTGTAAAAGGGTTCCGGTTTGAAACCGGCAATGGCAGCTTCACGCATGACTGCCATTGCAAGGGTGGGAGTCATGACTCGACCAACATTCAGGGTCTGCCCACAAAGGGTCGAAAAAAGTCGAGTAGCGTTAATACCAACAATCCAGTCGGCTCGCTCTCGACACAGGGCTGCTTCATACAAAGCATCGTATTCAGTTCCGGGCTTGAGATTTTCAAAGCCCTCCATGATTGCGGAATCCTCCATTGAGGAGATCCACAGGCGTTCAAAGGGTTTCTTGCAGTGGCACTGATGATAGACCAGACGGAAGATCAATTCACCCTCACGACCGGCATCCGTTGCACACACAAGGCTTACAACATCATCTCTGGCCATGAGCTTTTTTAGAATACCGAACTGCTTTCGGGTTCCTGCGGACACTTCATACTTCCAGTCATCGGGAAGAATAGGCAGGTCGCCATACGTCCACTTTCCATATCGTTCATCATAGGCTTCAGGCTGTGCCAGTTCTACCAGATGACCGACACACCAGCTGACGATGTAACCGTTACCCTCCAGGTATCCGTCCTGACGGTTGGTTACGCCCAGTACTTTTGCAAGGCTCTGAGCGACTGAGGGTTTCTCAGCCAATACTAATTTCATTCGCATCTGCTCCTTTCCAAAAAAATAAGCAGCCACGCACCAAAAGTGCATGACTGCTATGTATTAACTATATTCCATAAATGACCACGCCCGCTACTGCTGAGAGGACAATCAGCAATACCGGCGATAGTTTCTTTTTCTTGAAATGCTTATAACCGAACATTGAAGCAACCAATATAGCTGTAATAATAATCGCCTGAAAGTTTGCACTTAATGCAGATACACTTCCGAAGCAGTTGCTTACAACCATGTAAATGCCTGTCGCAAGCACAATACCAATAACGCAAGGCTTTAATCCTCTAAGAACGGCTTGCACATATTTGTTTTTCAGTGCTGTTTTCAGCAAGGCAGTTACCAACAAGATAATGATGAATGACGGAAGTACAACCGCCAGAGTTGCCACGATTGCACCAAGCATTCCTACCTGACTGCTTCCCACATAGGTTGCCAGATTCACCATGATTGGTCCCGGTGTACTTTCGCTGACAGCAATCATATAGGTCAATGTTTCATCACTGAGCCAACCATATGAAAGCACCACATCACGAATCAGAGGAATTGCACCGTAAGCTCCACCAAAAGCAAAGCAGCCGACTTTCAAAAAGCCAAGAAACAAATCCAGATAAATCATTTTCCTGCACCGCCTTTCTGTTCAGGTGCGCCATTCAGAACAAAAATCGTCAGGCTGACAGCTGCTGCAATCAGCATTAAGCTGATAGAAGAAAAGTTCCATGCGAAAATATTGATAAACAGCATGACCACGCAAGAGCAGAGCATAATCGCTCTTGGCAGTTTCTTTTTGTGCATCTTCTTTATCATGGTAACAGCCGCATCCAGAATCAAGATGCCCACTGCAATTTTGATCCCTTTGAACGCATTTGCAATGATGGTCAGTTCGAGGAAATTATCCAAAAACATAGAAATCAGATAGATAACAACGAAAGACGGTACGACAATACCGAGGGTAGCCACAAGAGCGCCAATAAATCCTGCTTTCTTATATCCAGTGAAGGTGGCACAGTTAATGGCAATCGGTCCAGGGGTTGACTCCGCAATGACGGTCACATTCATCATTTCGTCATGGGTAATCCATTGTTTTCTTTCCACGCAGTTGTTTTCAATCATGGAAATCATGGCATAGCCACCGCCAAAGGTGAACAAGCCAATCTTTGCAAAAGTAATAAACAAATCAAGCAAGATATTCATTCTTGTTCGCCCTCCTTCCGGTATTCGCATTGGCAGACCGTCATATCTCGATCAACGGTAAGGGATGCAGTTTTCATCAATTCAAACTGTTCGGCAAGGTAATCTACGGCATCCTGCAAGGGCAGATAATGCGTGTGATAGCCGTATTTTTCGCCATAGACCAAGTCAGCATCTTTCATAACCTTCATGTGCTGAGAAATTGCAGATTCAGAAATGCCAAACTTCTTAGATAGAGAACGTACGCAATGCTTTCTCTCCAAGAGAGCTTGATATATTTTCAAACGCATTGGCTCACCCAATGCTTTTAACATACGGTCAAGTTCCATACTGCTGCTCCTTTGTCCATTTTCTTTACAGTGGTTTTTATAATGGTATCATTATAAACTTGCAAAAGGACTCGAACAACAGTAAAATTGTATGCAAGACAATTTTGCAAATACCCATACAAACAAACCACAGAGATCATACAGAGGAAACAGATTATGTCTATCAATTCATTTGACAATTATCCCATGAGCTGGAAACCGGATTTAAGCAGAACATCAGGCCCAAAATATCTGGCGCTGGTAAGCCTGATGGAAGAAGATATTAAGAACGGAACGCTGAAAGCAGGAACAAAGCTGCCGCCCCAGAGAGAATTGGCGGATTACCTGAATGTAAACCTAAGCACCATATCCAGGGCCTTTAAATTGTGCGGCCAGAAGGGCCTTCTGTCTGCCTCCGTGGGAAACGGAACCTATGTCTGTGCGGATGTCA
>ENA-ORRZ01001547-ORRZ01001547.1-human-gut-metagenome-genome-assembly--contig:-NODE-1547-length-14199-cov-7.879949_pt1 | contig 14199 bp, 14 predicted proteins | sample MGYA00242185_ERZ509152 | MGnify/ENA primary metagenome ERZ509152 (study PRJEB26280, sample SAMEA2338668) | human gut metagenome | biome: human gut; feature: human-associated habitat; material: faeces... | reverse complement strand
ACCCTAACCTTGGCAAGGTTATGCTCTACCAACTGAGCTATTTCCGCATTTTTTCGTTTGCGGTTGCAAAGGTAGGGATTTTCCGTAAACCTGCAAACATTCTGCATACTTTTTTCACAGAAATCTGTTCACTTTGCATCGACCGCAAAACAATCATTTTGATTATCAACTCATTCGGCCACGATAATCTTCATAAGAAAATTGCTTGTATATTTCCGCCTTCCCCTCTTTTGTCCAAATGGCAATGGCGGGATGATGAATTCCGTTAAACATATTCGTTTTCACCATCGTATAGTGAATCATATCCTCAAACACGATACGCTCTCCGATTTGCAACTCGTGATCGAAACTCCACAGTCCCATATAGTCACCGCTCAAACAGGAATTTCCTCCAAGACGATAGATGTATTTTCCCTCATTTCCCATCTCTGCGCCACGCACGGCAGGCTGATATGGCATTTCCAAACAGTCCGGCATATGGCAGGTGAAACTGACGTTCAGAATAGCTGTCTTGATTCCACGACTTTCCACAATATCCACCACTTCGGAAGTCAGCACTCCCGTCTGCCAGGTAAAAGCCGAGCCGGGCTCCAGGATTATCTGCAAGTGTGGATAACGCGTTCTCAATTCCTTCAACAGTTTTATCAAATGCTCAGTATCATAATCTTTGCGTGTCATCAGATGTCCGCCTCCCAGATTCAACCATTTAATCTGCGGAAACCAACGGGAAAACTTGCTTTCCAGATGTTCCAATGTACGTCCCAGCTCATACGAGGAGGACTCGCAATGACAATGGCAATGAAAACCTTCAATTCCCTGCGGCAATGTTTCCGGCAGCAGGTCTGCCGTTATTCCAAAACGGGTACCGGGCGCACATGGATTATAAAGCTCCGTCTCTACCTCCGAATATTCAGGATTTACACGAATACCACATGAGATGCCGCTTCCTTCGGCAACCGTCATCGAATAGAAACGCTCGAATTGGGCCATCGAATTGAATGTGATATGACTACTACAACGCATGATTTCAGGAAAATCCCGCTCCGTATAGGCAGGAGAATACGTATGTGCCTTGCTCCCGAACTCTTCCAGCGCCAAACGGGCTTCATACACCGAACTGGCTGTTGAATGACGTATGTATTCACGGAATATCGGGAAAGAACGCCACATGGCAAACGACTTGAAAGCAAGGATAATCTCCACTCCCGCCCTGTCGGCTACGCTCTTGATCAATGTAAGGTTCTTTCTTAGGAGTTCTTCTTCCATAATATAACAAGGAGAAGGGAACTGTGCAAAGTCTATCATCATACTATTTAAGTTTTATCTAAAATTCCAAAGTAACGCCTCAATGACGCGGATGCAAAAATACAAATTCAAAAGCAAAGAGAGATTGTTTTATTTTTAATTAAGATATTGCTTTTCGAGAACTTTTTCCTATTTTTAAGCCTTTATTATTTATAAGTAGTTGTATCATCCTAAATAACTGATTGAATATGAATAAAGATTTAAGAAAAGTAGTGATTCTGCTGGCACATCCCAACATTAAAGCCTCACAAGCGAACAAGGCATTAATTGACGCTGTCAGTGACATTGAGGGAGTAGCGGTTTTCAACCTTTACGAATTGTCGGAAGATATCGCTTTCAATATCGACGAATGGAGTAAAATCATCTCCGACGCTTCGGCCGTTATCTACCAGTTTCCTTTCTATTGGATGAGCGCACCGTCATTATTAAAAAAATGGCAGGACGAGGTTTTCACATTCTTATCCAAAACTCCGGCCGTTGCCGGAAAGCCATTGATGGTAGTGACAACTACCGGTTCGGAATACGAGGCCTATCGCAGTGGTGGACGAAACCGATTCACTACGGACGAACTTTTGCGCCCTTATCAGGGCAGTGCAATCCACTCGGGCATGGTATGGCAGACCCCCATTGTGATATATGGAATGGGAACCGCGGATGCGGGAAAGAACATTGCCGAAGGAGCGAACTTGTACAAACAAAGAGTAGAAATGCTTATTAACAGCAGTAATGCGGGGAATAATTGGTAAAAACAAAAGCGTAGCTTTATCCAGTCTAAAGCTACGCTTTAGCATACCTAAAGCACAGCTTTAGAGGAGGTAAAGCAATGCTTCTTCTTCAGTGTCAGTACGGGCAAAAGAACAAACACTCCGACCACTGACATTATCAACCCGCCAATAGTGCCTGCCGCCAACGGAAACCAGAATCCCTCCTTTTCCGCTCCTACCATAAAAGGAATAAATCCCAAAACGGTAGAAGCAACCGTGAGGAAGATAGGTATTATCTTTGTATTCCATGCCTTCACATAGGCCCGTAACGGTGAAAGACACGGAAAACGCTTACGAACCGCATTATATTCATTCAATATATAAATGCTTGCATTCACCGTGATGCCACAAAGCAGGACAAAGGAGGCAAAACCTCCCTGGTCAAAATTCAGTTTGAACCAATAGAACGTCAGGAACACGCCGATATAAGATACCGGAATCACAAAAACAATAGCCAACGGCTGTTTCAACGAATTAAAAAGAATACTCGTAATAAAGAATATAATGCCGACTACGATCAGAAGCAGACGATATTGTTTATTATCCTTTCCACCCCACGACCAGTTGTTATCTTCTGATTTCGCAGTATATCCCATCGGAAGGACTTCATTAAACTCCTCCAAATCTTTCTTCAGCAATTTATGCCCCTGTTCCGAAGAACCTATATACTCGTATTGCAGGCACAAGCGGTATTGCTGGTTTTCCTTTGCCACCTCTTGCGGCATCTGTCCTTTTTCGACAATGGCCAGTTCCGACATCTTATATTCCCTGCCGCCTGCTTGAAAAGGATAATACTGCATAGCCCATACATCCCTTTCTTCCGATTGTCGGGAAGAAAGCCTTATCTTTTCCGTTCCTTCCTCCGTCAGTACTGGAATATGCTCCAAAAGCCATAAATGGCTAATATGGTCAAAACATCCGTGGATGTCTCCCTCTAATACCCATTGTGGAGATTTACCTTTGGCAAGGTTAGTAAAGCATTGTTCGATCGCATCTTGGGTGCACCGCTTTTTCCGGAAACCATATGACACGCCGTCCGCCGTAGTTTCAGCTATCGGTTCCAATGCCAGCAGGTAAAGAGCCTGCATGGCACGATCCTTCATAGTAGGAATTCCCAACGGTCGTGTCTTCCCATTTGACTTACGAATGTGGATGCGCTTCAAGGGTTGCGGTCGGTAGCCTCTGCGTTTAAGGGCATAGACTGCTTTCTCTTTAGAAGAAGGGATAGACCATAACTGGTGATCTACTCCGGAAGTTTGACTTCCCCGGTTGGAAGTAACTTGTTTGATAGCCAATAGTGGCTGAATACGAATGAGTCAGAAGCCATTGCAAGCTCTTTACCTTGCCATGACGTCCTGTTTGACGAGCCTTTACAATACGTTCCTATAGTTTTCGCACTTTAGCCGTGTGGGAGGTCCAATGTATGGAGCCCCATTCTTCGGGTCTATCATGTACAGATGCACACAGAGCTAAATCTCCGTTCATTTGACGTTTCTGCATTAGAAAATTCTATAGGTTTCTTGTAATGAATTACCATAGCAGAAGCCTGCCCGTTTTCACGTAGGATGAGATTGAAATCCTTATCCGACCCATTACAGGACGGCGTTTGCTTTTTCTGCTTTCCTCTATCCACATGTCTTTGGGATTACCTTACGGAAGTCCTACCTTTACAAGAAAACATATGGGCTTACCATGTTCTCTACTGTTAACTAACGAAAGGGTTAGGTTCTGTTTCATCCACCGGTAGCAGTAGTGTCCGTGTGGTTCCAATAAAAAGGGGAAACCAACCTTGCTACAATCCCCTTTTGGGGTACAGGCTTGTCAGTATCTTTAGCCTGAGTCTGAGTAACGATGTTTACCTACAGTTCATATTATATTAACCTTACCTTCCAGCCTGGCACCCCAGCCGATGGATACTTACGACTTTCGCTTCTTACCTCACGGTTAAAACTTAAAGGGTTACGTTGTCACGATAGCTTCATACAAAACTGTTACCGGTGATGCGTGTATCGCTAGGCTACTATTGACGGAACAATAGGTTTAAGTAGTATTAAACAATTAACAACAGAACTTCATGTCGCACTTTCATTGCCCAATCGAAACGAATATAATTACTTGCCACAAATTCGTCTCCTTTCCCGTTTTCTTTTTTCATACCAACAAAGGTAAGCAGAAAATGTCTGATTTCAAATATATATCCTTCTATTTCTTTCTGTCTAAGAATATTCTATCACCCACTCTCCCAAAGTCCGTGTTGTACTATCAAAATTCACTCCAACCTTATCAACCTTGCGATGATCTATCTCGTAAGGAATAGCATATTGTTTACTATCAATTTGAGCCAATGCTTCTTCGGGAGTTCCATCTACTTTAAATTCAAATACATAAATTGCATCAGGCATCTTTATTACCACGTCAGCCCTGCCAATGGCATTCTTTACTTCTACATCTACGTATTGACCCATTAAACGGAATAATAAATAGAAAATAGTCTGGTAGTGTTTTTCCTGATTGTTCTCCAAATCATAAGGTATGGAAGAAAAGAAAGAACAAGTACGAAGAAGACACTGCTCAATATCACCTTTCATCAGGTCTCTTACAAAAGAGTAATGCATTAGTTGAAACATGAACAAAGATAATGTTTTACGCGTATCTTACACAGATAGAGGCTGAATTTGTTATTTCTAACCGTATCATTATTGTATTGAAAGTGAAAGTTACTATCTATTATTCAGTATCAACGAGAAGTATTACCATTTTTCACTCATTCATAATGAGTAATTTTAGCATTTTATATTCGTTTATAATGAGAAGTTTTATATCTTTGCAATCAAAAGCTCAATTATCATGAAAGAATTATTAAAGCATATCATATTCGACCAGCGTGAAAAAGACATATCCCAAATGATAGAAAGGGATATTGACATGAGTTGTGTAAACAATCCCGAAGTGCTAGTCATATCTGGTATAAGAAGATGCGGAAAATCCGTTCTTTTACAGCAAATACGTTCGCAACAGTCAGAACAAGACTTTTACATGAATTTTGATGATGAGCGGCTTATCAACTTCAAAGTCGATGATTTTCAAACCTTATATGAAGCTTTCATCGAATTGTTTGGAGAACAAAAAACATTTTATTTTGATGAAATACAGAATATTCCCGGTTGGGAAAGATTTGTAAGAAGGTTGCATGACAGTGGATGTAAGGTATTTGTTACAGGCTCTAATGCCAATATGCTAAGTAGAGAATTAGGCACACACCTCACCGGACGTTATTGCCAAATTGAACTATACCCTTTCTCATTTCCCGAATTTCTAAAAATGAAGAAAGCATATCCGCAACAAAAGGACTTTTATACTACTACCGGAAAAAGTATGCTAAAAAAACACTTCGACGAATACTTGAAAACTGGCGGTTTTCCCCGTTATATAAAAGACCAGAACAACAATTACCTATCCACTCTTTATGAGAATATTATTTATAAAGACGTTGTCACTCGAAACAAACTAAATGGTGAAAGAGAATTGCTGGAAATGGTTTATTACTTAGCCAGCAATGCTACGAAACGTTTCTCGTACAGTTCGTTAGCAAAAACGATAGGTATCAAACATACGGAAACAGTCAAAAACTATCTGGAATATCTTGAAAATACTTATCTGCTATTTCAGGTAATGAAGTTCGACTGGTCTGTAAAAAAACAGATGAGCAATCAAAAGAAAGTGTATTTCATAGATAATGCCATTATTGGCAAAGTGGGATTCAATGCGACCGACGACATCGGGCAATTACTTGAGAATTTGGTATTTATAGAAATAAAGCGCCAAGGAAAAGATATCTATTATCACGATGACGGAATAGAATGCGACTTCATTATGCGTGAAAACGGACATATTGTATCTGCCTGCCAGGTCACCCGTTCGATGAAAGATGAAAAGACAAGGCAGCGTGAAATAAATGGATTAATTGCCGCACTCAATACCTATAATCTCACCGAAGGAATAATTCTGACTGATGACGAAACCGAGGAAATAACTATCGGTAACAAAACAATACATATAATTCCGATATGGAGATGGCTATTAAGATAGTGACGCTAGGCCAGTGCCAAGAAAGGAAACAGAGAATGGAGCCGACCTAATTCACTCGTTGCAAAACTTTGACGATATTTTTTTAGTATATCGAACTCGGTAAAACCTAAACTAGGTTCGATTTCTGAAATTTTTTGTATCTTTACCATGTGTTTTTATATTTAATTACCCCCGTTTTGGCCGTCAAACCGTTTTTGGGGGGGGTGCTTAAAGATACAAAAAAGGCAACTAATTCGCAATGAAGTAGTTGCCTTTAATTTTATTATTTTAGGAATATCCCTACATATATAAAAGAAAAAGACACCCAAGAGTGGAAGCCTCTCAAATGCCTTATTCTTATCAAGTAGCGGGACCCGGGATTGAACCGGGGACCTCATGATTATGAATCGAGCACTAACCGATGGCTTCCTATTTCTTAGCGTTTCATGCTCTTGCTTAAGTGGCTCTTTTTCAATGGTAAAGATAATGTTTCTTTTTCATCCGTAATCACTCCTTTTCTTCTTTTTTCGGGATGTGTGTGCAATTTGTGTGCAAATGCAATAGTTATATACTTTGACTACTAAATAAGATATAATTCTTGCTGCTCTTTGCTGCTCCAATATTTAGCTGGTATTGAGTCGCCTTTATTAATAGATAGTCGTTTCTCATATAACTCTTGTTTTATGGCATAAGTATGCTTTAATACGAATAAAACAAATGTTAGAGGTGTTAGTAATTTTGAACATGGAATTCGTATGTTATCATTATTACCGATATGTAGATGCGCGTATGCATGCTGAAGAGGTTTGTGATTTTTTTCATCAATATCGTATCTAATCATATGAGCATGTATGTTAAGATTCTGTTCATTTTTGAATTGTTCAATTTCAGTTTCAGTTATAGCTTCTAACAATGCATTGTACTCTTCTTCATCAATATTAATTAGTTCATCTGGAGTATAAATTGTACTTAATAGTTCCTCTTTTGTTACTGAAATATTGGGATTTTGAATAAATGCATATCGAGTGGGAGCAAACTGAAAAATAGAATCATCTTTTAGTAAGATTTCATAATCTAACTCTTGAATAGCAGTTCTATATATGTCTATATGATTTCCCGTTCGAGATATTTTTTTGAAAGCAGAAGAATGTTCGCCAATATTTTTAGTTCCAATGCTTTTATATAGGTCCATTTCTTCCAAAATTTTTCTGATATCTGTGTTTATTGATATTTTTATGCTTACATCATTCATGATAAAACTATTTTTTTTGATTTAAATCAATCATCTTTAGTACGTCATCTGTTTGGAGTCCGGTTCTAATTAAATCTGATATTTTTTTATTAATTTGGTTTATAAGACTTTGTCTCTCGTCCATTCTCCGGAATATAGTATTTGTACTATCTTTACTTGGTTGTTTAAATATGAATTTGTAATTATTCTCTTCTAATTGTCTGATTTCTTTTTCAAATAAATCAAAACAATCACCCATACCGGTTATTACTACCCATCCTTTTGTTCGAGTTATTGCTGTGAAGATTTTGTTTCTATATATTATGTAATCTATATTATTCTCTGTGAATGCTGCATCTACTCCTACTATGTAGACCATTCCAACTTCATTTCCTTTTGCCTTATTAATTGAAGATAGAGTTATATGGTTTTCTATTGAGAAATATATATTATTATTGGGTGCACTAAGCATATTGAAGACTTTTATATCGTTTCTTTGAAGATGTTTTTCAATTCTTTGAAAGTAGTTATTTATATGCTTTTCGTCTAAAGATATGACGCAAATATCATCAGGCTTTAATTTTTCTATTCTTATTTGTTTAATAATATCCTTAGCAACAGCAGCACATTCATCATCTATATCATTAAACTTCTTAAACTTGATAGTATTATTACCGAAATAATTGTTTGTATCCATTGGACTATTTTCGTCTAATCTCGAAATAACCATTTTTATCCCGTCACTAGAGTCTCCTTCTTCAACGGCAAAACCTAAATCAATCCAGTGTTGATTATTTTCCAATCGTTGTAAAACTTTGGTGTTATATATTCCTAATCCTAAAGAAAATGCTGCAACCAAAGCTCGTTTTGGATTTCTATAGCATTTATGTAATACAATATCTTGTAATTGATTTTCATTTCTGGAAAAATCAACTAAATATGTCCCATCTGCACTTTTACCAAAGGTTTCTTTCTCATCTTGTATTTTTGTGTCAAATATATTTTGAAAATCATCATATGCCCATACAATTCTTCTATTTTTAGTTAAGGCATAACATAACTGATAAAAATGTAATGGGAAGTCCTGTCCCTCATCAATAAGACTTAAATCATATTTTTGTTTTATATTATATTTTAAAAGTGTCATACATGCATATCCGAATGGATTGGCAGAATTGTTTCTTTTTGCCTCAGGGAAAGACATTGGTGATATATCATTATCAAAGCAGGCTTCAGAATACACTCCTTTTAATGATACACCACCCCAACCGTGTAGTATATGAATTCTGCTCCAATCTGGCTCTTGATTTTCAGAAAAATCTCGGTAAAACTTTTCAATTAAATATTTTATTTGTCCATATAATGATTTAGTAAAGTATGTATATAGAATTAAACTATCTGGATTTTGAAGATGGTATAGAGCTGCTTTCATTGTTAGAATAATTGTTTTGCCAGACCCAGCTAATCCTCTTATTCTTTGCGGAGAATCAATTGTGTTTAAGGCTGCTCGTTTTTGTTCTAAATCAAAAACAGTTTCTTGCTGTTGTATTAGAGATAAGATTTTCCCTTTTGTCAACTTCTCATCGGATATGTCTCTGTCTTTTTTTTGTTTAGAACGTTTCGTTCCTTCAATTGTTGCAACTAAAATATTAAATTCTTTATCTGTTAATTCTTGCGCTTTATTTTTTTCAATGGTTTCCTTTATTTCATTTAGTTTAATGGTTACAACTTCTTCTTCTTTTTGAGAGTTGTCGCACACTACTACTATTGGCGTTATATTTATTTTTAAATCACGTCTTCCTTTACGCAGTTCTTCTACTTTATTTATTTTACTGAATAAATGACTGTCCAATTCGTCTATTTGTTTGATGATTTTTGCGTCTAAGTAACTAGCTGATGCTACAGTGCGAAATGCTATTATGCCGTAAACTTTAGAAAGATATAAAATATGTGCTTGAATTAACTCCTCCAGAGTTTCACCTCTGTAAAATGGGAAATTATAATATATAAGCGCATTATCATCAAGATTAAAACTTTTTATCTTTTCGATTACTAGAATTGCGCCTGCATCACTTTTTAGCTTGGACTCGTCTGCAATAATATTCATATCTTTTATATTTATTAATTGAGTAAAATATTTTATTGTATGTATCAGATACTCTTCTAAACAATACAAAAAATCTCACTGTTGTTTATGGATATAGTACAAATATAGCAAAATTATGTGGTTCTGTAGGTGAAATCTTGATTCATAATTTTATATCAAGAGTTTTTTTAGTTTTATTTTAAATTTATATGCTGATTTGTTGCACTTATGGTTTATATGACGATATAATTAATTAGGATGTTATATTAGTTGATTTAATGATAACGGAACTGCAAACATAGTTTGAAAATACCTATAATTTTCGATTGAAAGCCCCATTCAATTTATAATTTGTACCGTAAGAGGATAAAGTTACGGTAAGCAATTCCGCTTGCACGTAATTAAAAACTTATGTTCAAAAGTATTAAAAATGGAGTTGTTGTAACCTCTGTACTCGACTCTCGTACCATAAATAAAGAAGGTACTTATCCAATAAAAATCAAAGTGTATTATCAGAGAAAACCTAAGTATTATTCTGCCGGAATCTGTATGTCAAAAGAAGAATGGGATAAACTTCCTAATAGCAGGTCTTCGGAAGGTCGGTTTATTCAAAGAGAGATTGAAAAAGAATTTTCCCGTATTCTTAAGAACGTCGAGTTTCTTGTTGAAAACGGTACTTTTTCATTTGACCGCTTAAATGCTCGTTTAGGAAAAAATATCGGTGGTACTCTTAATGAAATGCTCGAAGCAACAATCAAGGAATTGTTTATCCTTAGTTGTTTATATTGCAAAAGTGAAAACAAAAGAAACGCACACCAATACTATTGAGGTTTCGATTGTTGAGTATTGTATTCAGATTTGTCACTATTTTACCGCAATGGCAGAAAAGGTTAATACGCATTTATTAAACAATGCAGAAGCCTCACGACTATCAAATGCTGATATTCTCAAAGAACTATCCAAGAGATATGAGAAGCTAAATCAATCCAAATTAGCGGAAGCGATAGGTATTACTCAACAAGCCGTAAACAAACTTTTAAATAAATAACATTATGGTTGTATGGTTGTAGGTTGTAATGTCATTAAAATACTATAAATAAAGACATTTGCGAATAATCAACCTACAACCTAACAACCTCTTATATTTTAAAACTAATAAGAATATGAAAGCTAAAGATGTCAGTATTGAAAGCTATATTAATAGAAAACCCGTGAAAAGAAAAAATGGTTATGGATTATACATATCTCCGTTTAGAGATGAACGCCACCCAAGTTTTAAAATTAACTATGATAAAAACTTATGGTACGACTACGGAACCGGTGAAGGTGGTTCAGTTATAGACTTAGTAATGAAGCTAGAGCAATGCAATTTTTGTACGGCATGTAAGATCTTAGAAAATGGTGATTTTTCTTTTCACCGGGAAAGTCTAAGTTCTTCTCCGATTCAGTCTTATTCTGAAACGATGATAAAGAGCATAACCGTACCACATTCATCGGGATCCCTCATGCAATATTGTATTAGCAGGGGAATAAGTAGTAATATTGTGGATGTATATTTAAAACAAATATACTATGTCAATAATAATAGAGAATATTATAGTTTAGGAATGCAGAATGTGCTAGAAGGATGGGAAATAGTCGGACTCAACCATTTTAAAATGGTTATCGGTAACAAAGCGTATTCGATCATCAAAGGGGAACGCAGCAATGAACTTTGTATCTTTGAGGGCATTTTTGATTTTCTAAGCTTACTGATGATAGGACATAGAATAGTTCCCAAAACTGATTGTGTAATATTACATAGCGTTACTACTTTAAAACAGACAAAAGACATTTTAAACCAATATGATGTTATTCATAGTTTTTTAGATAACGATGAAGCGGGCAAGAAATGCTATACGGAACTATTGGCGATGGCAGGAAAGAACAAGGTTGTCACTTATGACTTTTATCAAGATTATAAAGATGTTAACGACTATCTGTTAGATAAGAAAAGAAGTGCGTTAAAAAAATAAATTAATCGAGAGCGAAAGCAGGTTCAATTATTCTATGAATTATGTACTATATATATATTATTAATATATTATATACTAGTTATATAATAATGTATTGAACATTTATTCTTTTATCAAAAACTTTTCATATTTTTGCATCGTATACAACAGTCGTGTTGAATTACTATTTATGAAAACATAGCGTTTTGCTATTATCGTTGCTTCGAGAAACTACCACAATCAAAAAGCATACAAGGATAATGGGCACAGAACGCCTGCGCATAGGCGTGGGATGTGCTTATCTTGTATGCAGGTATGTGGTAGTACCTTCGAAGCGTGATATGTACATACTCACGCTCTTTTTATGCTTAGACGTGAGGTAAGTATTGATTTAATTCACTTTATGTTTAACTATAAAAAGAAAAAAAATGGAAAGTCAGAACGAACAGGAAAGTTTCAATAATGGAACTGTCGAGCAACAAAAAACGGTCAATCTCAATTTTATTAAAATCTTTGAGATTATATTCTATGTGTTAGGTGTTATATTTATAACGTTTGGTTTTAAATATTATGCTAAAGATTTAAACTTTGGCGATAATCCTTTGAAATTTTATGAAGAACAGTATGTTGGTGGCGATGCTTATAATTACATCATTTCAGCGTCACGTTCTTCTGCGGTAATGGTAAAAAGTCTGATTTGGATGGTACTGGGATGTTCATCAGTGATAATAGGTAGAACGTTATCTTGTAAAAAATGATATTACTATGCAAATAAAAAGACGTACATTAGCTATAATCTGTTCTATACTAACCTTAGTGATAGTATTTGGATGGGGGTGTTATAAAAAATATGACCGCCAAAGAAAAGAGGAGTTGGCATTCTCTAAATTGATGGAGGATTTTGATAGAGCAATAGAGCGGGAATATAAAAATCTTCTTCGAGAATATGAGTCTATTGTGGAAACTATAAACGATAATAGTTATTCTTATGGTTTTAGATATAGGTATGTTGTTAAACTCAATAAGTTGTTAGATTGTCGACAATATGATTATATAGGTTCTGAATATTCTACAGTAGCAAACTGTATTGATGAACAACCTCGTAAAAAAGAAGAGGACCTTAAAATTCTTAAACAAAAAGCTCAACTAAAAGCGTTTGAAAATTGAATATCATAAAATCGTAATATTATTATGGCAAGAAAAGGTAAATGGGATTATAAACCCGAATCATGGAAACATATGAGCAAGAGGAATGATTATGGCTGCATGGTTATAATCATGATATTTTGTTGTTTGATAGGAATTACTTCTTGTTGTGTTGGTTGTTCTAAAGAAGATGAAGGCTATGATTCCCCTAACTCTAATGAAACCAATGAGTCTGAAAATACTATTGATAAAATAGCAGGAGTATGGGAATCTTTAAATAATGATTTATTTTTTATATCAATTTCTCCACAAGGAAGGGTTTCATATTGTTTTAGTCAATATACAATGGGAATAGGATATGGTACATTGAAGAATGGAGAGCTTGTAATTGAAAATGACTATTCAAGTTATTCTGATAAACTAGATGTTGATATCACTGGTGAGATAATGCATGTTAAGGGACTGATAAGAAAAAAGGGAACCGAAGAAAATGAGGGTGTAATACTTTCTTTAAAAAAAACTAATGAAGAGAATGTATATTCTTTCATTGGACAATTTTGGAAAGCAGACTTCCTACATGTTGTTTACGGTTGGGGTACAGAGACTTTGAGTTTTGTTGGAGATAACATCGCACAACATAAAAAATATACTGATAAAGGAAAAATCCTAGATGATGCTGTATGGTATTATATTCCACGAAAACATCACAAAGAAGGAGAGATAATATATTGCCATTTTTCAAATAGTAGTACCCCCTATATGGTTGCTGTACGGGATCGTTACTTCTCTATTCTCTATTTATAAGTAGCTGTATAGGTAAATATTCAGTTTTTTACGGTTATTAAATTTTACTGTTGTTTCATAAGTAGAAAATACATAATATCCGTCAATTAATCAATTAGTTTTTTGTAACAAGGTGAAGCTCCTTTTTTATTGTTTAGTATAAACTTTACAGACACAAGAAATATGAGACAGAAGTGCAAAAGATGTGAGAAAGAGTTAGGCAACATAATTTCTAATTATTATCTTAACTGGTTAAGTCCTAATTATTCTACTTTGGCAGAAAAAAAATAAATAAAAAATATTTAAACAGCAAAGACTCTTCCTAGTATATGACCTATTAGGAAGAGTTTTTTATAACTAAAAGTTTTGAAACAAAGCTAGCAGTAGAAAACATATTGTAGTTCAGATAAAAAATCAGAAAAATTAAAATTTGTAATTTAGCGGCTATATTTAGAGCACCCTGATTTACCCCCTCCCCTATGCCTTTCTCTATTTTAGACCATTTTATATATGAGGAATATAATGTGTTACCCAAATAGAGAAAGTTGCTAAAATGCCAATATGGGTATGCTTAAAATGAATTTTGAGAAGCTGTTCTATCTGTGTGGTAGGTAGCTTTTCTTTGTTTATGAAAGGGTAAGATATATGTTTGTGGGCTTGGCTTTGAAAATTTGTGATTTCACTATGATTTCACCGGTTAGTAAAATAAAAAAAGACAACCAAGAGTGGAAGCCTCCTAATTGCCTAATTTACAAGCCTTTCGACTTAGTAGCGGGACCCGGGATTGAACCGGGGACCTCATGATTATGAATCATGCGCTCT
>ENA-ORRZ01001531-ORRZ01001531.1-human-gut-metagenome-genome-assembly--contig:-NODE-1531-length-14358-cov-3.078235_pt1 | contig 14358 bp, 14 predicted proteins | sample MGYA00242185_ERZ509152 | MGnify/ENA primary metagenome ERZ509152 (study PRJEB26280, sample SAMEA2338668) | human gut metagenome | biome: human gut; feature: human-associated habitat; material: faeces... | reverse complement strand
GTGTGCTCTTAGACGCAATCGACGTAGTATTGAATTGAAGGGTATATTCGATTTCATGAGGCGTTCCCATCGCCAGTGTATCCGCCCTGACTGTAAGTTCTTTTGTCAGATCCAAAACAGGGATCGTAAAATGAGAATTTGCGTCCTTGGCACTTTCATTCTCGTATTTTCTATTATCTACCACCATGTAATCATAATTGGAACTGCTCCATGTGATAGATATGTATGCCGTTCCATCTGTCACCGTCAGAAGAGCAGGACTTTGGATCGAAGCCTTTCCGCTTCCTCCGGTCATCGTTACCTCGATGGCATATTCACCATCCTTCAGGGAAAGCAGCGTTCCAGCACCTGCCTGCGCCGTCAACGTCCACCGGCTGCTAAATAAGATACAAATGATTCCCAGAAGAATGAAACCTATTTTTTTCATAGACAGAAAACTCCTTCCCCTGTGTTTATAAATTCTTTTTCTTATACAGAAACCAGGACGCAGCAACCGAAAAACACGCCAGATACAGAAGCAGGATCCCAATCGTTGTATAAGAAAATGCCTCATGATTGGCGATGCTGCGAAGTGCCGCACTGGTCTGCGATAACGGCAGATATTCAATCACCTGACGCAGACCATTCGGCATACTCCGGGCTGAAAAGAATGTATTGCACAGATATGCCATCGGCATAATCACGTAATTCGAAAATCGCGGCACATCGGCATGGTTTTTGGCATAAAAAGATACCACAACTCCAATTGTGGAAAACACAGATCCGTTTAAAAACATTAGAAGGAACGACCAGCCGTTAAAACAGAGCCCCGTTCCAATCGGCAAAATCAGAAGAATAATTACGGCTCCCGCATATAATCCCCGGAGCCTTCCGCCGATGATCTGTCCCGCGATGAACTGCCACAGCGGGGTAGGAGAGATGATGACCTGGTCAAATGCTTTTTCGTACAATCTCTGGACGTTTAAATTCTGGGCGATAGCATTGAAACTGCCGTTCATGGTCGTCAGGGCAACCACTCCCGGAATCAGAAAGTTCAGATACGATTGTCCGTGCGACATGGTCTGGATTCCAAGACCAAACACCAGAATATATAAAAGAGGGGCAATCATGGCAGCCAGCGTGATTTTATAAAAATCCCGCCGGAATTCTACCCATTTTTCCCATAACACAGTAAGAATACCCATTTTTACCGGCATTCCAGCTGCTGCCCGATTGTCTCCAGAAATACATCTTCCAATGTCGTACTGCGAAGCGCTGTTTCCTGTTCTGACGCGGACAAATACTGAATTGCCTCCTCCTTTCCATGAAAATAGTGTGATTTCAGCCCATCTGGTGAAGTCTCATCAACCGCATACCGCCCCAGCGTCTTTATCATATGCCCCGGAGCATCTGTTTCCTCCAGACGTCCACCGCACATAAAGCCGACACGGTCACAAAGCGTTTCTGCTTCCTCCATATAATGCGTTGTCAGAAGAATGGTAAGCTTTTGCTGATTCAGCTTTTTCAGAAGATTCCACATCTGACGGCGGGCAAATGCATCCATCCCTGCAGTCGGTTCATCCAGAAGAAGGATTTCCGGTTCTGTTAAAAGTGCCCGGCAGACCATCAGCTTCCGCTTCATGCCTCCGGAAAGCTTTCGATAATCGATCAACCCGCAGAATTCCAGCAATTCCTCTGACCGCTCCCGAATCTTTTTGATCGGCATATAATAAAGACGGCCCTGATATTCCATAATCTCGTTCATCGTCATATCCTGACGCATCGAGTATTCCTGCGTAACGACACTGAGTTTTTGTTTCAGCTGGTTTTTCTGACGGGTCAGCAGCTCTCCGTTGATCCAGATTTCACCCGAAGTCGGAAGCAGGAGAGTGGAGAGCATTCCGATGGTGGTCGTTTTTCCGGCACCATTCGGTCCCAAAAGCCCAAAGAACTCGCCTGTCTCAATTTTCAGATTCAGATCCTCGACCGCCAGAAAATGATCGTATTTTTTTGTCAGATGCTTTAATTCAATCATGGTTCCCTTCCTTCACGACAATAATCGAATAATAACTTGCCCGTTCTGGAATTTCATCGATTTTATGATAAATATGCTCCTCTGGCATACCACAATTTTCGATCATGATACCTGTCATATGCTTTTCTTTCAGGGTCGCCTTGACAAGCGGCATCTTGGAAGCTGCTTTCATCAGAACCTTGGTACCTGGAAGTTCCAGCGCCGCCTCAATATCATAAGTGGACGGAATAATATGAAGCTGTTCTGAGCGGTCAACAAGACTGTCCTGAAGCTTGGCGCTGACCGCGCAGAAGGACGGAATGCCATTGATGATTTCAGTTGCATAACCATGTGCTTTTACAATCCGATGGATATAAATATAGGTACTGTAAATCGTCGGATCTCCGAGCGTGAGGCAGGCAACATCCTTCCCCTGTTCCAGCTGCTCTATAATCTGATCCGAGGCAGCCTGGTATGCTGCATTTAAAACAGCTTTATCTTTTGTCATCGGAGTAGTGAGGTTTAAGCATTCCTTTTCATCCAGATTTTCCACGATCCCGCTGGCAATTTTATAGGAAACTGCATTTTCCTTTCCATCCGCCGGTACCGCAATCACCGGGCACTTCTGAATCGTGTCAACTGCCAGATACGTCATGAGCCGCGGATCGCCCGGACCTACTCCTACGCCATATAAGGTTCCTTTTATCATAAACATTTCCTTTCTGTGAAAACTGTGAGAAATTCAAGTGTTCAACTTTTAAAATTTTTGTACGATGCTTTTTTTGCTTTTTTAATAAAGTACGAAATTAGCCTTTTTCATCGAAAAATTTAAAAGTAAAAAATTTTGTACTTTATAGTTAGGGGTTAATAAATGGCTTAGATACAAGGATTATAGCATAAAGTACAAAAATTTCAAAATGTACTTTATCTTTATACAATCACAGAATTTACTCACCGATTTGTAGATATAAAACACATGAGGCCGGTCACGGAAATGCCCGTGGTCGGCCGCACATTTCAATTTTAGGAAATAGAGATGCCGATGACAGATGACACCTTCCTTTAATGACTGATTTTTCAAGAGAAACTATATATTGCGTATGACGTCCCATAAAAAGCTCCTTTTTGATAAATGAATTTGGATAATTTATGGTAATGCACTTTGCGTTAGAAATCAACTTGTCGGCACACTAGTAAAGGTGTATAGAAAATAGATTAACAATGTGGTATAGTTTAATTAATAGTAAATGAGCCGTTTTTTGAAAATTGTTATTTGAGCAGTATCTATCAGAATAATATTGTGATTATGGTGCAGGATCATTCTACATAATTTGGGAATCTGAAGATAATGTAGTCGAAGAGATGAGTGGTGGGAACAACCGCTTAGGTACGAATGACAAAGAAATAGAGGAAAATATGAAGAAGAGGAAAATTGTAACTTTATCTGTTGTAATAATTGTTATTGCATTACTGCTTGAAGCGAGTATTCTGAAATATGTCAATGACAGAAATGCATATGGAACATCGAAAGTACTTGTTGATCGTGTGATTACTGTGCTTAATAAAAATGATAAGAGCAAGAACGAACTTATTAAATCGTTAAAGGATGATTATATTATAAGGGCTAAAGCAGTGTCGTATATTATTGATGCCAATCCTGAGATAGAATGTGATGTTGATGAATTGCAGAAAATAGCGAAATTAATGGCGATTGATGAAATACATTTGTTTGATGAGCACGGGTATATTTATAGTGGTTCGGTGCCAAAGTATTTTGGTTATAATTTTTATTCTGGCGAGCAGATGGGATATTTTAAGCCAATGCTTGAAAACAAATCGTTGACAATGTGTCAGGATGTTACCCCTAATACTTCGGAAGCCAAGGAAATGATGTATGCGATCTCTTGGAATGAGGATGGAACGAAGATGATTCAGGTGGGCATTGAGCCCAAAAGACTTCTCGATGAGATAAAGCAGAATACCATTTCTAATGTAGTATCGGGAATGCCAGTATATAAAGGGATGGGAATTGTTGCGGCAGATGTAGATACACAGACTATCGAGGGTGCTACAGACAGGAGTGAAATAGGAAAAAAACTTGAGGAAATAGGAATACCATCGGATCGTGTCAATAGTGATGGTGTAACTGTACTACATATCAAAGTGGATGGAAGCCATTGCAGATGTATAATTCGTCAGGATGATAAATATATTGTTGCTGTAACGGTGGAGGATTCATTTTATTTGCAAGGCAGTATTATTGCTATTTGTATAGTTGGTGCCTATATGGTATTAGCATCGTGTTGTATAACATATACATTTTCCAAAATTGCAAAAGAAAAATTGGAAAAAGAAAAGCTGATATACACATCAAATACAGATGAGCTTACCAGATGTCTTAATAGACATGCATATGAGAATGATATAAACAAGCTTAAGATTTGTGATGAGTGGGTGTACATTTCTATAGATTTAAATGGGCTGAAGCGAGTAAATGATACTTATGGTCATGTGGCAGGTGATGAGCTTATACGTGCAGCGGCTGATTGTATGAAAAATAGTTTTAATGAATATGGAAAGGTTTATAGGATCGGTGGAGATGAGTTTGCTGTTATCATTACAGAGGATATAAACGAGTTTGAAAATATGATACATAGATTTAAATCCAACATAACTAACTGGCACGGTGAGTTTGTGGATTCAATGACTGTTTCATATGGATGGGTTTTCAGTACAGAGGGAAATTGGGGCAGCATATACGAAATCTCCAAAGCTGCAGATGAGAGAATGTATGAGAGCAAGGAACGTTTTTATAACGAAAGTGGTGTCAATAGAAGATAGAATGGTTGAGATTGTATGAAGATGTAGCATAGTGTTTGGAACGGTAACATACCGGTTTCCATTCTTGTTCCGGCTTATAACGAAGAGGTCACGGTGAAGGACACAGTTACTTCACTTCTCAACCTGGATTATAAACTATATGAAATTATAGTGATAGATGATGGTTCTAAAGACAAAACATCTCAGATCCTGATTGATGCATTTCATATGGAGCGAGTGGCGCGCCCGATCCGTCATCTAATCCAATGTCAGCCTGAGGAAGATGTTTATGAATGCCCGAACCAGAAAGTACCCATTACTTTGATCCGCAAGAAGAACGGCGGAAAAGCAGACAGCTTAAATGCCGGAATCAATGCAGCCAGGTATCCTTGGTTTATCTGCATGGATGCGGACTCTATTTTACAGCATGATTCGCTGGAGAAAATCGTTCGTCCGGTTCTGGAGGACGAAAATGTAATAGCCGTTGGTGGAAGTGTCCGTCCAGCCAATGGTGTTGTCATAAAAAAAGGTCATGTGATAAAATATAGGCTGCCTAGAAATATAATAGCAAGAATGCAATCCCTGGAATATGACCGTTCTTTTCTGGCAGCACGTATCCTGTTGGATAAAATCAATGCAAACATGATCATATCCGGAGCTTTTGGATTATTTGAGAAAAAAACAGTGATTGCCGCAGGCGGATATGACAGCAGTACAATGGGCGAGGATATGGAACTGGTAGTCAGACTTCATGAATTCAGCCGCATGAATCGTAAGCCATATAAGATTGATTTTGCACAGGATGCCATCTGCTGGTCGCAAACACCGGAAAAATTAAGTGAATTGGGCAAGCAGCGGAAAAGATGGCAGAGAGGATTGTTCCAGTGTATGTGGGGACACCGTAAAATGCTGGCAAACCCACGGTACGGAGCTGTAGGACTTTTATCCTATATTTATTTTCTGTTTTACGAATTATTGTCACCATTTATTGAACTTTTTGGTATACTTACAATGGTTTTATCTGTGATGATGGATATGCTGAATGTAAAGTTTATGCTGGCATTTCTTGCCTGCTATGCCCTGTATGGTATTTTACTCACATTAACTGCATATTTTTCAAGAATCTATACCATTGACCAGAGGCTTTCTTTTCGAGAACTGATCCTTGCTATTACTGCTTGTTTTTTTGAAACAACTTTTCTCCGCTTTTATTTGGCATTTGTCCGTGTGACTGCATTTGTGGGATACAAGAAGAACAAACTGAACTGGGGTAAACTGGAAAGGAAGAAAATGAACGGAATATAGTTTTATTACTATGTCAATTTAGATTGATCGAAACGACGGGAGGAATTGCGTCCTATGTCACATTATTTAAATAATTCATGTTACCGAGCACTCTGGAAATGCCCTGATTGTGGTGGCGAATATATAAGTTCTATTCGAGATATGGCAACGGGAAACGTGGATTGTGTGTATTGTTCAATGAAAGAAGTTCTTCCGGGTGTTAATTCCTTTGCCGTATTGCATCCGGATTTAATGAATGAGTGGAACCATTTGGATAACTATTTGTTATGTGATCCTGATCAGATTTTGGATAATTGCATAACACCTGTTTGTTGGACATGCCCAGTGTGTGCACACGATTATAAGTGCTCACCAAAGCAACGGATTCTTTATCAAAAACGAAACATGGATGCTTGTACTTTCTGTAAAGGTTTGCGAAGAAAGGAACGGCATTATATTTGACTAAGAGAAGGTCACTTTACATCCCTCAAAATGGGTAAAGTGACCTTTAACATCAATTATGCGACGGGGGACAGCTCGGCTTCTGGAACAAACAAGACGGCAGAAACAGAGCAGACCACACAGGCTGTTACGCAGGCAGCTTCTCAGCAGACCAACACGGAATCCTATATCCTCAATACCAATACAAAGAAATTTCATCGGCCGTCCTGTTCATCGGTCAAACAGATGAAGGAGAGCAATAAAAAATCCTCATCAGAGAGTAGGGATGCACTGATTGCTGCAGGTTATGATCCGTGTAAAAAATGCAATCCGTAAAAATGTGTCAGATATTTAAAAAATATGGAAGAGGAAGGTTGTAGTTCTATATTGCAATACTTCTTCTTTGCGCATATTGGATATGCTGTTGAGGGCGACTGTTGCACGCAGAAGATAAGTTGCGCCGGTCTGCGATAATGTGCTGTTTGTATAAGGAAAAGGACAAGGAGTTATGATGAATTTTAGTGGGATATTGATTGGTGTGCTTACCTTTTTTCTGATTGGATTGTTCCATCCTATTGTTATATATGCGGAGTATTACTTTGGAAGCCGCTGTTGGCCGGTATTTTTGCTGGTGGGCATTTTGTGTATGATTCTATCCGTAAGAATGCAGGAAATACTTTGGTCGGTTTCCCTGGGTGTTTTGGGCGTCAGTTGCTTTTGGAGCATTAAGGAACTGAAAGAACAGGAAAAAAGAGTGGCAAAAGGATGGTTCCCGAAGCGGAAGGTGAATAAGCACTAAAGAAGAAAGCGGGGAGATGAGAAGATGGCGGTATGGAGATTACAGGTGAATACTGGAGGAGCGAACGTTGCGGATTATTGCTTGCAAAACCATGTTGCAGCACTTTAGGCTGGCAAGGTACTTGCTATGGAGCGTTTACGAAATGAGAGATAGAGCGTATGGAAATAATCTATACGTTGTCAACGCACCATAGCGTTTACTATACGTTCTATTTTTTTCCTTTTTAAGAAAAGTGATTAAAAAACTATTGACAATTTGTTACTGGGAGAGATAGAGAGTGCGTTTTAATGAACTCTTTGAAATGAGAAAACTGACAGGAATAAAATTAAAGGACTACATCAGTGGCAATGGATTCTCTAAGGTATCGTTCTGCAAAAAGGCAGAAATTTCTCGACCTACTTTAGATAAAATTTTAAATGGCGAGATAGATAGTAAAAGCTCATTCGATAAGCATTTAAATAAAATTTTTACCAGTTTGGGCATTGGCCCGGATACTTTGATGGAATTTTCAACGAAAACGCAAAGCGTAGATGCGATGTACTCGCAAAATGCTCTGATAAATTATCAAATGAATGATAAGGCAAAGATGGAGTATGATCTGTTGCAGGATATTTTAAACCTTTGCAGTGTTTATTATTAGAGGCAGAAGGCTATGAGTGAACAAACTACAGCAGCCAACTTAGACGAAGTTATTGAGACACAGATGAAGCAGAGTGAGAGTGCTTGAACTAGGAAAACCGATGGCATAGACTATAAGCAGTCGAGGTCATCGGTTTTTACTTGGCAAATATGAATTTTGAACTTTATTTTAGCAAAATACTATTTTCACTTTACACGGAAATAAAGTACGAAATTAGCCTTTTTTACCTAAAAATTTTTTTTACTTTTTGCCTTTTTGCCCTTTACTCTATTTCTCTCAGCTGCACCTTATTCCTTGCGCTTCGCCGCCGTTCATCCTCCAGCGCCGCATAATGCTTCTTCGTCGTATTGACATCACTGTGTCCCAAAACATCCGCGACGAGGTAAATATCGCCGGTTTCACGGTACAGATTCGTGCCGTAGGTGCTGCGGAGCTTATGTGGCGTGATCTTTTTTAGCGGTGTGACGAGCTGTGCGTATTTTTTGACCATTTTTTCCACGCTGCGTACGTTAATGCGCTTACGCTGCATGGAGAGGAAGAGTGCTTCCTCGCTGCCTTCCTCTGGGACAATATGTTCACGCTCGCTGAGATAGTCCTGAAGCGCATATTCTACCTCGGCACCAAAATATACGATGACTTCCTTTCCGCCTTTTCGATGAATCCTAAGACCACCGTTTCGGAAATCAACATCGTTGATATTCAGTCCGACACATTCTGATACACGAAGCCCCGTACCAAGCAGAAGCGTCATCATCGCCAGATCTCGCAGCTTGGTCTTTGCATGGTAGGCTTTCTGTTTTTCAGTCAGACATTCTCCATCCTCAACCTCATCCAGGAAACGCGCCACCTCGTCAACATCGAGGCGTATAATTTCTTTTTCATGAATCTTGGGAAGCTGCAGAAGAGAAGCGGGGTTATTCTGAATCCGCTCGGTCCGGTAAAAGTAGTTGTAAAAGCTCTTAACCGTCGAGACTTTCCGCATGATACCACGCTCTGTATTCATCAGATCCTCACGTTTTTCGGTCGAATAACATTTCAGATACTCCATATATTCTTCCAGATCCATCAATTTGATTTCATCCAGAAGAGAGAGCGGCAAATCGCGCAGCTTCTTTGATTTAAGCTCTGGATTTGCTTGTTTCAGGAAATCAAAAAATGTCTTTAAATCATAGGCATACGCAAGCCGGGTGCGCGCTGATGTACGAGGTTCAATGCCGCGGAAGAAATCGGTACAGAACGGTGGCAGCTCTTTCAGAATGCCTCGGATTCGTTTTGTGTTTTCGATGTCTTCCTGTTCGTGGTAGGAGAGTGCAGCCATATCACAATTCCTCCTTTGGTGATGATGAAAGGTCCGAATGTATCAAATTTTTCAGGTGTCGATCGGTCCGTTCCGGCCATCCGGGATTGTTTCCATCAATAATCGCATGGAAAAAGCGATCCTTTACCCCCGGTGAATCATGGTTGAGTTTCCTTGTTAATTGTTTCACATACTCGCGTTTTGTTTTTCCATCTACGGGACATGGATTTTTACAGACTGGAAGATGATATTTGTTTTTAAATCCGATCACATCGGCTTCCTGGACATACATCAGCGGGCGGATCAGCGTCAATCCCGTTTTATCCAAATGGGTTTTCGGCGAGAAGGAATAGAAACGCCCCTCATAAATCAAGGATAAAAGCATGGTTTCGATCAGATCGTCACGGTGATGTGCATAGGCGATTTTATTACAGCCAAGTTTCAGAGCCGCTTCATTTAAAGCGCCTTTTCGCATCTTGGCACAGAGCGCACATGGATTGGATTCCTGACGGGTTTCAAAGAGAATCTTGCCGATTTCCGTCGGAACGACCGTGTAGGGCACGTTTAATTCATCACAAAGCTCCTGAACCGGTTTTAAATCAAATGCAGCCGCATCCGATGAAAGCGTCGGCGACAACCGGTTCGAAACCTCCGGAGAAAGCGCCTGAAAGCCCAGATCAACTGTAATAGCACAAAGTTCAAATGGTTCCGGGTAAAACCGGCGAAGCCCCTGTAAAGCATATAAAAGTGTCAGGCTGTCTTTACCGCCAGAAATACCGATAGCTATTTTATCGCCGGATTGAATCAGACGATAGTCATCAACTGCCTGGCGGGTTAAACTTAGAAGACGTTGAAGTTTCATGAGAACATCCTTTCAAATATAACGAATGAATAGTTTAGCAAATAGATTAAGTGCATACACATATTTATATTTCAAACTATTCGATAAAGTCCCACTTTCACGAAAGAGTAGGCGGAGACGAAGCGGCAGTTCCGGCGCGCGACCATTCGTTTTCCGCCTAAGGGAGCGCGCGGGTTTCGGAACTGTTCCGTGAAAGTTTACTTTATCGAATTAGTTGGAATTTATTCAACTATTACATTTTAGTTTACTTTTACGAATAGTTTCTAGCGTTTATCATTCTAACACGATTTTCTCTATCCAGCAATAGAAGAGATTTTAACTTTATCGAATGGCTGATTTTCGTCATCAAGCAGTTCTACAAAACCATCGCCGATAAAGTGAATATTGTGCTTCAAAATGTCATGCGAAGTATAATGAATCACATGATGAAAGCGACGCAGGAGAGCGCACCACGTTTCCGGCTGTTCCCTTTGAAGCTGTGTATACTGTTCCGTAAGCGGGATATTGGTAATCACATATACCTTTGTGTAACAAGCGACTTTGTTAGAGTAGCGGCAAGGCAACTCAAGCGGATAACCGTCTAAGAAGTTCAACATATCCCCAATTCGAACGCTTGAACGAAATTCCTCAAAAATAATCACGTCTTGACCCTTATAGTTATCAAACGGATGAAGGTAATCAGTAACCCGAAATACTGACTCATACCCGTATCTTTCCATAACTGACCGCGTTTTTCCCGCGCCCGTAGTGCCGTAAATGTATGTTACGTCTAATTGCCTAAATTCATGTTTATAACGTTCCTCATTAACCACTTGTCTCGCCCTTTCTATCTTATCCAGATTCAGCATAAATGCTGGGTTCTGTTCCATGATTTCATAGTTACTCATACCGTCCTTTATCATCCCGTATAAATCGACTAAATCATTCCGGCATCCTTGACGCTCAACCGGGCATTCCCCGAACTCTTCAAACGTGCCATCTACACAGGTTTCATGTTTACGATCATTCAACCACTTTCCCGTCTTACTGACATATTCCTTGTTCTGTTGGCTTGTCCCCTTTGCCATTTCAAAATGACCGCCGTCAAAGCGTTTCTTTATCGTGCTAAAGCGAATACCATTTTTCCCAGCCAGATAGATATGCGTGTGATATGTTCCCTCTTCGCCAATCTCATCCGCCATACACCAGTAAATCACATTTTTCATTTCCCCGACCTTTTGTGCTATGTATTCGTGCGTCATTCCCTTGTCCTTGGGGTTGTTAATTGTTATCTGCCATTTCCTTGTCATTGTGTCCTTTTCAGCCATTTTATCGCCCCCGTTCTTTTTGTTACATGTTACAAATGTTACAAATCAATGTAACATATTGGAAAGCCTTGATTTATAAAGGTTTGCGAGGATTGTTACAAAGGTTTGGGGTAATACTAGCCCCAAACCTCATACCCAGCCGCAGGAGAGTGACCGCCGAGAGCTTCTCGACCGCCACGGAATCAATGAGTAATTAAGGGTGTCCGAACAGTCTGCGCCCGCCCGGACACCCCGCCGACATAGTGGGACTATAGGCAAGCTATAATTTGCGACTGTAAAGGGGTAAAGTGTACGCTCCGCGCCCCTTGACAGCCGCCACGCTGAACCGATAGAAGAGGGTGTAGTGGGGCATCCGCCCAGGAGGGCAGGGACCCCCCCCAGCCCCGCCCTCCTAGACGGATACCCCGCTTGCCTCGGAATCCTCAACCGATGGGAATGTCATAAACGTGTCATACATACGTCCCAACCGCTTCGAATAGCGGAAGAACTCACTTCCTACACGTTCCCGCATCGGGTACCACATCTTGACCGAGACGAAGAGCGCAGGCGCTACCATGAGCGCGCAGAGAAGCCAGCCGCGCCAACCGTAATTTGATACTTTCCGATGAATCTGTTCATACTCAATGACAGAGCGAACCTGTCTATCAAGCATCCTATCAAACTGAGCAACCAGAATAATATCATAACCATAATGGCGATGAAGCTGGAAGAACTCATTCCACGCGGCTCTATCGGACTTAGACCAATCGCGAGCGTTAAACAACCGCTGCGCTTCGTCAATTACAAGCAGTATTTCCCCCTCCTTGACCGTCCGCCCCTCAAAATGATTCTGACTGTACTCTATCAGCGCTGACGGGCGAAGCCGTGCATCCGGAACGTATATGAAGCGCTCCGAATGCCGAATCCGGTCTGTATTGATGGGAATATTTGCAAGGACGGGTTTATTCAGCAAAAGCGTGTTTCGCATTACACGGGCAACGTGCAAGGACTTGCCACTCCCCGGTGTACCAGAATAAAGATATATCATATATGCTAGTCTCCAATCACTTTAACCCAGCGCATAGCAATAGAATAGAGATAGAAGAGAGCGATCACCCCCAGCCACGCTGCGCCAATTTTCACAAATGCACCAATCGGAATAAACCAGTTAAGAATCCCTAAATAGGGCAGTCCAGCAAAAGCCTTAATATATTGCTGAAATGGAGACGTAGGAAGAACGCTAGAAAGAACCGAAGCGAAAGCAGTAATTAATTCATAGAACCATGAAAGCATACATTTACCCCCTTATCATTCTTGAACGCGTTATCATTATCAAACCGACTATAAAAGCCAAGCATTCCATATCACGGAGCAGTTCCGCAACCGAATTAAAGCTTGATAAATCTATAACAATATCATACGTTGCCGTTCCGCTGCGCGTCGGGTATTTAAACGGTATCATGAATTTAGGCGCTTCTGCTGGAGCATCCAGAACTTTGATGAAGTCTATCAAGTCGAACGGCAGACAGAACGGGAACAACTTTTCAAGTCCCGCTATCGTATAGGCACCAAGATTCGCAGACGGCGCGACTACATCCGGTACAGTGATTTCCTCATCTTTTGCATCCGCCTTATCTTTTGCGTAAACATATTCTTTCGTTGTTACACCCTCATTTCCAATTACATAGGTTTTGCCGCCTGCCACATCAACAGCGGCAGTACCTACGTTCGAAAGCGTTTTGTCCCACGGAATAGAACCGTCTTTCACACCGCCGAGCGTATCAACAAGCGTATCCTCATTCACAGGCCAGGCAATCGGGACAGAGACAGCACCGACAGCAGTCGGAGCATCTACACCACCGACTATATCGACGTTATCGAGAACGTTTGATTTATTGTAAACATCAGAGATGCCACCCGTCAGAGTCCCGTCAACGGTACCAGCCGAATATTCTTCTGTTAAAGATAAAGACTTCGCTTTTAAACTGGCATCAAAACCGGAACAAGTACCCATAAAGTTTGGTTTATAAACGTTATCCATCGTTTTTTTCTCGTCCATTTCAATAGAGCCAATGGGAGACGTATATATTTCTCCAAGTTTAGTAGCAGAATTACTCGCGCCAATTCTCACAGTTTCCAAAGTAATATCCTTACCACTTTCCGCATAATATCGATGAAATGTAACTTTAACGGGATTACCCGTAAACCTATAAACAAGACCAAAATACAATGTCCTTGGATAGTCAGGATAAACATAACAATATAGCGCCTGTTCCTGCAAAGGATTTGAAAAAGAAATTTCAAGAATTTTTTCATCGGATAAATCATTATAACGGCAATAGTAATGAGCGTTCACACCAGCAGCTACATTAGTACGATTTGCAGGCAAACTCGCTTTATAATACGACCCCGAAACATAACTTTTGAAATCTTTCCATATCGCGGATGATTTATCAAGCGTTCCTTGCTTTAATTTCGTAGTCCAAGCACCGAACTCTTTATCTAAATCGGGAGATTTATACGCATCTTTATTTGCGGCATTCCATTCTTTGTATTTTGAAACTTGCTTATTCGCCCAGTCTATAACCGTTTCTTTGTTTTTATAGACTTCCTTATCCGCCGCCGTAACACCGAGCATATGAAGCAGATAGCCGATCGCCAGACCGCCAGCAATAGCGGCACCGCCCGCGATAATTTCAGTTACGATTGCATAAGACTTAAACCGCGCTTGATTGACCGACCCGAACACCAGACACCCGCAGAGCAGGAGAGCAAGAACGCGTTTTGCGGCTTTATACCTTTTGAACATAAGTTCCCCCTTTCCATTAAAAAAGGAGCGGTATAAAACCGCCCCATAAAAGAAGATAGCACTATCTACCAGTCACCTTTTTGAATACACGCAGACCGATACCAACAACGATAACCGCGCCAGCAAT
>ENA-ORRZ01001496-ORRZ01001496.1-human-gut-metagenome-genome-assembly--contig:-NODE-1496-length-14616-cov-4.092919_pt1 | contig 14616 bp, 18 predicted proteins | sample MGYA00242185_ERZ509152 | MGnify/ENA primary metagenome ERZ509152 (study PRJEB26280, sample SAMEA2338668) | human gut metagenome | biome: human gut; feature: human-associated habitat; material: faeces... | reverse complement strand
ACAGCCCGCCAGCAACATGAGCGCGCCTGCAATTGCGAGTTTTTTCATCATTCGTCCTGCATGAGAAGAAAAGAGGATTGTGGCATTAAAGCCCTGATGTCGCCAGCCTTTCCAGGTTCAGAGAGAAATTTGAGGCTGCCATGGAGGATGATTTTAATACGGCAGATGCGGTTTCCGCTGTGTTTGAGCTGGTAAAGCTTGCTAACTCTACAGCAGATGCTGATTCCACCGCAGCTTATGTAAAGGGCCTTGAAGATCTGATTTCACGTCTGTGCGAGGTGCTTGGTATTATCACAGAGCGGAAGACAGAGGTGCTGGACGAGGAGATCGAAGCCATGATCGCAGCCAGACAGCAGGCCAGAAAAGAGAAAAACTTTGCTCTTGCCGATGAGATCCGCGGAAAGCTTCTGGATATGGGAATCGTGCTGGAGGATACCAGAGAGGGCGTAAAGTGGAAGAGAGCATAACATTAAAGGACTTCCTTGCATACTATAAAAAGACCATGAGACTGGAACCGGTAGATGCCGGTTCCTATTCTCCGTTGGTCCTTGCTTACATTGGAGATGCGGTGTATGAGGTGATGATCCGCGCCAGAGTAATTAACCGTGGAAGTATGCAGGTAAATAAGATGCATAAACGCAGCGCGATGCTGGTAAACGCAGGCACGCAGGCACAGCTTATCCGCTCCATTGAAGAGGAGCTTACGCCTCAGGAGCACGCGGTCTATAAACGGGGGCGCAATGCCAAATCCGTTACCATGGCAAAACACGCTACTATGGCAGATTACCGTACTGCTACAGGCATGGAGGCTTTGGTGGGCTGGCTGTTTCTGGAAGAGAGATTTGAGCGTCTTGCTGAGTTGATCAGCCTGGGGCTTGAAAAAATAGGAGCCTTTGAGGAAATATAAAGGAGAAACATTTCATGAGATACGAAGAACTGACCATAGAGGGACGCAATGCAGTGCTGGAGGCCTTTCGTTCCGGAAAGACCATTGACAAGCTGTTTGTTCTGGATGGCTGCCAGGACGGCCCGGTGCGCACCATCGTAAGGGAAGCGAAAAAACACGACACAATTATCAACTATGTGGCTAAGGAGCGTCTGGATCAGCTTTCTGAGACGGGAAAGCATCAGGGAGTGATCGCTTATGCGGCTGCCTATGAATACGCCCAGGTGGAGGATATGCTTAAGCTGGCAGAGGAAAAAGGAGAGCCGCCCTTTTTGTTTTTGCTGGATGGCATTGAGGATCCCCATAATTTGGGAGCGATTATCCGTACAGCCAATCTGGCTGGTGCTCACGGCGTCATTATCCCCAAGCGCAGGGCAGTGGGGCTGACTGCCACGGTGGCCAAGACTTCAGCCGGTGCGCTTAATTATACCCCTGTGGCAAAGGTGACGAACCTTACAGCAGTGATGGGGGATCTTAAGAAAAAGGGGCTGTGGTTTGTCTGCGCCGATATGGGCGGGGACGTGATGTACCGCATGAATCTTACAGGTCCCATCGGCCTTGTGATCGGAAATGAAGGCGAAGGCGTCAGCAAGCTGGTGCGGGAGCACTGTGATATGACAGCTTCCATTCCCATGAAGGGAGATATTGATTCGTTAAATGCCTCTGTGGCAGCAGGTGTTCTGGCCTATGAGATTGTCCGCCAGAGGCTGGCAAAATAGCAGTTTGGAAAGAGGAAGAAAGAATGGAGAGAATCCGAAAAAACAGAAGAAACATTTCCGGGGCAGCGGTTCTGACAGCCGCTGTGGTAGGTGTCTGTGGCCTTTTTGGAGCATTTCCGGCAAAAGCGTCTCAGACAGCAGTGATCGAGGATACACAGGTGCCGCTGTATGATAAGTCTGCCGGAAGCTATGTGCGTACTCCCATTGCTTCCGGTGTGACGGTATATAAAAATGATAAGGCCACTCTGGATGCGTCCAATACATCTGAGGGCTATCTAATGGTGAAATATACCGGCAGTGTAGGAAAAATTAAGGTTCAGATTTCCAAAAACGGTTCAGAAACATATACATATGATTTAAATAACAGCGGTGTTTATGAAGTTTTTCCTCTTTCGGAGGGAAACGGCTCCTATCAGGTAAAGGTGTTTGAAAATATTCAGGGGAATCAGTATTCCCAGGCCTTCAGCCAGAATCTGGACGTATCCATTTCCAATCCCTTCGGTCCTTTTTTGTATCCCAACCAGTATGTGAATTTTAATTCTGCCAGTGCGGCAGTTCAAAAGGGAGCAGAGCTTTCGGCAGGCGTTACAGATCAGCTTGGCGTGGTATCGGCTGTTTACAACTATGTGGTTAAGAATCTGACTTATGATACGGCAAAGGCCAGTTCCGTACAGTCCGGCTATCTTCCCAATGTGGATCTGGTGCTGGCCCAGAAAAAAGGGATCTGCTTTGACTATGCGGCTCTTATGACGGCCATGCTCCGTTCTCAGGACATTCCCACCAAGCTGGTGGTGGGATATACAGGAAACCTGTATCACGCCTGGATCAATGTATATCTGGAAGGCCAGGGCTGGGTGGACAATATCATTTATTTTGACGGAACCAGCTGGAAATTGATGGATCCGACCTTTGCATCCTCCGGCAACCAGAGCCAGGAGATTATGCAGTATATAGGAAACGGAGCCAATTACCAGGCGAAATACAGCTATTAGTCAGGAGGACAGAGAAAATGGAAAAACAGGGGGAGAAATACGATCGGTATTCCTATGAGGAGCTGTCCGCCTTCTGCTTACAGATTGCCCTTTTGCTGGAGGCGGCTGTGCCTTTGGAGGAAGGGCTGACGATCATGGCAGAGGATGCGGCAGAGGAAAAAGAAAAGGCCATGCTTCTTTATATGGCAGAGGGCGCAGAACTTGGAGATCCTTTCTTTAAGGTGCTGGAGGATACAGGCGTGTTTCCCCCCTATATCGTCCGTATGGCCAGACTGGGGCAGCAGACAGGTACGCTGGATCAGATGATGAAATCCCTTTCTGATTATTATGAGAAAGAAGCCAGGCTTTTAAAGGCGGTAAAAAATGCGGCCACTTATCCCGCAATGATGATTCTCATGCTGTTAGTGGTTCTATTCGTGCTTTTTACAAAGGTAATGCCGGTGTTTTCAAGGGTATATGAGCAGCTGGGAGCCAGCCTTCCGCCTGCGGCTGCAGCAGCAATCCGTCTGGGAGGCATTTTAAGCGGCGCAGCATTGGTTCTGGCAGCTGTAACTGGTGCAGCTGCGGCCGTGATATGGATTGCTGCCCGTTTCGGAAAGCGTTTTTCACTGGTGGAAAAGGGCGTCGCAGCAGTAAAAAACCGCAGCCGTATTGCCAGAGCAGTTGCGCTGCGCCGCTTTACCTCTGTGCTGGCTCTGACCTTAAAGAGCGGGCTGGAACTGGAAAAGAGTATGGAATTAGCCAAAGAGCTGGCTGAAAATGAAACAGTGGCCGGTCAGATCGATGACTGCTCCAGACGTTTGGAAGAGGGAGAAAGCTACTATGACGCCATGAAGGCAGCAGGGCTTTTTTCCGGTTTTTATATTCAGATGATTAAGGTGGGAAGCCGCAGCGGCCATCTGGATCAGGTAATGGAGGAAATTTCCGGGGATTATGAGGAAATGGCGGATTCTGCCATTGACGGAATGATCGCCCGGTTTGAGCCTACGATCGTAGCTGTGCTGGCTGTATCAGTGGGACTGGTGCTGCTTTCCGTGATGCTGCCTCTGGTAGGCGTGCTTTCTGCAATCGGTTAGGAGGAGCTGGATATGAGAGTAAAACGCGGGCAGGACCGAAGAGGACGGGGTCTTGCGGGCATGATCGGCTCGATGCTCCTTATGATGGCAGCAATCCTGTTTCTTACCCTGTTCTCTGTACAGTTTGGAGAGAGGACCACAGCCGGAGATCAGGAAACCCTGAAAAAGGCCATAGCAAGAGCAAGCGTGCAGTGCTATGCCATTGAGGGGAGATATCCGCCAAGTATCGAGTATCTGGAGGAGCATTACGGGGTAATGATCAACCGGAAAAAATACAATGTGTTTTATGATGGCTTTGCCTCCAATGTGATGCCGGATATCACAGTAGTGCCTGTTATGGAATAGGAGGGAAACGTATGGAGCGGAAAACGGGGAAAAGAGGCCAGCTGATGGGCGGCCTTTTTACCATGCTGCTGTTTCTGGTATTTATTTTAAGCGCTCTTTTTACCGTTCTGACAGGAAGTCGCGTGTATGAAAATATCACTGCCAGAAGCGATAAAAATTTCAGCAGCTCCACTGCCTTAAGCTATATAGCAAATAAGGTGCGTCAGGGAGACCGTGCCGGGATGACAGACATAAAAGAAATAGAAGGAACACAGGTACTGGAGCTTCGCCAGCAGATTGGCGGGACAGATTATGTGACCTGGATTTACTGGCTGGACGGCAGTATCAGGGAGCTTTTTACTGATACCGGCAGCGGCCTTGGACTGGAGGATGGTCTGGAAATTTTGGAATGTGAAGGACTGTCTTTTTCCAGAGAGGGAAATGTTCTCCATATCCGTACGGAAGGGGAGAACGGGGGAACTCTGTCTCTTTCTCTTAGAAGCGGCAGTCTGGCTGAAAATCCTGTTTTTGGTGAGTCGGAAAGCGGGGGGATAGAAGGATGAACAGAAGAAGCGGGTCCGGTTCAGAACCGTTTTTGATGGAGATGCTGGCAGTCGTCGGTTTTTTTATTGTCTGTGCCTCCATCTGTGTTTCCGTATTTGCAGGAGCAGACCGGTTGAGCCGGAAGGCAGATGATCTGAATCATGCTGTGCTTGCGGCCCAGAGCCTGATGGAAGAGCTGAAATCCGGGAAACGAGAGGAAGAGCTTCAGACGGTCTGGGATAAGGACTGGAAGGCATATACGCAAAGGGAGGCGGCAGAGTCAGGAGCTGTTTTGGCCTATGAGGCAGAGATCACAGTAGAAATGGATGATTCTATGAAGCAGATCCGGGTGGATGTGACAAAAGGGGATAAAGAAACAGACGGTACTGTGATCTACAGCCTGGAAGGCAGCCAGTATGAGCCTTGAAAAAAGAAGCGGGAGGAAATAAGCCATGGCGGAACAAACATCCAGAAATAAAGTGAATATAGGGCTGTCATCGCTGATCCTGATCTTTATCGTGCTTTGTCTGTCTACCTTCGGCCTTCTTTCTTTAAGCAGTGCCAGAGGCGATCTGGAGCTGGCAGAGAGGGGCGCTCAGGCTGCAAAGGAATTTTATGAAGCAGATTCCAAAGGACAGCAGTGGCTGGCTGGATCAGACCGGATGCTGCAGCAGATGGCAGGGCGGTCTTTAGAGGAAAAGTTGGAGGCTCTGGCGGCCAAGCCGGGAAATGGTTATGATGAGCAGACCGGCCTTATTTTTACAGAAATTCCCATGGAGCGGGGACAGTCCCTGCACATTGATCTGGAGTTAAAAGAGGGGGACAAACGGTATGAGATCCGGTCCTGGTATGTATATGACAGCGGTGAATATGAAATTGATGATACAGTGAAGGTCTGGGACGGCAAAGATCGTTCGGGTACATAATAAGGAGGAAACGATATGAAGGTAATGGAGCTTCTTACAGCGGCAGTGGAGCAGGAGGCAGCTGATATCTTTTTGATACCGGGCCGTCCTTTTTCCTATAAGATTGGCGGCAGGATCATCTGCGAGGGAACAGAGAAGATCATGCCGGATGAAATGGACGATATGATCCGTCAGATCTATGAGCTGGCCGGCGGCCGGAGCGAAGAACGTGTATTGAATGAGGGAGATGATGATTTTTCCTTTGCTGTACCGGGGGTATCGCGTTTCCGCGCCAATATTTTCCGTCAGAGAGGTTCTCTGGCCGGCGTTATCCGTGTTGTGCGATTTGAGCTTCCGGATGCGGATGCGCTGCATCTTCCAAAGGAGATTATGGATGTTTCAAGGATGACGAAGGGAATGGTGCTGGTTACAGGGCCGGCGGGAAGCGGCAAAAGCACCACTCTGGCCTGTATCATTGACGCCATTAACGAGTCAAGAGAAGCACATGTGATTACCCTGGAAGATCCCATTGAGTATCTTCACCGCCACAAAAAGAGCGTAGTAACGCAGCGAGAGATCGCTACAGATACAAGCAGCTATGTAACCGGCCTGAGAGCTTCTCTGCGTCAGGCTCCGGATGTGATCCTGCTGGGAGAAATGCGTGACTATGAGACTATCAGCATCGCAATGACGGCTGCAGAGACAGGCCATCTGATCTTGTCTACCCTTCATACCATCGGCGCGGCCAATACCATTGACCGTGTCATTGACGCTTTTCCTCCGGCTCAGCAGCAGCAGATCCGCACCCAGCTTTCCATGGTTTTAAATGCGGTCATTTCCCAGCAGCTGGTACCTACTGTAGATGGAGGCGTACAGCCTGTTTTTGAGATCATGTTTTTAAATAATGCGATCCGCAATATGATCCGCGAATCCAAAATCCATCAGATTGACGGCATTATCGCCACTTCTCAGGAGGAGGGAATGATTTCCATGGACAACAGCCTGATCCACCTGTTCCGCCAGGGAGTTATAAGCAGGGAAACGGCTGTGACCTACAGCAGCAACGGAGAACTAATGGAACGAAAGCTGTCCAGATAAGCATAAAATCATTATGAAAAGGAGATACCATTTATTGAATGAGGTATCTTCTTTTTTAAATCTGGAAAGGAGCTTTGCATGAGGTCGGATAAAAGAAAAGTGGCAGTTGTCGGAACGGGAATGGTGGGTATGAGTTATGCTTACAGTCTTTTAAACCAGTCTGTCTGCGATGAATTAACGCTGATCGATATCAACAAGACAAGGGCGGAGGGAGAAGCCATGGATTTAAACCACGGGCTTGCGTTTGCAGCTTCCAATATGAAAATATCAGCAGGAAATTATGAGGACTGCCGTGATGCAGATATTGTTGTCATAGCGGCGGGAGTGGCCCAGAAGCCGGGAGAAAGCCGTCTGGATCTTTTAAGGCGAAATACAGAGGTCTTCCGTTCGATTATAGAACCCGTGATTTCCTCTGGCTTTAACGGTATCTTTCTGGTGGCTACCAATCCGGTGGATATTATGACAAGGATTACCTGTGTACTGTCGGGATTTAATCCTGGAAGGGTTCTGGGAAGCGGAACGGCTCTTGATACGGCACGTCTTAGGTATCTGGTGGGAGGATATTTGAGGGTTGATCCCAGAAATGTCCATGCGTATGTAATGGGAGAGCATGGAGACAGCGAATTTGTTCCCTGGAGTCAGGCCTTTCTTGCAACCAAGCCTATTTTAGAGTTGGGAAAAAATGGGAAAAATGAGTTGAGAAGCTGTCTGGATCATATTGAAGAAGAGGTGCGGACGGCAGCGTATAGGATTATCGAGGCAAAACAGGCCACCTATTACGGCATTGGAATGGCTCTTACCAGAATTACCAAGGCTATTTTGGGAGATGAGCACAGTGTCCTTACCGTATCTGCTATGCTTCGGGGAGATTACGGTCAGAGAGACATCTATACAGGCGTTCCCTGCATTATCAATCAAAATGGAGTCCAGCGTGTTTTGGAGCTTTCATTGTCGGAACAGGAGATGGAAAAGTTTGGGAAATCCTGTAAAACCCTGAGGGAAAGTTTTGAGGGGATTGTGTGAGCAAAGCAGGCCGCGGCATATGCAGCGTTTGGGAAGGGCATACCTGTACAATATGCAATGTTTATGTTATTGTATAGAGGTATCAACATCATTGTCTTCCCATAAAGAAAGGATGGTTTTATGCCATTATTGAAAGAACGGTATACCTCAAAGGATTACTGGGCGCTGCCTGAAGGATGTCGGTCTGAACTGATTGACGGGCAGCTCTATGATATAGCTCCGCCAAGCAGGATTCATCAGGAGATTGTTTCCGGTATTCTCTATCTTTTAAAAAAACATATTGAATCAAAAAAGGGCGGCTGTAAGGTCTATCCCGCTCCATTTGCAGTTAATCTGGACGCTGATGATAAAAACTGGGTGGAACCGGATATTTCCGTCATCTGTGATCCCGACAAGCTGACAGACCGAGGATGTTCTGGAGCTCCTGACTTTATCGTAGAAGTAGTATCGCCCGGAAGCCGTCGGATGGATTACGCCCATAAGGTTTCCCTGTATCTGGAGTCTGGAGTCCGGGAATACTGGATTGTTGATCCATTAAAAAAATGTACAACAGTATATCTGAATGAACAGGATCCGTCAGAGTTTGCTCCCATTATTTTTCCTTTTGAAAGTAATATCAAGGTGGGAATCTACGCCGATCTGTCTATCAACATCAGTCAATTACTGTGACGGCTGCCGATGGGAATTTTGCCCGGTTTTGTACCGGGCATTTTTGATAAAAGAAAAAACCCTTGCAAACACAAGGGTTTTTTACAGCTACTGACGGGAATCGGACCCGTGACCTCCGCACTACCAATGCGACGCTCTACCGACTGAGCCACAGTAGCAACTTTCTTTTTCTGTCCCGTAAGAACTCTTGTCTCACGCGACTTCGATATAATATCATATGTTTTTGTATTTTGCAATACTTTTTTAAAAAAAATTAAAAAATTTTTTGTATCAGGATCATATAGCATAAAGTTCCTGTAAAAATGCTGATTAAAGTATTCTTTTTCCAAAGGTGTGCACCTGCTGTCACAGCGGATGCAATCAGCTCAGGAAGCCCATGGGGCCAGGTTAGGGGAGTGACGCCTTTTAAGCAGTAGACGATCAGAACCGCCATGATGGCCGGAGGAAGCACGGTTCCCAGATAGCGGATCAGTTCCGGAAGCTGCCGTTTCCCTCCAAAAAGAAGAAAAGGAAACCAGCGGGTTGCCTGGGTGCACAGAACACAGATTAAAAGGGTGATGATTATATAGGAAGTATTTTGCGAAGAATGTATCATGAGAAATCCTCCATATTTCTTTGTATGGTATGCCTGAATATAAGAAGCAGGGCTGATACGGCAATAAGGGCCGGCAGGATAAAGCCGGAGGGGCCGAAAAGAGCCAGACAGAGCATACCGCAGAAAAAACCTGTTTTAGCCGGCAGATGACAGCTTGTTTCCCGCCACTGGTTGACACAGATTACAATAAAGAGAGCAGTCATGGCAAAATCAATGCCTGTGGTGTCAAATGGAAGAAATTGTCCGATGAGGGCTCCTGCCACCGAACCGGCCACCCAGTAACAGTGATTAAAAAGGGAGATAAAAAGGGAAGAAAGCTTCCATTCACGGTCTGTAAAATCATCCGGCTTTTTGGCGGAGCACAGGATGGAATACGTTTCGTCTGTAAGGGAAAAGATCATATAGGGGCCGGCTGCTTTCATTTTACGAAAACGTTCAATAAAGGTCAGGCCATAAAATGCGTGTCGGCTGTTGATCAAAAGCGTCATGATGGCTGTTGCGGCAAAACTCAGCCCTTCTGTGAGAATCCCTACAAGGGCAAACTGCATGGAACCGGCATAGACAAAGAGACTGATGAGAAAGGCCCAGCCGGCTCCAAGACCGGCCTTTTGGAGAAGGAGGCCAAAGGCAATTCCAAGAAAAATATATCCCAGAAAAACAGGGATTGTTTTTATCAGGGCAAATCCAGCTGCTTTTTTCATAGATGCTCCTTTCCGGATTGAAATAGTTCAATCACTTTTGCACGTTGATTTAGTATAGCAGACGAAAGAAAAAATTTCCAGTCTTAAGTGTCAGGGATTCTTATTTCTTAACGTTTCCCTCTTTTCTCCCTGAAAAAAATGTGATATGATTATTCAATACACGGGAATCATTTGGGTTCCATGATGGAAGAGAAATGTACGGAGGAGCAATCATGGCAGAAAAAGACATGGTATTGGAGACAGAGGAGAAAGAAACTGTTTCCAAGAATTTTATAGAACAGGAGATTGACAAAGATCTGGAAGAGGGCGTTTATGATAATGTCCATACCCGTTTTCCGCCGGAGCCAAACGGCTATCTTCATATCGGACACGCTAAGTCCATTCTTTTAAATTACGGACTGGCTCAGAAGTACGGCGGCACCTTTAATCTCCGTTTTGACGATACCAATCCTACAAAGGAAAAGGTAGAGTTTGTAGAATCCATCAAGGCGGATGTGAAGTGGCTGGGTGCTGATTTTGAGAACCGTCTGTTTTTTGCATCCGATTATTTTGAAAAGATGTATGAATGCGCTGTCTTCTTGATTAAGAAGGGAAAGGCCTTTGTATGCGATCTTTCCGCAGAGGAGATCAGAGAGTACCGCGGCGACTTTAACAATCCCGGTAAGGAAAGCCCCTACAGAAACCGTTCCGTTGAAGAAAACCTGCGCCTTTTTGAGGAGATGAAGGAAGGAAAGTACAAGGACGGTGAAAAGGTGCTCCGTGCCAAGATCGACATGGCTTCAGCCAATATCAACATGAGAGACCCGGTTATTTACCGTGTGGCTCATATGGAGCATCACAATACGGGAAATAAGTGGTGCATTTATCCCATGTATGACTTTGCCCATCCCATTGAGGACGCCATTGAGCATATTACCCATTCCATCTGTACACTGGAATTTGAGGATCACAGACCTCTTTACGACTGGGTCGTAAAGGAGTGCGAGTTTGAGAATCCGCCCCGCCAGATCGAGTTTGCCAAGCTGTACCTTACAAATGTAGTTACAGGTAAGCGTTATATCAAGAAGCTGGTTGAGGATCATATTGTGGACGGCTGGGATGATCCCCGTCTGGTATCCATTGCAGCGTTAAGAAGAAGAGGATACACACCGGAGTCTATCCGCCGTTTTGTGGAGCTGGTAGGCGTTTCCAAGGCAAACAGCTCTGTTGATTATGCGATGCTTGAATACTGCATCCGTGAAGACTTAAAGCTTAAAAAAGCCCGTATGATGGCTGTGCTTGACCCTGTAAAGCTGGTGATCGACAATTATCCTGAGGGTCAGATGGAAGAGCTGGATGTGCCGAACAATCTGGAAAATCCTGAGCTTGGCAGCCGTAAGGTTCCCTTTGGCCGTGAGCTTTATATTGAGAGAGAGGACTTTATGGAAGAGCCTCCGAAGAAATATTTCCGCATGTTCCCCGGAAATGAAGTCCGCCTGATGGGCGCTTATTTTGTAAAGTGCACCGGCTGTGAGAAGGATGCAGATGGAAATGTGACAGTGGTACATGGAACCTATGATCCTGAGACAAAGAGCGGTTCCGGTTTTGAGGGAAGAAAGGTAAAGGGAACCATCCACTGGGTAGCCGTTCCTACTGCAAAGAAGGTAGAGTGCCGTCTGTATGAAAATATTGTGGATGAGGAAAAGGGCAAGTTAAATGAAGACGGAAGCCTGAACTTAAATCCCAATTCACTGACCGTACTGCCGGACTGCTATGTAGAGCCTGCACTGGGAGAGGCAGAAAGCTATGACAGCTTCCAGTTCGTGCGCAATGGTTACTTCTGCGTGGACTGCAAGGACAGCACAAAGGAAAAGCCTGTATTTAACCGGATTGTTTCATTAAAGAGCTCCTTTAAGCTTCCCAAATAATGCAGCAGCTGTGTGAGAAACGATAAGATTTTATAAAAAGAATAAAATCGGCTTTGCCGGAAAAAGCAGGAGGAGGCTCTCTGGAAACAGGGGGCCTTTTTCTGTACGTCCCTGATGAAAGGAGAAAATGATGGAACTGATGGTGCCTATTGATAATCAGAGCAGACTTCCTCTGTATGAACAGATTTACCAATATATGAAGGAAGAGATACAGAGCGGGCGGATTCCTGCAGGAAGCAGGCTTCCTTCTACACGGATTCTGGCAGAAAATCTGAAGGTCAGCCGCAGTACCACTCAAATGGCTTATGAACAGCTTCTTTCTGAGGGGTATATCGAAGCGCTGCCCTGTAAAGGATACTTTGTATGCAGGATCGAAGAACTGGTTCGGGTGGAAAAAAACGCAGATGAGGAATTTGCGGAAAACAGGTCTGAAAAAGAAATGCCGTATGCTGTGGATTTTTCCACCAGAGGTATTGATCTGGACAGCTTTCCTTTTAATACCTGGCGCAGGTTAAGCCGCAATACGCTGGTGGACGATAATAAGGAAATGTTTGTCGTGGGGGATCCGCAGGGAGAATATGAGCTCAGAGCAGCGATCCGCGATTATCTTCACTCGGCCAGAGGGGTAAGCTGCCGTCCGGAGCAGATCCTGGTTGGAGCAGGAAGCGAGTATCTTCTCATGCTGCTGTCGCAGCTTTTGGGCAGAGAGACGGGAATTGCCCTGGAAAATCCAACCTATCGTCAGGCTTACCGGGTACTAAAGAGCCTGGGACATCTAGTTGTTCCCGTAAAAATGGACCGGTATGGCATGGATGTTTTGGATCTGGAACAGAGCAAAACTCAGGCTGCTTATGTAATGCCGTCCCATCAGTATCCCACAGGGATCGTCATGCCTGTAAAGCGTAGACAGGAGCTTTTAAGCTGGGCTTACAGAGGAGAAAACAGGTATGTGATCGAAGATGATTATGACAGTGAATTCCGCTATAAAGGACGTCCGATCCCCGCACTTCAGGGCATGGACCAGGGGGGGAGGGTCATTTATATGGGGACATTTTCACGTTCCATTGCCCCGGCGATCCGCGTGGGATTTATGGTGCTTCCTGGAGAGCTCCTTTCAAGGTATCGGAGCCAGGCCGGATTTTATGCCTGTACGGTTTCACGGATCGATCAGAAGGTGCTGTATCATTTTATTACAGGCGGGTATTATGAGCGCCATTTAAACCGGATGCGGGCCGTGTATAAGGGGAAGCATGATGCTCTGTTAAGCGGTCTTAAAGAACTGGAAGATATGTTTTGGATCAGGGGAGAATATGCGGGGATCCATGTGCTTCTCACACATAAAGGGCAGATGCCGGAAAAAGAGCTGATCGAACGGGCTGCCGGTGAGGGCGTACGGGTTTATGGCATGTCGGAAGCCGTGATAGGGGAAAATAAGGCTCTGGTGCCGTCTACAGTGATTTTGGGATATGCCAATTTAAAGGAAAAGGAAATACAGGAGGGCTGTATACGTCTGGCAAGAGCCTGGAAATGAGTACATGGACAGAGAGCCTGAGGAAAGCAGAGAAAGGAGCGCAAGATGAAGAGAAAGAGAAAGGAACGATACGGGTTATGGGCTGCTGTTGCAGTGCTGTATGCAGTGGTGCTGCCGGTAAGTGGACTGATGGGAATGACAGAGAATCGCCAAAATGCCCGGATGCAAAGCGAATCGGTCAGAGAGGTGGAGCCGGTAAATAAGCAGGGCGCAGTGAAAGAGAATGAAGAAAATCCGACCGGTTCGGAGACTGTTTTTGGAGAACTAAGCCTTACGGCAGAGCAGCTTGACGCGGCAGAGGCGGTTTTTTCTTCCCTTGAAAGCCTGGATCTGGAACAGGCGGCCCGGCTCATGGACAGAGAGCAGGACGTTCTGGCAGACCTGTTTTATGAGACAATGGGAGGGACACGGTATCTGTACACACCATCCGGCTTTACTGCTCAGATCGAGGGAGAAGGAATGGTATTTATCATGCCGGGAACGGTATTTTATGGTTATTTTAAAGATGGAAAGCCCAGGGGGGAATGTCTGGCTCTTCAGTTTATCAATGTAGACAGCCCCCGTTACAATTATTCCTATGGAATCTGGAGAGACGGCAGGATGACGGGCTATGGAAGCACAGGATACTGTTATTATGAAAATGTGCCTCAGGGAGAGATGGCTAAAACAGTAAAGCAGGGGAATTTTAAAAATGATTTATTAGAAGGGGAAATTTCCTATGAAACTACCGGTGCAGACGGAACGGTATCCCACTGGTATATGGCTGTTTCAGAGGGGGCGACAGTGATCGATACCCGCTGGACCTGGCTGGAGGAGGAGAAAGAGTATCAGCTTATGTCCGCCGATGCCCAGAGCCATGGCTACTTCATCAGCGAGGAACAGGCTGGTCAAGTGATGTGGATGAACCTGCTGGGGTGGGAAGTATAAGGGAAAAATAAAGGGACAAAGCCTGAAAAACAGCTTTGTCCCGTATAAAAACCTAAATCAGCGGCTCATCATCCTCAGTGAGAATGGTTCCCTCTTCATCTTCTGCAAGTTCCACTGAAACTACATCCTCTGTTTCATCATCATCTTCGGAAGAAACCTCCTCTTCGGTCTCGGAAGGCTGTTTTTTCGCATAGACTGGTTCGGCATCCAGACGTTCATAGTCATAGAGATCATCATCATCTACATAATCGTCATCCAGGAAGCCATCCTCCTCCATGAGTACCTCTTCGGGCTCCTCCTCCTTTTCGTGGTCTTCCTTCCATTCCTCTTTTTTTGACTTCATGGAATTCAGTGCTATATGTGCGGTATCCACAGCGGCAGATACAGCCTCATGGGCCGTATCGGAGAACAGGCTTCCTGCGTCCCGGATCACATTTTTTGTAGCCTGAGCCATATCCTTGGCAGCTACCTTAAATTCGTCCTTGCTGGAGGTAAGAGAAATATAATTGCGGTTTACTTTTGCTGATTCAAAGGTACTGTCTTCAGCCGCATCCTCTTTCAATTCACTGTCCTCATCTTCTTCAAATTCCCTGAAATCCTTTTCCAGCTCTTTATGATAGGTCTTATACTGGAGTACATAGGAAACACCAGCTGCCACAG
>ENA-ORRZ01001489-ORRZ01001489.1-human-gut-metagenome-genome-assembly--contig:-NODE-1489-length-14672-cov-3.615790_pt1 | contig 14672 bp, 10 predicted proteins | sample MGYA00242185_ERZ509152 | MGnify/ENA primary metagenome ERZ509152 (study PRJEB26280, sample SAMEA2338668) | human gut metagenome | biome: human gut; feature: human-associated habitat; material: faeces... | reverse complement strand
GAAATCGCCTTATTTTTTTATTTCTTAATTTTCCCCAGATAAAGTTACACTATCTCAGGACCAATACAAATTACAAGGCAGGGACATTCAGATAAGGAAACTGAGGTGGATAAGGAAATGGTTTCCGTAATTCAGGATACATTGTTTGCTTTTAGAAACAGTTGAAAAGAAAAGAGACACAGATTGAAAGGATGTGATCTATGTCTCTTTTCCAAGAACTGCAAGAATATAGGAATTTATGATATCTTCCAGATAATGATATTGAGCGGGCGATAGTTTTGAAATCCGATTCATAAGAAGAGGGGAGTCAACTGCATTGATCTTCCCCAGCAACAGATAATCGGTACTGATATCGAGGGCCGAGCAGATTTTTATAATATTTTCCGGCCGAAGAGCCTTTTGCCCCAGTTCAGCGCTTGATATTGTCTGGGGAGTAAGGTTAGCACGTTCAGCCAGTTGTTCCTGATTTAATCGTAACTGCTTTCGGCGTGAATAAATGCGCTTTCCCATTTGTGTCAATAAGTCATCCATAGTGAGTCTCCTTTGCTATAGTTAAATTTTATCCACTATGATTGAAATAATTAAGCGGTCATGGATGTTTTTTATCATCCATAACAGGTATAATGAAATGGAAAGCATCAATTATCAAAATTAAAATTGAAAGGACAGAATCATATGAGCTATAATAGGCGGAGGGCATTGATAGTACGAAAAGCAGCTGGAGGTCTTATGATATTTAAAAATAAGTTTTTAAATATAGCAGTATGTGATGATGATAAAATTTTATGTTCAGAATTAGAAACCATGTTGAACCAGATTGCAGAGCAGTTGAATATACACGTTGAGATAAGTGTCTGGTTCTCAGGAGAAACATTGCAGGATTATTTGAATAAGGGAAATCGGGTCGATTTGGTCTTCTTAGATATTGAACTGATGCGTCTGTCGGGAATAGATCTTGGACATTATATCAGAAAAGAGTTAAACAATATAAATATTCAGATTGTTTATATTTCTTCCAAGACGAGTTATGCGATAAAGTTATTTAAAACACAACCATATGATTTTCTGATCAAGCCTATTAAGGAGTCAGATCTGATTCAGGTGCTTAAAGGCATTTTAAAAGTAACAGAAACAAAAAATCAGATATTCAACTATCAAAATGGACGGGAAATTTACAGCATAGAGTATGATGATATTTTGTATTTTAAAAGCGACAGGCATAAAGTCCTTGCAGTGACGAAAGATAAGGAAATTGTATTTTACGGAAAATTAAATGATGTAGTAGGTAAGGTTCCGCCTCAGTTTTTATTGATACATAAATCGTATCTCATCAACAGAGATTATGTTATAAGATATACCTTTGAATTTATCGAAATGAAAAACCACGATATGCTGCCGATCAGTAAAGCATATCAGAAAGAAGTTCGGGATAAATTATGCTGTAGAGGAGAAATGCTGGAATGAGTATGGAGAACTTTTTGATCTTTATACCTACAAATCTGTTTAGAACCTATGTTCATATGAGATTTTTAGGGCTGTTTCTGGAACATCCAAAAGAGAAGGCAAAACACTGGATTCAATTTGGAAGTATGATGTTTTATTTTCTGCTTAATAGTTTCGGATACATATTATTTCATAATCCCAGGGTTAATATACTTACAAATATAGTTGGCTTGTTTGTGGTGTCGCTTTCATTTCTGGGAAATATTAAGAAGAAAATCTTGTCTGTCTGTATTATTTATACCCTTAGTATGCTGTGTGATGTAATTGTGGTGATATCCTGTGTTGGTTTTGCTGTGGAGCGTTCGATCAGTGAGCTGTTAGGAGTAATGACAGCGCTTTTGATTACCGTTTGTGAGTTGCTGGCAGAAAAGCTGATATATAAGAAAAAGAATCCGGGCTTTATCTCACCTAATTGGATGTTCCTGCTTTTTATCCCGCTGTGCAGTATTGGAATGATTCATCTGTGTATTATAGATAATCTGGCAGACAGGAATTTTATTGTATTGGTTGGTATAGGGCTGTTAGTGATCAATATTATTTCTTTTTTCCTTTACAGCGCCATGGAGAGGACCTATCTGGTAAATTTGGAAAATGAATTGCTGATTCAAACCTCAGACATATACAGGCATCAATTGGATATTATTATGAAAACGCAGGATCAGATCCGTTCTCTTCAGCATGATATGAAATATCATATAAGGGCGCTTTTAGCCATGGCCGGTTCTGGAAATACAGAAGGGATGATTTCCTATCTGGAAGAGATGGAAAAAGAAACAGAAAATCCAGATCAATATGTAGACTCGGGGAATAAAGAACTGGATGGGAATCTGAATTACTTATTAAAAGAAGCAAATCATAAGCTGAAAGACGTATCTGTAAAGATCGTTGTTCCATCAGGGGCATTCACATCATCATTTGATATTAATGTTTTGCTGAGTAATCTTTTGGAAAATGCGATTACGGCATCAGAAAATACACAGGAAAAAATGCTGCATTTGAAACTGGTTACCAAAAAAGGATTGCTGTATATTGAGATTGAAAATAGTTATAATGGAATTATCAATGAAGAGAAGGGCAGATTTTATACAACAAAAAATAATAAGGCAATCCATGGCTTCGGTTTGAAGAACGTAAAAAGAATTGTTGAAAAACATAATGGAACACTGGATATAACATATTCAGAGGAACGATTTCGTATAAATATTATGTTATATTTAACAAATTTAGTTAAAGAATTATAAATAAAATAGCAATCGTAATGAATAGGGTATATGGCATAGCGCAGTATATCCTATTTTTTCTATAGTATAATAAATACATAAAAATAGAAAACTTATATTAATAAAACCAATTATGTCATTAAACCATACTAATTATGTCAATTATCAGTACATAATAGGATTTTGCTTTATAATATCGACAGCTGTAGTAAATACAGGCAGCAATATTTAATATGAAAATGGAGGAAACGTATATGAAGATGTCAAACATGAAGAAGAACCTTGGAAGCTTAATTGGTAAGACAGCCGTTTCAGTGGCAAAGATAGAGGCAAATGCAGCATGTACATACCTCACCTATCAGCCCAAGAAACCGGACGCATTGAAGAAAATGAGAAAGTTCTAAGTGATTCATAAAATTTCCGGATGTCTGATATCCTTCTGTGATGTACAGCCAGAGGAGAGAGAAGTCATTGAATACGGACTTGAACAGGGAATAAGTGCAAGATTAGGTATGCTGATAACCGTGTTGGTTGGATATGCGTTAAAGATTGGCCCGGAAAGTCTGATTTTTTTGATGGCTTTGATTCCATTGCGAATGTATGCAGGAGGATATCATGCATCGACTCGTGGACGTTGTGCCTGTATTTCAGCAGTGTTGATGATAATTGCATTTTTGATAATCAAGTACAGTACATTATCATCTCTGACAGCTTTGATCTTGGGGGGGATTGAAGCAGGTATCTTATATTACCTCATACCAGTAGACGGTAATGAGAAATTGGAAGATATCGAACGAGAAGTATATCGGAAGAAAGGCCGAAATATTCTCATTACGGAGACATTGTTGTTTGTTATCACAATACACAGATTTGGAACTGTATTTATTACAGTATTTTCTATTGCTTTGTTTTTGTTGGTATCTGGGATCATAAAGATACAATGGCAGAAAACATGAGAAATTAAGAAGAATATTAGTAGGACTGTGGCTCTGGTAGTAAATTCCAGCGGAGCTGCAGTCTTATTTTTATCTAAAAATGGAAAATTTTGTAAAATATGCTAACCAATGCACCTAATTATGCCAATGTGGAGTTACTTTAATTTTTTGAATTTATAATTGGCAGATATCGTATGATTTATCGATTGAAGTAAACAAAGGATATTATACGAAAATCGTATACAATTGCTGGAGGGCACGCATATTTTCATCACATCTTTTTATAAAATGGCTGATTCAGTACAGCAGTGCGGAATTGGCCGTTTTTCTATTTTAAAATAATATTATATCATTGCCGGAATCCTCCTTTGGTTCAAGTTTCTATTGAAATCTTGAATTACAGGAGGAAAAAATATGCTGTTAAATAAAGGACAGACAGAATTAGAAATATTACAAAATCGGTTTACTTCATATATATCTACAGCAATACAGCGCAGACGGAACGATTATATCAGGCAGGTACTGCGATACCGCCAAACAGAAGTGGAAGCAGAACGTATATTCAGAGAGCAGAGCACTGCTGCAGAGTTTGATATATGGGGAGAACTGCCGTTGCTTATGTGTATAGAAAATAACCAATTACTATGTGCGTTAAAGGCAATCACAGAACGGGAGAGAGAAATTTTTTTTGCCAGAGTACTAGAGGGAAAAAGTTTTGAGGAGTTGGCGGTAAAATTCGGTTTGGGCTATAAAGGGGTTACAGCTGTTTATTACCGTGCAATCAAAAAAATCAGGGAAAGGATGGAAAAGAATGGATTTTAATAAACTTCTTTTACAGGCTAAGGATGGAGATCCGGAATCAGTTTCTGAACTGTTAGAAATATATAAACCACTGTTAACCAAAAACTCTATTATCAATGGTACATTTGATGAGGATTTATATCAGGAATTGTGTATTACATTTTTGAGATGTATCCGTATGTTCCGCATATAAACTTTAAGAGGATGTATTTAATACAGCAGCCATTTTTAATGGATGGCTGCTGCAAAAATGGAGGATAAGAATAATTATGTAATCAAACCATACTAATTATGCAAACATCACTAAAATAATAAAAAATAGCACTATAATTTTCCTTTAGATACAACGTTTCATATTTAATAGATCATTCACTGTTACATATCAGACAAAACAGGAGGTGAGTATTAAAAGAGATATGTAAAAATATGGTATGAAAAAGGAGAGGAACAAATGAAGAAACGTAAGGGGAAACTAAAACAGGCAGTAAGTATTCTTTTGACAGCTACCATGCTGTTGCCATCTGTCACGCCATTGACTGCATACGCAGCGGAAGCGATCCGGAACCGGCCCAGATACACATCCTTTATCCGGCCGGAGGCGCTGACCCTGGATGATGTAGGGATCAGTGACGAAGAGGCAGATGACGCCGGTACATCCGATACAGGGGATGCAGGGAATGAGGATACCGGCTCCGGTGATACCGATACCGGAGAAAATTCTTCGGATCATGATTCTTCAGGAGAGGATGGCTCCGATTCAGGGGATGAAAACTCCGGCGGCTCCGACTCCGGAGAAGGTTCTGAATCCGGGGATGGAAATGGCGGTTCTGAAGATCAGGGCGGTTCCGAAGGGGACAATGGCGGACAGGATGGCTCTGAGGATGGGAACGGCTCTGGACAGGAAGGCGGCTCTACCGATGAGAGCGGTTCCACTGGTGAAAACGGTTCTACGGATGAAAGTGACTCCACTGACGAGAGCGGTTCCACTGGTGAAAGCGGCTCTACGGATGAGAGTGATTCTACCGATGAGAGCGGCTCTGATGGCGAAAGTGGTTCTGAACAGGAAAGCCGCCCGGAAGAGTCTGCACCAGACGAGACTGAGGAATCAAAAGAAGATCCGGATAAGGAAACAGAAACCAGCCCAGAGACCGAATCCACAGCTCCAGAGGAATCAACAGCTCCGGAAGAATCCACAGCGCCTGTCGATCCCTCGGTTCCTTCCGAGACAGACCCGGCAGGACAGAACACACCGGGCGGGGCAGGAAAACCGGGTGCCCTTCCTCCGGCAGAGCTGCAAAAGCCTGTGAAACCGGAAATTGAAACGGATCTGGCTACCCCTTCCAATGCCCTGCGCCAGCCTGAGTTCTTTTATGATGCGGAAGGCGCCATTGATGAACCTGCCGGAGAACTGGTCCAGTTCAATGATTTTTACCGGACCTACGAAACCGGGGAAGGGGAATATACCACAGTCCTTGGAGGATATTCCGGGCTCTATGAGGATGAGGACGGGAACATCTGCGAAGTGGATAATTCCCTGATAAGCACAGGAGAAGAGATCGATTTTTATTCCCTTATGGATGACGTAGAAGCGGATGAGGAAGAGGACATCCGGACACAGAAAGAACTGGAAAAGGCAGCGAAGGATACGTCATACGAGAACGTTTCCGGCCGCCTTCAGGTAAATTTCCCAGGGGCTCTCGGAACGGGGGAAGGCATCTGCATGACGTTGGACGGATATGAGATCGAGCTGACTCCGGAAACTTCCGGCACCTCCGTTGGATGGGCAGAAGACAATGCAGTCCGTTATACGGACGTATATGAAAACATTGACTACCAGTACACCGTCCTGGGGGAGATGGTGAAGGAAGATATCCTTCTAATGGAACCGGGAGAGAAGAACACGTTTTCGTTCCGGATCAATGCCCCTGGACTTAAAATACGGGCCGGGGAGGACAGCGTGATCCTGTATGAGGACAGCAAGGATTCACCGGTAATGGTACTGAGTGCACCCATGATGGAGGATGCGGACGGGGAACGGAGCACCGCTCTTGACCTCCGCTATTCTTCGGACAGCCATACCGTTACCATTGAAGCGGATGAGGAGTGGCTGGGAGCAGCGGAAGAGCGTGCCTATCCGGTACGGATCGACCCGGGCCAGTATGTGCCGTCCAATGAGTTCATTTTAACAAAGGTCACCAGCGGAAAGCCGAAGGCACATTACCAGTGGGACGATGCGGCCCAGGCAGGATACCTGATGGGCGGGCTGGGAAACAGCCGTCTGTATGTGGCTTTTAATGAGAATGACTGCCCGACCCTTTTGTCCTTCTTCCAGAACTCGGAGGCCGTAGTGGAAAGTGCCAGCCTGGATCTGACCACCATGACGGATGAGAGCAAGGGGGAAACGGTGTTCCAGCTGGCCTTCCCGCAGGCGCCGACTACCGCACAGGGATGGAACGCCCATTCCATTACCTGGAGCAGCCAGCCGGATCTGGACGAAGGGCCGCAGGACGCACCCATCACCCAGGCAGCGCCGGGGATCGACCAGCCGGTCAGCTTTGAAGTGACGGATACCATGCAGAAGTGGATCAACGGCACAGTAAACCAGGCTGGATTTGTGATCAAGGCATGGGTGGAGGCGGATTCAGACCAGAGCCCCTATGTGATGCCGGCTGAGACCTTCTATAACCGCAGCGATTCCCAGAAAGGCCCCCGTTTGACGGTGGTATGGAACGGCGATATGCAGCAGATGGATCTAAAGAACTACAAGCTGGAGGATACTACAGCCGATGTTACGCCGTCCATCTTAAAGACCGCTACGGAAAAAGGCCGTACCGCTACCGGCGTTATCACCCACGGACTGACCCGGGAAGGGGCTAAAGTCACCTATTCCTTAAATGGAGAGGATGAAAAGGAAGCGGAAGGACAGTCCACGGTCCTGTACCCGGATTTTGACGAGGCCGGGCTTGAAAATGAGATGGAGCGCTTTAAAAATTCCAGCTGGCAGAGCGAAGGCTATGACATTGGGAACCTGGAACTGGATACGAAATACCGGTTCTCCGTATCGGTGGAATGGGACGGGGAGAACGAGGAAGGGGAGGAGATCCATGAGGAATACACCCTTCCGGAAGAGAAATGCGATGAATTCCTGTTTTATGAAGTAAAGATGGATGACCTGGTACAGCGGATCGCAAGGCATTACGGTACCGACGCAAACCAGATCGCAAAGGATAACAAGCTTTACGGGAACCAGCTGACAGAGGCCGGCACCATCCTGTTCATCCGCAACCCTGCAACCGAAGAACCATATACCTATGAGGAAATGACAGAACTGGAGAAGACGCTCCTTGACGGGCTCCTTCTGGGAAGGAACCCGGAGTGTCTGGTAGGCCTGGAACCGGTAAACATCAACACCGGTGACTTCTATATGGAGCAGACGGACGCGGAACTGGCGGAGCTGTCCGGCACCTTTTCCATTGACCGCAGCTATAACTCCATTCTGACCCGCCGGTCCGAATTCGGCCATGGGTGGAGTTCCAGCCTTGGTGAGCACCTGACCCTGCTTCCGGATGGGCGGATCCTTTATAAGCGGGCAGACGGCGCCTACAATACCCTGGTACAGGACGGGGATGTATACCGGGGAGAGAATGGCCGGGATCTGATCCTGGAGCCTATGGATTCCCTGGATATCGAGACAGCGACCCGTTCCGATGCCAGACGGGCGGATGAAACGGAAGATGAGACAGAAGCGTATGCCCTGACGGAAGAGGATGAAGCAGAAGATACCCGCGATGCCACCCCATCCGATGCAGAACCCATGGACGATCCGGAAGACGGGGATGGGACTGGAGAAGAAGGAGAGGAAGATGAGGTACCAGAGCTTCCGGGCGTGGCCGGATGGAAGCTGACCTCTTTAGACGGTACGGTCCGCGTGTTTGATGCCAACGGTTTCTTACAGTACCGGGAAGATATCAAGGGGCACCGCACCACTCTGGTCTATGACAGCGAATATGCCCTGTTACAGGTGATCACACCCTCTGAAAAGACCTTTGACGTTGCCATGGATGAGGAGTTCCGTATTACGGAGATCACACTCCCGGATGGAAACTCCCTTCAGTACGAATACGATAACAGAGGAAACCTGTCCGTATTTACAGACCCGGAAGGCCATACCCGCCGCTATTTCTATGATGATGCCCATCACATGACTTCCTGGCAGGATGAAAACGGGAATACGGTGGTGGAAAATACCTATGACGAGCAGGGCCGGGTGATTTCCCAGACGGACGCCAATGGAAACACAGCCAGCCTTACATATGGGGAAGGCCATACCGTCATGACGGACAACCGTGGAAATGAGACAACGGTTTACTTTGATGAGCTGGGGCGTACCATCCGTACCGTATATCCGGACGGAGCAGAAACAAGCGATACCTATGATGAGACCGGGCACCGGGCTTCCCATACGGACGAGGAAGGCAACACCACTGTTTATTCCTATGATGAAAATGGAAATATGGTGTCCGAGACCCGTGGGGACGGAAGCAGCGCGTCCTATACCTATAATGACCGCAACCAGGTCCTGACCCGGACAGATTATGAGGGGCATACCAGTTCCTTCACCTATGATGAGGCCGGCAACCTGCTCACATCTGCCGACGGTGCCGGGAATACGACGGTTTATGAGTATGATGAATTAAACCGGCTGGCATCGGTTACCGATCCCAATGGAGGGCCCACCCGGTATGCGTATGACGGAATGGAAGCCGTGCCTTCTGCTGTGACCGACGGGGAAGGGAACACCACTTCCTATACCTATGATGAAATGAACCGGCTGCTGTCCTCTACCGACAGTGAAGGCCGTACCACCAGCCATACCTATAATGCAAAGGGCTGGGAGACCATGACCACTGCACCGGATGGAGGGGAAACCCGTTATGAGTTCAGCCCTGCCGGAGAAGTCCTGTCCATTACTGACGCCATGGGAGCATCCACCGTGTTTACCTATGATCCCATGCACAATATCCTTTCCGGTACGGATGCCCTTGGAAATACACTGTCTTATACCTATGATGGGAATTATAATAAGATCAGTGAGACCGATGCAAAGGGGAACACGACCCGGTATGAGTATGACAGCCGGGACCGCTTGGTAAAGACCACCGACGCCCTTGGAAATACCGTAGCCTTAACGTTGGATGGAAAGGGGAATATCCTGTCACAGACGGACCGGAGGGGGAATACGGCCAGCTATACCCAGGATACTGTCCTTGACCTGCCTGCATGGTATACAGACCGCAGCGGGGCCTCCACCCATTACACCTATGACCGCAACGGGAATATCCTGCGTACGGACTATGCCGACGGCAGCAGCGTTTCCTATGCCTATGACGGTGCAGGACGCATGGTTTCCATGACGGCCCAGAACGGCCTCGTGACCCGCATGGACTATGACGGGTGCGGAAATATCATCCGTGTCACAGATGACGAGACCCGGGTTTACCGGTATGAATATGACCACAATAACCGCCTGATCCTTGCAGAAGACCCTCTGGGAGGGATTACACGCTACGCCTATGACGGAAGCGGAAACCAGATCAGCCAGACCGACGCAAATGGCCATATGGCATCCTACGGCTATGATGCAGTAGGCCGGCTGACCCAGGTGAAGGACGCGCTGGAAGGCATCACTGCGACGGAGTACGACTTAAACGGACGCACGGTAAAAATGACGGACGCCAACGGCCACAGCACTGCATACTACTATGACGAGATCGGGGACCTTCTGGCACAGACCGACCCGGCGGGGAATGTCACTGCCATGGAGTATGACGCTCTGGGAAATGTACTCAAAGTGACAGACGCCTTGAAGGGAGAGACTGCCAATGAAGTGGATGCCTTAAGCCGCACCGTGAAGACCACGGATGCAATGGGAGGCGTCTATGAACATACCTATGATGCCAATGGAAACCGGATCAAAACCGTGATGCCGGACCGGGATGAGGTAACCATGTCCTATGACCCGGAAGACCGGATGGTTTCTTATACAGATGAGGCAGGAGTAGAAACCCGCTATGAATATGACGCCATGGGCCGGATCACCAAAGCTGAGGATACTGCAGGAAATGTGATGGCCTATGAGTACGATGCCAGCGGAAACCTGATAAAGCAGACCGATACCATCGGCAGGGAAGCGGTTTATGAATATGACCTCTTTAACCGCCTGGTGGCTGTTACGGATACAGGCGGAGCCACAACCCGTTATGAATATGACGCTCTGGACCGGCTGGTACGCGTGACCCAGGCAGACGGGGCGGTCACTTCCTATGAATATGATGCGGCAGGCAACCTGATCAAGACCACAGAACCGGGGGAGGCCGTGTACACCTATGCCTATGATGCGATCAACCGGCTGACGGATAAAGTAGACCCCGTAGGGGCATCCACCACCTTCCAGTATGACGCAAAGGGCAACCTGTTAAGCACAACGGACGGGAACGGCACCCAGACCCGCTATGCCTATGATGTCCTGGACCGTCTGACTGCATTTACGGACGGAATGGGAAATGATACCCTGTATGAGTATGATGAGCTGTCCCGCCTCCTGTCCCAGACGACCCCGGAAGGAAATAAGGAGGAATACCGTTACGACGCATTAAGCCGCCTGACAAAGAAAAAAGACCCCAACGGCCTGATCACCGAGTATCAGTATGACCCCATGGGAAACCTGCTCAAAGAGATCTCACCGAAAGGCGCCAGGACCGCTTATACCTATGACAAGCATGACGAGCTTACCAGCATCACCGACCCGGCCGGAAATGTAACTGCATATACGGTAGACATGAACCGACAGGTAACAGAGATGGTCCAGAAGAACGGGGGCACTTACCGTTATGCTTATGATGCAGTCCATCGTCTGACCAGCATCACCACACCTCTTGGATTAAAGCAGGAGTTCACCTATGACAATGCAGACAATGTGGTAAAGGATACGGACAACTTGGGCCGCACCAATACTTATGAGTATGACATCATGCACCGGATGCTTGCCTCCACCAATGCCAAAGGCGGCACCACCACCTTCGGCTATGATGTAAGGGGCAACCGGAATACTATGACGGATGCCTCCGGCTATACCTGGAACTACACCTATGACCTGGTGGACCGTCTGACGGAGAGCGTGGACCCGGAAGGAAAAGCCACAAAGGCAGTATATGACCTGGTGGGGAACATCACTTCCATTACCCGCCCGGGAGAGCGTACCACGGTCTATGATTATGATAAAAACTACAACCAGACCAGCTTGACCGATCCCAAGGGATTCGTGTACGGTTCCAGTTATGACAAAGATAACCGCGTCATTGGGACAACAGACCCCTTATCCCAGACAGAGGCTGTGACCTATGATCCCGGCAGCCGCGTAACTGCTGTGCAGGATAAGATGGGGCTGACCAGTGAGTATACCTATGACGCCCACGGAAATGTGACCCGTTTTAAAGGGACCAACGGCTTAAGCACCCTGTTTTCCTATGACATCCTGGACAACCTGACCTCTGTCACAGACCCCATGGAACGGAAGACCACCTATACCTATGATGAGATGGGAAACCTCCTGACCATGACCGATCCAAAGCTGCGGGTAACCACCTATACCTATGACCTGGAAGGCAACCTGACTACCCTTACCAGCCCCATGGGCCGGGAAGAACGGTATGTGTATGACGCAGGCGGCCGCCGGATCCAGAGGCTTACTCCAAGCGGAAACGTCATCATCTATGATTACGATACCCTCAATGCCCTGGCAGACAAGCTGTATCAGGACGGGAATGAGGAGGAGAGCGACCATCCGGTACGGATGGGATATAATGCCATGGGCCAGAGGGTTTCCATGGAGGATATCACCGGGGCCAGCAGCTATACCTATGACGGGCTGGGACGGTTAAAGACCGCCACCAACGGTTCCGGAAAGACCGTGACCTATGAGTATGATGAGGCAGACAACCTAAGCTGCACACTTTTCGCCCCTATGATCTTTCATAATTCCCGGAAAAAAGAGGTTGTTTCACATCGAGTTTACGAGCCGATATACCTGATTCATGGTATTCTTTTCCGAGTTCAATCAGAAAACGACAACACGGGCGGTTGTGGTGCATCATGGGAGCAAAAAAATATTACTAAAACCTTCCCTATCTTAAATGGGCTTCACACCTAATGGGTGTGGGAAGTCTTAGCAAATGATATAATGCATATAAAATACTATGATTGGAGTGATTCCATTGGACAATGTATATAATCAAGTGGAGTTTGCTATATTAAAAGATTTTAAAGTGAACGTATAAAAATTAGATTTCTCATTAGAGTAAAAGGTATTATTTGAATATGCTGTATTTTAGGCAAAATTTAGTATCTCATAATGAGGATAATTAGTACGAAAGGAGATCTTTATGAAAACATTGAAAAAATATGTTAGTATTCTTCTGATAACAGCTATGATATTTACCTCGCCATTTTCTGTATGGGCAAACACTACTGATATTTCAACAGAAAAAGTTGTTAATTCCGTAAAGAATTCTTTACATGTCGATTATAAACTGGAACAAGATACGGTAATAGAAATCTCTTCATTTATAGATGTAGACAATGAATATGTAGAAATGTGGAGAAGTATAGAGAAAGATGGTTCTGGTAAGTTAATTTATACAAAAGCAAACCAATCTTTCACTATAGAACTATCAGATCAGGATTATGATTTATTTGTAAGATTATTGAATACGCCCATGTCCAATCAGGCTAGAGGGGATGATATTGGAAGTGACATTAACGGTTCACAGTATAAACATATATATATGTCTTCCCAAACAGCTACTTTAAACAATTCTGCACTATCTCAAATAGCTCAAGGCGGAATAGGGACAGCAACCAGTATAATTGTTGGTACGATCAGTGCACCTGCGGGTATTGCCGTTTCTATTGCTTCTTTTGTATATAGTGCAATCTTAGCGCTTTCTCCTTCAAAGGTAACTGTTGATCAATCACTTTATGAGGTACGACTGACGCATGATGATGCATATTATACACACTGTTACCATGAAATTATTAAATCATATGATTCCGGAGGACATTTAGTGGATACAACAAAAATGTATAAGCAAGCGATTGGAAGTTAATTACAATAAAATGGTTGAAATATATGGATAAAAAAATATTAGTTAATCTTTTTACCATAGTTCCATTTGCTTTATGGGGTTATATTGCGTTGGGACTAAGTCGGATAAAAAATGTACTTCTTTCAGAACAACGATTAAATGTATATATTATAAGTATATTTATTTATCTAATATTGGTATTTTATTATACATTGTTGATATTATATTTAAAAAGAAGTCTTATTAACAATGTAAACTGTCCTAAAATATGCTTTGTTTGTCTTGGGATGGGATGTGTTTTTCTTATATGCTCTTTTATATTTTAATTAAAAAAGGACTGCAAAGGGAACCTTATATCCCAGACGGAACAATAACGAAGAAGTCTTTTCAGAAATATTGAAGGAACTAATGAGTTTACTTTAAAATCTATTTGATTAATGCCTGCATTATTTCTTGTAACAATTATATCGCCCGGCAATGCCGGGCGATGTTCCCTTCGCAATATTCGAACAACACAAACGCCCTCTGGAAACACTGGAATTCCAAAAGGATGGGAAACCCATAGAAGATGCAGATGAGATTCCTCAGGAAGCAGAGGAGTTGATGGAAGAATACAGAGAAACGAAACAAAGTGAGCTTCTGTACATAAAGGCTTTCAGGATAATGTCAGTTTTCGTGCTGATCTCTCTGGTTATCTGCTATATCCGCAATGATAAGACCGAAAAGCAGAAAAAAGATCGGATACCATAAAGTTGTCAATTTCATATACGAAAGAAGGAACGGTTATGAAGAAAAAAGCAACCACAGCAGCTATTATAATTGGAACGGCATTATCCGTTTCACTCCCCGTCTACGGTGCACAGTGGAAGCAGGACAGCACAGGCTGGTGGTATGAGCAGGACAATGGTTCTTATCCGGCCGGTAGTTGGGAGCTGATTTCTGGAAACTGGTATTATTTTAATGGATCAGGCTACATGCAGACCGGGTGGATTGAGTCGAATGGAGAATGGTATTACTGCATATTCCGCAAGAACTGCGCATCCGTTCCAGAGGAACGGAGCGCCATTCCG
>ENA-ORRZ01001486-ORRZ01001486.1-human-gut-metagenome-genome-assembly--contig:-NODE-1486-length-14680-cov-9.711795_pt1 | contig 14680 bp, 16 predicted proteins | sample MGYA00242185_ERZ509152 | MGnify/ENA primary metagenome ERZ509152 (study PRJEB26280, sample SAMEA2338668) | human gut metagenome | biome: human gut; feature: human-associated habitat; material: faeces... | reverse complement strand
TGAAGGCTATCTTGTCGGTACTGTCTATAACAATAAGACAACTACCTCTGCCTTGATGGCAACCATTGTAGGGGGCATTATCATCGTAGCAGGCTACTTTATTGCCGAATACTTTGTATTTGATCCAGGCGTAGCTATTGCTAGTATTGTGACTAATACCATTCAAGCTGTTATGAGCGTTATTATTAGCATGATTCTCTATGCTATCTTGCGTAAACGATTGGGATAGGATTAGTGCTTCACAATTCATATACAAATTATGATATAATTTGTATATGAGGAGGTGCTTTTATGGGGTTATTACGTGAAAGTATCCGGCCATCGTCGGATTTAAGAAATAAATATAATGAAATCTCTACAGTTTTGAAAACAGGGGATGAAGCTTGTATTATGACGGTAAATGGTCGTGGTGATACGGTATGTATGGGATATGAAACCTATAATAAATTGAAAGCACAGATAGAATTATTAGAGGCTATTGCTTTGGCAGAGGAAGATGAACGAAAAGGTAGAATGGGTCCTATTGAGGATACTTTTGTCAGCATAGAACAGTTGTTATCTGAGGCGGAATAGTTATGGAAGACACTGCTTATCGTATCATTATTATGGCGCAGGCCGATCAGGCATTGCATCATATTGTTCTGCATGTAAAGCAATCTTTTTCCAATGAAACTGCCAAGTCTGTTTATCAAGAGATTAAGGATAGAATTCTTTTATTAGCGGATAATCCTTATATGGGCATGATTCCAAGACATACTGTTTTACGTAATAAAAACTATCGTATGTTGATTATTAATAAAAATATTATTCTATATCGTGTCTTTGATGATGAAAAAGAAGTGCGCATATATAATATATTTAGTCAACGGCAAGATTATTTACAACTTCTGCAAGGATTGTAGATGTTTAGTTGATTTGGTATAGATGAATAAAGGGAGACTCCGTTGTGAGTCTCCCTTTTGTAGTTATTTCCTTTGGAGCATTGATAGTGATGATTTGTCGTAATAACGACAAATAGCCCTTCGTTACCAACTGGTAGCTGAAAACGAAAGGCCATTTCTGCATGTTTTATAATGTTTTGGGATGAGCCTGACGGAACCACTCGTCGACTATCTATCTATTAATTAATTAATAGAGGGATTATCATATATAGTCAATTTGAACTAGATAAGTAAATATGACATCATTGTAAATTAATTGGAACTTGGACTGAATGGACATATTTTATTTGTTTTGTTAATATAAAACTCAATAATAATTTTATGTTGTGTGTTATGATTGGTGAAGTTTTATGGTTAGAGTTTTATATTTATTTTTATTGCTAGTTGTTTTGAGTCCTATTAATGCTTTTGCTGGTTATCAGAGGGATACGTTTGATATACAACGCTCTCTTAATGAGCAGATACATTCTCAGTTAAAGGTTCCGGCTGAAGTCCTTAGAACGAAGAATGATAAAGATTATAGTTTTACATTACTGATAAGAACGGATTCTCAAGGACGTATTATTTCTGTTGAGTTAGATCCAAATGAGAATATATCTAATGATGAGATATATTCAAAATTAGTACAGTCTGCAAAAGATACAGTTTGGAATATAGGGTATATTGATGTTAAAGAAGATCTTGTTATTTATGTTCCTTTTCAGTTTATAATATCCTCTAAGGACGATGTAAATTGACAGTCTCTAGAATTCAGACTATACTATAAGTACAAAAGAGCCAGTTAACGTGTTCTAGGCGTTAGGCTCATCAAAGAATGTTGAATTTGATAAACCTAACGTGTCTAAGTATTGCAGTACTTAGTCTTAAACGTTAGGTTTATCTTATTTTGTAACTATTTACTAGTTACTTTTTAAGAATTAACACTACGAGGGTAGCGAATAAAATCATTAATGATAATGCTTCGTATACAGTCATAATGTCACCTCCCTCGAAAAGACGGAGATGAACCTAACTCACGTTAATGGCTCTTTCGTTATTAGTATATAGCGGATTTTGAATATTGAAAAATACGAATTAATTTCGTACAATTTTTACACGAATAAAAGGGAGACTTTATCAAGAGTCTCCCTTTGTTAATTATAAATAGACTAATATTTAGTAATAAATTTTTTGTTGCGGTCGTTCCTTAATTACAGTATGTTTCGTTCTTCAAAGACCGCTTTCACCGTAAATAGTGCATTCAGTACGCGTGGAAATCCCGCATAGGGGATGCAGTGGGTACAGACCTCTACGATTTGCTCGGGCGCAATACCGACATTGAGTGCCGCATTGGTGTGTACTTTCAGCTGTGCCTCGCAACCGCCCAGCGTTAACAGGGATGCGAGCGTAATCAGTTCCCGCTCCTTGAAATCCAGGTTGGGGCGCGTGTAGATGTCGCCGAACAGCTCGACCAATAAATCGGCTATGGCTGGTGAAATCTCTTGAATTGTGTTATACACCTCCTCGCCGTGCAGCCCATCAATTTGTTTCAATGTGTTCATACCGATGTTAAAACGTGTTTCTTTCATAATTATTACCTCCGTCTAGACGTATAATATATGCTCGAGTATACTTGAGGTCAAGGTGGTGAAAATATGAAAATCGGTGAATTTTCAAAATTGGTGGGACTGTCTATTTCTACATTACGATATTATGAGGATCAAGGGTTCCTTCACATCGAGCGGCAGAACGGCATTCGCAATTACCATGCGGAGGATGTGGGGTTTGTGCAGTTTATTAAACGCTTGAAAGACATGGGAATGCCGCTTGCGAATATCAAGCGGTATGCGGATTTAAGGTATGCCGGATCTCATACGGTCCATGAAAGAATGACACTGTTACAAGACCACTATCGGTTTATTGAGGCCGAAATCAAACGATTGGAAGGCTATAAGAATAATCTAGAAGATAAGTTAGAGTTGTATGAAACTTTAATAAAGAGAAATGAGATTGATTAGTTTTTTTTGTAGATGGTATATAGCACTTGTATCAATGTGGAGGTAGGTACCTCCTATTAATCATAATTTGACGATATATGGTATTCAACCTATAATATGAGTAGATAGCCGAGCGAGTAGAGACGTCAGGCTCATCTCAAAAAACTGAAAAAATCAGGAAATGGCCTTTTCGTTTTATCTAGCTACGAGCTGTAACGAAGGGCTATTTTATTTTCCCCAACCTCGTCGGCTACACTATTTTTATAATGCGAACTAATATGCGATACAATAAGCATTGATTAATAGAGATATAACTATTTTATAGAGTAGTTATAATGTTTTAGTGGAATAAAGTTTTATATGGTATAATACTTTCATTATGTAGTGAGAAAAGGAGATCTAAATGGCAAATTTACCTAACTGCCCTAAGTGCGGCGATGAGTACACATACGAAGACGGACATATGTTTATCTGCCCTATGTGTGGCAATGAATGGACAGCGGCTGACGCGCAAGCTGCAGCTGAAGCAGGTATCATTCGCGATGCTAACGGCAACGAGCTAGCTGATGGCGATACAGTTGTTGTTGTAAAAGACCTCAAAGTAAAAGGCGCTGGCGTATTGAAACAAGGTACGCGCGTAAAAAATATTCGTCTCATCACTGGTGCTAGTGATGGCCACGATATCGATTGCAAAATCGATGGCTTTGGTGCGATGGCATTGAAATCCGAAATGGTTAAGAAAATCTAATTATGAATCAATCCCTACTGATTATGCATCGGTAGGGATTTTTTCGTGGTATAATCAACGTATACTGCGTGTATTGTGAAAGAATTTAGGCGAGAGGAAACTATGTTAAAACGTGTTGTGTTACTAGCCGTATTGGCGTCTACGATGGGAATTGTTAGTTCTTTGGCGGCTGATTTAAAGCCTACAGATAAGCGTACCTATGAATTACAGCAACAAATCTCTTATAATGTCATCATTCCTAGTGAGGCTTTCAAAACAAGTGCTGACGGTACCTTGATTGTTCCAGTGGAGATTAAGACTGATGATAAGGGTAATATTGTGGCTGTTGAAGCGGGGCCTAATAATTGGAAATTAGATCGAGAGGCTTACCCCATCTTTGAAGAGGCTGCCAAAGAGGCGGCTTGGAATACAAAGCATGTGGATACAGAGGAAGAGTTGGTGATAACCATTCCAGTTAGTATTGTTATGCTATCCGGTGATAAGCCTAAGAAAAAATAAAGGAGCACTTATGGAATCTACAAAAGATTTAGAGCAATATACTTATGATCTACTGGCGGAGCGTGGTGTTACGCTAGAGGATATTGCAGAGCTCGTTTTATACGTTCAAAAACCGTATATGCCGAATTTAAAGATTGAAGAGTGCCGTGAACATGTGGCATCCGTGCTTTCAAAACGAGAGGTACACAATGCGATTATTACGGGCATTGAGCTCGACAAGTTAACGGAACAAAATAAACTGTCTCAGCCTTTGCAACGCATCGTGGCTAATGATGAAAGCCTCTATGGCATCGATGAAATTCTGGCCTTTTCCATCGTTAATCTGTATGGTTCTATTGGCTTTACGAACTATGGGTATTTAGATAAGGTAAAGCCTGGTATTATCAAAAAACTTGATAGTGAAGAGGGTGGTCACTGTAATACATTCCTCGATGATCTTGTAGGCGCCGTGGCAGCTGCAGCCGCAGGTAAATTAGCCCATAACACACCAGATCGAGTGCGCCATGCGTTGGCTGAGGAAAAAGAATAAATGATTGTTATTGATGTTATCAAGAATTAAGAGTATAACTAGTAGTGTAGTGAATAATTAATGTATTCTTTGTAGACTATATACAGGAGGAACTATGCAAAAGGTTCTAGTTGTTATCGATATGCAAAAAGATTTCGTAGATGGCGCTCTTGGTTCAGCGCAAGCACAGATGATTGTAGACAATGTGCGCAAAAAAATTGAGAACTTTGACGGGCCTATCATATTTACACGCGATACGCATGATACTAATTATCTTGAAAGCCAAGAGGGTAAGTTCTTACCTGTGACACATTGTGTAAAGAATACAGAAGGTTGGCATATTGTGTCCGGCTTAATCGAGGCAGCAGAAGGGCGTCCTATCATGAGCCCTGTATCCTTTATCGATAAGCCAAATTTCGGATCCCTTGAACTATTATCCCGTTTGGAAGGCATGAATTCGGTGAACCCTATTGAGTCTATCACGCTCGTTGGTTTATGTACTGATATTTGCGTTGTTTCTAATGCGATTATACTGAAAGCAGGTTTGCCAGAAATCCCTGTTTACGTAGATTCTAGCTGCTGTGCTGGCGTTACGGAAGAATCCCATCAAGCAGCATTAACAACAATGAAAATGTGCCAATGTATCGTTGAATAATTATCTTGTTATCACTATAGTAGATTGAATTACATCGGTGTATAGCGATTAACATATACTATTGATGCATAGTAAACATGTAGTATTGATGCATAGTAAACATATAGCATTGAGTATTAGAATTTTATATTGGTAAACGAACCCAAAGGCTATAGGAAATCCTATAGCCTTTTTACATGGAAAAACATATTGACGATTTTCTATATACAATGTAGAATAAATAAAAAATGATAATTCATATCAATAATAAATAACTGATGCAGGTGCATTGAAACGCTTTCACTAGAACGATACGTACTGATACATATCGTTCCATGCCCTAAATTTAAGGAGGACTATTATGAAACCTTTCGAACTTGCACCATTACCGTATGCTTATGATTATCTTGAGCCTGTTATTGATGCAGAAACAATGAAATTGCACCATGATAAGCACCATCAAGCGTATGTTAATAATTTGAATGCTGCTATCGCGAAATACCCTGATCTAGCTTATGGCTGTGTAGACTGCATCCTCGGCGACATCGCTAATGTGCCAGAGGACATCCGCCAAGCGGTTATCAACAACGGTGGCGGTCACAAGAACCACACTATGTTCTGGGAAGTCATGACAAAACCAGATACGTCTAAATTGGAAGGCCCTTTGAAAGAGGCTATCGACGCAGAACTTGGTGGCTATGATGCCTTTGTTGAAAGCTTCTCCGCTGCGGCAGCTACACGCTTTGGTTCTGGCTGGGCTTGGCTTGTGGTAAATAAAGATGGCAAACTAGAAGTAACATCCTCTGCGAATCAAGACAATCCTCTATTAGAAGGTAAAAAAACCATCCTTTGCCTAGATGTTTGGGAACATGCATACTACTTGCACTACCAAAACCGTCGCCCAGACTATATCAAGGAATTTTTCCGCGTTATTAACTGGGATAAGGTTTCTGAAAACTACGAAAAAGCTTTGAAACCTCATCATCAATAAGAGGTAGTTTTTAGCATTGGTATATCTATCAAACTAGTTGATCTCAGAAACATGTAAATCTCTCAAATTTACTATCTCTCAAAATACTAAACCTTTCAAAACTAATAAATCTCTCAGAACTTTCATCTTTCTAAAAACTAGATATATATTTTAATAGATAACGGATAGTTGGTTCAAAGCGCTTTGATTGCTTAGGTGACTTTGAATACTCAGCTATCTGTTATTTTTATATGAAATTTTGATATTTTTAGAAAGAACTTTCAAAAGTATAGCCATGGATACAGATTTTCTAATCGATATCATTTATCATAGGGTCATAGGTTATTTTAGATAAACCTTTCACAGTATATATTGCCTTGTATACACAGTGTTACGTATAGAGGGCTACTCACATAAGTAATAAACAATATTTTTGACACGAGGGGATCAAAATGGAAAAGAAACTAGATTTGTCCAAATCCGTATATGATTTGGTAAAAGAATATCCTGAAGTAACAGAGATTATGAAAAGTTTAGGGTTCAGTGAAATCACTAATAAAGTGATGTTAAACTCTGTTGGTAAAATCATGACCATTCCTAAAGGGGCTAAAATGAAGGGCGTATCCATGATGGATATCGTGAGCGCATTCATGAAAGCTGGCTTTACCTTGGAAGGTGAAATGCCAGATCTACACGGTGATGAAGCAGCATCTGCTATGGATGCTCCTGTAGAGACTGCTGCTACTCAAGTAGAGGAGCCTAAAGCTAGCCAAAATACAGAAACTAATGCAGAGGAAACTGTTACAGATAGCGAACGTGTAGAACAATTGAAAGGTTTCTTGAAACGGTTAGGTACTGGTGAAGAGCTTGGTGCTGTTCGTGAAGACTTTGCGAGCCAATTCAAACATGTTGAGGCTAGTGAAATCATGAAAGCTGAACAAGGTCTTATGCGTGAAGGTACACCTTTAGAAGAGGTACAACAATTATGTGACCTTCACTCTGCGTTGTTCCATGGTTCCACCATTCATGAACAAATGGATGCAGAACATGCTAAGGTAGAAGCGGTTCTAGAAGCTCAAGAAAAAAGCAAGAGCGTTGTGGCTTTGGTAGAGACTGCAGGTCATCCGTTAAACCGATTAACAGAAGAAAATAAAGCGCTCGACGAGTTGATTGAGGCTATTCGTCCAAAAGTAGCAGATAAAACTGCCACTTTTGATGATGTGAATATAGTGCGTCAACTATCTGTTCACTATGCTAAAAAAGGCGATTTATTATATCCAAAATTGAAAGTGGATTATGCAATTGGTGGTCCATCCATGGTTATGTGGACTGTTGATGGCGATATTCGTGACCAATTAGGTGATTTAGCAAAATCTAGCCAAAGTGTAGATGATTGGTATAGACGTTTTGATGAGCTTCTTACACGTGCTCAAGAAATGATCTACAAAGAACAAAATATCTTGTTCCCAATCTGTGCAGAAAACTTCAGCAAAGAAGATTGGTATCAAATTTACAAAGATACAGCGCAGTATGAAGACATCTTTGGGGTAACACGCATTGCTTGGCCAGAAGCTGATGCCGCATTAGCTGCGCAAACTACAAAACCAAGTGGTGATAATAATGCTATCGGTTTAATTGGTGGTACTTTAACTGTAGACCAACTAGATGCTATGCTCAATACAATGCCAATGGAGGTAACCTTCGTTGACCATGAAGATATTAACCGTTACTTCAATGATGGTGAAAAGGTATTCAAACGTCCTACTACAGCAATTGGTCGTGATGTGTACTCCTGCCATCCACCAAAGGTAGAACCGATTGTACGTGGTATTATCGACTCCTTCCGTAAAGGTGACCGCGATAATGTGGCAGTATGGCTTGAAAAACAAGGTCGTCCATTCTATGTAAACTACATGGCTGTACGCGATCAAAACAATAACTATATTGGTACATTAGAACTCGTACAAGACATGCAATTTGCAAAGGAACATTTCGATAGAATTAAATAAAAACTAGTGTAATACTAGTTGTGTGATACAGTGAAACTTTGATACAAAAAGGCTGCTCTAACATTGAATGATGCTAGAGCAGCCTCTTTTATTGTTTTATTTGTAGGAAATGAATTTTTTAATATGATTAATGTAATTCCTGATGAGAGGTTCCTATTAAGGGCGTACGTACTTGATAATATTATGGGTAGCAGTCTTAATATTTTCAAGGCTAGTAGCCAAGTTTAGGCGTACAAAGGTGGTGTAGTTTTCGCCGCCAAACCATTCGCCAAAGCTTGGTGCGATGCGGCATTTATTTTCAAATAGGTCATGCATATTTTCCGCCTTTACATAGGCACCAAAATCAATCCATGCTAAATAGGTACCGTCCATAGGGCTGATGCGGATTTGTGGTAATGCCGTACAAAGCTCTCGGCACAGATATTCATAATTTTCACGTATAACAGCTAGTACATCTGTGAGCCATGCCTCCGCCTCAGGATGTGTGTAGGCTACAGTGATGGCCGTTTCGGCAATAACGTCGGAGTCCGTATGGTACACATGAGTTTTATAGGCATTGTATTGGCCCCTCAGTTTTTCGTTGGGAATGATAACCTCTGCGTGATGCAAGCTAGCCATATTAAACGATTTTGACAGGGAAGACATAGCAATAATGTTATCCGCATAGGCACCGCTAGCTACTGTTAGAGCCGATGTAAATGGTGTTGAACCTGTGATGAGATCCTGATGGATTTCGTCGCTGATGATGAGCACCTTGTGTCGCTCACAAATGCTAAATAACCGATCCATCTCATTTTCTGTCCATACGTGACCTACAGGATTATGTGGATTGCAGTGAATGAACAGTTTAACATCGTGCTTGGTAATTGCTGTTTCAAAGGCCTCGTAATCTACGGTGTAGCGATTATCTTCACTGCGTTTCATAGGAATAGCGATGATCTGGCGCTGTGCATCGCTAGCGCTCGTATCAAAGGCGCCGTACACAGGACTTAGAACGGCAATGGCATCATTTGGTTTTGTGAAAGCACCGATACACCACATAATGCCTGTAATGACATTTGGAGCGCTGGTGAGCCAGTCTTTAGAAAGTATACAGTTGTGGCGCCGCTTATACCAATCTATGACTGCTTCAAGATACTTGGGATTTGTCATGGTATAGCCTAAAGGTTGGGCTTTTACATAGGTACAAATAGCCTCTTGTATGCCCTGAGGTGGCATAAAATCCATATCTGCTACCCATAGAGGTAATAGATCTGTACGGCTAAATTTTAAGTGCTCACCGTCCCATTTACGGGAGTACGACCCACGGCGATCGATATAGTATGTTTCAGTAAAGTCTATTGTGCTCATAGTAAACCTCTATACGTGTATGTTAATGTGGTGGAAATTAATTACTCTATCTATTATCAGTATACATGCATGGATATATATGTAAATATACCCTTAAGAATGGCTGTTACAGTATCTTCTTTTTCTATGCAATCCTTGCATGAATAGGGGCTATATTGGTATACAAAAGGTGCTATATTTGCTTGACTGTTGGGACTTTCACAATTTAGAATATACTATAGAATAGTGTGTGTCTGACCAGTGACCACACGTCTATCGAATGGTTACAAAAGATAAATCTTAGCAGCATGTGGCGGCATCCCTATGTGAGAGGGCTCATCGGATTGCTCAGGTACATGCAACGCTGTATAAGTATAGTACTGGATCCTTGTTAGGAGGCATGTGCCATGAGTAACGAATTAAAACCACTACATTTTGATGCGGATTATACAATGGAGGAAGCGCTCGCTGAGGCGAAACGTTGTCTGAATTGTCCAAAACCATTGTGCCGTATGGGTTGCCCTATTGAAAACGAAATCCCTCGTTTTATCCAAGCTATTGCACACGGTAACTTTGGTTTAGCCAACGATATCTTGGCAGAACGTACAAACTTGCCATCCATTTGTGGCCGCGTATGTCCACGCGAAAACCAATGCGAAGGTAACTGTATCATGAATAAGGCGAAGAAACCGCCTATTAATATCGGTAAATTGGAACGCTTTGCTGCTGATTTTGAAAGCATCAATGAACTTCGCAAACCTAAGAAAATCAAACAAGATCTTGGTAAGGTTGCCGTTGTAGGTTCCGGTCCTGCAGGCTTGTCCGTAGCCGGCGATATCGCTAAACTCGGTTATGATGTAACTGTATTTGAAGGCCAATCTGAACCAGGTGGCGTACTTTTATTCGGTATTCCTGAATTCCGTTTGTCTAAATCCGTTGTACGTCGTGAAATCGCACGTCTTGAAGGTTTAGGCGTTAAATTCGTATGTAATACATTTATCGGTCAAGATAAAACATTGGATGAACTCTTCGCTGAAGGCTTTGATACCATCTTTATCGGTACTGGTACCCATATTCCTCAAGAAGTACGCATGGAAAATGATGAAGTACATGGCGTATTCCAAGCTATGTACTTGTTGACTAACGTACAACTCGTAGAAAATGGTGAGCTTGATGAAGCTCAAATTCCTGTTAAAAAAGGTGACCGCGTAATCATCATCGGCGGTGGTAACGTAGCGATGGATGCGGCACGTACATGCGTACGTTTAGGCTGTGAAGCCGTAACGGTAGCGTACCGTCGTAGCCAAGAACAAATGCCAGCATTGTTGTCTGAATACGAAGAAGCACGTGCCGAAGGCGTTCAATTCCAATGGTTTGCTTCTCCAGTAGGTGTAGAAGGTAAAGACAAGGTAGAAGGCTTCAAATACGAAGTGATGGCTCTTAACGAAGATGGTGCTGGTATCCACGGTACTGGTAACTTCCAAGTTATGCCTGTAGATAAAATCATTATCGCTGCTGGTCACAAACCAAATGCACGTCTTATCGGCGATGGTAATAACTTGAAAGTAGATGAAAAAGGCTATATCATTACATCTGAAGATCCATATGGTATGACTAATCGCGCTGGCGTCTTTGCTGGCGGTGACGTTGTACATAAACCTGCTACAGTAGTACTCGCTATGCGCGAAGCTAAAAAAGCTGTTGACGGTATGGTTAAATACATGGAAATCAAAAAAGCTCAAGAAAGTGCTAATCAATAATCTTATAGAGATAATCAAAGAGTCCTATACTTAGTATAGGACTCTTTTTACTATAAGGATTTGATTATTATAGTGTTTTAATAGTGTTTTATTATTGGTTTCAGTTTACGGTCAAAGTGGAGGGTCATGTATATATGTACCTATTATGATGTAGGCTAATCCAGTGTGATATTAGAATTCAAATTTGTGTTTCCTGCATAGATAATGTATAGAAATTACGATAAATGCTTATAAAACCTAAGCTTATTGAGTAAAATACCTGTATTTTTAGTCTTAATTATCTCTAGATATACTAAAATTTCACGAATTGATGAAATCGGACATAACTTAATATGCAAAGAAAAAAGCCTCGATAGAACTAATTTATGCCTTAGTTTTTATGGAGGCTTTTCTGTTATCGCATTTCAACTGCTACTAGTCACGGCCTTGGGCTAGACGTATAGTAAAGGCATAACCATGTGTTGAGTGTGAAAGTAGATAGAGGTTGCTATGAATCCTATCCTATGTTGTCGTGATATACAGGTTCGACAAGAAGTTCACAAGCTAGGAGTATTAATTTTACTTTGGCGTAGACAATTGGGCATGACACAGTATCAATTAGCAGATAAATCAGGTCTAGCTCAATCTTATATAAGTGATCTTGAAAGTGGTGCTATTGATCCGCGGTGGTCCACAATTTATAGGGTTGTATCTGGATTAGGGCAAATGAGCGTACAAGATTTTCTAAATGGTCCACAAACCATTAGAAGCCTAAGGATTCATTGATGATAATAATCTCCATGGTTTGCATATTACGCATCTTTTTATAGTAAATAGTTAAGGCATTACATATACGATCTGGAGAGCCGCAGTCGTAGCATTTTTCGTCCAAGGTAGCACACGGATTGAGAGAGCTCTTTTTGTTTTTCTTACTGTTAAGTGGGGCTGCTACATTTCGTGCTCGATAAATGGCGGACGCTAAGTCAGGGGTGATTTTGTTAACTCCTAATACAAAGAATACCTCTTGAGAACCAAATAGAGAGGCTGCCACACGATTGCCTGTGCCGTCGATATTCACCATCTCTCCCGTTTGTGAAAGGGCGTTTACCGAGGTGAGAAATACATCGCGTCCCATTGTGCGTAACGCAGTATCGCGAAAGCTTTCACCAGGCAGTGGACGCTGAATGTCTGTTATGTCCTCGTTGACCTCAGATAAAGCATCATGAACACCTATTTCTAATAAAGTGCGAGAATCGCCAATGGCTACACATTTGTTTTGAATGCGATTTTTTAGATACGCAATGGCTTCGGCGCCCGTTTCAAAATAATGAACTACGAATTTATTGCGCTCTAAAGCTTTGATCGTTTTCTCTATATCGATGGGGGTATCGTTGTTTTGAGGATTGATAACTGCGTTAATCGTCGTTTCTGTATTGGCCATGAGTCCTCCTGAATAGGTGTTTGTGATTAGAAGCTAATGTTTCGATTAGTAGTGTTTGCTATTTACTATTGTATCGTTTTATAGGCTTAGAGTTCAATGAAAGCTATATATCTTCCTTGGTATAAGAACAAATAGAGGTGAGGTATTATAATTTATTAGATTAATTATAGGAATAAAATCCAAATTATGTATCTATGCAATAAAACTTTGGAATGAAATCCAACTTTATGGTAATATTAGTATAAAGTTGGAATGGAATCCAAGTTTTGTAGGTAGTCGATATGATGACTGACAATAACAGTAATTGGGTTCCATCTATGAGAAAGTACATAGATGAGGAGGCCCTTATGAAGTTGATTCAGCGCCATGGGTATATAGAGTTTTTACGACGGAATCGTGAACGGTCTATTATTAAAGTCGTTTCTGGCATACGTCGTTGTGGTAAATCGACATTATTTCGTCTGTTTAAGGATGAGCTACTAGCAGAGGGTGTAAAACCGGAACAGATTATATCTATAAATTTTGAGGAGTTAGAATACGAACCTTTACGAGAGTATCATGCGCTGTATCAATATATATTAAATCAAATGCAGCCTAATCAAATAAACTATATTTTTCTTGATGAGATTCAACATGTCGATCAATTTCATCGTGTTGTAGATAGCCTATTTGTAAAAGAGAACACGGATATTTATATTACAGGTTCAAATGCATATTTTATGTCTTCTGATATTGCTACACTATTGACTGGTCGATATGTAGAAATTCAGATGTTACCACTGTCCTTTGCTGAATTTTACTTTAGCAAATATGAAGAACAGCAGTACTCCTTGATTCCTGCCTATGAGGCGTATCTTCGTGAAAGCTCGTTCCCTTATACACAACAATTGGGTGGCGAAGATTTTGATATTCAAGAATATCTTCGGGGGCTCTTTAATACCTTGTTATTACATGATGTAGTAGCTCGATTAAAAATTAATGATGTCATGATTTTACAAGATATTGTGCGATATATTATGGCGAATGTGGGAAGCTTGCTTTCACCAAATAAAATAGCTAAATCTCTTGTTAGTGCTGGCCGAAAGATTGATAATAAAACGGTAGAACGATATTTACAAGGGTTACAAGATAGTTTATTACTATACAAGGTGAATCGCTATGATGTACGAGGCAAAGAATTACTACGCATTAATGCGAAATATTATAGTGTTGATGTAACCTTGAGAAATTTGATTGTTGGCAATACAAGCCGCGATACAGGTCATATATTAGAAAATATTGTTTTTCTAGAACTCATACGTCGTGGATATACTGTATATGTAGGTCAACTAGCTAAGGGTGAAATTGATTTTGTGGCACAAAAAGCAGGTGTTACGGAATATTATCAAGTAAGTGAAACGGTGCTAGATCCTAATACGTTAAGCCGTGAACTCGCACCTCTTGAGGCTGTACAAGATCAATATCCTAAGTTTTTGCTCACCTTGGATGAATTAAATAAAAATGCAAATTATGACGGAATTCAACAACGAAATGTTTTAGAATGGTTGTTAGAGAGCTGTTAACTTGCTATAATAATAGTATTGATATGGCATAAAGCCAATGTTAAGGAGGCAAAAATCGTGGATTTAATTCAAAAATTAAAAGACCAAGTAAAACCATTAGGTAAAAAAATCGTGTTGCCAGAATACAAAGATGAACGTGTATTGAAAGCAACTGAAATCATTTTGAAAGAAGGTTTCGTAACACCTGTATTGGTAGGTAATCCTGCTGAAATCGCTGAAGCTGCTAAAGCTGTTGGCGTATCCATCGAAGGTGCTGAAATCATCGATCCAGCTAACTACGATCGTTACCAAGAAATGGTTGATACATTCGTAGAATTGCGCGCTA
>ENA-ORRZ01001477-ORRZ01001477.1-human-gut-metagenome-genome-assembly--contig:-NODE-1477-length-14750-cov-24.323920_pt1 | contig 14750 bp, 11 predicted proteins | sample MGYA00242185_ERZ509152 | MGnify/ENA primary metagenome ERZ509152 (study PRJEB26280, sample SAMEA2338668) | human gut metagenome | biome: human gut; feature: human-associated habitat; material: faeces... | reverse complement strand
GATTCATTAGATAAATACAAACCTATCGAACAATGGCAATGATGAGATTGACAAGGGAAAATTTTCAACGTGCTATTTCAGAGGCACGGAAGAATGATGATGACTATGCATCAATACCTTTTCGTTTTGGAATCCCTAATGCCAAAGAAGCTTTAATTGCTGGACTTGAAGAAGTCATGCACCACAAAGTGGAATGGCTTGCTGATTATGACCAAATAGTAAATTGGCTAACTGACAATCAAGGAAAAGGTCTATTGCTGATTGGTCCACCAGGAGTCGGGAAATCCGAAATCTGTATGAAAGTTATCCCTTTAATATTCCGAATGGCATTACACAAAGTCTTTTCACGATACCAAGCAACAGAACTTTGCAACGAAGCGACATATCGTAGTTCTTTGCGTCAACGATTCATAGCCATAGACGATTTCGGTATTGAAGGAACATTTTACGATTATGGCAATCCTCATATCGTCTTTTCCGAAATTGTCGATGGCATAGAAAAACGTGGGACTTTACTTATCGCTACCACTAACTTAACTCTGGATGAAATTAAAGCCAAATACGGTCTCCGCACCTTTGACCGTTTGAGGGCTAATATACAGGTTGTTGTTATTCGGGAAAAGTCGTTGAGGGGGAAGTATGAGAAGTGTTTTTGAATATTAATTTTGTTGTTTAGTGATATAATGGTTGTTCTAGAGCTCTTTTTGATATTAAATATCTTCTTTTTGAGAAAAATGCAGTACCTTTGTCGAAGTTAAATGAGTAACAATCGACATATAATGGTTAAAAATCGTCTTAAAATAGTTTTGGTAGAACAAGGAAGAACCAATCGTTGGTTATCTGAGCAACTTGGAAAATCTGAAAATACCATATCAAGATGGTGTGCAAACAAGGTGCAACCATCCATACAGCAATTAGATGAGATTGCTAATCTTTTGAAAATAGACGTACGAACGTTGATATGTCCCTCTATTGAATAAATTTATGTATAAGATAACATGGGATAAAGAAACTGGAGGAGTACAGCTGCACACCCGTGTAGTAGAAGATACGCTAGGTATATCACCACGTCCCGTCTTCTATGAAGAGCTGGATTTGTTAGGACTTGACAAATTAGGATGGAATTATCCAAAATGTCAAGAACCGTTGTTGTGGGCCATAAACAAACAATATTGGTATAGAGGTGAATTGATGTTTGAGGCTAAAGGCGCTAATATATATGATGCTGCCAAAGTGGTATTTCAAGAAGGGTGTGAAAAAATGAAACTTGTACCTGTCAACATGAAGATAATGTTGGACAGGAATCGAGAGATAATGTTTGTTATAGAAAGTGAGGCTATTGAATTCATACGTGATACATACACCAGCTATGTTCAGGCCAAAAAGAGTGTAGAAAAGGTTAAATCAAATCAGCTTGATTATGAGGCATTGGCTGATCGTATGGAAAAAAAGGCAAAACGCAAGATGGCTATTGTGAGAGAGGATTGCGATTCGTTTGAAGTAATGCCTCTAGATGTTGCTAATGAACAAGGGCGTCGTGTGTTTCAAACCACAAAGATTGATCGATTTATTGCATCTTTTTCTGGAGGAAAGGATTCTCAGGTAGTTCTTGATTTGTGCACTCGTGCTATCCCAAGTACAGACTTTGAGGTTCTTTATAGCGATACAGGTTATGAACTCCCTCCTTCACTTTCTCTATATGAGGAAATACAAGTGTACTACAAGAAGAAATTCCCAGACCTTAAGTTTACATTACCAAGAACCACGAATCTGTCCTGAACTATTGGGATAAAATCGGAACACCCAGCGACAAGCATCGTTGGTGTTGTGCCGTTATGAAAACAGCCCCATTATATCGTGCCTTGAAAATTGAAGGTACTAATAAACAAGCAAAAGTGCTTGCATTCGAAGGTGTTAGAGCAGAAGAGAGTGCAAAACGCTCTGGTTATAACAGAATCGGCAAAGGTGTTAAGCATTCTTTTGTTATTAATGCTAGACCCATTCTTCTGTGGAATACTACAGAGATATTCTTGTATCTTTTTAAATATAATTTGCCGATTAACGAAGCATATAGGGTTGGCAAGCCTAGAGTTGGTTGTGTTTTTTGTCCATTCTCTTCCCCATGGGATGATATGGTAGTAAATAGGAAATACCAAAGTAATTTGAACCCTTTTCTTAATCGTGTTATAGGCTGGTCACAACAAAGAAAAATTCCAAATCTCGATGAGTATGTAAAAGATCGGAAATGGAGACTGAGGGCAAGTGGTAATGACATGAAAGACAAAACTCAGGTACTTTTTAATCAGTCATATCCCAAATTCGTTGCTAAAGTTAGTAATGCAAGCTATGGATTTGAGACTTGGCTCCCTGTGTTAGGAGAATACACGTTAACCCAAACAAAGAAGGGGTACATGGGAGAAATTAAATATAAGAAAGAGATATACCCTTTTGAAATAGGTATTACAGATGACAAAAACTTTATTTTGACAGTTCATAATGCCTCAGACATTTTTTTTATCAAACATCTTAAGCGCGTAGTTCTTAAAAATGCATATTGCATTAATTGTGAAGTATGCGAAGTGGAATGTCCAACAGGAGCATTATCAGTATATCCTCGAATTGAAATAGATAAAAGTAAGTGTATACACTGCCACAAATGTTTAGACTTTCATGAGCATGGATGTATAGTGGCAGACTCATTAGTAACAAATATGGACAATAAGGTTAAAACAGGAAGTATTTCAAAGTATGGTACTTTCGGCATTCATGAAGAATGGATTGACGAGTTTCTTGCTAACCCAGAGAACTTTTGGGAGATAAATGCTTTGGGCAAGAAACAAGTGGATAGTTTTAAAGCATGGCTTAAAGATGCAGAATTTATTGACGCAAAGAACAAGTTAACAGAACTTGGCCAATTCTGTTCTGACAATTACTCTAATGAGCGTGAACTCGTTTGGGAAATCATTTGGATAAATCTATGTTGTAACTCCACATTGACTAATTGGTTCGCTAATACGATTAATCCTGGTCAAACTTTTAACAAAAAATTATTGGACGAATATGCTAGTGACAGGTTTGCAGGTGAATTCACATCTAAGACGATTTCGTATGCTATAACAGGTTTTCTTCAGTTGTTCAAATACTCCCCGTTTGGAATGGAGTTGCAGCAGGGTGAAGCAGATACAGACGGGACGTATAAACGTTCATCTTATTCTTCATTATCTGAAGCTGGATTTGCTTATTCCTTATACAAATATAGGGATACCAAGGGGATAAAATCATTGCGAGTTGCTGATTTCTATGAGACTGATTGTGAAAGTGGCCCAGCAAAAGAATTTTGCTTGGTAAAATCTGACATGGAAAAGTTGCTGCATTCTTTGAATTCTACCGGCAACCGTGTCTTAATCGCTGAATTAAATATGGGGTTAGACAATATAAGCTTGACAAAGGATTTGTCGCCATTAGAGGTTGTAAAGTTTATTATGCAGTAAAATATGAGTACTATAAGCAGGATTTTGTATCGCAACATGCTTATCTCAATGAATCAAAGCAAAGTTGGAGGATCGCCTAATAAAGCGAAACCTCTTCTTGTTTTATGTATAATTGAATGTATTGGAGATAAAACTATTGTAGACAATAAAATCCTGTTTGATGTTGTTGCACAAAAATATAAAAAATATCACCCCCAATTGATTGGTGCAATTGCAAAAGAGAATTATCCCTTCTATTTTTTGACATCAGACAACTTTTATCATTTAAAATGGAAAGATATACCTATTAAAATAAAGACTCCTTCCGCTAAGTTCATTCGCGAGCACATTGAATACGCATACTTAGATAATGCTTTATGGGATTTGTTGCAAGAATCAGATGTAAGACAAGAATACAGGGAATTGATTATTAACCACTATTTGAAAGAAGATTAAAGATCAAATAATATGGCACAGAGATATTCAGACATCGTAAAACTGAGAGAATCGAAACCAGCCTATAACATCCAGAATGAAGAAAAGGGTGAATGGGACCAGTTTATTGCCAATGACCAGTTTAATAACATTCTGCGTAAGGTAGTCAGTGCTGTTTACAACAATGATGCTGATACCCATAAGTCGTTTTGGGTGGAAGGTACATACGGCACAGGTAAGTCACATGCTGGTGCAGTAATCATGCACTTACTCTGTGACACAGTTGATGATATTCAGGAATGGCTTGAAACTGAGTATAAAGCAGCCAAATACACTGCGCTGAAGAGCAGTATTTATCATCTGCGTGAACAAAAAAGACTTTTCCCTGTGAAAATGTATGGCCAAAGTAGCATTTCTCACAAAAGTGACCTGTCACTACAATTACAAAAGGCTATCAAGCAGGCACTGAAAGATGGCGGAATTAACATAACGGTTAAAACTGACTTTGACAATTATGTGGAACATATTGAAACAAATGTTGAGATTTGGGACATCATTCTTGACAAGAGTCCTCAATTGCGGTCAGTAGCGCCAGACAGAAAAAAACTGATGGCAGACCTACGCAATCAAGATACTGACACGTTAAGCAGGGCTGAAAATGCCTTGAGGGAAAGCGGTATCGATGTTCGGTTGGATGCAGCCAATTTGGAAAGTTGGTTCTTTGAGGTACAGGATAAACTAAGAGAAATAAGCCAATATGATGGACTGCTGATACTATGGGATGAGTTTACAGACGTAATGACCAGCGATATTGGACCGTCGCTTCTAGTAGAACTACAGAAACTGACAGAAGCTGCTATGAATTCGAAGAACGACTCCTACTTCTTCTTCATTTCCCATCCATCAGCATTGAATTCGCTGAAAGCAGAAGAACGAGACAAAACCAAAGGACGCTATCACTACATGAAGTACAACATGGAACCTGTCAGCGCCTTCAAAATTATGTCGAGAAAGTTTAAGGTCGTGGGCAACGATATGGAATATCACAATCTGACAGACAATTTCTTCATGCAGAATGCAGACTTGCTTGATTTGTATTCCCAGGGGTCTGCCAACCCAGAAGAAACCAAGGGTGACATCAAGAACTTATTCCCTGTTCATCCTGCTACAGCTAATCTTGCTACATATTACGCTAGAGAAGCAGGTTCTTCGAGTCGAAGCGTTTTTGAGTTTTTGGGCGACAATATCGCAATTAGGGAGTTCTTGGATGATAGCATTCAGTACTTGAATCGCAATACCATTACGGCAGACTATCTTTGGGATTACGTTGTGGATGAGTTCAATTCTAATGTCTCAAAGTTTGGCGCTGTGACAGAACGTTACAACTCATTCCGCTTACACGTAAAGAATAAAGGCCCGTATGAAACAACCGTATTTAAGAGTATTCTGCTGTTAAATGCACTGAATAATATTGCCAATAACGATAGTGTTACACCATCAGAAGAAAACATCAAGAACTTGTTTTTGGGAACTAATATAGAGTATCAGGTAGATGAAATTCTGGCTTGGATAAACGAGGAAGGTGTGATACAGCGCACGCCTGCAGGCATTTATTCTATCCAGTTCTCTGCATTACCAACTAAAGAAATAGCCGACATTCGTGAAAAGCTACAACTAACAGAGTTCCGCTATACTTCGCAGATTATCAATTTTGGTGAAACGGCAAAGGTAATCTTTGGTAACAACTTCAAACAAGTGATGCGTGCATTTGAGTTTCAATTCTATGGCGTGGATGCAAATGGCTATACCCTATTAAATAAGATAGAAAACGGACGCAAGGCAGCGAAGAACTATGAGTTGTTCCTTGCCATTTTGGTGGCACGCAACTATGAGGAGTTAAACCAATTGAAATCAACAGTTGAAGAAGCGGCCAAAGATGAGCGATTTGCTAGTACTATTTTCCTATTATTCGAAGCTCCCTTTGGTGACAACAACTATGACCGCTTCATCGAATATATGGCCAATGCAAAATGTGCTCAGCAACACGGTTTCGCTGACCAGCAGAAGGCCAATACCGACAATGCTGAAGATATGATAGCAGAATGGATTAAGGAAATGCGTCGAGCTGTAGTGAATATCTATGTAGGTGAGCTCCATTCTGGTGTTGCAGCATCGAAGCTGACTACCACCATTAATACCGTATTATCACCTATCATATTCTCAAGTGGAGCAGAGTCGCTTGAAATTATTCGCTTGAAATCTGCTATCACCTATTGGAAGAAAGCTGTAGTCAGAGATACTGTGAAAACAGTATTGTCATTCAACACGAAACAAGATATCAATGATCATAGTAAAGGGCCTGCTATGCATATCACGTATTTGTTGCAAGACAGCGTGGACGAAAATCTGGAATGGAAGCTAGACGTAGATCCACTTCACCCTCTAAAACAAGTATGTGATTTCGTAGACAAAAAAATCAAATATGCTGACAAACAACTAACCTTCAATCTGGCGGAGAAATTTATTGAACTAAGTCGTCCGCCATTCGGATTATATCAGACTTATTCAGGAATGGGCATGCTGGCATTTGCCATGAGAAAGTATGCAGACAAGATATTCGACCTAAACGGTAAGCCTCGTACAGCCATGCACTTGATTGATGATGTGCTGGAAGTATTTAAAAGCTGGGAGAATGGTAACATCAGTCAAAAGGTTACACTGAAGTTTGAAACGCCAGAAGAAAACCAACTTTGCAAGCGGTTTATCTCGCTATTCAAGTTGAAGGAATTCAAAGAATATTCAGACATCAGTAGTCTGAAAGATGCACGTTGGGCTATCAGTCATGAGTTTGTCACTAGCAAGGGATATCCTTTATGGTCACTGAAGTATGCAGAAATGTTGCTTCATCCAATGGTGGCAAAAGACGGTATCAGTAATGAAGACTTGAATACTATTATTGACAACATCGTAAAGATTTGCAATGAAGTGGGTACAAGCAATCCTTCAATGATGGCTCAGACTATAGAACTGTTAAAGAAATGGGATTTCGAGTTTAAGCCCCTGTTGAACGGGACTGAATATTTCAGAAATGGCTTTATGAACTTTTTGAAGAAAGAGCCCAACGTTAAGTTGCAAGACCATGAAGTGAATGCGGCCATTGATTATATTAAAAAACATATTCAGAGCGAAATTGGTACTTGGAAAGAAGAGGAAGTCATAAACGCGCTGAAAAATTGGCGTATATCAACGATACCTTCATCAACACCAGTATCTCCTCTATCAGGTGTGATTCCTGTTTCATTAACATCAGTTTCTCCCGCACCTGTTCCAACTGATGCTCATAAAGAAAAGATGGAGAAGGTAAAGAATCATGTTAATATGATGTCACCAGACCAGTTAAAACATGCTCTGAATAAAGTTGTAGAGCTTGGATATGATAACGTGCTCGACATGTTGCTAAACCTTTAAAGACTATTACTTATGTATGCAACATTCCAAAATATTAATGCTTTGTTAGATGCCGTTAAGACTGACAAGGAGATAGAAGGTGCTGGAGCGTATGTTGCCAACCGCTATCCCATTCGCTTTGTTCTCTTCGACAATTTTCGTGACAGCTATGAGTTTGTGAGTAGTTTAGCTGATGAAACGTTGGTGCTTCGTATCAGTAAATGGATGGAGGCTGATTATCCAGATATCATGCTAACCCATAGTAAACTGGCAACGTTGGTCAGCGGTTATATCTTTTCCATCGTCAATCAGGATTTGATTATCGCTCCATTTTCAGAACTTGCTCGTTTCTATGACAACAAGAATCTGATGGAGTTCGATGCGCTCATATCAACTATTAAGTCCATAGAGAACGACAAAGACGGGTATAAGAATCATCGAAGGGTTTATATCCCTATCGTAGGATTGGCAGGTAAGATGTCTAAATTCTTTAATGACAGTCAATCTACCATTTGGTATTTGAAGAGTGATGACCACGAACTGAATTACAGACTAGTGCTGACAAACCATACAAATTATGGTGTAAGTGGATTAGAGAAATATTCCATTGTAAGCGATGTGATTCATTGGCTGGAAGCATGGAACAATCAAGAATTAACAAAAACCATCATCTGTACGTCACCTGCAATCTATGCAAATGCGGAATTTGCACAGCCTGATAATGCTTTCTCTTTCTGCCTATGTAGAAACGCCTACGATTTCTTGACGGATGGATTGGGACTTGACCTTAAGTTTATTGGCTATAAAAAAGAAAACGATGATTTTTGGGAAAGACTAGCTAAGGAGGTTCCAATTAACGACTTTAAGTTTGAAGAATTTTTCAATACAAAGTTCGATATCCATGAACTCGCAAACTGCGATGTTTTTATTAAAACGTGGTTTGACTTCCAGGATCAGTATGACCGCTGGCTTTTAGCTGCCTATTATATCCACAAGTTCTGTAATGAGGGGTATATCTGTCAAGCTCTTCAATTCACACATGGTTACACGAATGTAGACTTTGTTGAATCTTTAGCGCTGACTATATTTAACCTTGATGAAAGGGAAGATAGTTTGGAGGAACGTAGAACTGCGTTGAAAGAAGCGGGAAAACGCGGTGTGATAATTTCTCTTGAAGCACAGGAACTGCTGAGAGTAAAACTTCAAGAAATAGCAGATACACAAGGATATGTGACTGCATTGAAGTATACTACTACTTCGACAAATGTTGAAAAGATTTTGCTAATAGAATGGTTGGGTAGCAAGAAACTGATGTTATCAGATATAAAAGAAATATATCCAGATTTGCATGCTTACATGAGGGGGCTTGAAGAACCTCTAGATGAGTCTGTAAAATGGATTAAGAAATATTTTGATAGTTATCGATATGCGAAAATTGCAAACAAATATTTTGATGATGTCAAAAAACAACTGATGGAGTTAAATGGATCTGAAGTCAAATTCAACCAATGGTATCAAAGATTTAAAACTACCCGTACACTACTTGAAGGACGTGATGATATTGAGGTGTTTTTCTGGATTGATGGACTTGGAATTGACTGGATTCCATTTGTAAGGACTATCGTAGAAAGGAAACGTAATGACAATTATTTTTTAAACGAGGTAATAATAGGGAAGTCATTGTTACCAACAAAAACTTCTACAAATAAAGAAGACTTACAGAAATTGTCAAATGAGCAACTTCCCAAGACTGGAGATATTGACGAGGTAGCTCATCAATGTCGTCCATATCCCCAATATATTATTTCTGACATGAAGGTGGTGAGGAATGCTATTTGTGATATTCTCGCTAAAAATCCTGGCAGGAAGATTGCGATTGTTAGTGACCATGGAATGTCATTTCTTCCTCAACTGTGTGAAGGCTTTAACCTCGCAGGTTATCAGAGCGACCACAATGGTCGATTGGCCGTTAAAAAGAGTGGACTTGCAACGACTGACGAAAAATATGTGGTACTGGAAGATGGAAAAACCATTTGTGCCCTAAGGCACGAGTCGCTTTGTGCCAAGGTGCCTACAGGTAGTGGATGTCATGGAGGGTGCACACCGGAGGAAGTGTTAGTGCCAATCTTTATAATTTCTAATCAGCCTAGTGTTAAAAAATGGACAGCAGTATTAAAGTCAATGGAGGTTTCTACTTCTAACCCATTTGTTAAGTTTACCATCAAGGGACTTAAAATAGGACAGACACCTTATATAATATACAAAGGTGTGAAGCATGTAATGGGCAAGGTTGTAGGAAACGAATATCAGTCAGACATTCTTGCACTTGACATTAAAGAAACAACCGTTACATTGTGTGTGGGAACGGACAAGCAAGACTTTACCATTAATATTAAGCAGGGCTTCGAAGAGGAAGATTTATTTGGAGATATTTAATCGACTTAAAATATGAGACAAGAAATAACAGATAAAGTTCAGCAGTATTTTCAAGGTATAGCAATCTATAAAGATCCAAACTCAACAGATAGTCTATTTGCAGGCAGGAATCTCCCATCATTTGTGAAGGATTTTTTGCTGAGGAAATATTTAAGAGGTACGGAAGTGGATCGTGGTGGATTGACTTCTTTTTTAGATAGGGTAATACCTACTCAAGCAACCAGCGTAAAAGACAGATTGTCAGCAGGTGAAGAAGTGACACTGCTTACTAGATTCATTATCTATATAGATTTGGTAAAAGGTATTCGTCGTTTTGCCATTCCAGATATGGGTATCAAGTTAAATGAAGGACAGATTCCTGAGCATGTTTACCGTCAGCATCAGGGTGAATTGGTGGATGGTGAGAAATGGGGTATCGTCAAACTCTGCGTGATGATTGATGATGACGGAAAGAAATATCATGTTGAAATGGTGGACTTCAAACCATTCAAGCCTTTCAAAACAGTTGACATAGCTGCTATCAGAGAGGCACGACAGGCCTTTACTACTGATGAATGGATAGACCTAATTCTTTCTGCGATGGAATACGAACCTGAGGCTTTTGAAAGCATGCATCAGAAGATGGAGTTCCTTACACGCTTATTTATATTTGTAGAACCAAGACTGAATGTGATAGAACTTGCCCCCAAGGGAACTGGAAAGAGTTATGTCTTTGGTAATCTCTCAAAATATGGATGGCTAGTAAGTGGAGGTAAAGTTACACGTGCAAAACTTTTTTACGACAAGCAAAAACAGCAGAACGGTATTATCAAAAATCATGATTTTACAGTTTTCGATGAAATTCAAACCATTACCTTTCAAGAACCAGCTGAGATACAAGCAGCTTTAAAGTCATATTTAGAAAGTGGGAAAACAACTATTGACAATAACGAATTTTCATCAGAATGTGGATTAATGCTTATGGGAAATATTCCTTTAAACGCTCAAAAAATGCCAATGTCTTCTCGGTATTTTGATGCATTACCCAATAATTTCAGAGAGTCGGCATTACTCGATCGTTTCCATTGCTTTATTGAAGGATGGTATTTACCACGTATAAACAAAAGCATGATATATAAGGGGTGGACTATCAATATTGAGTATTTGTCCGAAATCATGCATTCTTTAAGGACCGAAAATCGTTATGGTTTGCTTTTTGATAAACTTGTTGACTATCAAAAAGATGCAGATATGCGTGATTATAAGGCTGTCAAGCGTATTGCTACAGCTTCGATAAAATTGTTCTTTCCACATTGGACGACAGTCGATGATGTTAATAAGGATGAATTTGACATGTATTGCCTGCAACCAGCATTGCACAAACGCGGAATTGTAAAAATTCAATGTCATAATATCGATCCTGAGTTTAAAACAAGAATGCCTGATGTTTGGATTAAATAATTGAGGTGATATGAATATTGATGCTTTTATAAATACTGATGATAATGTATTAACTTATCATTGTAAATATTATCATGACCCTACACGTTGGAATGAAGCTTCACTCACTGTGAAAAAGCAAATTAATGAGTTACCTTGGTCAGATTACATTAAATATTTAGATAAAGAAGGTCATGTCTCATCTGAACTTGACCAAATATTACCTCAAAATGCAGGAGGAATTTATTTATTTTTTATTCAAGGTCAAACAATACCTTCTTGTGAAATGTACCTTGCATATATCGGTCGTGCATTTTTTACTGGCAGTGAAAACATTAAGAAAAGAGTTAAAAGATATTTATGGGAAAGTAGATATAGTAAAGGAAGACCTAAAATTGCTCGTCTTTTTAAACACTGGAAAGATTATTTGTATATCAAATTCTGTTATACAACGGACAATGCTTTGATAGAAGCAGGTGAATCAACTTTAATTCGTGCTATTTTGCCTCCTTTTAATAGCGACCTTCCTGATAAAATTATATTTAAAGAACCAAAAAAAGCGTTTTAATTATGAATACAATTAATATACCTGCCATTCGAGGAATTTTGGGGGACATTATATATTATACTTCTTCCTTCACTTTTAAACAAATTGCAGAACGTGTTAAGAGAGTTGATAATGAACTTCATACATCAACTTCTCTGAAGGAGCAACTACAACGATCTTTGACTAATAATTATGAAAGTATAACAGACTATATTTTATCTCAAAAAGAACATTTCTTTAATGCTCTAGTGTTAGCTGTCTATGATGGAGAACCCGAATGGAATGAGATCGAAGTTGGATTTAAAGGTGAAGACTTTTATAATATGGGATTCTTAAAGTTAAACGGTGAAGAAAAAATATTTCCAGTTGATGGACAACATCGAGTGGAAGGTATTAAAGATGCTATTAAGAAAAATCCAGAATTAGAAAATGAAACAATATCTGTCATACTTATAGGACATCAAAAAAACAAAGATGGTATGGAAAGAACACGAAGAATTTTCTCTACCTTAAATAGATATGCAAAGCCTGTAAGTATTGGTGATATTATAGCTTTGGATGAGGATGATATTGTTGCAATTGTAACTAGAAATATGTTGGAAAGTTTTCCCCTATTCATGAACGAGAATATCAGTGATGAGAAGAAAACAAAAGCAATTGCCGAAAAAGATACCAAGTCATTCACTTCACTTATTAAACTTTATGAAACAAATAAAGAAATTTATAAGTACTACACCTCTTTTAGAGATAATACCAAACGCTTATATAGTTCTAAAAGCATTGATCGATTCCTGAAATTTAGACCTAATAATAATGAAATAGATAGTTTTGAGAAATATCTAATTTCTTTTTGGACTTTGTTTAGTGATACATTTGAGGGGATGAAAGAATTTACAAATTCTAAAAAGGACAACGCTGCTATTCGATTTCGAAATCGAGAAAATGGAGGACTGTTATATTTTAGGCCCATAGCCCTTCCTCAACTGGTTATTGCAATATTAGAAACTTGCTTCAGAACAGGATTATCTCTCTTGGAGTGTATGAAAGCATATTCCAAATTGGAAATGTGCATATCAAAATCGCCTTGGGTTAAAGTCCTCTGGGATTCAGATACTCATACTATGATAATGAAAAATGCAACATTGGTTCATCTTTTGTTATTTTATATGTATGATAAAAGTCTTTTAACACCTATAGAAATGAATCGATTACAAAAAAGATATGCGGTAGCATTAGAGCTTGATTCTGAGAATGTATATTCAGCACTAGAATCTATCATTTCTAAATAATTTTAACAATCCCATTTTATAATATGGAAAATAGGTCTAAAAATATTCGAGCATTGCTCAACGATATAGAGAATGACAGAGTAGAACGTACAATTTCTACTACCAATACCGACAAGTTCGGTCAAGCTATTTGTGCTTTTGCCAATGACCTTCCGAATCATCAACAGCCAGGGTATTTATTCCTTGGGGTGAAAGATGATGGAACTGTTCAAGGTTTAGATGTGACGGATGAATTGTTGAAGAACATTACAGCTATACGTACGGATGGAAACATACAGCCTCAACCATCAATGGTGGTAGAAAAGGTTTCTTTAGAGGAAGGTGACATCGTCATGGTGAAAGTTCAACCATCCGTATTTCCTCCAGTAAGATACAAAGGACGAACTTGGGTTAGAGTTGGACCTCGCAAGGGAGTTGCCAACGAGACTGACGAACAAATCTTGATGGAGAAACGTCGTACAAATACCACATCGTTTGATGCATCGCCATGTCTTAATGCTTCCTTGGAGGATTTGGACATGAATCTTTTCAAGCACTATTTCTTACCTAAGGCAATGTCAGATGAGATAGTGGAAGAGGATAAACGTGATATACGATTCAAATTAAGTTCATTTGGTTTCTATGATACACGATATGACTGTCCGACCAATGCAGGATTGTTACTTTTTGCAAAGAATCTCCGCCGTTTTATTCCTGGAGCGTATGTGCAATACGTGCGTTTTGCGGGAACCGACCGGGCTGCGGACATCATGAATGAGCATGAATTTAAGGAGAATCTTTGTACCATACTGCCAGAACTTGACACTTTCATCAAAACTGCTATAGCCAATCGTCGTCCAATACCTGTTTCTGCTGCTCGTGAAGAAAATGTGGTGGATTATCCAGATTGGGCAACACGAGAGCTATTGATGAATGCTATCTGTCATCGAGATTATTGTAGTAACGGACCGATTCAGTTTTATCAATATGATGATCGTATTGAGATAATGAATCATGGAGGATTGTATGGACGTGCAAATGAAACAAACTTTCCTAACGTGAATGACTATAGAAATATCGTAGTGGCAGAAGCAATGAAAGTCCTTGGCTTCGTCAATCGACATAGCCGTGGTGTACTGAAAGTTCAGAAGGATCTTGTTGCAAATGAAAACGGTATGCCAATATACGATTTCTCCTACCAAACAGCGGTTTCTGTACGAGAAAACAAATCACCACGTGGCGAACGAATGACCCAAGAGGCAATAAGAAATGGTTTCATGATGAAGGGGACTCAGAGTGAATCCACAACCGAAACTCTGCAAAAAAGGTCACAAAAAAGGTCACAAAAAAGGTCACAAAAAAGGTCAGACGTGACCATTTTTGAATTCCCTTCAGAATCTGCAAAGAATGTATATGAGGCTATAAAATTGAATCGCAAAGCAAAATATTCATGGCTTTCAGATAATCTAGGAATAAGTGAAGCGACCATAAAAAGGGCTATAAACGACCTCAAAGAAATGGGACTGATAAATTCCGAACGATCAAAAATAAAGGGAGAATGGCAATTGATTGAAAAGGATTAATTGTCCACATAATCCCCCATTCAGTTTGCTGATTCCAGTGTACACTCCACCCGTGTGATTTATCACTTCGGGGAATTAGGCTACCCCACGATGTTTTTGTGTGGATAACGGGCAAGCCCGTGAGGTGAAAATGGAGAAGAAAAAG
>ENA-ORRZ01001471-ORRZ01001471.1-human-gut-metagenome-genome-assembly--contig:-NODE-1471-length-14806-cov-3.161548_pt1 | contig 14806 bp, 12 predicted proteins | sample MGYA00242185_ERZ509152 | MGnify/ENA primary metagenome ERZ509152 (study PRJEB26280, sample SAMEA2338668) | human gut metagenome | biome: human gut; feature: human-associated habitat; material: faeces... | reverse complement strand
CCGTGGTTGGGAGTAACGATAACGATTTCTCCTGTGGTTTGGTCGTACCAGCCTTGACTCGTCAATTTCTTCGTGTAATTTTTCTCGGAAGGAGATATTTGAGAGACATCTCCCACAATCCGCACCGGGATATTGAGTTTCCCGGCTTCCCGCTCGATATATTCCTGTATCTCTTGCCTTCTCTCTTGTAGCGTTTTTTGCGTGGATAAGCGAGGTTTTTCTTGCTTATTTGAAGCACCTGTATTATCTTTACCTGCGGAAAAGCCGGTTTGGGAGAGAGCTGTGCCACCTCTCAACGAAGTTGTATCAGTGTCTGTCGTCTTGGTACTTGCCGGATTTTCTTTTTCAAATGCCGTCAATAACCAATTCTTTTTATTACCGTCCCATTCCAAACGAATGGTAGCTTTATGAGTGGTGCTTTCTAAATTTATACGGTTGGAGTTCCTTGTGGTAACCTGCATATCATTTAATATATCTTGCAGGTTGTCTAATACTTCGGGGTGATATTTTACCAGTTTTGCCAGACCGAAACCGTCACTATGTCCTGTTCCCTCTTTCCCCCATACTAAATCAATGTCCCCTACGTCTTTGTGGTATAAAGCGCCTATTGCCTCACCACTTTTCTTTTTCATTAGAAAATCAATGGCCTCTCTCGGTTTTCCCTTGAACTGTATATATATTTCTCCAAATGGACCTTCACCAACAGGGTCGTATTCCTCAGCTGCTCTGGCTTCTATTTCTTGTCGGGATAAAGCCGATTGGCTTCCGCCAAATTGTGTCTCATTCGTTCCGCTGCTTTGACTGCGTCGAATGGCTCTTTCCGCTTCTTCCATTCCTCTATCTTTTTGAGCTTCCGTTCCTCGCTCTCTTTGTGGAATTGATTGAAGTATTTCATCTTGGCTGTCGATTTGTTTTTCCTCTTGCGAAGATAATGAATTTTCTTTATTCGAATTACTTTCTCTTTCATTTATTTGAGTTTGCCCAGATGGGGTTTCGCCTGATTCATTGCGTCGAAATGCAATGTCGTTTCTTGGAGCCAAATCATCAGGTAAGGGTTCTAATTCTATTTGTTCTATACTTGATTGTTCAAGTTCATGAGATTCGTAATCCTGTGAGGCCATCTCTTGCTTTCTCAAATCTTCATTGGCTATTTGTTCTGCCAATTCAAGAGCTTGGGACGGAGAATAAACAGAAGACATTACATCGAGAATTTCATCGAGGATTTCATCGGTCTCATACCCTTTGAATGGTAAATCTGAATTTTGTACATCTTGCTGTTCCCATATATTATGTGCTAATTGTTCTGGCGTATATCCGCTATTTGACAATAAAGAGATTCTCTTTCGTCTCTCTCCGGGAGAATCATTGATACCTAAATGAGAAGCAAGACCTTTCGATGAATCCATATCTCCCCACTTAAATTTTATATTTCCAGTAGCTACCAATCGTAAAATATAATCTCTAAGCGATTTTATATCTCCTAGTGCGGCTATCCTATCTACTATATTCGCCGGTGTAGCTTTCAAACTTTGAAGATCGGAATTATTATCTTCAAGATATTGCTGGTATGTACCCAAACGTTCATTCAAAGATTTGAGCTGTTTTTCCTTGTTTACTCTCTTTACAGGAGAAATTTCTCTCTCTATCTCTTTTTCAAGACGGGCTATTTCGGATTGTGTTTTCTTTGTCCCAGCCTTCGCCACTTCTATCATGGCTTTTACTCCTGCGATTTCTTCTCCATATTCGAACTGCTCTCGCAAAGACATTTTCTTTTCGTCGACCTCTCCGTTGGACTTGCGATATTTTGCCCAGCGGTCTGTTTCTTCTTTCCCTTCTACATTCTGCTGTATTTCCCGGAGTTTATCTTCCACTCTTTGTGAGACCTCTTGTCGCATAGCTTCTTCCTCTCTGGTAAGTTGTTCTCCATTGGCTATCTTATTTGCTATGCGTAATACTGTGCCATCTTCCACAAAACGGGTATATTCAGAAGTATCGGTTTCTGATTGCGGAGCTGTTTGCCTGTTTTCCTCAATTGTAACTGGTAGTTTTTTTTCTTTTCCCTTTACATGGGTAATTTGCTCGGGTTTGATAGAAAGAGGTAAAGGGACACCATCTACTACATCTTCCACATCTACTCCCGAATCATCGATACCGATGATTTTCAATGTTCTTTCCACGCCGGGGTTATCCGGGTCGGAATAATCTTTGAATGTTACTACATCTCCTATCTCTAATTCGGACTTACGGTATAAAGGTTGTTTCTCAACCCCTTCGTCACGGGGTGACAACTCCCCTATCTCGCCACCGCTCATAGTGGAGGAGGGTGTTCGGCTTTGTTCATCGGATTCTACTTCATCAGTTTCGTCCTCTATCTGGTTTGCCATATTTGTTTTTGTGATGTCCTCAGCCATTGCACGTGCTTGTCCTACGGCATCTTCTGTCGACATAATGGATACGCTTCTTATGTCTTTGGGCGATACCATAATGGGAGTATTACCTATTCCTACCGGAACGGCTATAAGAGAGCCAGATTGCGTTGTAGTGGTATATTCTCCGGCTGCATTGGGTTCCAGTGATACGTTTCCTACCGTAAGTATGGCTTCACGACCGTCTAATAAGGTTACGGTTACTTTTCCTCCCATCTCTTTATTGATGAGTCTCATTTCTGCCTCGGCAGCTTTGTCCCCGGCTTCTTCGGCATCGGACTCGATCTTGCCGAGTATAAATTCATATCCGGTACGAGCCATTACAAAATCTTGTAAATCTTTTGCATCTCCTTTCCCTAAATCGTGTGTATTGACCATCGCCATGACATAATCTGCTCGACGGTCTAAGGGTACATTGTCGAGCCCGTGTATTATATCATCGACGGAGAGTCCTTCGCCGAGGTCTTTACTTTCATAGCGTTTTTTGGCTTTGCGGTATTTATTGTATGTCAAACCAACTCCAATGGAATTGGCGACTTGAAATCCAAGCGACATGATACCGACAGCCATTACCGTTTGGAATTGCTGTTCCGGGTCTTTGATGTCCTTCCATTCGACGTCGCCGACGGTAGCGGCATTAAGGAGCATGCCCAGTTCTTCCTCGGCTACCTCCGGTATGAATCCGTTAAATCCGGTGAGCTTACCGACTTGCCGGGCGAAACGGGTGGTTTTTCCTATCAATGGTTTTGTGAGGAGCTGTCGCCCCCCCTTGAAACGGGAGAGCAGTTTACCCAGATTGAGCCCCATGTAATTTCCCATGTACTCGGTTCCGTTCTCTATAAGGTTAGCGGCGAATCCTTTCAAGAATGCTAATCCGAGGCTTTCCCGGTCTTCTACTCCATGATGGGTATAGATTGTCTTTAACTCTCCGCCGGGGTCATTGATTGAATCTAACCGTATATCGTGATTGCCTACCATGCGATTCATAACGTCCTCTACCGTGTGAGCTACGCCCGATGTAATTGCCATTACCGTACCTCCCACAAGGCCGTCAATGGCGGCGTTCCCTAATTTACTTGCTGCTTTGACGGCTACTCTTCCGGCTGCATTTTTACCTGCATTAGCAGCTATGCGAGATACCGCTTTGGAGGCCGACTTACCGATTATTTTCTTAACTGCTGTCTTCGCAGCCGCTTTGGTCGCAGCAGATGCGGCTGCTCCTACACCTCCCGTCAAAGCGAATTGTGCCAAGAATGGAAGAGATTGCATAGTTCCCTGTCCGATATTTTGCCACGTGTCGAGTTGCAGGCTGCCTTGTATCTGGTCTAACAGGGAGAAAGCCGCCATGAGTTGCTGTTCTTCCCGAGTGAGTTTTTCGAAGCCTTCACCATTGTCGCCTATTTTATTGGCGATAGCAAGCACACGACCCATATCGATTGCATCTGTGGCTCCCAGCGTTAAAATACCGGAGTCAAATGAACGGGCAAACGCATCGGCAAAATTGGCGAGTCCGTTACCGTCCTTGCGCTTGTACATCTCTATGACATCACGAGCCTCGGATATGTATTTGCGTGTAAGATTCTGAACTGACCTCTTTTGGGACAGCTTCCCTATTTCTTTGGGAACATACCCTTCTCTTTCTAAATCTTCTATGGTATCTTCCGTGATATTTTTGTACCCTTTATAATTTTTAAATATATCTCCCTCGTTTTCAATTTGTTCAGCTTCATTCCTCCATTCAGAATTTTCGTTAATATCTTCTTCTATTTTATTCAACATGTTCTCAAATTGAAAAACTACGTCTTTCTCCAAACGTGTTCGAGCGTCGGCAAAACGGTCTTCAAGGGGTTTGTCGAATTGAGATTTATAGGCATCGGAAACAGGGGTATGTGTGGAGGTCGAACCCCTTCGTCCTACGGACACCTCCCCTATCTCGCTATCTCTCGCAGAGGAGGGTGATTGGCTTATCCAATTTTTATCGATTATTCCATCTGCTATTTGCTCGGCGGAAGTAGCGGCCTGTCGTACTTTTTGGAACAAGGGCGTATTTGCCGCCCCGTATTTTCCATGCCCCAAAGACTCTTCGTAATCGGCAATGCTGTTTTCCAATTCATCTTCGGATACAATTGTATTTTGGGGATTTTGATTTGAAACAAATGTATTAGGTGATTTCTTTTTTGTTTCTTCCGTCACATACGACCATTTTTCATATCGCTGTTGGAACTTATTCCGCTTTGATAAAGGAATTGCATACTTTTTACCCTCACCATCGTACATTTCTACTTTTGACTCAGGATAGCGTCTCTCAAAATCTTGTATTTTATCATCAGGAATATTGTACCTATTCCCGTTTGCTCTGTATATTGGCATAATATTCTGTTAATCAATTATGTTTTGCGAAAAGTCATCATCTTGTGCATTGAGCTGCTCTATACCTTCTATATATAATCCTATATTTTCTGCGGCTTCCAAAACTTTTTGTTCAATCTGAGGATATTTCCTCATAAGAGAACCTATTTCTTGAATCGCAGTTTTTGCACTATTCGGATTGTTCCTTAATATATCGTCAATTCTTAACAACTGTTCCGTAACCGTGGTATCTTCACCATATTCATTCTTCATTTTCTCATCACCTAATCCTGCGTCAATAACAGCTTGTCGAGCTGCTTGAAAAAGGCTTCCAGCAGAAAACGGTAATTCACTCTCGGAGATTTTAATTCGTTTTCCACCAGACAAAGGAATATCAGAACCTTTCTTATATAGATCGCTGCCTTTATTCTTCATAGATGCTATACCGTATTTCGTTTTGTTATTGTCGGCTGCTATCTGTATCTTCGTAGCATTATTCGCATCATTTATTGATTTTTTATTTGATCGCTCCTTTTCGCTCTCTCCGGCTTCAAATCCAAATTTCATCAATAGGTCATTTAATTCATTTGCCCGTTCCCACTCGGCCAAAGCTCCCTCATACTCTCTTTGCGCTTCTGCGGCTTGTGCGGCATCACGACCGACCTTGTCTTGGAATGCCGCTTTTAACAGGCCTTGATCGTACAACATCTGCATTTGGTCTCTGCGGTCGAGCAGATTTTGGAGGAAAGCATTATTGACAGCCGTTGCCGGTTTTCGGGCGGCGGCATTTCCACCTGCGGCTACTCCTATTATCTCGGCTAATGTGGCTCCTACATCACCAAGTACGGCCAATTTCCTCCGATTCTCCACGATTCGAGGATCAATTTCTTCGGGTCGTTTGAGTATGCGGTTATAAATAGAAACAAAAGATTCGCCGGCTTCTGCGGCTTCTCTCATCTGGGCTGCCTGTTCCGGGGTAACATGGAACACTGGTTTCTCAGAAGTACCATCGGCACTTACACCGTACCCGGTAGTGGTGTCTATATAGGGAACGGTGGTTCTAGGACGATTATGTATAGGTTTAGTAGAATCTATTGGTACATATCTGTAATAATCTCCATTCGTATCAAGCCTATATTCATTTCTAAATTTTATGGCATCAGGAGAATCAGAATAATACCATTCCAACTCTTTATTCAAAGTTGGGTGATTTTTAGATTTAACAAACTCATATATTCCAGTATTAGGATTCATATATACACTATTTAAATGAGCATTAGGGTATAATGCAAATCTTACCATATCCTCATATGGGGCAAGTTCATAAGCTCTTCTAAGATTATAATTTGTAGTATCCGATTTCTCAGGAGGAACAGTTTTGTAATATTCCTCAAAAGAGGGCTTGTTAAAACGATTGGCGGCTACTGTATTTTCCCATGATTGTTGCAGATTTTTACCGTCGACCAACGGCGTACCGTCTGTTCTCTTTCCACCGGAGGCAGTATTTTGCCAATTGGAATTTATAATTTTACTAACAGGAGAAACGACGGGTGGAGCAGGTTGTGTCAGATCAATCTTCTCCTCTGGCGTTTTTTCCTTCCATCTGTTTAATAAATCGTCTAATATTGCCATATCTTATCCATTAAATAGCGGGAGTGGTTGCATTTCCCGTTTTCTTATAATAGGGTGTAGTAAACAACGACCCGAGAAGATTTCCCGAATTGGAGGCTATTTGAGTCCAACTGGCTGCGTTTTGGGCATATTGTCCGGCTTTCTGTCCCAAGAGGTAGTTTTTCTGATTCAAATAGTTTGTCTTTGCATTATCCTTGACTTGTTGTCCCATAGCGGCGATATTGCCGACGGTATCGGAAAGCGCACGGGCATTTACTTTTTTTACGGCGGCCTCAGCTTCGGGTGTGGCTCCCGTTACTACCGCCGAATTTCGTTGTGCACGAACGGCATCGGATAAATTTTTGCGGTATGTGCTCAATAGATTCTGTACGTCGGAGCGGTTCAAGATGTCTTGATAATAATCTTTCTTGAACATGTTTTCGTTTTCTTGTAATTGCTTGTCCAACTGTTTTTGCGCTTTCCTGTTTGCGGAAGCGGAGCCTAATCCTCCTGCGAGTATCCCGCCGAGAGATCCGATGAGACCTAATGTTTCCAGAATTGCCATAGAACTTTATTTTTTTATTGCAAAAATCGCTTTTCTCTGAAATCAAGGGCATACGTCTTTGCCATTTGTTTGGATATAACACTTAAAACGAGGCCTCCGAAATGGGCTTTTTGTGACGTATAACTGCTTTATTTACAACCTTTGGAGGGTCCATACTACCCGAGATGTATAGTCCTATCGCCCGGGACATGAGCAAGTCGTCATGTTTTCCTTCTATCGCACCATAAGCTCCATTTTTCTTTTTTTCATAAGTATCATGCTCATCAAGAACTTCTTCTTCCCGCTCGATATAGCCATTATCACGGATTATTTGTATCTGATTATTGATAACCATCGATTTGGTGGTTCTGTTGGTATGAAATCCCCAACGGGCAGGTGCTCCTTCTTTAATCTGCGAAGGAGGAGATTGCCGGGCATACAGGTTTTCATAGGAGGCTGCGACAAGGTCAAGTATATATTCTGCGTCTCCTTGGTCGGAAGCCTCCGTTTCTAATGTATTGCTTTCAAAAACCAGTAAGGCGGTATTATACCACAAGGCTATCTGGGTAGCCTTCCACGCCAATATATCGTGATCGATATGTCCTCTCCAAGAAGCGACAATCTCGGGTTTTCCTCCATACATAGTCCAATAGCGGTCTATCACACTTATCACAGACCAGTCGGCAGAATGGGATCGTCCTCCAATATCTACGGAAACAATATAACGATTGGATATATCGAGCTCGGTATCGGGTTTTTCCCATACTTTAAGCAAGCCGGTTGTATCTTCTTTGAAAGATAGTTCTCTTAATGAATCTTTCCCGGTTATAGAATGTGTATCGGACTGTAATTCACCCCGCCAACAAGGAGGCTTCGTATTTTCTCTCATACGGTGGATAGCATAACGATCGAAAACTCGCTCTCCTGTGTTTGCAAATGCTTCTACATCGTTGGAAGGGAATTCGCTCATCATGTGTTGAGCATCTTGAAATGTTTTTCTTTTGTTTCTATACCATTCTATGGCTTCAAGAGTGGCTCCACTTTCCCACAAATACCATTCGTAATCGGTAAAAGAGGATATAAGCCGCTTGTAATCGTCGACAGGTGTCTGATACATTTCTATATCATACCAAGGAATAAATATAGGGGTCTTATCCGACTCTCCTTTTTTTGCATTCTCATATTCGGTATGAAAATAATCCCCAACTCCTTGTGCCGTAGATTCCATGACAATGACGGAATAAGGAACTAGGGGTATAGATGAGCTAATGGAAGCTATCAAATCTCCTGTTCGTTTTTCTTTGGTATCGGGATACAAAGCAACCTCGGAGAAATGAACCATAGCTATATCTGCTCCTCGAACAGAATCGGGTTTTTCTGCCGAACCTATCGTTACACGGGCATTTACTTGTTGGATATAAGATATATTCTGAGTTCTAGCAAACGGTCTCAATTTAAGCGGACTATTCAATATCCAAGAAGGATAATTGTCGAGCAGTTTGCTATACATTGCTCGAATATTGGAAGATGAGTCTTTTACATGCGCTGCTATGACGCTATTCCACTGATGTTTGTGTACAAGCTGAATCCACGCCATATAGATTTGTGTGAGCGTTGAACCTCCCCATTGTCGGGCTTTGAGTAGAATCACCCGGATTGGTTTCCCCTCACGACGTTGCTGTTCGAATAGTTTAAGAAGTTTTCTTTGCGGTCTGTTCAAAAGAAAGGGTATATCGACCGATGTTATCTTATCTTTTATCTTAACTGTGGCTATCGCCCAAAACTCAAAATCGTATTTAATCCGCAGCAAAAAAAATTGACGGTCTATTTCTCGAATAAGCTGGGGTGTGGCTTGTTGATGAAGCCCGTTTTCAAGAAGATTTTTATAGGATTTTTCTTGGGAAAGTATCTGTACCCAGCCATTTTCCTCGTACATATCGGCGGGTATATGTAGAGTCCCGAACTCTTCGATTTTTATTTCTTTTCGGGGTATTACATCTGACCCCTCTCCCGTTACCGGATCATACGGTTCCGTAAAAGACATTCTCCTTTTTTTGTTCTCTGCTATTATTTCAGAGTAATTCATTCGATGCCTCCTTCCTTTTTTGATTGAAAAAAGCATCTTTTCTTCTCATGGCTATGATATGCCTCGCCGTACGAACAGAAATATAAAATTGTGGAGCCGGAGAACGAATCGCCCTTCTAACTGCTTCTGAAAACGATATGCGATTATCACTGGCTTGAATTTCACAGGCTTTTTTGTATAGGTCGATGTACATCTTTTGCTTTATGGGACAAGATGTTATTCGTTTTCCTTTTTTTATGTTCAGAAGATTGGTTATGGCTTTTTCATTACCGATATAAAACCGCTTGGAAGGGGATTGAATCGCCGCTTGATAAATGTAATCACACATTATTCCACCACACAAATTGAGGGTGTAGTAGAACGTGTCACAGAACTCTCGGTCTCTGTTTTCTTGATAATCTAATGTAGGCATACGCAATTTGATTTGCGTATGTTGGGTATCGGTTTGATGCAAATATAAGCTAAAAAATCGATTTTACAATGACGTACTGCCCTAAAAATCGCACTGACCGATTTTGCAATGACGTACCGTCCTAAAACTATGAAAATGAGATTTTTGTGTTGAGTTTTTTTTTTTGAACCCATCACAAAAAATCGTATGGAAAAAGATAAAGAAGAAATTACAGCACAAGTTGAAGCTCCATCTGGAACAGTAGATGAAACCGTAAAAGCCGAATCTCCTAAAAGCGGCCGATCGGTATGGGTAGAACGACTACGTACGACTTACCCGGATAAAGATGTAGACTATGAAAATGACGATGATGCTTTCTACTCGGTATTAGAGGATTTTTATAATACCAGAGAGGATAGAATCAGAAAACTTGACGAGGGTAATAAATCTCTCACAGAAGCATTGGCTCGTGAACCGGAAGCGGGATTATTTCTAAGTGAATTAATTGCAGGGAGTGAAGTATTGCCTGCCCTTGCAAAAAGTTATGGAGATATTCTCGGAGCTGTCTCGGGTGACGAAGAATCCATGAAAAAATTTAATGAAGGACTTTCGGCTCGCCGGGATTCTGAGAAATCATTTAACGAAATCAGAGCAAAACAAGAGGAAAACGCAGCCCGTAATGCAGAGACCATCGGCTCGTTTTTCGAAGAAAAATCGGCCGACGACGCAGAACGGACGGCCTTTGAGGATTTTGTATCGTCTCTGGCCGACAGCATTTTCACTTTCAATTTCGACCGCCCTACCCTCGATGCTCTTTGGAGGGCATACAAACATGATGAAGACGTGACCGAAGCGGCCACTGTGGCGGAAGTAAAGGGGAGAAATGCCAATATCGAACTCCAAAAAAGGAGCGTAAAGAACGACGGGACACCCAATCTGAACAGGGAATCGGCAGATAGGATAACGGCGAATGTGACTGTCCCGAGGAGTAAACGAAGGGGGATTTTTGAAAGAGGAGAAATTGTTTAACAAAATAGGTAAAAAAGATGAAAATTTTAGGTAAAGAAGTGAATTGGAAATATATCGCTGTCGCCGGCGGTATTGTGTTGTTGTTTTTATTGTTGTGCTCCTTCGGGTTGTTCACATCAGGTGAAACGGTCATCGGACTGGCCGCAACGGTTCCTCTGGACGAACTTCATATTTTCAACTTCAATCAAATCGCCGCGATCGGCATCGTAGCCAACGGCAGACTTGACCAAAGAGGTGTCGCCGGATTTGTTGAAAGCGCATATAGACAAGGAGGTTTGCCGGATTATGCCTTCGTCTACACCGGTAGACACGGTGAGCCGCAGCGGTCGGGTGATTTCGGTAGGTTCCCGTGAATATGAGTTTTATTCGTTAGACACCAAACCGGCTTTGACAACCTTGAAAGCGAAATATACAGAAACGGCGTCGGCCGGTGCGAAGCTCGACACGGCGAACAACGATTATTTCGAAGTTTCGGACACGATAAAGGTTATCGGTGTAAAAGGTTATGACGAGGGAGGAACTACTGAAAAAGACGAGTTGGTTCTCTATGTAATGAGTAAAGATGCCGACGGTAAACTGAATGTCTTGGCGGTGAATGGTAAAAAGAGCGGCAGCACACCGGGTATAGTACCCACCATCGAAGCCGGAACTGAACTCCTGCGAATGGGACGAGCCGGAGCGGAGAAAGATGCACAAACTGCACAATTCGAGACCTTGCCTACCAAAGAACAGAATTATGCCCAAAAGTTCTGTACGCAAGTCGAAGTTACTGATGTATATCAGGAATGGACGGAAAAAGAAGTCGATTTCACGTTCACAGACATGGAACGCGATGCCATTTGGGAAATGAAGCGAGGTATGGAAATGAATTTCTTGTTCGGCAAAAAGAACAAATTACGTGATACGACCAAGAAAGAGGACGTGTGGTTTACTGAGGGCATCTGGTGGCAAGCCGGTAAAGACTGGACTTATGACGCAGAGGCAGGAATGACCGCGAAAGATTTGATAGCTCTCTGTAAAACGGCTTTAACGGGAAATGCAAGCAGTAAGAAAAAACTGGTTTTCGCCGGAAGCGATTTTATCGAACAAGTGACGAACCTCGATATTCAGAAAGTCATGCAGGGGGATCAATACAAAGCCGAACTTGGGCTCACGTTCGATTCCATTCACTCGAAATTTGGAGATTTGTATGTGGTATATACAGAAGCATTCGATCTGGCAGGCATGAGCAAATGTGCCCTTGTGGTGGACGATAACTATTTGACCAAATTTGAATTCAAGTCGTTGTCGAAAGAACGCAGGGATTTCAAAACTGCGGGTATACGTGAGACGGAAGGAGAATTTATCCAAGAAATTTCGGGCATTGTATTGAAGAACCCGGGTGCTCACGTTCGTATCACTCCGAAAGCTGAATAAAAAACAAACAGGGGGAGTATCTTTCATCGATACTCCCCATAAATCATAGAAGTTATGTTGAAAGTATATAAAACCCAGACTTACCTGAGTATGCCGATAACCGTGAAAGGTAAATCGGTACGCATTGAGTTCAGAGGGAATAAATTCACAGGCGGATTTTTCTCGACCAAAGACAAAAATGTGCAGAAAGCGATAGAGTCTTCTAAGGAGTTCAACAACATTATATTTTTAGATGCTGTCGAGGAAGAACCTGTAAAAGAGAAGGAAGACAGAAGGGTAAAAATAGAGTCTGTAAAATCGTTTCAAGAAGCTGTCGAATATCTGAAAGGTGAGGGAATTATCGCTAAAACGCCGGAAGAAATCAACTCGGCAGCCGAAGAATTGAACATTTCATTCCCTAATCTAAAATAACCCCATGCAAATATCCCGATTATCTTATCTGGTCAAGGTCGTTATCGATGAAGTCATTCCGTCGACCGTCGAAATTTCATATAACGACATGCCCATAGATGACAGGGTAAACAGCCTTGCGGAGTCCTGCGCAAAAGAGACTTTACTGGCTTCTCCACTGAGATATTTGCCTCACAAAGATATACCGGGAAATGTAGAAATATATGGAGACGGGAGTGGATATGTGTTACTCCCCTCCGATTTCCTGCGTCTTTTTTCTTTTAAAATGGAACTTTGGAAACGTAGGGTAAATAATAGCATAACAGAGGAAAGTGAAAGTTATCTGCTACAAAAAAATCCTGTTACACGAGGTGGCATAAATTTCCCCATATGTGCGGTGGTTAACAGTGAAAAAGGGCTCATTTTAGAATGGTATTCTGTCCCTTCTTATGTAAGAATGCCCAAATGCACGGAAAAAAGATATGTTCCCATACCTGAAATAACGAACTCTGAAATAAATATTCCACAAGGGCTGGAAATGCTCATGGTATATATAACAGCCAAAGAAGTACTGATGAGTTTACAACAATATGACATGGCAAAAGCTACCGAAGAATTGATACTAACGGAAATGAAACAATTATCTATATAAATCGACATGTGTAGAATATTCAAATGCAATCGAGCCGGGAAATATATCGGTTTTTATAACAGGCTGGAAGATGCCATGCGGGATAATCCGATGGCGCAAAGGGACTGGTTTTTCACCAACGGGGAAACATTGAGCGTTTGGATGTTCGACGGGAACCGCTGGATAGATACCAACAGGGCTGTCGGAGCTGTGAACATGATCGACAACCCGGGAACATTTGTTCCTGATGTTCTAGCGGGTGAAAGTAAGACTTATTTTTATATCGCCCCCCAAGCAGGAGAATATATCTTCACTAATTTTGGAGGGATTTCCGTATCAGTAGAAAAACCTAGTCTTATATCTATGGATTGGAATGGGATCGAATGGGGCGATACAATCTGTGAGTTTCCTGTTCATGGAGAGGAATTATTGCCGGAGGTCGAACTAAGATTCGTGAGTTTACCTAACGACGATGTGAGCGAAGTATACGGTGGCCGTGAATCTAATACTATAAAAAATTGCTATGTGGAGTTTCGAATGTCGCAAGGCTGGGATTTTATCAATAGAGAGAAAGAAAATATTTATTTGTGCCTGAACCGATGGAAGAGTAAAAATATGGCACGTAAATCTACCAGCCACAGAAAATGGGTTACGGTTTATGATTTCTTTAAAACAGGAGATGACTTGTCTCATTGTTATCCCAATAAAGGAGAATTTCTGAACGGTTATTATAGATACGAAATGAAAGGGATTCCTTTTTGGACGCAATCGAGAATAAAACCAGTCGCACTCTCGGATTTAATTGTAGGAGAATATCATGGAGAATGGATCAGGATACCTTACTCGATGGAAAGCATTATGCGCAGATTTATATACATGCGTAATCAAAAAAGTGAACACGATTGGGAGGTCGTGCCTCCTCAAAAATTTTTCGATTCGAGCGGGACGAGTGCTGAAATGGTTTGTTCCGGAGGAAAGATGAAGATGTCACATGATGAAGGACATGCTAACTTTGTCAGTCTTACTTTGGGATTGTGTTTAGCTATAAAAGACTTATCGGTGACTAATTATGAAAAATGGATAAAAGGCTGTATGACGGCCTTCTGCGGAAGAATGGGTTATACTCAAAAACTGGGATTGTTCTATAATGCTACTTTATATGGGAAAAACAGGTTTGTTAAATAACGGGAGGTGTATTATCTATTTTTTTCTGCTCCGGCAGGAATTGTAGAAGGAGTTTCTGCTCCGGCAGGAATTACCGTTTCATGCACTTCCCTTTTTATATGTATAAATTATGGAAAATATCAAACTACCCTTAGATTCGAATCTAAACCCTATCGGGGTTTTGCAGCCCGGCGGGAACATTACGTTAGATGAAAGTGAAAACTTCGAAATTACGGAGTCGGGGATATACCGGATATTTACCGAGTCCGGCACTAACGGCATTGCCGAACTCGAATTTGATATGAACGGAACTATATCTAATGTATATAGTACAGTTGGGACAATAGAATGTTTTTATATCTCGAAAGGTACATTTTTTTATCCGGTATCTGGTTCCTTCCGTGTTACTAAAATGATTTAGCCATGAGTTTAGGAAGATTGGGATTGATACAAGCCGGGCAACCTTCGAAGCAGTGCCCCACGTTGGCGGAAATGACGGCCGACGCTACGGCCGGCTGCCGATATTATGGCTGGAAAAACGGCGTATGTACGGGGCGAGAAGTTGACGGGCACGCTCGTACCCATTACCAAAATCGACGTGGCGGCGGAGGGGATTAAATTCTCTTATTCTACATTCGAGGAAGTACCCGAAGTATTCGATTTCTCGAATGTGACGGATTTGTCATACATTTTTGACACCTGCAAATCTCTAATTTCTTTACCTTCAAACTTAAATTGGGGGAAAATGACTAATGTTGTGGCGGGGTTT
>ENA-ORRZ01001465-ORRZ01001465.1-human-gut-metagenome-genome-assembly--contig:-NODE-1465-length-14850-cov-4.357553_pt1 | contig 14850 bp, 15 predicted proteins | sample MGYA00242185_ERZ509152 | MGnify/ENA primary metagenome ERZ509152 (study PRJEB26280, sample SAMEA2338668) | human gut metagenome | biome: human gut; feature: human-associated habitat; material: faeces... | reverse complement strand
AATGCCAAAACTGCTTTTTCGTTTACCCCATCATCGATTCTAACCTAAAGAATTTGGTCTTGAAAAGGACAGTTATCTTCTTTTTCTGGGGAGATTGGTGCCGGAAAAGGGAATTCGGTATCTGATTGAGGCTTTCAAACAGGTGCAGACAGATAAAAAATTAGTCATTGCCGGAGGAAGTTCCGATACAGAAGAGTTTGCAGAAAAATTGAAACAATTAGCGGAGGGTGATGACAGGATTCTTTTCACTGGTTTTGTGCAGGGAGAAGAGTTAGATGAGCTTTATAGTAATGCCTATGTGTATACACTTCCCAGTGATTTGGAGGGAATGCCGCTGAGTTTGTTGGAAGCAATGAGCTATGGAAATTGTTGTCTGGTGTCGGATATAGAAGAGTGTGCTTCTGTGGTGGAAGACAGGGCAATGATTTTCAAAAAGTCTGATGTGAAGGATTTGAAAGAAAAACTGCAGGCAGCATGCGAAGATTCGGAAATGGTTGCCGGGTATAAGAAAGAGGCGGCAGACTTCATTTGTGAGAAATATAGTTGGGAAGATGTGACAGATAAGACTGTGGAATTATATCAAAAATAAGAGGGAAATAAAGAAAATGAAAATTTTGATGATTAATAAATTCCTTTATCTGAATGGAGGAAGTGAAACATATATATTTAAGTTGGGTGAATACCTGATAAAAAAGGAACATGAAGTCCAGTATTTCGGTATGGAACATGAGGGACGTTGTGTGGGAAATCGGGTAAACGCTTATACATCAGATATGGATTTTCATGGTGGAAGTAAACTGGCTAAATTAACTTATCCGTTAAAAACCATTTACTCTTCAGAGGCTCGTACACAACTTCGAAAGGTATTAGATGATTTTCAACCAGATGTGTGTCACTTGAATAATTTTAATTATCAGCTTACGCCAAGCATGATTTTGGAAATTGTGAAATGGAGAAAACAAGTTGGTAAACAGTGTAAAATTGTGTTTACTGCCCATGATTATCAGCTTATCTGTCCAAATCATATGATGAATAATCCAAACACAAATCAAAACTGCGAAAAGTGTTTGGGCGGAAAATTTACAAACTGTATGAAGGGAAAATGTATTCACGGTTCGACGGCTAAATCAGCCGTAGGGATGATGGAAGCCTATTTCTGGAAATGGAAAGGCGTCTATAAATATATTGATAAAATGATTTGCTGTTCTGAATTTTTAAAAAAGAAAATGGATAGCAATCCATTGTTTGCGAAAAAAACGATTACTTTGCATAATTTTGTAGAGCATGTGGAATGGAAGCAGACGGAGAAAAAGAACTATGTCTTGTACTTCGGAAGGTTTTCAACAGAAAAAGGAATTGAAACGTTGATACAGGTCTGTAAACAACTTCCCAATGTACCATTTATTTTTGCCGGTACTGGTCCGTTGGAGGAAACGATTAATGATATACCTAATATTAAGAATGTAGGTTTTCAGAAAGGGAAAGCACTGGAAAAACTGATTCGTGAGGCACAGTTTAGCATTTATCCTTCAGAGTGGTATGAAAACTGTCCGTTTTCTGTTATGGAATCTCAGATGTATGGAACTCCGGTACTTGGAGCAAGAATCGGTGGTATTCCAGAACTGATAGAAGAGGGAAGAACAGGTGAGTTGTTTGAAAGCGGAAATGCAGAGGACTTGAAAAATAAAATTCGGAAATTCTGGGATGATAAGGAACTGTGTGTTCGGTATAGTAAGAATTGTAAGAATATTAGCTTTGATACTGTTGATAAATATTATGAGAAACTGATGAAGGTGTATCAGTGAATAGAAAATAACGCAAGAGGGATTTCCTTTGTGATGGAGGACATATATTATGAATAATTATAAAATTGCTGTTGCAGGCACTGGTTACGTAGGTCTATCGATCGCTACACTGCTGTCTCAGCATCATAGAGTGACTGCAGTAGATATTGTTCCTGACAAGGTAGAGATGATTAATAATCGTAGGGCTCCGATTCAGGATGACTACATTGAAAAATATCTAGCAGAAAAGAAATTAGATTTGACTGCAACTTTGGACGCAAAGGCTGCATACTCCGATGCTGATTTTGTAGTCATTGCTACTCCTACCAACTATGATAGTAAAACTCAGCACTTTGACACCTCTGCGGTTGAGGCCGTGATTAAACTGGTCATAGAGTGTAACCCGAAGGCCATTATGGTAATCAAATCTACGATTCCTGTAGGTTACACAGTCTCCGTCCGTGAAAAATTTGATAGTAAGAATATTATATTCAGCCCAGAGTTCCTGAGAGAGTCTAAAGCTCTATATGACAATCTGTATCCTTCACGCATCATCGTTGGAACTGATTTGAATGATGAGTATTTAGTGGAGGCTGCTCACCAGTTTGCAGAACTTCTACAGGAGGGGGCTATAAAAGAAAATGTCGATACGTTGTTTATGGGATTTACGGAGGCGGAGGCTGTTAAGTTGTTTGCTAATACATATTTAGCTCTACGTGTTGCTTACTTTAACGAGTTAGATACTTACGCAGAGAGCAAAAAATTGAATACCAAGCAGATTATTGATGGCATTTGTCTTGATCCTCGCATTGGCAGTCACTATAACAACCCTAGTTTTGGTTATGGGGGCTATTGCCTGCCAAAAGATACAAAACAGTTGTTGGCAAATTATGCTAATGTTCCAGAAAATTTAATTGAAGCTATTGTTGAGAGTAATAGAACAAGAAAAGATTTTATTGCTGACCGTGTTTTGAAGCTGGCTGGATACTATGATTATGATGGGGATAATGAGTATGATGAGAAACAGGAAAAATCTGTTACAATCGGCGTTTTCCGTTTGTCTATGAAGAGCAATAGTGACAACTTCCGTCAAAGTTCCATTCAAGGTGTTATGAAACGCATCAAGGCAAAGGGGGCTATAGTTGTGATATATGAACCAACACTAAAAGATGGAGGAACTTTTTTTGGAAGTTTGGTTGTGAATAATCTTCAGAAATTCAAAGATATAAGTAGTGCTATTATAGCAAACCGATATGATAAATGTTTGGATGATGTGAAAAAAAAGGTTTATTCAAGAGATCTGTTTGGGAGAGATTAAGTTACTTAGTCGCCTAAAAAGTGAGAAAATATAGTATATGTAAGAGATATTGAGTTTTTGATAAAGAATAACAATTTAAAAAGAAAAGTAAAATAGGAGTAAGATATGTCTGAAGAAAAAAAATTAAATGGTACGGTCATTGTTACCTATCGTTGCAATGCCCGTTGCTCAATGTGTAACCGTTATAAAGCACCTTCTAAGCCAGAAGAAGAAATTAGTATTGAAACTATCAAAAAGTTACCCAAAATGTATTTTACCAATATCACTGGAGGTGAGCCTTTTATCCGCACTGACTTGAAGGATATTGTGCGTGAGCTGTATAAAAAATCTGACCGCATTGTTATTTCCACTAATGGTTTTTTTACTGATCGTATCGTGGAGCTCTGTAAGGAGTTTCCACAGATTGGTATCCGTATTTCTATAGAAGGACTCGAGCAGACTAATAATGAAATTCGAGGCTTACAGAATGGATATCAACGCGGTTACAGTACATTGAAGAAGCTATGTGAGATGGGAATGAAAGATGTAGGATTTGGTATGACTGTTCAGGATAAAAATGCTCCTGATTTGGTGCCCTTGTATAAAATTTCTGATGAGATGGGAATGGAGTTTGCGACAGCTTCCCTTCATAATAGCTTTTACTTTGTGGAAGCAAAGAATATTATTCACAATCGTCCGATGGTTGCTAAAAACTTTGAGAATTTAGTTAACGAACTGCTTCGTAGTAACAGCCCAAAGAAGTGGTTCCGTGCTTATTTTAACCACGGTTTGATTAATTATATCTATGGGCAAAAGCGTCTGCTGCCTTGCGATATGAGCTTTGATACTTTCTTTATGGATCCGTATGGTGATGTTATGCCATGCAATGGCACCAGGGATAAAGAGGTTATGGGCAATTTGAACACACAGAGCTGGGACGAATTGTGGAATAGCCCACAGGCTGAAAAAGTTCGTAAGAAGGTTCGTTGTTGCAATCGTGATTGCTGGATGATTGGTAGTGTAAGTCCTGCCATGCACAAGTACATCTGGAAGCCGGCAACATGGGTTTTGCTTCACAAGTTTAAGTCATTGTTTACCAAACATCCTTACAGTATGTATGAATTGAAAGTTTGTCGTGACTATCGTGATGGCAAGGTAACTAAGGAAGAGTTAGATAAGTGCAGTACCTGTGATATGAATTGCGTGATTAATAATGGATTGAGTGAAGCATCCAAAGAGCAATTGAAGCATAAGACGGGAGAAGAAATTGTAGATGCTGATATCGCAAGGCAGATGGAGAATGAGTAATGAATGAGCAGATAGCGGTAAGAAAAAGAGAAAAGTGGCTTGATGAGGTCAAAGTTATTGCCTGCATCCTGGTTGTGCTAGGACATTTTTTTCAGAGTATGACGAAGGCAGATATCATGCCGGACACTCGTTTGTATGAGTGGTTCAATACGACAATATATTATTTCCATGTACCGCTGTTCTTTATCTGCAGTGGGTACCTCTATCAAAAATGCAGCAAGATTAACAACCCAAGAAGCTGGTTTAGAAATGTGATAAAAAAGGTAGTGGTTCTTGGTGTGCCATACATTACTTTTTCATCAGTTACATGGGTGTTGAAAACTGTATTTTCTCGTGATGTAAACAGTCAAATTGGTGGGCTTGGTGAAACGTTATTTTTTCATCCGACTGCACCGTACTGGTATCTGTACAGCCTACTTTTTATATTCTTTATCACGCCAACATTTAAAGGAATAAAAATGGCTACTATTGGATTGGTAATTGCATTGGCTATGAAAATTTTAATTTTAACTGGGGGGAGTACAAATATATATGCCCTATCCACAGTCTTTTCAAATGAAATCTGGTTTGTACTTGGCATGAGTCTTTGTGTGTTTAATGTTCAATTGAAAAGTAAGAAATTGTTGGGAATGATATGTGGGACACTGTTTATAGTGCTGAGCGTTGTGGTGTTTGTGGTGAATGTGCATGCGTTAGTGGTTTCTTTCACATTGGGATTACTGGCTTGCACTGCTGTAATTTTATTGGTAGCAAGCTATGAGGATAAGTTTGGTTGGACAATGGAATTTCTTTCAAAATACACAATGCCCATTTTCTTGATGCACACATTATTTGCAGCACCTTTGAGAGCAGTTCTTTTGAAGTTTGGCATTACCAATGTATTTGTGCATGTAATATTAGGACTTGGGATTAGTTTTTTTGGACCAATAGCCGCAGCGTGGATGATGAAGAAAATAAAATGTCTGGAGTTCTTTGTATATCCGAATAAGTTCCTGTTGGTAAATGATAAATAAACTGGTATGCAATAATTAACGATGGTTGAGTGCTGTATGCAAGATGCGGTTATTGATGGGAATGTGAAAAATATTGATGCTTACAGTAAAGATAAAGAAATAGAATGTAAAGTAAATCCGTAGAAAGGGGGCGGGGATATTGAAGATATTAATTGTACGGAACTATCCGAGTTATATGGATGTTATTAATAATACCTACAATATTCAAGAAGTGGGTCTGGCTAAGGCTCTCATAAGAAAAGGAAATCAGTGCGATATTGTTTTTTGGACATCAGGAGAAGAAAAGACAATATCGATTCCTGTAACAGAAGCAGAATCAATTACTGTTTTTTATCGCAGAGGAAATACACTGCTCAAAAATACAATTTTAAAAATTGATGATTTGATTGAGAGGTATGATGTTTTACAGTCTTGTGAATATAATCAAATGCAGTCATGGTTGCTTTCAAGAAAGTATCCGACTAAAGCAGTAATCTATCACGGCCCATACTATTCTGCATTCAATAAGCGATATAATTTAATGTGTAGTATATTTGATAAAATTTTCTTATGGTCATACATAAAGAACGATACGAAGTTTATTGTCAAAAGCAAAATGGCTTTCGATTTTCTTGAAAAGAAGGGAATCAGACAGGAGAATATTACTGTAGCAGGTGTTGGCATAGATACTGAAATGCTAATGAATCAATCAGTAGAATGCAAAGAACCTTTGTATGAACATTTAAGAAACCAGGCAGAGGGCTTAAGAATTCTTTATATTGGTCGATTTGAGGAGCGCCGCAATATCCCGTTTATTTTGGATGTGTTTAATCGTGTTCTCAAATTTGACGAAAATGCTATGCTCTACATGATTGGAACAGGAACGAAGGACTATGTAGAGGAGATTTGGAACAAGGCAAAAAAAATGGGGATTTTTGAAAAAATAGTGCATCAGGATAAGATAGAACAAAAATATTTATCAAATATTTATGAATTGTCAGATGTATTTCTCCTTCCGACAGAGTATGAGATTTTTGGTATGGTTCTGTTGGAAGCAATGTATTATAAAAATATTGTTTTAACGACACGAAACGGTGGTTCTACAACGATTATTCAAAATGGTATTAACGGATTTATTTTAGATAAATTAGATGCAGATAAGTGGAGTAAAACAATAGAAACGGTAATGGGCAATTCGGAAAAAGTTAAAATGATTGAAAAACAGGCACAAGAAGCTATAGCAGATAAATATACTTGGGACGGGCTAGCGGATTGTTTTGTTGAGGAGTACAGTAAACGTTTGATGGCTAAAAATTAAAATATATGGAACTAGTGGAAGGAATATAAAATGAGTATACCGAGTGTATCTGTACTGATGTCTACATATAATGGTGAGAAATATCTTAGAGAACAGATTGATAGCATTTTGAATCAGGAGAATTGCCGAATTACGTTAATCGTAAGAGACGATGGATCATCCGATGATACAATTTCGATTTTGAAAGAATATGAGGGCAAAGGAAGCTTGAAATTTTACATAGGATCAAATCTTCGTCCGGCAAAAAGTTTCCTTGGACTAATTGACATAGCTCCGGAAACAGATTATTATGCTTTTTCGGATCAGGATGATATTTGGCTTCCGAATAAATTGAATAAGGCAATTAATAAACTAGAATTAGATTCGACGAACCATCTGGAACCTAAATTATATTTTTCAAATCTGACAGCAGTAAATCAAAATGGCAAAGTAATTAAAGACAAAATTTTGACGAATCATATTCATATAGAGTTTCAGGCTGTGCTTTTAAGATGTGGGTATATTTTTGGATGCACACAAGTTTTTAATCATGCATTAAAGGAACTGTTAAAAAACTCCAAAAAACCCAATCAACAGCCTATGCACGATATATGGACTGCAATGCTTTGCAGTTTATATGGGCAGATTATATATGATGAAAATTCATATATTCATTATAGGCAACATGGGAACAACGTCGTGGGGGCACAGTTAACCTTCAGGGCAAAACTTCAATCCAGAATTAAAAGGCTTACCCAAGGAAGAGCAATTCCAGCGAATATAATTGCGGATTCATTGCTCGATATTGTAAAACAATGGCCTGTTTCAGAAGAAAAATTGATAATTTTGGAAACTGTATCGCATTATAAAGATAATTTTTCTTCAAAACTGCGTTACATTTTTACAACAGGTATACAGAAGCAGCTTTTTAAGAGATTGGTGTTTGAAGCGTTTCTCGTTTTTATTGAAAAATACTAAGACCAGAGGAGAAATTATGAAAGTTATTGCATTTTATTTACCTCAATTTCACAATATTCCTGAGAATGATGAATGGTGGGGAGATGGCTTTACTGAGTGGACAAATGTAAAAAAAGCAAAACCCTATTTTGAGGGACACAATCAGCCGGAAGTTCCGTTGAATGGAAACTATTATAACTTGTTGGATAACAAGGTTAAAATTTGGCAAGCAAAATTAGCAAAAGAGTATGGGGTTTATGGATTTTGCTATTACCATTATTGGTTTAATGGAAAGATGCTTCTTGAAAAACCAATGGAGCAGATGTTGGAAGATAAGGAGATAAAGCAGCATTTTTGTATCTGTTGGGCAAATGAGCCGTGGACAAAAGCTTGGGTTAATGAAACAAAGGTTTTGATTCCACAGAAGTATGGCAAGCAGAAAGAGTGGAAAGAACACTTTGATTATCTTCTTCCGTTCTTTAAGGATGAGCGTTATATTTTCCATGAGGGTAGACCGGTAATGATTATTTATCGTCCCCAGGTTATCGATTGCATGAAAGAAATGATTGATTACTGGAATGAACTTGCGAAAGGGGCTGGATTTCAAAAGGGATTGTGTTTTGCATATCAGACATATGGTTTAGAAGAAACTGATGACTCTATGTTTGATTACAGTATTGAATTTCAACCTGCTTATGTTGGCGCTTTCCGTAAAATGAATGAAGAAAATCAAGTAAGTATTAAGAAAAAACTTGTCGGAATGCGTCAGAAATTTTTCCAGGGTATTGAAAAAACAATTGGCATAAATTTTGAAACGAAGATTGATATGTATCGCAAAAAAAGGCGAGGTGTATCGAAAATTAGTTATGATGAGGCCTGGAATTCTATCTTAAATCATAAGCCGGAAAATGATAAAAAGTGGCCTGGTGCATTTACTTCTTGGGATAATACACCTCGGCATCACGAACGGGGAGCATGTTATGTCGGTGCATCTCCAGAGAAGTTCCATGGCTACTTTACAAAGCTGATTCATAAAGCAGAAGAAGAGTACAAATCAGATTTTGTTTTTATTAATGCGTGGAATGAATGGGCAGAAGGTGCACATTTAGAGCCGGATGAGTATAATGGAATGGGTTATTTAGAGGCAATAAAAGCGGCACTGAATGAGAATGGCGCTTTTCCAGAATCTTAAGTAAGCGTGGAAATCTGGAGGAGGAGAGAACAATGAAGCGAGTAATTTCCAAACTTGTAAAAGGTATTGTTAGTTCTAATTTTTTGGAGATAATGGGTAGAATGAAAAACAGATTGGCATGGAATGCATACTGTGATAAGTTTTCATATGTTGGTAGTAATTCGATTATTCAATGGCCATTTACTGTGAAAGGTCCTGAGCATATCTCTATTGGAGATAATTTTTCTGGAGGGAAATACTTTTCAATATATGCGTTTGATAGCTATAGAACTACTGGAGATAAATATAATCCGTATATACAAATTGGTGATAATGTTACGATTACTGAATTTGCCCAGATTTCTTGTATTAATCGGATTGAAATTGGAAATGGTGTTCTAATGGGGAGAAATGTATATATATCGGATAATGACCACGGATGTAGCAGCGGTGATGAAATAGATATTCCTCCAATAGAAAGGAAATTATATTCGAAAGGACCGGTAATAATCGGTAATAATGTGTGGATTGGGAGAAATGTTACAATTACATCAGGTGTCTCTATTGGTGAGGGTGCAATAATTGGGGCAAATTCAGTTGTCACACATGATGTATTGGCTTATAGTATTGTCGCTGGCTGTCCGGCAAAAATAATTAGAAGGATAAAAGAATGAGATATAAAATTAGGAGAGATGAACTATATAATTACAGTGTTGCGTTACATTATATGCAAAGATTAATTCAGTATTCTTCTTTTTATAATATTATTCCGGGAATTGTTCCAACTTTAATACATTATGCATCTATAACTTGTTTGGTGATTAAGTTTATCGCTGATGCGAGGTATGAGAAATTTGCAATAAAGTGGTTTATAACTGCTGCGATTTGTTTTCCTTTTTTGTGGATAGGATCAGTTAATGCAAATGCAGATGAGTTAATTTGGATATTGGTTTATATTATTTCTGCGAAGAACGTTGAAACCAAGAGTGTTGCAAAAACAATATATGCTGTTTGTGGAATTGGAACGATTGTAATTATATTATGCGCATTGTTAGGAATCATACCGAATAATTATGAATTTGCAATAAACTCGTCCGGTGGCATGACTGTCAGAATGTATATGGGATTTATTCATTGTAATGTGTTTGGCGTTTTTTTAACAACAATTTTTCTTTGCCATTTTTTTATTAGGTTTAATAGAATCAATAAATTTGATTACTTTTACGGAATATTTTTATTCTGTATTTGCTTTTTTATTGCTTATTCTAGAACGAACGCAATAATCATGTTGATTGCGCTTGTAAGTATAAGGTATTATACAAAACCAAAGAAAAGTATATTGAAGATGACGGTTTTAGCAATGGCTTTTATAATGATTTTTTCTATAGTGCTTAGTATAAATTATGATGTTAGTAATCAGTTTATGGTTGAGGCTAATGGGCTATTAACAGGAAGACTGAGTGCTGCAAAATCGGCATATGATCAATATGGCTTTTCCATTATAGGGCAGGATTTCCAAACAATATTTAATACAACTACGGTATCATTTGGGGATAGTACAAAACAACAACAAGTAATAGATAATGCGTTTATGCATTTGCTGATACATTATGGTATTCTTCCCTCTATTTTGCTGTTTTGGTATTATTTTTCGAATGTTTTCTGGCTTTATAAGAATAGAAAAATAGATGTCTTGTTTGTTTTGTTTTTATCGTTTATACAGGGAGTATCTGAAGGCATTTTGTATTCCACATATAATGTAGCTCTTTTTATACTTGCCGCTACGCAGTATGAGAGAATGTCACAAAGGAAGGAGAAAATAATTTACGATGATTAGAACTCAAGTACATAATAGAGATGAGAATATAGATATACTCAAGGCGATATGTCTAATATGTATGATTCTGGGTCATTGTGGCTTCCCAGGAACCAAATTTATTTATTTATTTCATATGCCTCTCTTTTTTATGGCAAGTGGATATTTGTTTAACAAACAAAGAGTGACAACGTATAAGGAGTTTCAAAAGTTCTTTTTTAGAAAGATAAAATCACTGTGGATACCGTATGTTGTTTGGAATACCGTATTTTTGGCCCTGCAAAATTTTTTTTTAAAGATAAACTTTTATACAAATAATCTGAAAGTATTAACATATTCCGGAAGTTCAACACAAGATTACATTACTTGGAGAGATTTTATAATTAGATTTATTAAGATTTTATTTTTAAAGAATGGAACAGTATTTACTAGTGCTTTTTGGTTTATTCGAGTGCTTTTTGTGGTAGAAATTATGTTTGCCGTAATAATTTTAGCTCTGAAGAGTATAAGAATAAGAGATAAGGTGGCGGAAATAATTATGGGCTTACTTGCTATACTTTCTCTTGTAATAGGATATTTTTTTAGCGTTAAGCATATTTCATTGATGGATTTTGCTCCCTGTTTTGTTGGGTTTAATTTATTTTGGTTAGGAACGTTAATGAAAAACAGGTTTTTTTCACGTTGTATTGGACGAAGAATTTCTATATTTGTGACTTTTATAGTGTTGGCGTTTCTCAATACAAAAGGAATTATCTTGTTAAATAAAAATCAATTTACAAATCCGATTTTTCTGATTTGTTCATCGATTTGTGGTTGGATATTTTTATATGGTATTTCAAAGGAATTAAATAAGTCTAAAAAAGTGGCTAGTTGGGCATATCAAATTAATTTGGCAGCTATTGATATTATGGCACTGCATTTTATTGGATTTAAGCTTGTTGCCATAGTGCAGGTTTATTTGAAATCTTTACCAGAGTATCATTTAGCAAGGTTTCCAGTATTAGATGGAAGTGGTGGATGGTGGATTTTATATTTTCTTGCAGGTTTATTTTTACCAATTGCGTTTTACAATATAAGGATTTATTGTAAGAGGAAGGGAAATTGTGCAGATGAAAAAAACTAATGTTCTTAAATTAGAACCTAAAAAGAACTATGAGATGCTAAATTTAATAAAACTGTTTTCAGCATACATGGTTGTTTTTATCCATGTTAGTTTTCAAGGGACTTTCGGTTCCGTTGTTGTTTGTTTAGCAAGATTTGCGGTTCCTTTGTTTTTTATTATTTCAGGATATTTTTGTTATGATAGCATTAAAACGAGAAACGTAGATAAGATTAATAAAAAGATTTATTCAACAGGGAGGTTATACTTTGGTAGTATCCTGTTTTACGTTGTGATTATTTCATGTATACTCAGAGATCAAATACAAATTAAAGCTTGGCTATCAGCAGGAATTAATATACCGTCGATGATAAAATGGCTTCTTTGGAATAATATTCCAATGATTGAGATGGAACATCTGTGGTTCATAGGAGCACTTTTGTATTGTTATCTTTTTATTCGTGTATTCTATAAGAAAGAAAAGATGATGAAGATTCTGCCGTTTTTATTGATTATTAATTGTGTTTTGGGTGAATTCTCAATTTTTTTAAATTTTAGGGTAATGCCAATATACGTTACACGAAATGCTTGGTTTTGTGGATTGCCTTGTTTTGCGATAGGTTATCTTATTAGAGAAAAAATTGTTTCAGGAAAGCTTTTTTTTAGAATTCAAGCGAAAACATTTGCTTTGTTTGGGCTAATGTCAGAAATATTTGTTTTGCTTGAAGCAAATTTTGTTGGAATGATAGATTTGTATTTGTTTTCACTTGTTACAGCTGTGTTTTTCTTCCTCTGTGGTATTTCTTATACAGATGATATGAGAAAAGGATGGAGAATCATATCCAAAATTGATACAGGTACAATTTATATAATACATCCTGTAGTTGCGATTATACTTCGGATTATTATGCAAAAAATAGTATGTGCAAGTGAAGCTTTATTATTACCGATTTTAACATGTTTTGTAACAACCGTGATTAGCATAGTAAAAAGTCGAGTGAAAATGATGTTCAGAAAAACAAATTGGGAGAGAAAATAATGAATACAAATAGAGTTCAAAATGCTAAGCGAAATATGGTATTCGGTTTAGTAAACAAATTGGTAACAATTATTTCACCGTTTATGGTAAGAACGGTTTTGATTTACACATTAAGTGTTGAATATGTCGGCATTAGCGGACTATTTACTTCGATTCTGCAAATGCTGAGTATGGCAGACTTAGGATTTGCAAGTGCAATTGTCTATAGTATGTATAAACCCATTGCTGAAGGTGATGATGAAAGTGTTTGTGCATTGATGAATTTTTATAAAAAAATTTATCGTGTTATTGGTAGTATTATTTTTGTTTTAGGTATTATTCTTCTGCCATTTTTGAAATACTTGATTAGTGGCGATTGCCCTTCGGATGTCAATATTTATGTTGTGTATTTAATCTATTTGGTGAACTCGGTTGTTAGTTATTTGATGTTCTCCTATAAGAGATCATTACTGATTGCGTATCAGCGAAGAGATGTGGCAGATACAATTCAAGCTATTTGCAAGCTTGGCTTATCAATTATTCAAATTGTATTATTGATTTTTGTAAAAAATTATTATGCATATGTCGTCTTTATCCCGGTTTGTTCGGTTATCGATAACATTCTCTGTGCATGGCGTACCAAAAAAATGTTTCCACATATTGACAGTAGAGGAACAATTTCTGCTAATGCTAAGAGTGATATTGTAGAAAAGACAAAAGGGCTTTTGATCTATCGAATTTGTGGTATGACCAGAAATGCTTTGGATAATTTTTTCTTGTCGATTTTTTATGGATTAGTCGTGGTTGGAATTTACAATAATTATTATTATATTATGAATTCCGTTCGACTGTTTGTGGATATATGCACACAATCAATTAGTGCGGGTATTGGTAACAGCGTGGCAACAGAGTCGGTAGATAAAAATTATAAAAATCTGAATGTTTTCACATTTATTTATGAATGGATTTGCGGTTGGTGTACGGTTTGCCTGCTTTGTCTGTACCAACCATTTATGCAAATTTGGGTTGGAAACGAAAATATGTTTCCTTTTGAAGTAGTTGTCGGTTTGTGTATTTATTTTTATGTGTGGACAGCTGGAGATATCCGAAGTCAATATACTGATGCGTCGGGGTTGTGGTGGAAAGAAAAGAAACGTGCAGTGGTGGAAACAATTGCAAACATTGTTTTGAACTATACTTTAGTAGTTCATTTTGGTGTAATAGGCGTCGTGCTAGCAACTGCTATTTCAATTTTGCTTGTAGGTTTGCCGTGGAGTAATAAAATTATTTTTGATAATTATTTTAAAGACCAAAGTTGTAAAAAGTATATGCTGAATCAGGGACTTTATGCATTTATGACTGTGATATCATGCTTTGTAACATACCAAATTTGCACTATTGTTTCATGGACAGGATTTTTGGGACTGGTTGTAAAGGGAATCATTTGCATTTTTGTTCCCAATATATGTTATATGTTATTGTCTTTTAGGAATCCTGTAGCAAGAGATTCATTTATATTTTTTAAAGGAAAGGTGCTGAAAAGCAGGTAAGAGGTCAGGTTAATGAAAAAAAAAGTAATAGAAGAATATAGCCCTTTGATTAGCATTGTGATTCCTGTGTATAATCGGCAAAATGTTATTGGGCGATTATTAGAAGTTCTAAAACAACAGACATACCAAAATCTAGAGATTATTTGTATAGATGATGGCTCCACTGATCAAAGCAAAAGTGTTATTCAGAGACATATGGAAGCAGATCCGCGAATTATTTTAAAGGAAAAAGAAAATGGGGGGGCTGTTTCAGCAGTATGTCTGGGTATTTATGAAACGAGTGGAGATTATGTTTGTTTTATTGATTCGGATGATTTGGTAGGCAAAGATTATATATATAATTTTGTAAATCAACTGGATGAGAAATATGATTTTGTTGCATTTGGTTTTTATTATGAAGATGGCATCTGCAAAAAACCGTATTATCTGAAGGAGTCGCGTATATATTCAAAAGAACAATTGGAGCAGTATCGTGATCAGGTTTTGATTGAATATGGTAGCAGTGACATCTCAAATCGCTTTTTTATTTCTAGTATAACGAATATTAAATAATTGCTATAT
>ENA-ORRZ01001462-ORRZ01001462.1-human-gut-metagenome-genome-assembly--contig:-NODE-1462-length-14899-cov-3.412086_pt1 | contig 14899 bp, 10 predicted proteins | sample MGYA00242185_ERZ509152 | MGnify/ENA primary metagenome ERZ509152 (study PRJEB26280, sample SAMEA2338668) | human gut metagenome | biome: human gut; feature: human-associated habitat; material: faeces... | reverse complement strand
GGCAGAGATTGAAAAGATTGGTCGTATTATCAAACGTGTGGTTCCAGAAGCACCTCATGAAACCCTCTTGGCCTTGGATGCCTCAACAGGTCAAAATGCGCTTAGTCAGGCCAAGGAATTTTCAAAAATCACACCTCTTACAGGCCTTGTCTTGACTAAGTTGGATGGTAGTGCCAAGGGTGGTGTGGTTCTGGCCATTCGTCAAGAGTTGGATATTCCAGTTAAATTAATTGGTTTTGGTGAGAAAATTGATGATATTGGTGAGTTCCATTCAGAAGAATTCATGCAAGGTCTCCTGACTGGTTTGGTTTAAAAGAGTATTTAAAAAGAGTGAGTACTGGGAAAAGGAATTCACTCTTTTTAATGGTGTCCTCACCTTGAAAAAAGTCACTTTTATTGGTAAAATAGTAAGGAAAAACGCATGCTCTGAAAAGTGAGCTGTAACTTAATCACTGAACAACCCCTAAGCCGTAAAAAGAGATGATTGCTTTCTCTTTTTTAAGGTGAGTCATAAGAAGATTTTTAATCTTAGTTTAAGGAGAAGACATGTCTGAACGTGGACTTTTGATTGTTTTTTCAGGGCCTTCTGGTGTCGGAAAAGGAACTGTTCGTCAGGAGATTTTTTCAACACCTGACCACAAATTTGAATACTCAGTATCAATGACCACGCGTGCTCAACGTCCTGGTGAAGTTGATGGGAAGGATTATTTCTTCCGTTCGCGTGAGGAATTTGAAGAGCTTATTCGTAATGGTCAAATGTTGGAATATGTGGGTAACTACTACGGAACACCTTTGACTTATGTTAATGAAACCTTGGATAAAGGTATTGATGTATTCCTTGAAATCGAGGTTCAAGGTGCCCTTCAGGTTAAGAAAAAGGTCCCAGATGCTGTCTTCATCTTTTTGACACCACCAGACTTAAACGAGCTTCAAGAGCGTTTGGTTGGTCGTGGGACAGATTCTGAGGAAGTTATTGCTCAACGAATCGAGCGTGCGCGTGAAGAAATTGCTCTCATGAGCGAATACGATTATGCCATTGTTAATGACGAAGTGCCTTTGGCTGCTGAACGTGTCAAACGTGTTATTGAAGCAGAACACTTCCGTGTTGACCGTGTGATTGGCCGCTATCGTAATATGATTTCAGAAAAGAAATTATCAGATAAATAAATTAGAAATAGGTATAGATTATGATGTTGAAACCCTCTATTGACAAACTTTTGGATAAAGTGCCTTCAAAATATTCATTGGTTATTTTGCAAGCAAAACGTGCCCATGAATTGGCTGCTGGTGCTGAACCAACTCAAGAGTTTACGTCAGTAAAACCAACCCTTCAAGCCCTTGAAGAAATTGAGACTGGTAATGTGACTATTCACCCAGATCCAGAATCTAAACGTGAATTGGCACGTTTGAAAGTTATCCAAGCACGTCTTGCTGCTGAGGAAGAAGAACGTAAAATCAAAGAACAAATCGCTAAAGAAAAAGAAGAAGGCGATAAAATCTAAAATCAAAGTCATGCTTTGGTTTATGAGGAGAGGGGGAGCTGAGGCATAGTGTCTCAGCTTCCTTCTTTATGATGATAATCAAGAGCTCAGCTTTTCTTGAGCTTGAAAGATACTGGTCTTAAGGAAGTGACAGGAGGAAATTTATGGTTTTAGTAGCACAAATTATTGTAGACGTTCCTCTGATGCAGACGGACAGACCTTATAGTTACCTTATCCCTGAAGCTATGCAAGGTCAAATTGCCATTGGTATGCGAGTGCATGTACCTTTCGGTAAAGGAAATCGTCTATTGCAAGGCTTTGTTATTGGTTTAGAAGAGCAGGAGAACTTGAGAGACTTTCCTGAATTAAAACCTATCGCTGAGCTTTTAGATTATGAGCCAGTCCTTAATCAGGATCAACTGGATTTGGCTGATCAGATGCGACATACGGTCTTTTCCTATAAGATTTCCATCTTGAAGTCTATGCTTCCGGGTCTCCTTAATTCACAGTATGACAAAGTTATCATGGCAACTGATAAACTGAGCGAAGAGGAACTGGGGAAAATCGCAAAATTTGCCCTGATTGAGTCGCAGAGCGGGGAACCGGATGTGCGGATCGCATCGTGGCGCGCGTTCAAGCTTCTGACGGCGTACCAGCCGGATCATCCGTGCTGTGCCGAGATCGGCGTGTGCGTGAGGGCGGCGCAGGTTGAGGACAATATCACGATGACCTTCCTCAAATACCGCGTGTTAAGTAACCTCGGAGAGGACACGGCGAGAGAACAGGAACTTTTGTATGACCGCGATGTTGTCTCTGATATTTTCCTGGATAACCTCAAAACAGCGACGCCGTGGGTCATCAAGTCGGCCAATATCAAGCTGCTCGTCGATCAGATCGCGCATGGTAAACAGGAACATATGCTGCATATCGCAGCGCATCTTTCAAACCTTGTAAAAGTCAGCGAGCACGTGATCGTGCGCCATGATGCCGGAACCGCCCTGCTTCGCATCATCGGGCTTCTGACACCGGATCAGAGAAATGAGATCGTGGTTGAGCTGATGAAGGGGCTGGAAGTCGGTGAGTACGAATTTTCCAAATATATTCCGCAGTATCTGGGGCAGGCGGCGCTGTGGCTGCCGCCGGAACAGCTGGAGGAGATCGTTTCCTACCTGCATGGCATGATGGCAAATGCAAACGACCAGATAGTCTCGGTTGCGCTTGATACGGTCGGCGTGCTGCTGGAACGGTATTCGTGCTACCCAGAGCGCTTTGCGGAGGAAAAGGAGGTATGCGAGGAACGGCGCGGACGCCTGCTTGGCATCCTGCTCAGCGGTCTGGCCAATTACCGCGAGTCGGTGCGCCAGGAGGCGATGCTGGTGCTGGGGCAGACCGTCTTCGGCTCATCCTGGATGGAGTGCCGGGAGAAAAAAGAGTTGTTCGCCCTGTCCTTCCGCAAGATGCTGTTCTTATTCAATGAAAATAAGGGAAATGAGCTGACGGCATTTTATCGTGCGGCGTCCCTTTCCAATATTTACCGGTTCATCACGCAGTACCATATGACCGAGGGCAATTTAGAGATCAAGGAGCGGAACCAGGTGGCATTCTTCCCAGGCACATTTGATCCGTTTACGCTGTCGCACAAAGAGATTGTCCGCGAGATCCGCGACCTCGGCTATGAGGTATTTCTGGCGGTCGATGAATTTTCCTGGTCGAAAAAGGCGCAGCCGCATCTGATCCGCCGTCAGATCGTGAGCATGTCGGTGGCGGATGAGTTCCATGTGAACCTGTTCCCGGATGATATCCCGGTCAATATCGCCAATCCGGCGGATTTGAAACGCCTGAGAGAGGTGTTTTCCGGAAAAGAGCTGTATATCGTGGTCGGCAGCGATGTCATTGCCAATGCCTCTTCTTATAAGAAGAAACCGGTCAAAAATTCGATTCATTCGATGAACCACATCGCGTTCCGCCGCGTGGGTGATGTCAAGGCGGACAATAAATATAACCGTCAGATGATGGATCAGATCAGCGGCAAGGTCGTGGAGCTGGAGCTTCCGGAGCATCTGGAGGACATCAGTTCGACGAGAATCCGTGAAAATGTCGATCTGAACCGCGATATTTCGAATCTGATTGACCCGTCTGTGCAGGAATATATCTATTACAATGGTCTGTATCTGCGCGAGCCGGAATATAAACCATATATCCGCGCGCGTGCGATCTCCTATGAGGAGGTGGAGATGCCGGATGAAATGCTTCTGGCGGAAATTTCGAATTTCGTTCTGCGGGACGAAGAAGATCGCGAGGACCTGTTAAATTCGATGAAGGAGTCGGGCGACCGGCTGCTGCTTCTTAGGAATACCGTGCAGGAAAACCGGCTGGTCGGCGTGGCACGGCTTCGCTATCTGGCGCCGGATGAGCTGTTTGCCGTCCTGGGACAGGTCAGTCTGGCAGATCAGGTGCGCCGCCATACCTACGGTGAGATTCTTCTGATTTCGGGTATCTATGTCGAGCGCGACCCGATGATCAACGACGCGGAACAGCTGCTTTTAACCGAGGCGATCGCACGGTCCTTTGAGTATAAATGCGGCTATGCACTTTTCTTCCCGGCAGACGGCTACTGCCCGGAGCGCGTGCTGTCGGCGGTGGTCCGCCAGGGCTTTGTGAAGGCGCCGGAATCCCCGGAAGACGCTCCGCTCTATCTGGTCGATATGCATGCGCCGCTTGTATTAGTGCAGAATCTGGAAACGACGTTAAAAGAACCATTTTCCAGCAATCCGCGCGTTCTGGATGCGATCTACAAGGCGCATCGGGAATTGCAGATGGCAATGACGCGCTTCTATCCGGGACAGCTGGTTCTTTCGATGTCGGCGAGCGTGATTTACCACCGTCTGGTGGAACGGATCACGGCGTTAAATGGTGTGCCGCGTGACCCAGTGACACCGAGACGCCTCGGCGAGGCGATGTGTGTGCCGTTCGGCAAGATCCTGCGTGGAAAAGTCATTCCGAATACGGTGACGAAGACGCTGCATACAGATAAAGTGTACGATCCGGAGCTGAAGGAGAAGTCGATCGAAGCGTTCCCGTACTATTCACCGCTGCGAAGCCAGATCAAGGCTATCAAGTCCTTTGACCGACCGGTGATTCTGGTCGATGATCTGCTGCATCACGGCGGACGTTTCGAGGCATTGGAACCGATGCTGCGCGAAGAGGGCGTGGAAATCAAAAAATTGGTGTTAGGTATGATTTCAGGCTACGGGCGCGACACGATGGCGACGAAGGGCGTGCCGGTAGACAGTATTTATTATATTCCGAATCTGCGGAACTGGTTTGTTGAGTCCACACTGTACCCGTTCATCGGAGGAGATACGGTGCGCCGCGATACCGTGAAGGTGGCGGGACTGACGCCGTCGATCAATATGATCCTGCCGTATGCCGCACCGCCGGTACAGGGAAGTACGCCGGAAGCCGCGTTTGAGTTCTCCGCGTGCTGCATCCGCAATGCGCGCAACATCCTTCTGGTGCTCGAATCCGAGTACCGGGCGCTGTTTGCGAGAAACCTGACGTTAAGCCGTCTGTCTGAAGCGGTCATCCTGCCGCTCTGCCCGGATAAAGGCGAGTGTGTCAGCTACGATCCGAATCTGGCAGCGTCGGTGTATCTGGAAAATGATTTGGAGATGCTGTATCGGACGCGGAAGTGAGAAATTATGTCAAATAATGCAAAATAATATCATATAAGATATCAAAAAAGAGCAGGGGGTATACAATATGTACTATTATAAAATTGGAGATAAAATCTGCTGTTCCTTCAATGGAAATTTATCATACGAAAAGGCAGAAATGCCGCACCCGGGCACGCCGCTCACATTCTTATTCGAGCGCGAGCCGGGAACCGGAAGAGATTCTTTTAAGGTAAACTCGCCGCTGCTTTTATTCCAGGAGGCAGAGAATGTTTCCTGGCTGAGCAGCCGGAAGCTGGAAGCGCAGGCGGCAAAGAAAAATTGTGAGCTTGACGAGGCAGTCGAAGCCGCGATCACTCAGGACGTGATGCGTGCAGTCAACCGCCTGCATCCGGATTTTGAGACAATTCTGGCAGAAAAACCGCAGAAAACGAAGAAAAGAGTCCATGTTCTGGCGATCGGCGACGTCGGAAGTACGCTGTTGACCGGGCTTCATCTTCTGGGCGGCGACTGCATCAGTTCGATCGGTATCTGTGATATTTCCGATAAAGTGACCGCACGCTGGGAATTTGAGGAAAACCAGATTGCCTACCCGTGGTCGTATGACGCGCTGCCGGAGGTCGATGTGGTAAAACCGGAAGACCTCTTCAAGTGCGATGTATTTGTATTTGTCGCTTCTAAGGGAATCCCGCCGGTTGGTTCTGGCGTCAAGGATGTGCGGATGTACCAGTTTGAAAATAACTCCAAGATCGTTGCGCAGTATGCAAGACAGGCGAGAGCCGAGCATTTCAAGGGCTTATTTGCCGTTGTCTCCGATCCGGTTGACCCGCTGGCAAAGACGGCATGGCTGGAGAGCAACAAGGACGAAAACGGCATCCTTGATTTAAAGGGACTCCGCCCGGAACAGGTACAGGGCTTCGGACTCGGCGTTATGAATGCGCGCGCGGCTTATTATGCGAAGCGCGACGGGCGGTTTTCACAGTTTTTGACTGAGGGGCGTTCCTTCGGACCGCATGGACAGGATCTCGTCATCGCAGATTCCATTGAGAATTACAACGACGAGCTTTCAAAAGAACTGACCCAGCTGACGGTAACGGCAAACCTGCATATGCGTGCGATCGGTTTCAAGCCGTTTATCGCACCGGCATATTCCTCCGGCGCGCTCTCCCTGATTCTGATGATGCGCGGCGAATGGCACTGCGGTTCCGTATTCATGGGCGGCATCTTCATGGGCGTGAAAAACCGTTATACTGAATACGGTCTGGAAACAGAAATCCTGCCACTGCCGGATGCGCTGTATGAGCGGATTGTGACGGCGGAGGAAAATCTGAAAAAGATTGTGTGATCGATGAGTCTTATCGCAGGAAGGAAGCGAACATAAATGATTCATTCAAATTCAGAAGGAGATATTTATATAGAAGAAATGCCTCTCCTCCTCGTCCATCTGCGCGAGGAGGAAAAAGGCGCGGATGCGCGCCTTTCGGAGGTGTTATCCTATGCGCTGGACGGCTACGCCTACGAGACAGCGACGGAAATCGGTGCTTTTGAAGATTATGTAAACCGATGGAGGCGCCTGGAGAAGACACAGAATCGAAAAAATCCAGTCCAGGGACGTATCCTGTTTGCCGTGCCGCTTGGCACATCTGGCATCAACCTGGAGCTTTACCGCCTGATTCGTTTCCTGCGGGAACATCCGGATTTTCTGAACGGTTTTGTCGGCGGACTTTTGGTGGACAGTGAAAATGACCTCTATTCCAAATCGGCGGCGAAGGATCTGGTATTTGCCGCTAACTGTGCGGGCTGCGCGTTCGTGGGACGCCCGCTCGTCGAGGGCACGCGGACACTTTCCAATTACACGATCGTTTCCAATAATCTTGGAACCGATCTGATGGGGGCATACCGCGAGAGCGCGGCGGGGCTGGTCAAGGAAGTACTGGGAACGGATTGCGTCAGGAAAAAATGTCCGAAAGTATTGGTATTGCACGCGTCAAGCCACAAGACCTCCAACACCTACGCGATCTGGAACCGGGTGAAAGAACAGCTCCCGGAGATGGAGATCCGGGAGATAGGGCTTCGAAACGGTACGCTTTCCGACTGCGCCGGATGCCCGTACAAGATGTGCCTGCATTTTGGAGAGCAGGGAAGCTGCTTCTACGGTGGAGTGATGGTCGAGGACGTCTATCCGGCAGTCCGCGAGGCGGATGCGATCGTGATGCTCTGTCCAAACTACAACGATGCGCTGTCGGCAAACCTGACTGCGTTCATCAACCGCCTGACTTCGCTGTTCCGGACGACGCGGTTTTATGACAAAGCGCTGTTTGCGGTGGTTGTGTCGGGCTATTCCGGAAGCGATATCGTGGCGGAACAGCTTATCGCGGCGTTAAATATGAACAAAACCTTCTATCTGCCGGGGCAGTTTGCGATGATGGAGACGGCAAACAATGCCGGGGCAGCGATGCAGCTGCCGGGGATTGAGGAACGGATGAAAGCGTTTGCGGAGAGAATCCGGGAGACGTTATTATATAGGTAAAGAGGGGTTATAAGCAGGGCAGCGTCACTGGGAGAGTTTGTAACTGTTCACAGGTAGGAATTTTCTGAACTGAAAATTCCGTACGATACAGTTCCGGCAGCAGATTTTGCCGATTTGGAATGCGTAGCATCGGCAAAATCCCGTTGCTGGGCACACGTGTGTGAACAGTAACGAGAGTTTCACATCTGCTATAAAATTCTTTACAGATTTCATGAAACTAAGTATACTATATAAATATGCAAAAACTGTTTTACTCAGGCTAAAAGCTATGTGAAATTGTACTATTTAAAGAGGGAGAAAGGTAGAAATGAAATCCTGGAGACGAACATTAGCGATAGGCTTTATCATAGCGATAACTTCGCAGCTTTATTGGAACGTATTTGTCAACAATTTCCGTGTGTCAGCGTCGGTTATCCTGCTTCCGGTGCTGATTATGACAGTCGGAAGTCAGATTCACACGATGACGATCTGTACGGTGACGTCGATCATTGTTTTTTTATTCCGAATTGTGATATATTATCTGCAGGGAATGCCATCCGAGATGCTGGTACAGCTTGCGATGCCCGGAGCATTCTTTTATATCGTGTACGGCATGATGTTCAAGCTGCAGATCCGGAATAAACATATCGCGAATCTGGAAAATGTGATTGCGGCGGCATTTTTCTGTGACTTATGCTCGAATATATTCGAAAATTTTCTGGCGGCGCTTCTGAAAAACAATGCGATGCCGGGACCGGATATGATTCAAAAGCTTTTTATGATCGCTGCAGTCCGCACGCTTTTTGTGGCACTGGCACTGATCGGAGAACAGCAGTACCGGCTACTTCTTACGAAAGCGGATCATGAGAGCCGTTATCAACGGTTATTTCTTATGACGACGGGACTCAAGACTGAGATTTACCTGATGCATAAGAACACCGAGGAGATCGAGCGCGTCATGAGCAATGCATACAAGCTCTATGAGCAGATTCTGGAAAAGGATCTTCCACGGGAAATGCAGCAGATGGGACTTGAGATAGCGCGGGATGTCCATGAGATCAAGAAAGATTACATCCGCATCATTCAGGGCATTGAGGAGGCGATCGAGGAAGAGTCGAACGAGGAAACGATGAGCCTGCAGGATCTTCTTCGGATTCTGGAATCATCCACCTACCGGACCATGGCGGAGAAAAAGCTGGATATCCGTCTGATGTTTGACTGCCGGGACAATTTTATGACGCAGGAACACTACCAGCTTATGACGATTCTCAAAAATTTGGTAGGAAATGCGGTGGAAGCGATCGAATCGACGAAAAAAAGTGGGATGATCTGGATTCGGGAGTACAAAAAAGATGGTAATTATGTGTTTGAAGTAGCGGACGACGGACCGGGAATTTCAGAAAAACATCTCCCACGGATTTTCAATATGGGATATTCAACGAAGTTTGATGAAAAAACCGGCAATATATATAGAGGCGTCGGGCTCTGCGGTGTGAAAAACGCGGTAGAGGAGCAGTTTGAAGGTAGTATTTCAGTGGATTCGGAAGAGGGAAGAGGAACGAAATTCCATATTGAGATACCGATAGCGAAATTGGAGGAAATAGAGTAAATGGAGATTTATATTGTTGAAGATGATATGTCAGTGATCAGCGTCCTGCAGGATATTATTGAAGATAATGATCTGGGAATTGTCTGCGGAACCTCTGAGGGACAGCCGGCGGATGTGGATGATATCCTGGCAAAGAATCCGGATATGGTTCTGATTGATTTCCTGATGCCGGAAAAGGACGGTGTTCAGGTCATGCGCGAACTGCGGGAAAGAGGCTGCAAGGCAAAATGCATCATGATTTCCCAGGTGGCGGCAAAAGAATTGATCGGAAAGGCATACGATGCGGGCATTGAGTTCTTCATCAGCAAGCCAATCAATATCATTGAGGTAAAATCGGTCATCCGTAATGTGGATGAGCAGATCAAGAATGAGAAAACACTGACGAATATTAAGAAAATGTTCATGGCAGAGATCGCGGATATGCCGAAGGAGAAGAAAAAAGATGACGGTTACGGCAGAAAGGTGCTTTACATTTTAAACCGTCTCGGCATGTCCGGCGAGAAGGGCGGCGACGATATCCTTCGGATCTGCGAGTATCTACACAACAACGGACGCCCGATCTCCCAGGTCAGCATCGGTCAGCTCTGCGAGCTTTTGAGCGATGCGCCGAAGAACATGGAGCAGCGTGTCCGCCGTGCGATCGCGGTCGGCATGTCGAACCTGGCACATTTGGGTATTGAGGATTTCATGAATGAAACCTTTACTGCATACTCCAGCACCCTGTTCCCATTCGAGGAAATCCGGGCAGAGATGGATCACATCCGCGGTAAACGCCGTTACGGTGGCAAAGTCAGCATCAAAAAGTTCATCGACAGCCTGATGCTGGCGGTAGATCGTGAGGTATAACGGGTAGATTTACAAAACTTTCCAATTTATTTATCATAAGTTAAAAAAATGTTATAAAAATTTTATGTTTTTATGATGGATCTTGTAGTTTTTTGTCGGGGCTACAGTATTATACACCTGCGAGCAAGAAAAAAAAATAGGTTGGAGGTAGTTGTATGAAGACAATCGAGCTTGATATGTATCAGGCAACCGCAGTTGCGGCACTTGTACTGTTACTGGGACGTGTTCTGGTAGCTAAAATTTCTATTCTTCGTCGGTATTGTATTCCGGCACCTGTAGTTGGTGGTTTCCTTTATGCAATCGTTCATACCATCGTAAGAGGCATGGGCATTCTGGAAATTTCCTGCGACATGACACTTAAAAACGTATTCATGGTAGCTTTCTTCTGTAGCGTAGGTTTCACAGCATCTTTCCGTATGCTGAAGAAGGGCGGCGTTCAGACGGTTGTATTCCTGGCTCTGTCAGCTGTTATGGTAGTTCTTCAGAACATCCTGGGTGCTGGTCTGGCAAGCGTATTTGGTCTGGATCCTCGTCTGGGTCTGGCAACCGGTTCCATCCCGATGGTAGGTGGTCACGGTACTGCTGGTTCCTTCGGACCGTTACTTGAGGAATTAGGCGTAGCAAATGCGAGCGTTGTAGCTATCGCTTCCGCTACTTATGGTCTGGTTGCAGGCTGCGTAATCGGTGGTCCTATCGCAAGTTCTAAGATCCGTAAGTACAAACTGTCTTCAGTTGCTGAGGCAGCTTCTAAGACTGAGACTGTAGAGACAGATGAGACCGGTGCAATCGATTCCGCTAGAATCCTTGATGGTCTTCTGTACTTAATCGTTGCTATCGGTGCTGGTACTATCGTATCCATGTTCCTTGGCAAGTTTATGACATTCCCGTTCTACATCGGCGCAATGTTAGTTGGTGCTATCATCCGTAACATCGCGGATGTTCAGAACAAAGAGATCCCGATGGAAGAGATCAGCACACTGGGCGGTGCTTCCCTTTCCGTATTCCTGGGTCTGGCTATGATCGATATGAAGCTGTGGCAGTTAGCTGAGCTGGCTGTACCGATGGTAGTTATGCTTCTTGCACAGACAGTACTTATGTTCTTCTATGCAAACTTCGTTGTATTCAACGTACTTGGCAAATCCTACGATGCTGCTGTTATGACCAGTGGTTTCTGTGGATTCGGTATGGGTGCTACCCCGAACGCTATGGCAAACATGCAGGCAATCACCGGCGTATATGGTCCGGCTCCGACTGCATTCATGGTAGTTCCGCTGGTAGGTTCCTTATTCATCGACTTTGTAAACGCAACTATCCTGACAGGATTCATCAGCTTCCTGGGCTAATAGATGCGAATTTCAAGAGGTCTGCTTTTCGGCAGGCCTCTTTTTTTATGTAATAGGAAATTCCTTGGAATTCCCTATTACATAAAAAGGCGCTAACGTGCCAATGATGCGCACTTACACGAAGCAGAAATATGTCGCAAGTGACCGCGCGAGGCGCCCGAATGTGCTTTGGCACATTCGTTGTCCATCCCCGAGTTATAATCAGGAACAATATAACTCCATAAGCAAATAATAATAACATCTATAACACTATTTTTATTTGATTCTGACGAAGAAATGATATATAATACATTATAGAAACAGAAAAGTTCACAAAAACAATTTGGAACCAGAGGGAATTATGTACAAGATTGATGAAACCATCGTCAAGTATTTGTGGTAACCATAGTTCAGTGAACGATTCAAACTTATATACATATCAGGAGGTATTATCCAATGAGCAAGTATGTTGACAGAGTTCTTGCAGAACTCAAAGAGAAAAATGCACATGAAGCCGAATTCCTTCAGACAGCAGAGGAAGTATTATCCACTCTGGGTCCGGTTGTAGATGCACATCCGGAGTACGAGAAGGTTGCTCTTCTTGAGAGAATGGTTGAGCCGGAGAGAACTATCGAGTTCCGTGTACCGTGGGTAGATGACAACGGCGCTGTCCATGTAAACCGTGGCTATCGTGTACAGTTCAACGGCGCTATTGGACCGTACAAAGGAGGCTTACGTTTCGCTCCTTCTGTAAACCTGTCTATCATGAAATTCTTAGGCTTCGAGCAGACTTTCAAAAACAGCTTAACAACCCTGCCGATGGGCGGTGCTAAGGGTGGTTCTGACTTCGACCCGAACGGCAAGAGCGATGCAGAGGTTATGAGATTCTGCCAGTCCTTCATGACTGAGTTATATCGTCACATCGGACCGGACGTAGATATCCCGGCTGGTGACCTTGGTGTAGGTGCTCGTGAGATCGGTTACCTGTATGGCCAGTACAGAAAGATCCGTGGTGCATTCGAGAACGGTACTATCACTGGTAAGGGAATGTCCTTCGGTGGTTCTCTGGTACGTCCGGAAGCAACTGGTTACGGCGCTGTTTACTATGTAGAAGCAGTTATGAAACATGAGAACGATGACATCAAAGGCAAGAGCGTTGTTGTATCTGGTTTCGGTAACGTTGCTTGGGGTATCTGCAAGAAACTGGCTGAGCTGGGTGCTAAGGCTGTTACCCTGTCTGGTCCGGACGGATACATCTATGATCCGGAAGGTGTTGTAACTGAAGAGAAGATCAACTACATGCTGGAGATGAGAGCATCTGGACGTAACAAAGTTCAGGATTACGCAGACAAGTTCGGCGTACAGTTCTTCCCAGGTGAGAAACCGTTCGGCGTTAAGGCTGACATCGTTATGCCGGCTGCTACTCAGAACGACGTTCGTATGGAAGAGGCTCAGAAGATGGTTGCTAACGGCCTTAAGTACTACATCGAGGTTGCTAACATGCCAACTACCAACGAAGCTCTTAAGTTCTTAATGGAGCAGAAGAACATGGTAGTAGCTCCGTCCAAGGCTGTTAACGCAGGTGGCGTTCTTGTATCTGGTCTTGAGATGAGCCAGAACAGCGAGAGATACAGCTGGACAGCAGAGGAAGTTGATTCCAAACTTCATCAGATCATGACTGGTATCCATGATGGTTCCGCAGCAGCAGCTGAGAAATACGGCTTAGGCTACAACCTGGTTGCAGGTGCTAACCTGGTTGGCTTCCAGAAGGTAGCTGACGCTATGATGGCTCAGGGTATTGCCTGGTAATTAGCTGGCAGTCTATTGAGTGTCTTAACTGAATCCAACTGAAATATTGGGGGCTGTTACGGGTAAATATGCCCGCGGCGGCCCCTTATATATTCCTGGCAGCAGAGGCTTGTAAACCTCTGGTACCGGCGGGGGCGAGAGATCAGAACCCGAAATCCGTTAATATCAATACGATGTACAAATAGGAAGGAAGTATTGGAAATGGCATTTACAGTTTTTTACACCGTTCAGATCAGCGACGTTGCAACAAAGATCTTTGAAGCAGCGGGTGGAAAAGCCGTTGTAACAAACCACTTTTTCGACGAGGCTGGCTACATTGAGGAATTAAAGGCATTAAAGCCGGAAGCGATCATGTGCCGTACAGAGCCCATTACCGCAGCGATGATGGACGCCGCCGGCCCCAATTTAAAGGTCATCGGCAAACAAGGCGCAGGCCTTGATAATATCGACATTGCAGCAGCCACAGAAAGAAAGATCCGCGTGGTATACGCACCGGGCCAGAATGCCCAGTCCGTTGCTGAGCAGGCCGCATTCTTAATGCTGGCATGCGCACGCCGCTATAATTATGTAGACAGACAGTTCCGTTCTGGAAACTACAAGGTACGTTTCGGCCTGACCAATACCTATGAGCTTCAGGGAAAGACCCTGGGTCTTGTGGGCTGCGGCCGTATCGGACGTATGTTAGCCACCATCGCAAAATGTGGTTTTGGCATGAATGTGATCGGTTATGATCCGTTCTTAAAGCAGGAGCAGCTGGGCGACCTGATCACACTTGTGGAGAGCCAGGATGAAGTATTTAAGCAGGCAGATTTTGTGAGCCTCCATACTCCGCTGACTCCGGAGACAGAGCACAGCATTGGTATGAGAGAATTTAAGCTGATGAAACCGACGGCTTCCTTCATCAACGCCAGCCGCGGCGAGGTCGTAAACGAGGCAGAGCTGATCCAGGCTATGCAGGAGAATGTGATCACCTGTGCAGGTCTTGACGTAACAGAGAAAGAGCCGCTGCCGTTGGACAGCCCGTTATACAGCCTTGACAATGTGATCCTGACACCGCATACTGCAGCTACCACAGAGCAGTCTGTGATCCGCTGCTGCGAGACCGTTGCCAACGACATCTGCGCCGTTGTTGACGGGAAAGATGCAAAGTTTGCAGCGAACAAGTTCTAAAAACAGAAAACCATAAATGGGAGGGAACTCCAGCGGCCGGGCCACTGGGGCCCTCCCTTTTTAATAAGGAGGGGATGGCATGGGTACGATGACAGAATCCGCAAAAGCGCTGCTGCCGGAGCTTATAAAGATCCGCAGGGATTTCCATGAATATCCGGAGCTTTCCGGAAAAGAGGAGGAAACGGCTAAAAAGGTGGCTGCTTATTTAAAGGAAATGGGCTGCGACCAGGTGATCGAGCATGTGGGAGGCCATGGCGTCATCGGCGTGATCAAGGGCGCTTCGGAAGGCGGCGTGGTGGCTCTCCGGGCAGATATGGACGCTTTGCAGATCCAGGAGATGAATGAGACGGAGTACAGATCCAGAAACGACGGCGTCATGCACGCCTGCGGCCATGATAACCATATGACCGGGCTTTTGGGAGCGGCAAAGCTCCTTTTAGAGCGGCGGGACCAGATCCATGGTACTGTAAAGCTGGTGT
>ENA-ORRZ01001435-ORRZ01001435.1-human-gut-metagenome-genome-assembly--contig:-NODE-1435-length-15146-cov-29.148234_pt1 | contig 15146 bp, 10 predicted proteins | sample MGYA00242185_ERZ509152 | MGnify/ENA primary metagenome ERZ509152 (study PRJEB26280, sample SAMEA2338668) | human gut metagenome | biome: human gut; feature: human-associated habitat; material: faeces... | reverse complement strand
TTACGAAATGAGCCTGCCAAGCTACTTCCATGATGAAACGTACTTTCATACGAGTAGCTTCGTTAGCACCACAGAAAGTATCAACAACGAACAAACGTTTGCCGGAAAGTTGTTTTACAGCTTTAGCTTTCAAGTCAGCCCAAGCTTCTTCAGTACATGGTTTGTTATCGTTTTTATATTCTTCGGAAGTCCACCATACAGAATCAGCAGAAGCTTCATTCTTAACGAAGAATTTATCTTTAGGAGAACGACCGGTGTAGATACCTGTCATTACATTCACAGCGCCTAATTCAGTAACTTGACCTTTTTCAAAGCCTTCCAGACTCGGTTTTGTTTCCTCAGCGAACAAAACATCATAAGACGGATTGTGCAAAATCTCAGTCACACCTGTGATGCCGTACTTGCTTAAATCTAAATTTGCCATTTTCTTTGAATTAATTAAAATTGGTATTTTGTTTTCTATCTCTTTTCACCTTAACATGGGGAGCTTTGGATACCCCCTTGTAAATCCGGCTACAAAAGTAATACTTTCTTTGGAAAGGAAGAAGGTATTAGAGAAATTTTTCCCTAATTGAAACTCTTTTATAAATTCCTAACAATATCTGCAAACTGAATATTGCAATTTGAAAGATTATCGTTTACTTTGCAAGCCAGTATGTTATCAATACTATGAAAATGAGATTAAAATTTGATTAAAATATAATATGAAAGTAATTGATTTTGGCCAAACTAATTCGATTCTAAACCAGTACATATCCGAAATTAGAAATGTAGAAGTTCAGAACGACCGCCTGCGTTTCCGCCGTAACATCGAACGGATTGGAGAAATCATGGCTTATGAAATGAGTAAAGAGTTTAAATACTCGGTAAAGAACATCCAGACACCACTGGGAATCGCTCCGGTCAGTACACCGGACAACAATTTAGTAATCAGTACGATCCTGCGTGCTGGTCTGCCTTTCCATCAAGGTTTCCTTAGCTATTTCGACAGGGCGGAGAATGCGTTTGTTTCCGCTTATCGTAAATATAAAGATACGCTAAAATTCGATATACACATAGAATATATCGCTTCTCCCCGCATTGATGACAAAACGCTGATTATCACCGATCCTATGCTGGCAACTGGGGGGAGTATGGAACTTAGTTACCAGGCAATGCTGACCAAAGGACACCCTGCCGAAATTCATGTTGCTTCGATTATCGCCAGCCAAAAGGCTATCGATCATATAAAGAATGTATTTCCGGAAGACAAGACGACAATCTGGTGCGCTGCCATCGATCCCGAACTCAACGAACATTCTTACATTGTTCCGGGACTGGGCGATGCAGGCGATCTTGCCTACGGCGAAAAAGAATAAACGTTTAAAGATTCTTCCGATATTGCTGCGGTGAAACCCCAACCTGCTTCTTAAAGAACGTACCGAAATAAGAAGCATTGGGGAAGCCGAAGGCATTTGAAATCTCCTGAATATCCTTCTGCGTATTTTTAAGCAATGAGATGCTCTTACGAATGATAGCTTTGAATACAAGTTCCTGCACGGTATATCCGCAGATACTTTTAGAAACGGCAGAAAGATATTTAGGAGACAAGCACAATTTATCCGCATAAAACTCAACACCCCGTTCCTGCATATAATATTTTTCGATTAACTGGATCAAGTGAATAAAGACTTCATTTTTGCGTCCTCCCACTTCCCGCCCGTCATTGACAAGTTTGCGATTATAAATAGAACAAATCCTGTACGTCAATGCAAGTAGAAGTAATTTCTGCTCATAAAGTTTAAATGAATTTTCTTCCGACTGTAACACATTGTCCAATAAGGACATATACTTTACGATCTCTTCTTCCTCACCAGTAGACCAGACACAAGAAGGTTCTTCGGGAGTAAGGCGGGAATACATATACATGGAAACAACCAGATTCCCCATAATATCCCGGATCGGTTCTATCTGATAAATCAAAATCCGTACCTCCATGTCTTCCGACTCTTGCAAAACCTGAAACTCGCCGTCTTCGGGAATAAACAAACTTTCGCCTGCTCCTGCGAAATGCTTTTTCTGATTAAGCGAAAACTGGAAATTACCCTGGCGGCAAATAATCAGCCCCAGCCCTTTCATTTGGAAAGGTTTCTTCAGTGAGGGTGGAAAATTTACAAATATCCCTTCAGAGCTACATATATTTTTCCCACTTAATAAATCGCGATCAAACTGCAATAAACGATCTTGTCCGCTATCCATCATACCAATATATTAACAGATCATTATCAAAAACGACGCTAAGTTAGCAATTTTCGTTTAGGATAAGGAACAACGAGCACAAATATCATACAAATTAACCCACCATAAATTGTCCATCCCGCCATCTCTTTGAGTGCAGAGAGCGTGGCCTGCACCTGAATACGCCCTTTGGTAGATATAGCAGCCATGTTACGGGCTTCCGTCTCACTCTTTCCCTGATATTTCATACCTTGTACCGTACCAAGGAAGGAAGTGGAAGCATCCGGATTAAGCAAGTCCACATTTTGCGCATAACGGGTTATATAGTGTTGTTGCCGCTCCTGCAAAACATTTGTATAAATTGCTCCGCCGATACTCGGTCCCACAACCATACGCACAGTAAGCATAATACAGATCCAGGTGGAAAGATATTTAAAAGGCATACGTTGATTGGCATAAGCAGCCGTCAGCGCATACAGAATCATCATGCCTGTGGCACGGATGATAACTGCATATTTCAGACGCTCGTAAACTCCTGCCGTTTGTACCTCGAAATACATGAAAACAGCTGATAAAGACAGGAAGAAGAATCCCATCGCAAACAGATACTTAAAATGTAACCCTTTACCTCCCAACACCATAGCAATCACGGCACCAATAGCATAACCTACCATACACCAATTACCTAATGAAGCATTTTGCAGATTATCGAGATGCATCCCCACTCCTGCAAACACATTGACAAACATAGCACTGGAGTTTATCACCATCAATAATAAGTAAAGTAATGCTCCCATACGTATAGTACGCAGTTTGAACGCATCCAGCAAAACATAAGGCGACCGGCGCGTTACATCCATATATAGAAAAATTCCCGCAAACAGAATACTTACAGCTGTCGCCCAACGAATAGATTCGTCATCATACCAGTCGAGTACTTTTCCATAAACCAGCACATACGTGAGACAAGTCAGCGAGATGCAAAATGCAGTGACATTGCCGAACTTACGGAAATTAATAGGAAACCTTCCGGGAAACTTATAATTCGGCATGGTAATAAACAAGAGCAAAATAGAGATCAGGAGAATCCCCATCATAAAGTAATACACATATTTCCACTCATATTCAAAGGACAGCCAAGCCGTCAATGCTGTGCCCGACTGTCCTAGAATCATAAAAAACAGATAAACAGCCGGCTGACTCACACATCTTTCAATGTCCAATTTATTCCAACCGGCAGTATCTTTCGGCTCCAACCCCGGAGTAATATTGCGGGTAGCTTCCATTCCACCCGCATACCAAATAAGTGTGAACAGATTGACCATCATCAGTACCATACGCAAGAAACCCGTCAGAAGACTACAAAGCGCCAACAGAAAAACGCTGTCTGTCTTTGCACAGATATAACTGAATATATACATGAACGCAAACCCGACAATACACATCATCTTCTCCCGCCGCACACACACCAACTGATATAGGAAAGGAGCAAAGGCTGCCATACCAATAGAAGTAACAAAGTTGGCAAACTGGATATGCTCGGATATAATGCCAAGCCCGCTCATCATTTCGGTGCTATTCACCGAATAAACCCCGCCTACCGTAAGAATCGGCAGAAAGAAAAATAACAGAATGATAATACCCAACGGCTTGGGCATCCAGCTATAGAAAGGATAATTTTTAGGATAAGAGGGCATTAATTTTTGATTTATGAATTATGATTTATGAATTATAGGTGCACGGTAGTTAGAGTTTGGCTTTCACCACTACCATCATGCCTGCTGCTAATCGTTCGTTGTCTTCTTTCGATAAATCGGTAAAGTCGATGCGTACGGGGATGCGCTGTTGGATCTTCACAAAGTTGCCTGCGGAGTTATCGGTCGGCACTAATGAATATTTGGAGCCGGTAGCTCCTGATATAGAGGTGACTTTGCCTTTAAACTCTTTATCGCTAATGGCATCTACTGTGACAAATACTTCCTGTCCGATATGCAGGTTCTCGATTTGTGTCTCCTTATAATTGGCAACGATCCATTTCTGGGTATCAGGAAGAATATAGGTGATGGTCTGCCCTGCCGAAATAAACTGTCCTTCCTCTAATGAGCGACGGCCGAGTTTTCCGTCACAAGGAGCTATTACAACCGTATAGGAAAGATTCAACCGGGCCATTTCGAGCGCAGCTGTTGCTCTTTGAATAGCCGCTTCGGTATTCATGCGACGGTAGGACACTTCATCTACACCGGAAAGAGCTGCTTTTTTCTGCCTTTTCGTAGCTTCCAGTTTCTTATGCGTAGCTTCATAATCAGTGACAATCTGTTCAAGTTGGATAGGAGTAGCCGCATTTCGTTTCACGAGGTTCTCATATCGTTTCCGGTCTTTTTCCAGTTTCGCCAACCGTACTTCAATTTCGGCAATAGACGCATCATAAACAGATGCTGTTGTCTGCGTGGTATTGAGTGTTGCATTGATGACGGTCGCACCAGCTTGCGCATCTTTCAAGGCAGCTTCAGCCTCCATTACGCGAATTTTATATTCACGATCATCCAGTACCAGCAAAGTATCTCCTTTATGTACCTCCTGATGTTCTGTAAAGTAGATTTTGTCAATGTAACCTGAAGCACGTAGATTGATAGGAGACACATATTGTTCTATTTGTGCATCGTTACTAGTCTCCGTCTGGCTATAATTCAAAAAAAGGCAGATCACTTCAATCACTCCCCAAACAATAATAGCCACTCCGAGAAGGCTGATAGCAATCTGCCAGCGACGAAGTTTCTTCATTTTTTTTGCTTTCTCCTGATGAGTAGCGGAAGGAAGGTTATTTTCTATTGTTTCCATATTTATGATTGTTATTTGCGTATTATTTGACTAATGATTCTATTTGTCCGGTCAGTTTAAGCAGCATCAGGTTAGTCACCCGATAGTTATAATGTGCGCTGATATAGTTGTTTTGAGCTTCACTCATCTGCATTTCATCTTGCAGCACTTCCGTCATGGAAGCAATGCCTTCCCGGTAACGGTCGGAAGTGACTGCGTACACATCTTCGGCAAGCAAGTAGTTATCCTTCTGTTTCTTAAAGTTACGCTGATTGTTCATCAGGTCGTTCACAGCATTCAGATATTGAGTTTGCAGATTCTTCCGGGCATCTTCCCATGCCAGTCTTTTGTTCTCTATATCGATCATCGCCTTCTTTATTTTATAGGTTTTATCCAGTCCGTCGAAAATCGGAATACGCAAGGTTAGCCCCACTCCATAGGAACGAAACCATTGATTGGACGGACCGGAGTGGAACCAATGATAACCTTTATCCGTATATGCAGCATATCGCCAGCTGCCTGTCAGACTAAGAGAAGGGATATATCCATTAGTAATGATCTTCTTTTGTCGTTCCGCCAGTTGCACTTGCGATTGTGAGAGTTGAAGTTCATAGATATTTTCCGACAAGCCGGTCAGGGCTACCGTAGTAATGCTATCGGTATTTACCGGTGTCAGCGCGATTTCCTTTTCAGCCGGATAATCCATAATGTATTTCAGCATATTCAATTGCTGTTTCATCATTGCTTGTGCATTGTCATATTGCACCTTCAGATTTTCCAAATTGATATTGACTCTTTTCAGATCGACTTCCATGGACATTCCATTATCGAAGAAAGCCTGTGTAATATCTCTCAATTCTTCCAGACGGGTGATATTTGCTTTTATCAGCATGATTTGTTCGGCCGTGACCTGTCCGAGATAATACATCTTACTGATTTGAAGAATAACATCTTCCCTGGCTTTTCCATAAGACAGACGGCTGATTTCTTCCATCACTTTAGCTATGGACATAGAAGTATAAAGAGTCTGATTGAAAAGCGGCATCTGCATTTCCAGTCCTGCATTAGCAGAATGTTGCAATGTTTTCGTTATATTATAGGGAACTCCGTAAGATGAACCGTCTGTGACTGACACCGGAGGATCAAAATTGTTATTATAACCGGCTATCGCATTAATTTGCGGCAGCAACTTCGAACGGTTTTCAGATACGCCATATTTACTTTTTTGTATTTCTTTACGTTTCCCTTCTAACGACAAGTTATTGTCAATACCAATGCGGAGACAATCCTCTAATGTCAGAATCTCTACCTCCTGTGTGTTCCCACGTAACACGAACAAGAAAAAAAAGGAAAAAATGAATAGTAGTCTTTTCATAAGATAATGCTCTATTATTGGCTACAAATTTAGTAGCTTACAGCATAATAAGACTATCCACAAACTATTTGTTTATATTCATATTTTCCTTTTTCAATGAACAAACAATAAACAACTACTCTCAAAAACATTACACTTAATATGTTTCTATGAACAGCGTTTGTTTTTTCATATTTTTTTAGTGAATGTAAAATAAGGGCGGCGCTCTTTGTGAGGAGGAGTGCCGCCCTTATTTTACAACCTTACAATACATCATGAAGGTTAATGACTATTACATTTCGCTTAAGGCTTCTTCGCTATCTTGCTGCGCTGCATCAACGCAAAGATTATAACTCCGATCAACAACAAAGTCAGTGCCGCATAAGCAATACTTTCTGTAACCTGTATGCTTTGTGGATCAAACCACATTTCGATGGTATGTTCCCCTGCCGGTACATTTATCGCACGCAAGATATAATCTGCACGGGCAATATCGACAGGCTGACCGTCAATAGTCGCCTGCCATCCCGGATAATATATTTCGGAGAAGACAACAACTCCGTCTTTAGGAGTGGAAGCCTTGTAGACCAGACGATTCGGTTCGTAGCTAGTCAACTGGATGGTAGATAGAGAATCTTTATATCCTTCTGTCACACCTTTTAATTGTTCTTTAAACTTCACATCCACTACGGCTGTTTCCGTTGGAAGAATATCATTCAAAGCGTCGATTTCTTCATTTGCATTATTTACATACTGCACCTTGTCTACGAACCACGCATTGCCGTATGCATAAGGATTTACCACAGGAACAGCCTGCCCTTGCTCTCCGGCAGGGAAAATGAAGTATTTTGTATTCAGCATATTCAGTACACGGAATTTGGAAGCGTCTACACTGTCCATCTGTCCGCCGGCAGTAGCCACCGCCTGATAGGTTTCCTGCATTTCGGGCATGATATGATGATCGATCATTTCCTGATAACGACGGAGCTTCGCTGCATGATAACCACCGACACTCTTATGCCAGTATGCCGTGTTGTTTTCATTAAACGTATTACCGGGGAAGCCTATAAAGTTCAACACACGATAATTTAAAGTAGTATCCTGAAGGATCATCTCATCCGCCTGTGTTTTAACAAACGCTTCTGTCTGTTTGGATTTCGGCACAAACTGTTCGTCATTCAAATAGCGTTTATTAATGCTCCACATATCTATCAAACATAAAAGCGCAATACCAGCCAATGTGAAAGAAGCTTTCAACTTCCGCTGTTGATATAAGAATAAAAACAGGCAACCAATCATTATAATAAAGAAACTACGCCATGCGTCCGAAGCAATAATAGCTTCACGCATTTCAGTCAGGTTTGCCACAAACGGAGCCAAATGTTCGGCTGGAAGTGCTTGTTTCAAAGCAGCCATCTCTTGTGTCGTAATAAAACCGGAGAAGAAAGCACCCGGAGCAACAGCTAAAATCAACGCAACACCAGCAGTCAGTACCAAAGTGGCAATCACCCCTCCACGGTTCTCTTTCAACTTCAGCGTATCCGGTTTGCTCAAAATCTCTTTCAAAGCAAAAATCGCCAACAAAGGAATGGTAAATTCAGCAATCACCAGAATGGAAGATACAGCACGGAACTTATTGTACATCGGGACGTAATCGATAAAGAAGTCCGTCAATCCCATGAAATTCTTTCCCCATGAAAGCAGAATCGAGAAGATAGTAGCTCCTAGCAATGCCCATTTCAGAGGACCTTTCACTATGAAACAACCCAATACGAACAGGAACATCACAAATGCCCCGACATATACAGGACCGGCTGTCCACGGTTGCTCACCGAAATATTGCGGCAACTGCGAATAAATACCACTATACATTGGATTGGCCTTTGCCATAGCAGCTTCGCTTTGCGACATCGTAGCCCCTGACCCTCCTCCTTTTACGTTCGGAACCAGCAATGTCAATGTCTCGCCGATACCATAACTCCAGTTGGTTATGTAGTCGCGGTCCAACCCGCTACTTGTCTGGCTGGCCGCAGCGCCCTCCTGCTTCAATTCGCTCTTGCCGCGCATCGTCTCCTTACTATATTCATAAGTATGATACAGATTGGAGATATTGATACAAACTCCTACCACGGCAGCCAATGCCAAAATTGCGCTGGCCTTGAAGAAATGGGGCAGTTCTTTCTTTTTATAAGCATCTTCAAAGTACGCTCCCACAAAAAACAGGATCACAAACATGAAATAATAGCTCATCTGAATGTGATTCGACTGAATCTGAAGGGCGATGAACAGCGCTGTAATAATTCCACCCAACAAGTATTTCTTCCGGTAAGCCAGAACGACACCCGCAATCGTAGGTGGGATATAAGCCAACGTCACAAACTTCCAAATGTGCCCTGCCGGTATCAGAATGAAGAAATAGGAAGAAAAAGCCCATATCACTCCGCCCAATCCTGCCAGCCAGGCCGATATTCCGAAAGCCCGCAAAAGGATATAGAATCCGAGCATCATAATAAAAGTCAGCACTACATAATCCGGAAGAAAGAGGCGATAAACCTTCTCCACCCCTTTCAGGGACGTTGTCGAGTCGTAACTCGGAGACATTTGATAGGTAGGCATACCTCCAAAAATCGAATTCGTCCAGCGCGTACGTTCTCCGGTACGTTCGAGATACTCTTTCGATTCTTGTCCCGCGCCGACTCCGGCAGCCGTGTCATGCTGAAACAAGATACGACCTTCAATATCAGCCGGAAAAAAATAGGCGAAAGAAAGAATGATAAAAGCCAGAATGGCTATTAAGTCGGGAAGAAACTTTTTCATTTACAATGACACGATTTACTATTTACGATTGAAGTTTGAATATAAAATAAATTACGATCTGACAATCCAACATTTACAATTGATAACGGTAGAATACCGATCTCCCACATTTATCAATCGCAAATAGTAAATCGTCAAATCGTAAATCTAATTAGTATCTATAATGATCTGCTTTATAAGGTCCGTCCACTGACACACCAATATAGGCAGCCTGTTCAGGAGTCAACTTAGTCAATTTCACGCCGATCTTTTCAAGATGCAGGCGGGCAACTTCTTCGTCCAGATGCTTCGGCAAGCGATATACATTGATATCATATTTCTTGTTGAACAGTTCCATCTGTGCCAATGTCTGATTGGTAAATGAATTACTCATCACAAATGACGGATGACCGGTTGCACATCCCAGATTTACCAAACGACCGTCAGCAAGCAAAATGATGCTGTGGCCATCCGGGAAATAATAACGGTCTACTTGTGGTTTGATGTTCACACATTTGATGCCCGGATAATGTTTCAAGGCATCTACCTGAATTTCATTATCGAAATGACCAATGTTGCAAACGATAGACTGATCTTTCATTTTCTCCATGTGGTCGATACGGATAATATCGATATTACCTGTGGTAGTCACAAAAATATTGCCTTCCATGCAAGCTTCTTCCATAGTCACCACTTCAAAGCCTTCCATGGCAGCCTGCAATGCACAGATCGGGTCTACTTCCGTCACAAGCACCCGCGCTCCGTAAGAACGCATAGAATGAGAACAGCCTTTACCCACATCACCATAACCACATACTACCACTACTTTTCCGGCAATCATTACATCCGTTGCACGCTTGATACCGTCAGCCAGCGATTCGCGGCAGCCATACAGGTTGTCAAACTTAGATTTTGTGACCGAATCATTCACATTGAATGCCGGGAACAACAGTTTGCCTTCTTCCTGCATCTGATACAAACGGTGTACACCTGTCGTAGTTTCTTCAGACACGCCACGCACTTCTTCCGCTACACGATGCCAGCGAGTACTGTCTTCCGCCAACACTTTCTTCAAGATTGCATTCAGTTCTATTTCATCCTCTGCATGTACTTCTTTATCCAATACGGCAGCATTATTCTCCGCATCATAACCTACGTGAATCATCATCGTAGCGTCACCGCCATCATCTACAATCACATTCGGTCCTTTACCACCGTCAAAGCTCAATGCCTGTAATGTACACCACCAATAATCAGCAAGAGTCTCCCCCTTCCATGCAAACACAGGCACACCCGTAGCAGCAATTGCAGCCGCCGCATGATCCTGTGTTGAATATATATTACAAGAGCACCAACGTACTTCAGCTCCTAAAGCCACTAACGTTTCAATCAGCACAGCCGTCTGAATGGTCATGTGCAACGATCCCATAATGCGGGCACCTTTTAACGGTTTGGATTCTCCATACTTTTCGCGAAGAGCCATCAGGCCGGGCATTTCTTTTTCTGCCAAATCGATTTCCTTGCGTCCGAAATCAGCAAGCGTAATATCTGCCACCTTATAGGGCAGAGTAGAGAATAATTCTGTAGACATATTGTAAATCATTTATATATAATGGATACAAAGATAGAACATTCTGATTAGTAGGGCAAAAGCTATCCGTTTTTTTTATATTATAATAACTTGGGAGGCAATCCGCGTCTCGGAATATTGTCTTATATTTGCAACAGATAAAACAATTTCTACAATATTCTAATGAATAACAATAAATCTTCTATGAGACATTACGAGGGCAAAACGAAGGAGGAACTTTTAGAAATAATCGAACAATTAGAAGAGAAGATAGATTTTCTTTCCTCTCATTCTTTGCCTCCTTCCCAAGAACGTTTTCGCGATAAATACAGCACCCGGATATTGGATGCCCTCCCCGATATGCTCACCGTCTTCGACCATGATGCCAATATTATAGAGCTTGCTTCTTCGCCGGCAACCAACCACGTAGAAGGTATCAATGCCAGTAATATCACCACCACTAACGTAAAAGATATTCTGCCGGAAGAAGCTTATGAGAGTGTCCGCAAGAATATGGATAAAGTGATCCTCACGGGAGAAAGTTCCACAGCCAGACATGACCTGATGTTGGACGGTGTTTTACATCACTACGAGAACCGCATCTTTCCTTTGGATAATGAATATCTGTTGTGTATGTGCCGTGATATATCCCAACAATGGGAGGCAGAACAGACGAACGCGCAACAACAGAAAGAGCTGAAGGCCGCCAGAGTCAAAGCAGAAGAGTCGGACCGGCTGAAATCTGCTTTTCTTGCAAACATGAGCCATGAAATACGCACCCCGCTCAATGCGATTGTCGGATTCTCCAAACTAATCACTTACGCAACATCTACGGAAGAGAAGAATCAATATGCGGAAATCATCGAACGAAATTCGGAAATGTTACTGAATCTATTCAACGATATTCTGGATCTGGCCTCACTGGAGGCCGACTCCTTAAAATTCAACATCCGTCCGGTCAAGTTAACAGATATCTGTTTGCAACTGGAGCAACAATTTTGCCATAAAACGCAAAACGGAGTCAAACTTATTTTAGATGATGTAGATGCGGACATGTATGCCTTCGGTGACTGGAATCGTATTATACAAATTATAAGTAACTTGCTTAGTAACGCCACGAAGTTTACCCCCAAAGGAGAAATTCATTTCGGGTATCAGGAAAAAGAGGAATTTGTAGAGTTCTACGTGAAAGATAGCGGCATCGGTATTCCGGCAGAAAGAGTTGCCACTATTTTCCGCCGCTTTGGAAAGGTCAACGATTTTGTTCAGGGAACCGGATTGGGGCTGACTCTTTGCAGAATGTTAGTAGAAAAAATGGGAGGACGTATCTGGCTGCGCTCCCAGGAGGGGCAGGGAAGCAGGTTCTATTTCACTCTCCCTTTGATTCGCAAATAAATGTGTCAGTTTGAGGATACAAATGACTGTATCCGGGAACGACACTTATATGACTATTTACAATTAGATACAGATTATACAGAAAACGCGGCCTGTCAATGACAAAGCCGCGTTTTCTATTTTATCTATATTTGAAAAATATTCTTTATTTCTTAGCAGCCGGAGCACTAAGCATTTCTTTGTATTTCACCGGATCATTCAGTATTTTCATCGCTTCCTTCAAACCGTCATCATCCTTCAACTGCTGGATGATATTACCACGTTGATAATAGTAACGCTTGATAATTTCAGTAGCAATCATTTTCTTTATGTCGGTAGAGAAATAATCCAAGTCACGGTCGAGATTATGATTCAACTTCTTCTCAAGAGCTTTGAACTCCTCTGAAGCGTCATCCATATATCCTTCAAACTCGGCAGCTTCTTTCAACGTTTTCAGAATTTTCTCACTCTGTTGGTCATACTTGAAGTCGGCTTTCTTCACCAATGCTTTAAAATCGTTATAATCAGCATCTGTCACCTCAAACTTCTCCGGAGCAACGATAGTGGGATGTTTCAAACAATACTGCGTTGCATAATCGAAGATTAGATTATCACGTACCAAATAGAAAAGAATATTCGGTAATTTCTCTTGTTTGATCGTAATATCCGGCATTACACCACCTCCGTCACGGACTTCACGTCCGGCAGCCGTATGGAATACCTTAGTTAAACTGTCGGGAATAGTGCCGACACTTCCGTCTTCATTGCGATGCTTGTAATCAATAGCCTGCACACAACGGCCGCTCGGAATATAATATTTGGAGGTAGTCACTTTCATCGTTCCGCCATAAGGCAAAGAACGGGGAACCTGTACCAGTCCTTTTCCAAAAGTACGGTTACCAACGATCACAGCACGGTCGAGATCCTGCAAAGAACCTGATAAGATTTCAGAAGCAGAAGCCGTTCCGCTATTTACCAGTACTGCAATCGGAATATCCAAATCCAACGGTTCACGCAACGTTTTATAAGTGTTACTGGCCTGTTTGATTTTTCCTTTGGTCGTCACAATCACTTTTCCACGCGGCAAGAAATAATTCGCAATTTCTACTGCTTCATCCAACAGTCCGCCGCCATTACTGCGAAGGTCTATCACCAATGAAGTAGCTCCCTGTTTCTTCAAATCCAGCAGTGCTTTCTTAAATTCTTTGGAAGGATTGCCGGAAAAAGTACTAAGGCTGATGTAACCTATATTGTTATCCAGTACGGCAGTATAAGGTATTGCCGGATTCTGAATAGACTCACGCACAATTGTGAACTCCATCGGCGTACGTCCGCCTTTCACATTCGGACGTTCAATCTTCAACTTAAAGCTGGTACCCGCCTGTCCGCGCAACATCTGGCTGACTTCCGCATTATTCTTACCGGCAAGGTCTTGGCCGTCAATCTCCATCAGGATATCTCCCGCTTTCAGTCCGGCTTTGGCAGCAGGTGTTCCCTCAAAAGGTTCAGAAATCATCGAACGCTTTAGTTTCGTATTATAAGCAATGTAAGAACCTATACCACCAAATGATCCTTTAATCATCTGCTCCAACTCACTCTGATCTTCTTCCGGATAATATTCCGTATAAGGATCCAAGGTGTAAAGCATATTATCGATCCCTTCCCGAATCGTTTTATTCGGATCGATGGTATCTACATAGAACATATCCAGTTCTTTCACAATCGCGTTAAATATATCCAGATTCTTTGCAATCTGGAAATTACGATCGTCTCCGCTCTTGAAACTAAAGAAAGCAACTGTGGCTATCACTGCTACTGCAACAATAGCTATTCGCCTGTTCAGCAATTTTTTCATACCTCTTTTTAATCTAAATGAGTCGTAAAAGTAGCTTAATCCTTTGTTATTCTGCCAGAATCCTGTTAATATTTAACTTAATTTCATCCCAGCGTTCCTGTGGCATCGTTGTTCCGATTACCTGAATAACATTTCCCGAGAGAATAGAACCTATTTTTGCACATTTATCCAACGAGTATCCACAGGTCAATCCATATAAGAATCCGGAAGCGAAATAGTCACCAGCACCGGTAGTATCCACCACTTTCTGAACCGGAATGGCCGAAACCTTTATTTCCTCTGTTCCTTTGCGGATATAAGAACCGCTTGCTCCGACTTTTACAATAGCAATACTGCATTTCTTGGCAATCACTCTCAAAGCTTCCTCCGGCTCCTTGCCGGTAAAGGCCTTCGCTTCTTCTTCGTTTGCAAAAACGATGTCGACATATTTGTTTATTAGCAAGGTGAAGAATTCCAGATCATTAGCCACAATGTTATAACTAGCCATATCAAGACAAATCTGCAAACCGGCTTCTTTAGCCAGTTCAATGGCATGAAGAATCATTTCATGGTCCTGAACGAGATAGCCTTCTATAAATAGGTACGCGTAACCTTTAAACATATCCAGCGTCAGTTCTTCCGCTCTCAAAAAAGCGGCTGCTCCCAAATAAGTTCCAAAAGTGCGCTCCCCATCCGGCGAGATAAAAGTGGATGCCACACCGGAAGGTAGTCGGTCCGAGGTCAATAATTTGTCTTCAATCTTATTTTTCTGCAGATTTTCACGAAAAAATTCTCCATAATTATCATTTCCCACTTTTCCGATAAACCCTGTTCCGGCACCCAAACAAGCCAGTCCAAGGATGGCATTTCCTGCCGATCCGCCTGTTGCCAAGTGGGTTTTCATCTGTGAAAATTTTGTGTTAATCTGCTGTAACTTAGCGTCATCGATGAGCTGCATGCTTCCTTTGGGTAAACCCATTTCATCCAAAAGAGTATCATCCTTCAGGGTTGCGAGTACGTCTACCAGGGCGTTGCCCAATCCTATTATTTTGTCCATTCCTAATATTTTTTTTGCAAAGATATTGCATATTTCAAAAAAACCTAGTACTTTTGCATCGCAATTGAGAAAAACATTCTTCCTTAGCTCAGTCGGTTAGAGCATCTGACTGTTAATCAGAGGGTCC
>ENA-ORRZ01001432-ORRZ01001432.1-human-gut-metagenome-genome-assembly--contig:-NODE-1432-length-15168-cov-3.068550_pt1 | contig 15168 bp, 17 predicted proteins | sample MGYA00242185_ERZ509152 | MGnify/ENA primary metagenome ERZ509152 (study PRJEB26280, sample SAMEA2338668) | human gut metagenome | biome: human gut; feature: human-associated habitat; material: faeces... | reverse complement strand
GAGCCTACGGAAAACTCCGTAGACCCTCATTGCTTTTCTGGCAAGTATAATAATATCACATCGAAAGAGAAAAGTCAGTGCAAGACCAGTGCAAACTTTTCATCGGAATTACTGTAAAGAATCCGATACCTCATCAACGATGTCCTGTTTTGTCCCTCTCGTGGAACAGCCACTGTTTGCGAACTTCTCCAGCAGAGCATTTACTTCTTTGTTTTCCTCTACCGACAGCTCTGGAAACCAAATGGAATAATCATCATTTCCGTGATTTAATTGAGTATGTCAAAAACGCATCATAGTCTCAAGTTATGCAACCCTCCCTGCACAAAGTTAATAAGTGTTTTTTGAAAAAGATACCATTTATCATTTTTCTCCCAATTCAATTCCTTATTCACAGCAAAAGAACCATACAGCATAAAACGGAATACAATTTCTGCTTCATCTTTTGATAATTTATGACTTTCTATCAGTGTAGGCATAATTTTATCTTTCTCGAACTGATACATCTTTTTTAAGATGTAGTTGGAAAGAGTTTCATCAAGGAAAAGCACCCTATATTTAGGAGAATTTGCAATGCGTTGACACACAGGAAGCAATATATCATTTTCTTTTATCTTTTCGATATTTTTTTCTTTGGCATAGATAGGAAGAATATTATCCTTGTCCTGTATCGAGCTGTTTTCTGCTACTTGCAGGGCATCTTTTAGTAATTCGTCTAATACAGCCGTTATATCTGAAAAATGCAAATAAAATGTAGTTCTTGTAATTTCAGCCTGACGACACAAACTGGCAACAGTTATTTTGTCAAACGGTTCTTTTTCCAGTAATTCTAACATTGCGTCTTTTACGGTATTGATTGTATATGTGGTACGACGGTCTGTTTTTCTTTGTTTTTTATTATCCAATGCAAACTTCCTTTCATTTATTCATTTACAGTTTTACATATGTGTAAAGAAATATTCCTTTTTGGTATAATGTGTTGTTTTATGTGAAAATCAGTTATAGTATAATGAAATTCGTTACAAGGTGTCAAGAAAAAAACAAGTAGTAATTTTATAAAGGGGGAAAAAACAATGGTTATCACACAAGTCAGAAACGCAACATTACTCATTCAATATGCAGGAAAGAAGATTTTGATTGACCCTATCTTTGCTGACAAGGGAACATACCCACCTTTTCCAAGCCTGCTTAGAAGCACTGAAAAAAATCCTCTCCATGCTTCTCCTATCTCTATTTCTGAAATGACAAAAGCTGACGCTGTTATTATTACTCATTTGCATAGCGACCACTTTGACGAGGAAGCAAAACAGCAGTTACCCAAAAGCGTACCTATATTTGTACAGAACGAAGCAGATAAAGGGGTGTTGCTTTCAGCAGCTTTTCAAAATGTACAGGTTTTAGGAAATGATACCATGTTTGAAACAATCCGCCTTATAAGAACAAACGGACGGCATGGGTACGAAGATGAAATTGTAAGGGCATTGGGGGACGTTTGCGGAGTGATCATGCAGAATGAACAGGAAGAAACCGTATATCTTGCAGGCGATACCGTTTGGTATGATGAAGTGGCTAAAATTATTACTACTTATCAGCCGCCGGTTATTATTGTCAACGCCGGAGCTAACAGTGCTATGGATAAACAGCTTATTATGGGAAAAGAAGATGTATTAAAAGTCCATGCTGCTGCACCATACTCCCGAATAATCGCTACACATATGGAAGGTATCAATCATTGGGTACTTTCCCGTTCAGAACTGCGGGCATTTGCAAAGCAGTATAATTTTGACGAACAATTATTTGTCCCAAGTGACGGTGAAACATTGGAATTTTAATAAAATTGAGGTGAATTTATGGAACAGACTAAAAATATCCTTGCTACGGAAAACATAAGGAAACTATTTATTAAAATGGTTATTCCCTCTGTCATTGCACAGTTGATAACCTTAGTATATAACATGGTTGACCGAATTTTTATAGGTCATATTCCAGAAGTAGGAAGCGTTGCATTAACGGGTATTGGTGTATGTATGCCTATCACGCTTATTATTTCTTCTTTCGCACAGTTGGTTGGAATTGGCGGAACGCCTAGAGCATCTATGCTTCTGGGAAAAAACGAGCCAGATATTGCAGAACGGATATTAGGCACTTGCACTTTCGGATTGATTGCGGTAAGTGTTATTCTGTCTGCCGCCGGATTGATTTTTTCTAAAGAAATCTTGTTATTATTTGGTGCAAGTGAAAATACATTGCCATATGCTTTAGAATATATGCAGATTTATATTTGTGGAACGATATTTTCAGAGCTGACTACCGGACTTGTTGCTTTTGTTACGGCACAGGGTTTTACAATTACCAGTATGAAAATTGTTGTTGCAGGTGCAGTTTTTAATATTATCCTTGACCCTGTATTTATCTTTGCTTTTGGCATGGAAACAAAGGGAGCTGCCCTAGCGACTGTTATTTCACAAGCTGTTTCTGCGGTATGGGTACTTGTTTTTCTTTGTGGGAAAAAGACCATTTTGAAGTTACGTAAAAAATATATACGATTAAATATTAGACTGCTTCTTCCATGTATGGCATTGGGACTTTCTCCCTGCTCTATGGTTTTGACGGAATGTTTTGTGTCGATTGCCTTTAACCGTTCCCTGCTTCAATATGGCGGAGATATGGCGGTAGGAACTATGACGATTTTTGCTACAATCATGCAAATTGCTACACTGCCATTACAAGGTTTTTCACAAGGGGCACAGCCTATTACAAGTTATAATTATGGGGCTGAACGATTAGATAGGGTTTCAAGTAATGTCAAGCTCCTGATAAAAACAAGTTTATGCTATGCCTGTATTTTGTGGATTATTATCTTAACCGCACCTAAAATATTGATAGGGATCTTTACAAACGATACTTCTCTTATAAACTATGGTGCAAAATTTATAAGAATATATTTTACCACATTAGGTATTACAGGGATACAGTTTTCCTGCCAAAATTCATTTTTAGCATTGGGAAATGCAAAAATCTCCGTTTTCCTAGCACTGCTTAGAAAAGTTTTTCTGCTGCTTCCATTTATTTATATTTTCCCATGTTTATTTACTAATCAGACAGCAGCGGTTTTTCTTGCAGAGCCAGTCGCAGATACAATAGCAGGCATTACAACATTAACGCTTTTTTTCAGAGTATATCACAAGCAGTTATTTTCAAAAAAGGGATATGAATATGAATAATTCTACCAGCTAAACAAGGTTATATGTCCCTATGTAAAGCCGCAACCGCAGCTGCGACTTCCCGACAAATTGCGATTTGTCACTATCATAATACCACATTTTTCTCCTGCCCTCAACGCAGAAAAAAGCAGCCACCGCTACAGTGACTGCTCATTCTCAATTATATCGCTCCACAGCACCAATCTGGATTTGCAGGGCTTTTGTCAGCTTGGTCATAACAACATCATCGCTCACGGCACCACGCCGTTCCAGCAAATACTTTTTGTCTATGGTTTCCACCTGTTCGGCCAGAGCCAGACTGTTCTGTGGCAGACCCGTTCCACAACCTCGCGGGATGTAGACATGGGTGGGGAGCATCCTTTTCTTATAAATCTTGGAGGTCAGCGGAACGACCGTGATGACCGGGGAATGCTCATTTGCACGGTTGTTGCTCACGATGACCGCCGGACGGATACCGCTTTGCTTACAGGTGTCTATGTTCTGACCGAAATCCACGAAATAAATATCTCCACGCTTACACATCTCAATCCACCTCGCTTAACTCAGCATATACGCCACGACCTCATCGTCATGACGCTGATACATTTTTTCCAATTCCACGATAGCCTTTGCCCGGTAGTTGCCGACCGATCTCCGGCTGATATAATGCTTTTCTGCTACCTTGTCCCAGGTCATCTGACCAAAGACCAAATCAGAAAGCACCGTTCCGGGCATCCCACTGACGGATTTGACCGCACTCTCGAAAAAGCGAAGTTCCTCCGTCAGATCCAGATATTCCTTTTCCAGATGCTCGTACCATTCATGGTTGATACGCTCCATTCGTTCCCGGTAGTTCAGGGCAATGCTGGCAGTCTTATTGGCAGTGCCGCTGGTCTGCACTCGTTCACCCTCCGGCTGGGAGAAATACATCGTATCAATCATTTCCTGCTCCGTGATACCTCGAAAATCAGAAATCTGGTGGAACAGGCAACGCTGCTCCGTTTTCATTTTCGGGTAGTCACGGATAAGCTGTTCTATCCTTTCGCTCATTCCTAACCTCCAATTCTCGCCCGAACCGCCTCGATCAGAGCCGACTGGTGTGTATCCTTATTTTCCAAAGCCCGCATGACATCCTCGTCATGAGTGCCTTTCGTGACAATGTGGTGGATGACCACCGTGTGTTTTTGCCCCTGCCGCCAGAGTCTTGCATTCAACTGCTGGTACAGCTCCAGCGACCAGGTAAGTCCGAACCAGACGATGGTGCAACCGCCATCCTGCAGATTCAGACCATGACCCGCCGATGCCGGGTGGATCAGTGCAAGTGGGATTTGTCCGGAGTTCCAGTCATCGATGTCCTTTGCCGTATCAATGCACCGGGCATTTTTGAACCGAGCTTTGATACGCTGGAGGTCGTGCTTATACCAGTACGCCACCAGAAGGGGCTTGCCGTTTGCCGCTTCCACCAAATCTTCTAGGGCATCCAGTTTTCGGTCATGAATGGGGATGACCTTTTTGTCCTCGCCATACACTGCACCGTTTGCCATCTGCAATAATTTGTTCCTTCAACTACCTTTTCGGTACATCCTTCTTCAATACATTTTGGTTCAAAATATCCTATACTTTCTGAAAGTCATCGTACAGCTTCCGTTCCTTCGGACTCATGGAAACCTCGATGCGGTTATCGATCCGCTCCGGCATATCCAGATAATCTGCTGCTTTCATAGAAATACAGATATCTGAAATCAAAGCGTAGATCGCATCTTCTGCACCTTCACGGGGTTTGTAGCTGTAGATGATCTCTCGGTTTCGCTTATCCGGCAGGAAGAACCGATCACGGAAACCACCGATGAACCGACCGAGCCGCTGTCCCATATCCATCAGATACATCTGGGGCCACAGATCCAGCAGTGTGTTCGGAGCCGGTGTACCTGTCAGACCAACGATGCGGGTGACCATCGGACGAACCTTCTTCATAGCTTTGAACCTTTCTGCCTTATTGGACTTAAAGCTCGACAGCTCATCGATCACGACCATGTCGAAATCCCAGTAGTGGTTCTTCACCAGCCATGCCACATTTTCACGGTTGATGATATACAGAAATGCTTTCCTCTGCAGGGCGGCTTTCCGTTCTGCTACAGAACCCAGTACCAGGGAGGAGGTAAGGCCGGTGAGGTGTTCCCATTTTGCCAGTTCCTTCGGCCATGTGTTTTCAGCTACTCGCTTCGGTGCAATCACCAGAACTCTGCTCACATCAAAGCTGTCCAGTGCCAACTGCCACAGAGCCGTAAGGGTGATGACCGTTTTCCCAAGACCCATATCCAGCATCAGGCAGCAGATGCTCTGATTCAGAATGAAGTCCGTGGCGAACTGCTGGTAGTTATGCGGTTTGTATTTCATCCAGAACACCTCCAATCATTTCTGGTCTATCAACACAGTAAACGGAAAATCCTAACGCTTGGAGCTGCTCGGCTCTCTTGACCTGCAACGGACGCATCTTCTTTCCGGGAGCCTTCATTTCTACAAATGCCAACCTGCCACCGGAGAAGAGAACCAAACGGTCAGGCACCCCATCCAACCCCGGCGAAACAAATTTGACTGCCAGCCCACCACGCTTTTTTACCTCCGTGGTCAGCTTGCTCTCTACATAACTCTCACGCAAAAGACCATCTCCTTTCCTGTTTCCTTTTGCCGTTTCCAGATAGCAAAAAACTCTTACGCGCGTACAGGTACATACACACACCTGTTTCTTTCTTCTTTTATATCTACACACTCTCAATAAGGAGCTTTTTAGGAAACATGGGAAACAACCACGCTTTTTCGCTGACCGCTGTGGCAATTTCCCTGTTTCCGCACTGTGTTTCTGACTACCGTGTAGGAATCATCCAGAAACACATCATGGGTTTCCGGGTTTCTCCTCGGCAACACGGACGAAGGCTTTCTGCACACCATAACCGGGGATACGCATCTTGCCGGAGGCATTGCCCTCGTAGCGTTTCCAGCCAGGGATCTTGTTCAGAATGGACTCGACCTCATAGGATTCTGTCCGCTTCAGATTCTGGCGTTCCTTGCCAAAGCACTCGCACCAAATCTCCATGATGCAGACACGCTCACGGCGTACAGTACCCGTAGCCGGAACACCGCCAAATTCGCTACCGCCAAGGAAGCTCCTACGCTGATACAGATCCATCTTGTCCCAGCCATCCGGCAAAAGGGTGTCGAGGTAGTCTGCCACGATGCCTTCACGGTCATCGGACTCCATTGCATCCTGCTGACGGGCATAGGCTTCCGCAGCCACACTGCCGGAAAGGAACAGCTCCTCGCCCTGGTGGTAACGCTCGATAGCTTCAGCCCAGATCTGGTCGATATCAGTCATCTCCCACGGATGGTGTGCGCCTTTGCCAGTCACATGGACAGGCCAGAAACGGCGGTTACCTGTGATGTCACGAAGGAAACCGCCCTCGGAGTTGGTGCTACCCACGATGATGCAGGTGCGTGGGTGGCTCTCGACCACGATGCCATAGGACTGCCGGAACTTATCATCTGTGCGGGTGACAAAGGATTTCACCGTTTCCACATCGACCTTTTTGATACCCGCCAGTTCACCCAGCTCCAGAATCCAGTAACCCTGCAGTTTCTCTGCCGCAGTCTTATCCTTCATATCAGAGATGGAAAGGCTGTCCGAATACCACTGCCGACCCAGTAGGGCAAAGAAGGTAGACTTGCCCACACCCTGTGGACCGTTCAGCACGAGGATCGAGTCGAACTTCACACCCGGCTCATACACACGGGCAACTGCTGCTGTGAGGGTCTTTCTGGTGACCGCACGGACATACGGCGTATCATCCGCACCGAGGTAGTCGATGAGCAAAGTGTCCAAACGCTCCACGCCATCCCACTGGAGGGTGGCGAAGTAATCCTTGATGGGGTGATACTGCCGTTCTGCAGACACCACTGCCAGCAGAGCATCTTTGAATTTGGTCGGTGACCAGATGCCATAGACCTTCTCAAAGTACAGCTTGGCATTTGCCACATCTGCATCCGCCCAGCCCGGTTTTACCTGTGTCCAGGGAATATCACCGATCACATCAATACTGCTCTTGAATTCGTTAAACACGATGGACTTCAGATTTGGGTCATGCCGCACGATGGTAGCAATATTGTTCAGGGTATCTTTGACCTTGCCCTGCTTGTCCAGTTCCAGAAGGGTCTGCCAGTCCTCATCGGTGACTTCTTCCTCGAACTCAGCCTGGGCGAGATGTACACGCTCCTTGGCAAGCTGGATCTTGACCTTATCATCCTGCACGGCAAATTCCTGCATTGCCTTGAAGGACGGCAACTTGGCGGAATCTGCGTCTGGGTCAGCCTTGGCATCCAGTGAGCCGAACTTATGGATACGCACCACATCAAAGGCATTCATTAGCCGACCGCAAGCGGGGTCGGTAGCATGGTGGCTGTATGCGAACTTGTCCTCATACACCACAACACCAGCCTGGGAGTCTGCCGGGATATAATCGAAACGCCCCGGCATGGCACTGTGCTTATAGACATCGGGGAGGAAGGTTTCGATGGCATCCTGGATGGAATAAGTCCGGCAGAACGCACCGACTGTTCCGGGCTTGGCAAGCGGATCTGCCTGCTTTTTGATGTCACGCTGAACGATGTTCTGCTGCCGCTTGGATACCGGCCACTCTGCAGAGTTGTGCCAATCCGTGTATCGAGCCAGAATCTTGTCTGGGTCCAACAGTTCGCCCTCCATCTCATGGAAGATGAACTCGCCATCCGAGGAAGTGCTGGGCCAGTACATCAAACGGCTCGGCTCATAGGTGGTGTCATCGAACAGCTCAATGCCGATATCCTCTGCAACCTTTCTGGCTACCGCACAGTATTCATCTGGAGTCACCTCACGGGACAGGGGGATGACCAAACGCAGACGGGGCTTTTCCGGCGTGTGTTTGTGGGTACTATAGAAGAAGCAATGGAAGGAAAAGAACATCTCAATCTGGTCGATGATGTCTGGGGTGGCATAGTCCATATCCAGCGAAAGGCCGGAACGGGTCAGCACACAGTCCTTTTTGCGCCGTCCACCTTTGAGGGTGCCGAGAACGAAACCGCCCACATCCTTGATGTCATCCTGCTTGGCCTTGCTAAGTTTACGGTACTGCTCGACCGTTTCAGCAGTACGATGGGTCGTGGAAATACGGTCACGGAACTCGGAAAGTTCCATATCGACCAGATTCCACTTTCTATCCATACGGGAATTACCTGTACTGATTCTCATTCCAATCCCTCCTTGAAGTTGTCGATATTCCGCTGGAGCATCTCGCGCTGGCGGGCAGCTTCCTTCGCCTGGGCAATGTGATATTTGTACTCGTAGGCGCGTTCGACAGATGCAGCTCTTTTCATAGAATTTGCTTCACGGCTGTCGTAATAAGTGACCCGGCGGGTCATGAACTCCACCAAGCGGATCTTATCTGTCTGGGTGCAATAGCGATGGATGAGCCGGAACACCTTCTTCGCCTTTGCCTGTGGGCAAGGGAAGAAACGCTCCAGATTCAGTTCGATGTACCCTGTCGGATAATTGATTTTCAGTTTCTTTGCATCGGCTTCCACATTGCGGACTGCGATGTGTGCCGTAGGATCGGGATAACCCTCTCCGTTATTCCTGCTGATTCCCATGAGCAGTACCTCCTTAGTCTTTTTTGTAAAATGCACATTCATAGCCGTCTGCACGAAGGGGCAGACCAGCCGCCCAATCCGGGGCAATTGCCATCATCTTGCAAACCTCTTCCACGCTCGAAACACCCTCCGGCACTTCAAGCACAGCTTCATCGTGGATGTGCATCACGATTTCAAATCCGGCATCTCGCAGCCGGAGCATGGCAAGTGCCAGCAGATCACGGGCTGTGGCCTGGACGATGTTCTCGACCAGCTTCGGCCCATAGGTTTCGATCCGCATCCACTTCTTGCTCTCACCGACACCTTCATAGGAAAGGCTCTCCCGTCCGAAGCGGTTCATGGTCATGCGTGGCTTGATGTAGGAAAGGTTTCTGCCGGACGGTAAGGTAACGAACAGAATGCCGGAACGATAGGAAAAACACAGATTTCCATAGGAAACGGATGTCTTTTCCCGAACAGCCTTCACTGCTGCCGCATCTACATCCCACCAGAATTTTGTGATATGAGGATTGGAGCCTCGCCACTGATTGACCAGTGGCTGGAGTTCTTCCTCTTCCATGCCCATCTCCAAAGCTCCCATCGAAGTCAACGCACCAACGGAACCACCGTAACCAAGAGCCAATTCTGCAATCTTGCCCTTCTGCCGGAGGTGACCGTTCACACCGTGCTTGACTACGGGAACACCGAACATCTGCGTAGCAGACGCACAGTAAATATCGCCGCCCTGTTCAAAGGTGTCGATACGCCACTGCTCCCCAGAAAACCAGGCAAGCACTCTAGCTTCAATTGCGGAAAAGTCAGCCACAATGAACCGACAGCCTGGTTTCGGAATGAAGGCGGTACGGATCAGCTCCGAAAGCACCCCAGGGGTGGAATCGTACAGCAAATCAACCAAGTCGAATTGCTGATTTTTAATAAGGTCACGGGCAAGCTCCAGATCCTCGATATGGTTCTGGGGAAGGTTCTGGACTTGCACCAGTCTGCCGGCCCATCTGCCCGTTCTGTTCGCTCCATAAAATTGGAGCAGTCCATGAACTCGACCATCAGAGCAGACCGAGCGTTCAATGGCTTCATACTTTTTCACAGAGGTCTTTGCCATCAAAAGCCGGAGTTTCAGCACCTCCAGCACTTCACCATCCGAAGTGTCGATGAGGGCTTTGACCGCTTTCTTATCCAGTTTTTCTGCTTCTACGCCATGCTCTGCCAGCCAGCCTTTGATCTGGACTGGGGAGTTAGGGTTGGAAAGCCCAGTCAACTCATAGGCTCTGGCGGTCACGGCATCCTTGTACTGGTTGTCGCAAAGGACAGCATTTGCCGCCAGCTTCTGGTCAACCAGGATGCCACGGTCATTGATCTCCTGGTCCATCTGGTAGAACTTCATCTCCTGTGCAGGGATTGGGAAGTTCCGCAGTTTATATCTGATTTCACGCTCTGCATCCACATCTCGGATACAATATGTTTTGAACCGCGCCCATTTCTCTGGCTCGTCCTCTGGACGGTTCCTGGTTCTACCGCCGTTCACCTTGGTAGGCTTACACGGCATGGAGAAGAACCGGACCAGGTCAACGCCCTCTTTCAGCTTCTTCCGCTGTATGTTCAGCACTTCACCAACACCATCCAACGAAAGGGGCAAGGCCAGCATCGCAGATTGGACAGCGGTACACTGCCATGCTGTGGGGGAAAGTCGGTGTCCCAGGTACTTGGAAATACACGTCCGTTCAAAAGCGGCATTGAATGCAGTTTTTACGATGCCCTCATCTTCCAGAGCATCAAGCACACGCTGTGGCAGTTGCTCTCCACAGGCCAGATCCACGATCTGTGTTTCTTCCTCATCAAAGGCGTAGGCAAACAACAGGATTTCAAAATTAGGACTGTCACTGTATGCGTAAACACCGCACTTCTGCAGGTCTACATCTGAATAAGTTTCAATATCGATAGCCAACAGGCTCATGTAACCACTCCTCTCGAAAATCTATATTCCGTCAGCACAGACGGATTTAATATGTATGGGGAGAACGGAGAACCGTCCTCCCCAGAAGATTAGGACAGGAAGTCCTCATCATCCTCAGTCTGGAAGTCATCGGCAGCAGAGGTGCGACCGCCCAGGCTCTCGCCATCCTTCAGCTTCTGGATGTTGCCCAGACCAGCGGCGATGCCACGGTTGCCATTGCTGTTGTACCCATAGAAGGTCACGCTGATCTTGCCGTAGCAGCCGGAGTAAACCTCGGACTGGTCGAGGATAGGCTGAACTTTGCTGTCCACGACCTGCGGAGCCTGACGGCTGTTTGCGTTGAAGAAGTAACAACCCGCATAGGCTTCGTCATCCGGGCGGTCGATATCACCGTCACGCAGAGGGAGCTTGAGGTTGGCTGGAACCTTACCGCCCCACTTAGAAACGGAGTCCTTCTTGGCCTGTTCGATAGCCGCCTTGATCGCATTGACAGTCTTAGTGTCGCTCTTCGGGATGATAGCGGATACGCTATACTTCGGATCGCCGCCATTCACGGAATCCGGCTCCCAGCAGTGCAGATAAGAAAAACGGCAAGGTACGATAACTTTGGTGTTGTTCTGATTGTTCATGGTTTAATCCTCCTGAAAATCCGCCGCAGCGGTTGATTGTGTGATTGCTTCTCTCTTGTCGGAATCCGGCACGAGGGTGATTTTGCCCTGGGGTTTGTACACATACTGCCCAAGGACACGGGCAAATTCCTTCTTGCCCATCAGACGCTCCATCTCGGTAACACCGATGAGCGACTGTTTGTAGATGTCGGTGTACCCAGCGGCTTTGGCGGCTTGCTCCACCTCGGCATCACTGGAATATTTGCGGTTGCTCCGACCCTCCACCAGCTTGTAGCCTGTCCACTGTTTTCCGTGGACGATGGCCTGATCCTGGGCATAGGCGTAAACATCAGCCGACCACTTTGCCAGTTCATCCGATACCTTCAGCACCTCTGCAATTTCTGCATCGGACAGAAGGGCAGGCTGACGAAATTCCATCTGTGCCAGTTTCAAAAACTCCTCGGCTCTGGCACGACACTGATTCCGGGCCTTGCAGAATCGGCACCAGCTTCCGGCATGGAACTCTCCGGCACCTGTCATTGCCATTGCCGAACGAGGTTTCAGAACTTCCTCACCCCATTTTTTGAGGTCAGCGGGGGTGATATTCCAAGAGCTGTAGTTATTGATACGGGGCTGGTAAATCGTGAGCCGGACAGTTTCCACATCGTAGAGCATCTCGGCCGTTGCCAACACGCCGAGACCATAGGCCATAAGCTGGGGATTTTCTACGGCACTAACTTCCACTCCGCGCCCCAGTTTAAGATCAATAATGTGAATGACCTTATCCGTGACGATGACCATATCCGCCGTGCCGAAACAGTCGGTGGCGTAGTCGGAAATATCGACTCGCTGCTCTACTGCGAACACAGGCTGTTTGCACTCACGCTTGGCATCTTCAATCTCACCGATGACGAAGGAAACATAATCATCCACGGCTTCCAGCAGGTCATCCGAGTAGTAATCCGACACTGAGCGTTTAGTGCGAAGTTTCAGGTGCTTTTTGATAAGGTGTTCTGCCAGAGCGTGTCCGGCAGAGCCTTCAGCGGCATAGGAACTCTCCTCATCGGCATACTGCTCTCCCAGCACCAGGGAAGGGGTACAGTTCAGAGTACGGTGCAGAGCCGAAGGTGAGTTCCGTGCGTGGGCCCCCATTAGAGGGCCTCCGCATCTGCCAGCAATGCCGAGTAGTCCTCCGGCTTGACCCCAGACAGCTTGCCGGAGTCATACTTCAGCAGAAGATCCTTGACTTCCTTACGCTTGCCGTCCTGGGACTTCGCCGCCAGTACAGCACGGACTTCCTCGATGGTGATCTTCTTCTCCTCAGCTTCAGCCTGGGGAGCAGGCTTGTCCGTTGCATCTGCCTTGGCAGGCTTATCTGCGGTAACTGCTGCCGGAGCTTCAGCCTGTGCCAAAGCACGATAGCCAGCCGCCAGCTTTTCAAACCCATCTGCGATGGTCAAAAATACATCTTTCATAGTGTTTTCATCCTTTCTTAGTAGCGGTAAAACAAGAGACCCTTCACGATACGGCGATAATCAGCATCAAGACGGTCATCCAGGAGGATGGTTGCCGTATCGATCTGACGGAGCTTCTCATCATAGAGGATTGCAGGCACCTTGGCCTTCTTTGCCTCGTTGATCTCATATTCCATACCGTTGGTGATTGTCGTGCCGATGATCCACATCCTGTCGCATTCCTTCATCAACTCCACGCCCATCTTGATGCCCTTGATACGCTCATACTGGTCGTTGTCATCAAGGAACTGCGGGAAATAGAGATGCGGAACAACAGGGATGTAACCGCTGTTAATCAGCACACGAGCCGCAAACTTGGCGAGCTTGAGATTCTTCTCCACATCGCCTTTCATCGGGGAACAAACAAATACTTTTTCCATAAAAATTCACCAGACCTTTCATTTCATTCGGGGGTGTATCCCGTTATTGCCGAGAACCCTTCGGCAGGGCGAAAGCGTCAAGAATGCTCTTCATCACAGCTTGCTGTTCCGGCTGCAGTCCAGGAAGCAGTTCTGCAAGAAGATTTTCTTGCTCTTGGTTGAGGTAACGCCGACCAGAAGACCATCCAGGTAATGCCTTGATTCCGCCGCCGTGTCCCGGTACCATTTCAAAGGCGGTGCAAGGGGTGATGGCATCAAGATCGCTACGGATGGTATTTCTTGAAACACCAAACTCCGCCATAAGCTCTTTGATACTGGTTTCGCGCTTGTCCGAGATATAATCACGGATGGCGAACTGTCGTTCAGCTTGTGTCATGTCCTTGCACCTCCTTTCGCTTTCGATGTACTCAGATTACAGGTCAAAGGGTCAGTCTCACTGCACCTTTGAAATCAGTTTTGAAAAAATGTTGTTTGCATTTTTCTCCAGCGATTTGGCACAAAAAATAAAGGCCGGAGTATGGGCTGTACGAATACAGCCTTACTCCGGCCTTAGTGGTGGCAAATGCCCCGGTGGTCAGTCAGTAATGCAATCTATCTGTTGCGACCCAGTCTTTTCTGAGCCACGGTTTTTTCAGTTTTAAGTGTGTCTAAGTCTCCTGTGAAGAAATGCCTGCATTTCGGACACATCACGGAAACAGTGACTTTGGCTTTTCCATCCGCCAGTACCTCGCCTTTGCTACACCAAGGGCAGATGAGGTGACGGTCAAAATTGTTCTGCATGGCACGGTTGCCCCTTTCTTTTTTTACATCGTAACAGAACGCCACCCCACACTAAATCCCATATGTAAGACTTCTTTTAGGGGTGTTCTCTTTACGCTTTTTACGCCATTCTGCGTAACGCCAAGGTAAAAAAAGCAGTAGCCCACAACCTGTCGGTGAAGCAGGCTACCGTATCATGCACATTAGAAGGCAACAGCAAATTGTCTGTGCTGTTCCAGATATTCATCTTCAGTCATCAGAAGTCCCAGTCGCTTAAGCTGTACATTGGCAGCGGCTTTGGAAACTCCGAATATATTGGAAAGGTTCTCAGTCAGAGCAGTTACGCCCAACTCATAATCCCAATCAAGTTCATCCGGGGTGACAAAAATGCCATCACGGAATCCGGCTTTACGATTCAGTTCCATCGCAGTCGGAACAAAGGTCTGGCGGGGCATAGCAACAGATGCCGCATAAACATCAGCCTGATGCTCCCGATAATCCTCTTGCGTCCACTTCGTATAGTCACGGCTCCGGGCAACGCCCTCCAAAGCGTTCATACGGCAGCACACAACAGACGCGCCTTCCTCTTTCTGTAAACCAAAATCGAAAAGGGAAAGCTGTCCATCACATCTGCGATAAACCGCAGGGTGCATACAGAAATGCCCGCCTTCGTGCAACACGGTAAACTGGGCAAAGCCCTCCTTGCCAGGTTGCATGGTGGAATTATCAATAAGGATGGTGTTCGCAGGTACCCGCTGTTTGCGGATGCACAGGTTTTCTTTATCAAAAACACGCACCATATCATCGTTGAAAACAGTTGCTCCAGCGATCTGGGGTGTATTTTCCGGATAGTAGATATCCATGTAGTCCACATTGGCACCCAGGTAGCTTTCGATAAAGTGCAGGGACTTAATCTTTCCCGGCTCTTTCAGCAGTTTGGGCTTATAATCCCCAACCTGTGCCTCTGCGAAATCCATGATATCGGTATTCTTAACAACGGGAGTCTGATCCCGATGTCGCTTGCTACAGTGGAAATCAATCAATATTGTTACCTCGTTTCTTTTCAATATTTCGGATGAA
>ENA-ORRZ01001428-ORRZ01001428.1-human-gut-metagenome-genome-assembly--contig:-NODE-1428-length-15182-cov-2.794077_pt1 | contig 15182 bp, 9 predicted proteins | sample MGYA00242185_ERZ509152 | MGnify/ENA primary metagenome ERZ509152 (study PRJEB26280, sample SAMEA2338668) | human gut metagenome | biome: human gut; feature: human-associated habitat; material: faeces... | reverse complement strand
TAGTCACATTGCTGGTGATTCCGGCATAGATGATATACAGGTTGAACTGATCTTCCGGATCCGTGGAGACAAGCTCTCTGCCCTTCACAGCCTCGCTCACATATCTGCTGGCGCTGTTGACGCTGACCTTTACATTTGCTTTGTTGATGGTCACGCTGCCCTCAGCTTCTTCACTTGCACGGTACTCCGAATTTCCCTTGAAGGTCACTTTGATCTTCTGCTCGCCTGCGCCGATCTGCGGGAAGCTTCCGAGAACCTTTCCGCCGAGCTCATAGCTTTTTCCTTCAAACGGAACATCGTCCCTGATTCCTTCTCCGTTCAGGAATTTGTCAGCAAAGCTGTCACCGAGCTCGCTGCTCAACCCGTCCAGAAGAGAAAGTCTCGCATTGTAGGAAAAAGTGAAATCGTCAACAGACAGTGTGTCCCGCCCCGGAAGCTCGGAATTTTCCCAGTCGATCACATTGTCAAGAACCGCCTGTTTTACTGCTTCCACATCCTTATTGTATGTGAAGGAGGTTTCGCTCTTTAATACGACTTTACTGTTGATCCGGTTATCCGTCACTGCTACTGATACCGTCACGCTGCCCGGCGCATAATCCCTGCTTCCGCCCCAGGAAATACGGATTTTCCAGCTCCCCGTGCCGAATTTCTTTGTAACAAGTGACTCATCATCGAGCGGTTTGAAATTTTCAATGAGTCCAGTAGGATCTGCATTGTACTTCACCTCGAACTCATCAAAATCCACTTCAGGTTCTGTGGAATCCACTACAGCCTCGTAGATCGCTTTTGCAGTTGCAGTATAATCGATATTCTGATCATGATCAAAAACAAGTCCTGCTTCATAAGGAGCCTCTTTCAAGTTGAACTTCATCTTCTCCCGTTCCGTCATGGTCACGTTTGTCTCTTTTTCAAAACCGAAATACTCCTCATCGCCGTCCCATAAAATACGGATCTTCTGGCTTCCTGCCGGGATTGCCGGATAGGTTAGGAAATCCACCGTCTCCCCATCCAGTGCGACCCAGTTCTTTCCGAGATTTCCTACAGAGCCTGACTCAGCTTTACCGTAGTACTGGATCGTCACATCGTCACAGGTAATAAATTCCGCATTGGAGGCTGAGAAAACTCTCGTGAAGATCTCTTCTTTCGTCTCTTCGACATTAAGGGTTCCGTCCTCGTCATATCTCAGCGGAATTTCCTGATCCCGGAGCAGTTCGCAATCCACGGTATGTTTTGCTGTTTTTCTGATTGTGAATTTTTTCTCTCCTGCGCGTACCTTGTATTCACCATCCGCATTGTCCGCCAGCGCCGGATGGATATAGGTGTGAGTCATTAAGTATTTTTTTGTTGTACTTTCAAATCCGCCTACTGATCCCCAGGCGGTATTTTTCAGCAGACCACCGTCTTCCTTTCCAACACACTCGTACTCCCATTTCAGTGTATCTTCGCTGTCCGGGAGCAGCGTATCTGTCAGGATCTGATTCACAGTCTCCGTCTCTGTTCCAGCCGGAATACACACCTCCGGATTTTCAGCGCCGAATGCTGTCAGACAGAATGCCTGCAGCAGAACAAAAAGTGCCAGTAACGCAATCATGATTGGATGAAGCGTTTTCTTTTTCATATTCATATCCTCATGTTTCTTTTTTATTGTTTTTCTTTAATTATTTCTCTTTACTTCTTTTTTTCATCACAAGACCTGCCGCCAGAAGGATCGCGCCTGCAGAGAGCAGGATCCCTACCGGCCACCACAGCTGTCCTGTCTGGGGAAGCTTCTTTTCATCCTCCACGGTTGTCTCCGTAGATGTCTCTGTTTCACTCTCTGCCGTACTCTCCTCCACTCTGGTTTCCGACTGTGTCTCCGCATCTGTGATCATCACCGTCTCGTCAGCCGCTGTTGTGATCGTCGGCTTCTTATTCGGAGTCGGATCCCAGTCGTCATCATCACTATCATCATAATAACGGGTCGGAGAGGTCGGATTCGATGGATCCGTCGGGTTTGTAGGTTCCGTCGGATTCGTCGGTTCCGTTGGGTTTGTCGGGTTTTCCGGTTCTTCAATATCACACTTGATATCTGCTTCCGCCGCGGCACCGCCTGCTTCCACGAGAACCGGCGCCGGAATGTAGGTCTTGCCGCCAGCGGTCATCGGATCCCCCGTCACAAGGTAGAGAGCCTCTCCATCCGGAAGATTCCGGAAAACCACATGCTTTCCGCTTCCCGTTCCGGTCCGGTAAGACTGGATCCCCTGCGCCTTCACAAAATCTGTCAGAGTGATCGCAGCCTCTCTGGAACCACCCCCGGAAACATCCGCACCGGATGCCTGAAATTTCTCATTCAGCACATAGACACCCGCCTGTTTTTCGGCAACCCGGTAGAGATATACCGTCATTCCGGCCTGTTCTGTTTTTACGTTCAGGCTGCCCCGCTGTGCCGCGTAGGACGGATTTTGAAATATCACCATCCATACCGCAAGCACGGCAAAAATAAAGCCCAGGATCTTATTCTTTTTTCGAATTCCTGTCATCTTGGATTCCTTCCTTCTACATCGATTTCTGTATCTGATCTACATGCTTCTTTTTCTCTTCCATGCTGCTGCCGCTGTGCCCATAAGTAGGAGTCCCAGACCCGTGAACATTCCCCGTCCCATTCCGCCTGTGGACGGAACCTTCTTATCGAGGACATCACCTTCCACGGAGTCATGTTCTCCATCGTTGATCCAGGCTTCGTTAAACAGCTCGTCCCCCTGGATCGCGTCGTCTGTCACGACCGCTTCATAGGTCACTGTAATCGGATTTTTACCCGTCAGATCTTCATAATCGATGATTCCGGTATTAAAGAGTTTTACAAGATCAACCTCAACCCGGAATGCGTTGGAACCACTGGCTGTTACCGTGTAGTACCCGGAAGGAACTTCTTTTTCAGCCCTGCCCGCGGTCACACGGATCGTACCGTCAATAAACTTCAGATACCGGTTCATCTCATCGTGGAAGACCATGGTCTCCACAACAGAATCCGGGATCGCATATTTTTCATCTGCAGAAAGGGACTGTGCAGAAATCTCATTGTCGTAGTTGTCTCCGCTTACGCTTCTCGCTCTTCTTGCACCGGACGCACTGTACACGCGGACTGTCTCCGCACCGGACGCACTGTGTACGCGGACTATTCCCGCACTGGACGCGCTGTGTACGCGGACTTTGCGAATCTCCCTTGCGGAGTTTGCCGGTGAGGCGTTGGATGCCGTCACAACATAGCGTGCAAGCAGCTTAGGAATACTGGAGGTCAGTGTAAACCTGATCTTCTTTCCCTGGCTTACGGTTCCGATCTCGTCCTCACCGTCTGCCTTTTTATCGATCGAATAACTGGTCGTCTCGTAGATATCCGCGCCATGAGCCGCCTTGATCTGGAATCCCGTCACATATCCGCCGGAAGCTACTGAAACGATATGACGATTTTCCGGAAGGTCAGCATCTGCGTTCCATCTTGAGCCTTCTGTATCGTCATACCAGCCGTCGATGCGATGGTTGCAGTCGTCGAGGTTCCAACCGGTTCCGACCGCACAGAAGGTCAGATTCTGTCCAGCAGTGTTGTAAATATCGTCAGCGCCTTTGGCTGCGTGGTTGTTGTAGAGGATCACGCCGTCCGCAAGCTCTGCGGTTCCGTTTTCCCCGTTATAGAGGCCGCCGCCGTAGGTGGCTGCATGGTTGTTGCAGATGCGGACGCCGGTGCCGATCTTCAAGGTTCCCTCATTGAAGATTCCTGCTCCGGTTGAACCCGTTTGATTTTCACAAACGCTGCCTGCATTTAAAGTCAGTTCTCTCACGTTACGGATTCCGCGATCATGATTCCCTTCAACCTTAAGCGTTGCTCCATTCTCAACAAACAGCTTATACGTATTTAAAATCCCGTTTGATTTATTTTCACAGGCTGATACAATTGCCCCTGCTTTGACTTCAACATCGCCGTACCAATAATCGCTGCCGCTATATACCTGAAGACCTCTTTTCCCATTTCCGTCGAGACTGATCTCAGCTCCTCCCTCAATGGTTCCTTTTCCTCCGACATCCAGTCCATTTCCGGTATTCCTACAGGAAATCAGTTTTGAAGTACCGTCTACAAACAGCTCTTTTACAAAAATTCCCCAGGCGCTACCAATATTCTGATTCGTTGTCACATCAGAATGATCCGTTACGCTCAGTTTTCCGTAATAGCAGCCAATTCCACCACCGTAGTTCGGATTTCCACACCTCGTAATATCGATATGTGAATATTTTTCTACCGTCACGTCTACCGGATTGACCGTCATTCCGTGCCAGTCACAATCAGTGATATTGAGACTGGAATAATCTGAAATTTTAATACTCCGGTTTGGCATATCTTTATACTCTGAATTGTCTGCGAAAATACCACTTGCCCGGGATCCTTTATAGCCGGATATTGTCATGACTGTACCATTTACGAGGTATAAATTACTTTCCTGATACAAATACATTCCGCTTCCACTGCCACCAACCACGCTATTCTGTGTCCACGTCACATGATCCAAGGTGAGATCTGTATTCGAGATCAGATTCGCAGTGCCGCCGCTTCCACCCGGATTATCATTCGCGGTAATATCCAATACGCAGTTTTTAAATGTCAGCCGGCTGGTATTCCAGCTTTTAGCTGTAGCATCATAAGTTCCTACTGTGTGGATTCCCTTTCCTTCCATCTTGATCGTCTTCGGATCCGACGTGCCGCACCGGATCGTCACGTCTTTTCCTGCACCGATCACAAGTCCGTCCGTAAGACTTACATTTTCCTCAAGATCGATCACCACCGGTGACTCTCCCGCAGAATTGATCGCATCCTGAAGATTATTGAACTCCTGTGTTCCTACCTTCGCCACAGCCGCCAATGAAGAAAATGCCATGGCAGCCGTCATCGCAGCGGCGGCTGCGGTGACGGTCATGAAACTTTTCCATGATTTTTTCATGTCTCTACCTCGTTCTCATAACTAGCAACAATCCGAAAAGTCTGAATTACTGTTCTTTTTTCTTTTTCTTACCTGTCACGATCACAGCACCTGCTGCCGCACCCATTAGGGCGATTCCTGCTGCTGTGAAGGCTTTTGTTCCAATTCCACCAGTGGACGGAACGTCCGGATCGATGACCGGACCGTCAACGATATCCTCTTCACTGTCGTTGACCCAGGCATGGTTCTCCACCTTGTCTCCATCAATGGCTTTGTCAGAGACAGCTGCGTCATAGGAAACAATAATCGGCTCTGCATTCTTTAACTCATCATATGTAATATATCCGTCATTGAATGCTGCGATCAGAGCGATGCTTACCCGGAATGTCTCATTGCCTTTTCCGGTTTCTACCTTGTAATACTCTTCTGGAAGTACACTTCCATCATTTCCGACTGTCACTTTCAGGGTTTCCTTGTCAAATTCCAGATTTTTGCTCATCACGTCATGGAAGATCATACGCTCGGAGAACTTCTCCGGAATATACAATCTCTCTGCATTAGAATCGGAACGTACTACAAATCCAGCCAGTCTTGCCGGAAGATGGGATTCCAGCGTAAAGCTTATATTATCGCCCGGTTTTACGCCCTTAATCTCATCCTCACCGTCTGCCTTTTTATCGATATCCGGTCTGCTCTCCTTATCGTCCGCATCGAGACCATGCGCAGCTTTGATCTGCAGCATACCAGTCTTATTTCCGCTGTTGACAAGAACAATATGGTGCTCACTTTCACCACCATCGGCATTCCAGCGGCTTCCTTCTGCGTCATCATACCAGCCGTCGATCGCGTGATTACAATCGTCGAGGATCCACTCTTTGTTGGTGTCTCCGAATTTCAGTGTCGCGTTTTCTCCGTTGTAGATATCGTCAGCGCCGTTTTCGGCATGGTTATTGTAGAGAATAACCGATGAACCGAGACGCATGGTACCGATATTGTAGATGCCTCCGCCATAATCAGCACCAACCTTCTTCTCATTCTGTATTCCCGTTCCGTTGTTGATGATCGTTGCAGAACCGATCGTCAGATCGCAGGCTGCCTGTTTTGTATAGATTCCGGAACCGGCATTGTTCATGATCGTCACATCTGCGCCCTTCTCGATCGTGCTTTTATATGTTCCATTTCCCTGAAATACGATTCCGCCACTTGTTGCTGCGGATAAAGGTTTCACTCCGTTTTCTTCCACATCCAACTTGCATGTCTTATCCACATTCAGCACTCTGGTCCAGATACCGCTGTACCCGTTGTTTGTTGCCGTTAAGGAGGATTGATTGCTCATGTCGATCCGCCATGCGGAAATTCCCCAGGTACCGTTTCCATCAAACAAAACTTCCGATCCATTTTTTATCGTATAGTATGTACCGTTTGATCCGTTTCCATGGCTGTTTAATACCTGAACTTTACTGTTGTCGATCGTGGCATAAAATGTTCCCGTAAAACCTGAGCGGTTATTATCCGAGATGTAAGTCGAATTTTCGAGATTAACATTATAGCCTCCGTCACCGCCATCCCACTCCAGGGCATCCTGTGGATAATTTCGGATCTCCAGCGTGGAATCCTTCAGATTCAGCTTATTATTCGAGCCGAAATAGATCGCATGAGTTTTGGTAGCAACACCTTCTCCATCCATTACCATCTCTGCGTTCTCCAGATGCAGCTCTGCATCCTTTGATGCGCTGATTGTCATCCAATTCCACTCTGCTGTATATGGTGTCGATCCGATTCCATTCAGTTCCACAGCACAGTTCTTAAAGGTCAGCTTTTTCCCAAAAAGTGCAATTCCATTGTCCGTAAATGTAAGCTTCTTTTTATCCGCACCACCATCTACCGTCAAGTTCTTACTCAGATTAAGCCCACTCGTCGTCTCATCCGTATCAAGAACAATCACCGCTCCATCTGCTGCCGCAGCCACTGCCTCATCAAACGTAGGATAGGTAGTCCCGCCAATATGTACCTGCGCAAATGCCGAAACCGACATTCCCGCCGTCATCGCAGTCGCTGCCAGACAGACCATGAAAACCCTGTTCATTTTCTTTTTCATTTTCAATCCCCTCCATGTCAATTTATGTCGAAAAAAGCGCCGTTTTCACTCTTTTGTGAACCGGCGCATTTTCTCCATCATTCTTCCGGTTCTGTTACCCGGTGTCCGCGGACAAGGAGCCTGTGGGTATTTACCCCATACGGAGTACAGGTATAAAGCGTCACAAGGTCTTTTCCGTTCTGGATATAAAGTTCTTCCGTCTCTTCCGGGAGTGTTACGAGAATCTGATCCACCTCATACGTGAATGTCTCGTTTAAGACATCCAGAGTGAACCGATCTCCCACTTCCAGTTTGTCCAGGTCGGTGAACAGCTTCGCCTTCACAAGACCGTTATGGGCGGCCAGCACACAATGGGTATTTTCACCGCCCACCGGCAGGCTTGTCCCATACCAGAAACCGGCGCCCGACTGAAGCGCCCGCTCTTCCGTTCCGTGGTAAATGGGAATGTGGACCCCGATCTTCGGAATGTCCACATATCCCATCATCCCTGTTCCCCATGGATCCAGAAGGTGGTCAAGCTCCTCCCGTTCCTCTGCGGGAACCAGAAACTGTTCCTCTTTCTTTGCAAGTCTTTCATTGTACTCTCGGGCCGCCTGGATCATTCCTTCGCAGTCGATCCCCTGAAACCGGTCATACGCCGCGATCGCCTTGTTGAACTGATACTGATAGTACCAGTCGCAGATATGCGGGTACAGAAAAATTCCCAGTCCCAGAAGAAATATGGCTGCTATGAGGATCCCGCGCCCGGTGAGCCATGAAGGTTTCCTGCCGGAATTACCGGATCCATGCTCCATTTGCGTCTACCTGATATCCGTCCGGTGTTGTGGTGTTCGCAAGCATTGCGCCAAGTGTTCCCTTGTCGGATGCTGTGTTGAAGTAATACCACTTGCCGTCGATCTCATGCCAGCCGGTGTACATATGTCCTCTTGTGTTGTCGTACTGAGTATGGAGATAATACCAGTTGTTGTTCCGGTATAACCAGCCGTCTTCCATCCAGCCGTCTACGTCAAAGTAGTACCAGTCGGAGCGGCCGTTCCATGTGAGGTATACCCACTCATCATGCGGGAATGTACCGTCATCATAGCAGAACCACCAGCCGTTTAATCTCCAGGTTCCTGTCGCGTCGCGGTAGCCGCCCTTTGCCTGAATTGCCGCATCTGTGTAGTATTCCGGACGGTCAAAGTCGATGGCAAATCCGTAGGTGTAGAAACCGTAGATCGTATCACCGATCTTTAAGTACTCGTTGGACGGAAGTCTTCCGTTGTCCTCTGTGAACTCGCCGCCCTCTAAGATCCAGCGACCGGACTTACCGGCTGCGTTTGTGGCTTTGCCTCTTGTGGAGGTGCCATAGTCATAATCGCTGTCATCACTGTCACTGCCGCTTGATCTCCACTTGTAAGTGATCGTGAAGGTCGTTCCATCTTTTTCTACAACATATCCAACCGGGAACTTATCCCAGGTCTGATCACTGTAGCTGCTACTCTTACCCTTGGATGCTGGAATGTCTGCAAGTGTGAGCTTCGTTCCAACCTCAAAGGTCTTTGTGAGTTCTGTCTGACCGTTCTCTGTAAATGTTCCGTTTACAATAACGAACTTGATTTCGGTGTACTGCTTCTCAGGGGTCTCCGGTGTTTTCTCGCATTTTGCTTTGAAATTGATCACGATCTCCTGATTTTCAGAATACCACTTGCCGTCCTCCTCATCGTAGAAGAGCTTGACTGTTGCTGCATCGTCTCCTGCATTGGTATGTTTTCCGTCTGCATATGCCTCGATGTAATCTTTTGCAAATACAGTAACAACTGCCTCGTTATCGTCTTCCTTATCTCTTGTGACGCTGTAAGTTCCGGCCATAAGACCGAAGGACTGCGGAGCGTGCTGCTCATCTGTTTCACAGGTTACGTTGATCGTTTCTCCAAACAGTTTCTTCAGATCATCGTATTTCGGAAGAGCCGGTTTCTCCGGATTGTTTTCGGTGCACTTCACTGTAAATGTAACCGGTACCGTACCGTCCGCAAGTTCCCATGTGCTTCCACCGTACTTGAAGGTCAGTGTGGCAGACGGTCTTCCCACCAGCGTATGTGTTCCATATTCATCGTTATATGCTTCCACATAAGCATCAGCGTTCACTGTGGCGATTGCTCTTGCATCACTTGCGCTTGCAACTGTGTAACTGTCAGGGAGCAACGGATAACTTTCGTTATTATGATCTGCATTGCTTCCGGTATGAATAAGTGCAATATCAATAAGTGCTTTTAACTCATCATCCGTCGGAAGCTCCGGACTCTCCGGCTCCTCGGCGTCAAACCATGCCCAGAAATCAATTTCATCTCCGCCTTTGACCATCCACTCAATATCCGGTTTTACAGATGTAGAATTATTGCCTTTGGTCCATTTTGTAAATTCATGGCCTTCTGCTGCTTCGACTTTCACGCCCTCCAGTGATGGAGTTACGTTTTTCTGTCCTTCTTCAAGGTTATAAACCTGAATGGTACCATTGTTGCCTGCATTTTCGTCGTCAGTTACGGTACCATTTCCGTCTTTATTGCCAAACTTAACAAGAACCTGCTTGTTATCCGGGATTCCATCTCCACCTGTTTCACTGCCGTCATTTTTATTCCAGGAATCACGGTAATAGTAAAGATCAATGATGTTCCTGCCTGGCTGGAACACAGAAGCCTCTGTATACTCTGTTGTTGTACCCTCAGCAGTAACTGTCGCATGGTCATACAGGTAATCTGTATAATAATAATTCTGAGTTGTCATAAGACCGGCAACTTTAGAAGAAATCAGAGAACCTTCCTCTGCTGTCTGATTAACATCAACAGATTCATCGTACACAGATTTCTCCGTGTCTGTATCAAAGTAGTGCTTATTTACAACATAAGTGACTGTTTCTGCAGGAGTGGAACCATCTTCTTCCCAGATTGCGAGCAGATGAACCTGATGATTGGAATCTGCCGCGTAACCAACCGGTACACGATGGACCAATTTGTCCTCACCAAGCTGCCATCCTTTGAAAACATATCCAGACTTTTCTGGTGCATCATTACCATCAAGGATTTCAATCATATCTCCGTCATTCATCCCTGCTCGTGTCAGAATGCTACGATCTGCACTCAGCGTATAAGAATCCTGCGCTTTATACTCTTCCTTCCAGGTTCCACCATTTGCATCATATATGACACTGTAGATTGCCTGATTCGGCTTCTCTGTGGATACCTGAACATTAACAATATAGTTGATTGCCTTTGTCGGTGTCGGAATTTGTTCAGGGTCACTGGATACTACATAATATGTCGTATCACCAACGAGAATCGTTTTCGGAATTTCTGTAATCTTCTTAAAAGAAACATTTCCACCGGTAAAACCGATCCAGTCGTTGTCTGTCTTTACAACGTTTCCAGTACCCTGATCCGTGTACTGAACCGTAAGTTTTGCTCCGGTAATGGACGGTTTCGGGAACTTTACTGTATGATTCTCTGATCCTGCTGTATAGCTGAGTACTGCGTCTCCATTAAGATCCACACTACCAGCATCCGACGTATCTTTAACCTTCACATGATAAGTAAGGCTGACCCCGTTTTCTTCCAGTCCCTTCGGATCGTTCCAGGTAATCTCGTTCTTTTCAGGGTCATACTTAGCTGCAGCATCACTGCCGTCAACCTTAATGTCACCGACCAGTTCAACTTTATTTCCCAACGGGTCCGTAATTCCGGTCTTGATCTTCTGACTGATCTGATTTAACGCCACATTCAGAGAATCCTCATCTGTCGCGTTAAAATTATATTCTGGTCCGTTTGCAAGACTCTTGAAGCCTTTGCTGCTGAATGTGAATCCTACCGTATAGACTTTGCCGTTGTTGGAAGCCGATTTAAAGCTCTTTAATTCCTTCGTGGGATAATTATTGTTGCTTGTTTCACCGTCCGCAACAATTACCATAACCTTATCGGTGTCTGAATCATCACTTTTAAATTTTTTTAAAGCATGCTTAACGCCTTCTGTCAGAAAAGTTCCACCCTCTGGTGTTACATTGCTATATGGATTCTCTGAACCGGTTCCATCTCCCTGACTTTTTTGATCATTAAACCATGTATAATCATAGCTGATATTGTCTGAACCCAACTCATCTGTCATTGATTTGATCGATTCTGTCGCAATTTTCCAACGACTTTTCAATGTGGGATTTTTATCGATTTCCGTACATCCACTTACATACTTACCTTTCCACGTTTCGTAATAATAATGCGCATGGTCCTGAAGTAGTGGTTGCCACGGTACTTCTCTAATTGTATTATTCGTGCAAAAATTCATCGACCCTGACGCATCCAGCAAAAATACCACATGCGTCTTTTTTGTTTCTACTTTCTCTTTAGCCTTTGCTGAGAGTGTAATCGTATAATCATTCGTCTCAGCATTATATACAGCTGTCTTGTTAAGCTCAATATCCGGATTTGCCGCTGTTGACGCTGTTCCATCAAAGTTATATTTCTTTGCAGCCGGTGTCAGCGTACCAGATGGTTCACCTGACACATCCGCCAACGACACCCCCGGCACAGCCCCAACGACCATACAGGCCGTCATGAGTGCTGCCAGAACACGTTTTTTCATTCCGCGCTTCTTCATCTCTCTTTTCCTCCTTTTTTTCGAATCGTGGATCGTAACTATATCTCTGTCGAACAGTTACTGTGAGTCAATATTTCAATTGCTGCACACAGAATTCTTCTGTCTCTGTATGCTCACAAATCTCCTCCTTTCCCCTTTGTTCCTAAAAATTTATAAAAATCACTCCCTAAACTGCATTCTATGCAGCAGAGCTGACCGGTATTCCTGCGGTTGGAAGTGTTTTTACCAGTATTGCAATCCCCCTGCATTCTCAGGAATTCTCTTCGCGGTATTTCGCTAAAAACGGATCATATAACCGCTTTTCCGCGTCCAGCCGCGCCTGAACTGCCTCCTCATAGGTTGCAAAGCTGCCAAGATTGTAGGACTTTCCCTGAAAGCCAATGGATGCTCTCCATCGGTTGTTTTCTCTTCTGTATACTCCGCGATGACCGGAAGTATTATTGGAAAATGTCTTTCTGCACGCGATCCTCTCCACACAGGTTCCGTCCATAAAATGGATGGCTTTCTTCATATTTACCTTTCTCTGTGCTTCCTGAAGACAGCCGCAGCTCCTTGTGACCCCGGAGCGGAGATTCTCTTTGCGGCAGATGCACTGTTTTCCACAGTCACACTGGCAAAGCCAGTAGTCACTCATCCTGTCCGGACGATCCGCGCGCTCCCCTTCGGACGATCCGCTTTGCTCCACTGCGCCATCACATTTTTCTGCCGTTCCCGCTGCCGGTCCCAGAACGACAAGCCTGCCGTACCGCTGTCCGGTGAGATCGAGGCGTTTTTCCTGAAGTCGGATCCGTCATCTGCATCCACAGCTCTTCGTATGTCCGTTTTTCAGGTGGGAATCTTCCACGATGCATGTATTCCCACAGTCACACCGGCACCGCCAATAGGTTTTCAGTTTTCCCGGAATCTTCACTTTTTCAATTACCACGAGACTTCCGTATCGTTCTCCGATCATACATTTTTTCATTCAAAAAAGCCATCCATGACATAATGTGTATTATGTCATGAACGGCTTGTCTTAAAAGAGTATGCATCGTTCTTACATGAAATCTGCATACTTTTACGCTTTCTAAAGTTAATTCAAAAAAGTATCCCAATCTGCGAACCTGATTCCAGAACCGCATGTTTTTTTTGAAATCATGTTAAAAAAACGCAAAAAAGCAAAAATCCCGGAATATCCATTGAAAACAATGGCTTTTCGTGATAGACTTGTTATGTATATATATAAATACAAGGAGGATTCGTTATGACATAATACACATTATGTCGTAAATGGATCCTCTATTTTCCTATTTGTTCCATATTACCTTTCTTACCTTCCGATCCCCCTTCTTCCCTTTGGACCAGTCCCAGCTCTAAATCCTTTGCGCAGGCCTCCTCGCTTGTGATCATCGTATACCGTCTCGTTGTCTCAATGCTGCTGTGTCCAAGATAATCTGCCAGCCGCGCGAGATCGTGTTCCTTTTCGTAAAAGCATCTCGCGAAGAGATGTCTCAGGTTATGCGGGAACACTTTGCTTGCTGCCACCTTTGCCCTCTCGCAGAGACTTTTCATATCAGCCCATATATTTCTCCGGTCCAGCGGTCTCCCGTTCCTTGAGCGGAAAATACTTCCTGCCCTGATCTTCTGCTTTCGGCAGTAGTCTCTCAAAAGGATCAAAAGAGACCTTGGGATCAGGATGATCCGAACCTTGCCCTTAAAGTCGATCCGTATCTTTCGCTCCTTTAGAGTCTCCGCTGTCAGATACTTTAATTCCCCGATCCGCATCCCCGTTCCCGCAATGGTCTGAAGGATGCAGAACAGGCGCTCGCGATTTTCCCGTTTCGCGGTCATAAGAAGCCTCTGGTACTCTTCGCGCGTCAGTTCCCGCTCCTCCTCTCGGAAGATCCGTCTCTGCGTTCTGCATACACGCACCCGGAGATCATCCCGGCCGATCCAGCTCAGATACCCATTCAGCGCGATCAGCATGGAATTTACGCTGGACGTCCGGTATTTTTCTATGAGGAGCTTTTTATAGTCTAAGATGATCTCCTTGCTCAGCTCCCGTTCTCCTGAAAATATCAGGAAAGCCCGCACATCTCTCAGATACTTTTCGATCGTATTTTTACTTTTCTCGCATTCTGTTAAATATTGCCCATAATGTTCCAGATCATATTTCATGAACGATTCTTCTCCTGTTCTGTCAGTCTCTCTGTACCTGACATGATTCATAATATGAAGCTTTTCATTATTTCTCATTATGGCACATTTTTCAGAAAATTACTCTTAAGATCTGCCTGTAAAAGCTGCCTACAAGATTCATGCATTCCACGAATACATTTCTCAATTCCAAAATTCCAGAAATTCCTGTATTTCCGACGAAATCCGACTTTTTCTCCAGGCGAGAAGAACCTCTGTTGTAAAATCAGCATCCGAGACCTCACATGCTTTCAGCTTATCAGAAAGTTCCAGCATCGAAGTCGGCAGGATCGCGATTCCCATTCCCCGTTCCGCCATCGTGATCGCGGTTCTTGCATCTTCACAGGCAAGGTAGATATCGCAGACAAGTCCCGCCTCCTCAAACTTCGAGGCGATATATTTCTGAAACCGGTGGGACAGGATCAGGGGCTGTTCCGAGAGCTCCTGCAGATGGAGCGATGTGCGTCCTTTTAAAAGAGGAAACTCCGGGACTGCCATGGCGAGAAGGCGTTCCTCGGCCAGAGTTCTCGTCTCACAGCCCCTTAACGTGATTGGTGTGCGCAGGGTCGTGAGGTCGAGGATCCGGTTCTCAAGCTGATCCCTCATCGTGAATGTGGATCCCTCGTGGATATCAAAATGGATATTGGGATGGCTTTTTGCAAAGCGCATCAGGTAATGGGACATCATGGACACGGTGGACGGAGTCATTCCGATATGGATCGTCGCCGCCTGACTTGATTTTATGACCTCGCGCTTCGTTACCTCCGAGAGCATCAGGATCTTTCCCGCCTGTTCGTAGAGCGTTTTTCCAGCCTCCGTCAGTGTGATATGCTTCATGCCGCGGATAAAAAGCGGCACCTGAAGTTCCTCCTCCAGCATTTTCATCTGGTAGCTTAGCGGCGGCTGTGTCATATGAAGCTCCCGCGCCGCACCGCTGATGGTTCCGGCATCAACAATGGCCCGAAAGTATTCTAACTGTCTGATCTCCATAGTCTCTCCTTCTGACCGGCGATCTGCAGACCTCCACTCACGCAACGGTGCGAATTGTGGGATCCGGATCCCGGATCGTAACAATCATAGTCTGAATGTAAAGAATCTTCTTATATTATATAATATTTATTGTATTTCTATACAAAAACAATAATTTACATATATTATAGGGGATGCTATACTTGAAACGCAAGAAAAAATTTAGAAAGGATCAAATCCTTACAGGAAAGCTACCATACATATGAAACGTATTGATTTTGAAAACGGAACCATAACGGGCAATATCCTCGGAGCCGCGCTCCCCATGCTGGTTGCCCAGATCTTAAACCTTCTATATAATATCGTGGACC
>ENA-ORRZ01001425-ORRZ01001425.1-human-gut-metagenome-genome-assembly--contig:-NODE-1425-length-15258-cov-2.836348_pt1 | contig 15258 bp, 9 predicted proteins | sample MGYA00242185_ERZ509152 | MGnify/ENA primary metagenome ERZ509152 (study PRJEB26280, sample SAMEA2338668) | human gut metagenome | biome: human gut; feature: human-associated habitat; material: faeces... | reverse complement strand
TGACCGGATGTAGCCGTCGCGAACTATTGGATGATTATCCCGTAAGCGGGGTAGATATAAAGTTAGATTGGAACGGTGTTACCGATAAGTTGCCGGAAGGGGTTCGGGTGATTTTTTATCCGAAGAGTGCGGAAGGCAGAAAGATTGATACATACCTTTCAGCAAGAGGTGGAAAAGTAAAGGTGCCGCCGGGACGTTACTTGGTAGTAGCTTACAACTACGACACTGAAACGGTACAGATCAGAGGAGAAGAAGCTTATGAGACGATTGAAGCATTTACAGGCTATTGCAATGGTCTGGGAATAGCGGGAACGGAGAAAATGGTATGGGGACCTGATCCCTTATATGTAGTGCAGATCGATGATTTACATATAGCGAACAGTGAAGAAGAGCTTCTACTGGATTGGAAACCGAAATTAGTGGTAAAGACCTATTCTTTCAAGATCAAGGTGGAAGGGCTGGAATATGTTTCTTCAATCGTTGGCAGTGTGGAAGGCATGGCAGGTTGTTACTGTTTGGGCAGATGTTGCGGGATAATGAACGATGCTCCTATTTACTTTGAAGCGCAAGGGCGTTCGGGCGAAGTAACGGGTAGTTTTACAGCTTTTGGGTTACCGGAAGGGGCGATGAGTCGGGCAGGTCTTGCTATAAAGTTTACGTTGGCATTTGTGAAGGTGGATAATACGGTGCAGAAGATAGAGGTTGATATAACGGATGTGATTGTCAATTCGGAGAGTGGTGAAGGGGGAGGCAACGATGAGCCTTCTAAAGATATAGAGTTACCGCTTGATGATGATGAGGTGAAGGTTGATAAGCCGGAGAATCCGTCTGGTGGTGATGGCGGTATTGGTGGTGATGTTGGTGATTGGGGGGATGGAGGCGAAGTAGTATTGCCTGTAAATTGAGATTAGACATAAACAAGATATAACAATATTATAAACTTAAAAAATACGATTATGAAAAAAGTATTATTGGCTATTGCAGCTGTTGCAACAATAACAAGTTGTTCACAGAATGAGGAGTTTGAGAATCCTAGTCAGCAAGCAGAAATTAAAATAGGTACTACTGCGGTAACTAGAGCTACTGTTATGGAAACTAATGATTTTAGAACATTTAGAGCATTTGGTTATGCTTTTGATAGTAGTAGTGAATATGTAACTACTACAGCAGGAACTAAAATTCTTGATGGAACTTTTAATAGTACAGATGGGAAATCATGGAGCGTAGATGGTAATCATAAATTTTATTGGCCTGCATCTGATAAAGTTATTTTCTTTGGCTATAGTCCAGAAGTTAGTAATGAAGGTGATACTTATACATATACAGCTGGATATCCGACTATAAAATATACCATTAATTCTACAATTGCGACTCAGACTGATTTCCTTGTAGCAAAAACTGTTGGAATGACGAAGACTCCTGAAGGAAAGGTTTCTTTAGGATTTAATCATGCATTGACTCAGATTGAATTTAAACTGAAAGGTGATGATAATGATATTATATATACGGTGACAGGATTAACATTGAAAGGCATAGCGAAATCAGGTACCTATAGTTATGAAAAAAATGAATGGGTAGCAGATGTTGCTACAGATGATTATACTATGGGTGTTCTTAGCGCTACTGTAACTGGCACAACCCCAGTAGAATTAGTAGCTAATACTCAACTTATGATATTAATGCCTCAAACTCTTGATGGAGCATCAGTTGAAGTTACGTATTCTGCTAAAAAAGTCGTTGATGGAAAAGAGGTAATATTAGTTAATGAGGGGACAACAAAGACAGCTGAACTGGCAGGTACTTGGAATGTGGGTGAGAAAAATGTTTATACACTTGTTTTGAAAGCAGGTGATCAAATTCAAGTTAGTGGAAATATTGAGAAGGAATGGACTCCTAAATCTGATGTTGATGTACCAGTAGAAAATGATGCACCAGCTGCATAAGAAAATATAGGGTATATTTATAATAGAACATAAATTATTTAGGTTCATTAGCTTTATAAGATATCTATTTGATAAATCCTGCCTTTTTCATTCAAAAAGGTGGGATTTATGTGATTCTATAAATAATATAATGGTCTTTTATATACATATTTATATGCTTTTGTTTTGGAATAAAAACTTTTCTTTCTTTGTATAGTACTCTTTTTCACTTTTCTTCTCCTTTTCTATTGCCATCTAAAAGATTTCATATATTTTTGTTGCAAACAGGAACAAATCAAACGCCAACACAAATATATGTCATCAATCTGTCAGGGTACTTGGGATTGTCAGAACTGTCCGAAAGCCGTAGACAATGCTATTATTCACACTACTCATACAAGGGGTTATCATCAACCAGCCCGGAAGTGTGAAGATAATTTCATCCTTTTTTTGGTAAAAGGAGAACTCTTGGTTAATAGTCAGGAGTATGCAGGTACGATGTTGAAAGCAGGTGAATTTATTCTTCAGGCTATTGGTTCAAAATACGAGATGCTTGCGATGACCGAGTGCGAATGTATCTATTATCGTTTTATTCAGCCGGAACTATTCTGTGACTTCCGTTTCAATCATATCATGAAGGATGTACCTTCTCCGCTTATCTATTCTCCTTTAAAGATAATTCCTGAATTGAAATACTTTTTGGATGGTTCCAAATCCTATTTGAGTGAAAGTAAAGTTTGCCGGGATCTGCTGTCTTTAAAGCGCAAAGAACTGGCGTTTGTACTAAGCTACTATTATTCAGATTATGACTTGGCCAGCTTGGTGCATCCACTCTCGAAATACACCACCACTTTTGAATACTTCGTCCTTCAGAACTATAAGAAAGTAAAAACGGTAGAAGAACTGGCCCAACTTGGTGGCTATACCGTCAGCACCCTGCGGCGTATCTTCAATAACGTGTTCCATGAGCCGGTATACGAATGGATGCAGGCACGGCGTAAGGAAGGTATTTTGGATGACTTGAATAACTCTGAGTACAGTATCTCCGAAATATGCTATAAATACGGTTTCGAGTCTCTGCCTCACTTCTCCAATTTCTGTAAGAAGTTCTTTGGAGCTTCTCCACGTATGCTTAGAACAAGCAAGAAGAACGTCTGATAATTTTTCAGAGAGAAAGTCAAAAACTATTTTTTTCTTTGCGGGTATAGTACATTTGTTGTATATTGCTAGCTGTTTTCCTTAAAACCAGTCTAATACATCTTTATTATAAAGTCGGATCACTTCAAATAAAGCCATGATAAGGCGGATACGGAAATTAAACTTTTTATTTCAACGAATTAAAATCAGGTTTCAAAGCAGAATAATAACATGATAGATTATGCTGAATGAACGAAAGATAATAGGATATTTTTCTAGTACTCTTTTGTGTAATCAGAAGGGAGTCAAGGCTTGAAATCTATTATGGCACGTACAATAAGGATATAAATCAAAAAACTATGTAATGAGAACGAATCGAGCTTTTAAAGGATTTTGTGTGTTGGGTGGTTTGGCATCTTCCGTTTGCGGAGTAGCTCAGGAGCGCCCGAATATTATTGTTTTCCTTGTAGATGACATGGGACTTATGGATACTTCGGTCCCCTTCCTGGCAGATGAGAGCGGTCAGCCGGTGCGTCATCCGCTGAATGACTGGTATCATACTCCGAATATGGAGAGACTGGCCAAACAGGGTATTTGTTTTTCTACTTTTTACGCACAGAGCGTGAGTTCCCCTTCCAGAGCTTCCATCATGACCGGACAGAATGCGACCAGGCATGGAGTCACTAACTGGATTAATGCCGAGAGCAACAACCGGAATCCTTTCGGACCGCCCCAATGGAACTGGAAAGGGCTTAGAAAAGACATGCCTACCATGCCGAAAGTACTGCAACAAGCCGGATATAAAACCATTCATGTAGGAAAAGCGCATTTCGGCTGCATGGGTAGCGAAGGAGAGAATCCGCAGAATATCGGCTTTGATGTAAACATTGCAGGTTCCGGCATCGGACATCCCGGCAGCTATTATGGCGAATGGGGATACGGTCATATCAAGGGACAGAAGATTAGAGCGGTTCCTGACTTGGAGAAATATCACGGTACAGACACATTCCTGAGTGAAGCGCTGACTATAGAAGCGAATCAGGAAATCACCAAAGCCGTAGAAGAAAAACGGCCTTTCTATCTGAATATGGCTCATTACGCGGTTCATTCACCTTTCCAGGCAGACAAACGTTTCTTGTCACGCTACACCGATCCGGACAAGGACGAGCAGGCAAGAGCTTTTGCTACCTTGATAGAAGGCATGGATAAATCATTAGGCGACATCATGGATCAACTCGAAAAGCTGGGAATTGCCGAAAACACGCTGATTATCTTTTTAGGGGATAACGGTGGTGATGCTCCATTGGGAGATGAACGTGGCTATGGTTCTTCCGCTCCCCTGAGAGGAAAAAAGGGGACGGAGTTCGAAGGCGGTATGCGTGTTCCTTTCATTGCAGCCTGGGCAAAGCCTGAGAAGAAGAGCAAAGTACAGAAGCATCTGCCTATTGAAATAGGAGGTATGCAGACACAACTGGCTACAATCATGGATATCTATCCGACAGTTCTGTCTGTGGCAGGATGTGAAGTTCCTCAAAACTACGTGATAGACGGATTCAATCTGAAAAAGCAACTGAGCGGTAAGGTTAACAAGAAGCGTCCCGAGTCTTTCCTGATGCACTTCCCTCACGCACACCGCGGCAGCTACTTCACATCCTATCGCGTAGGCGACTGGAAGTTGATTTATTATTATCTTCCCCAGACTCCGAAGCAACCCAAAGCTTTGCTTTACAATCTGAAAGATGATCCGGAAGAAAGAAATGAACTGTCTGCTGCCCATCCGGATAAATGCAGAGAGATGATTCGGGAAATGTCTGCCCAACTGGAAAAGGAAGGAGCTCTTTATCCGGTGGATAAACAAGGAAATGAGTTGAAACCTTTTGTTTACTTTTAAATAGGTGCTACTATTTCAACTGTCTGTTTTGCCAAAGCATATCTATTTGGCAAAACAGACAGAATTATATATCATTTGTCAGATACAATTGCTATGACCGGATTGGCATCCTCATCCAATTGGCTCATCCAATGGGGGATATTCTCATTTTTATTGTCAGATTGTTTTTGAGAAGTATCAGGAATGCTGGCAGCTTCCAGAATAAATCCATATTCTCCTTTATAACTGCACAATGCTGACAGGTCAACCTTCAATTCCTGCTCTGAAGTGAGATCGTCAACAATGAATTGCTGGCACTTTGCAAACTTAGTTTGCTGTGTTTCTTTATTATACAAACCATTATAGACTTGTTTGTTTTTTACGTATTGAAAAAATACAGAATGTGTGTTTTCCAATACATAAGCTACGTAGATACTTTGCGGATTACTATACCATAAAGGATTGGCGGATGAATGATCTGTATCTGTATGAAAAACCATATATGGATATAGTTTCCTGTTTTTAACTGTGTATATCGTGTCTGTGAAGGTTTCTCTGAAACGTAATTCATTCTCGGACGACCATAGGCTAGGATTATAGAGAGGCAGCAGTAACTCTCCTTGCTCCTTATCTTTGATAATCATTACCCCTCTTCTTCCCAGATTTCCAAAGAAACCTGCTCCTCTTTTTAGTATAGAAAGGCTGGATATATTATCCGGAGAAGGGATGGAAGGTGATTTTAATAAACTGGGAATTGAATCCAGCTTTTCCCCAAGGGAGTTGAGGAAAAGCAAAGAGTTACCAGGCTCCATTCCTATATTACTATTACAATGGGCGATAATGGTAGAGTTGGAAAATGCAAAATAGCCGGGTGCAGCAGGTATATGTGGAATTTGAATTTTCCCGGTCATTTCTCCTTTCTGATTATATTTTAGCAGCTGGTCCGGTGCGCGAAAGAAGTAAAAAAGACCTGCATCATCTATCCAGTAATTTGTCGAGCTATATCCACTTGGATCATCACCGATATGCCCTATACTGCATATATACTTCCCGGTCTGTTTGTGGAATAAGAAACATTGGTCTGTAGTGCTAATCACAATCTTATCTTCCAGCAGCGTTATATGGGGATTGTCTCCTATCAGGCATACTTCGTTGGTTTCCAAAGGTACATAACGTACTGTATTTCCGAAGTCAGATAACTTTAGGTTTTGGAAATCAGTTGCATCCGTAAGATTTACAAATAATGTATCCCTGGCATTCTCCTGATTTGTGATGCATGAGGTTAGTAAGACTACTATCCATATCAACAATAATTTATTCATCGTATTTAATTTAATTGATTGTCTGGCCTTATGTCACAAAGAAAAGAATAAAAAACGGATAATGAATAAGTTATCTATAAATAATTGGACAGTAAAAAGAAATCCCCCGCCAGCCAACGCCGACGGAGGATTTATGCTATTAATCAAATCAAGCTCACGCTTAGTCTTTCAGTTTAGCGATGATGAAGTCGCGGTTCAGGCGGGCGATGTGTGCTGATAGAGATGTTCTTCGGACACTCAGCCTCGCAAACGAGAGTGTTGGCGCAGTTCTTTCTGATAGCTGTGCTTAGTTCATTGTGTCTTTCTTTTCGATTCTCATGATGAATCCTCCACCAAATGCCATGTGAATCTTAAATTTTCTATTTGCAGAAATTTGCTGGATGCTACGTTTATAGTCTTTACCAACTCTGTCTGCATTGATGCCATCTTCAAAGATTTCAGCTTGATATTCACCTTTCCCTAAGAATGACAAATCAAGTTCCATATTACGAGCTTCCCAATTAGTTAATGCTCCCACATACCATATATTATCTTTTTTGCGGGCCATTGCCAGATATTCGCTGACTTTTCCGTTTAAAGGGATTGTTTCGTCCCATATAGTCGGGACAGAAGTAATAAATTGGGTACATTCTTCTTCTTTCAGATAATTAGTTGGAGCATCACATAACATATTTAATGGAGCATCAAAAATAACATATTCTGCTAATTGACGGCAGCGGGTACCTTGACTCATAGGTTCAGAGTAAACGGACTTGAAGTTCTTTTTATTTGCATTGTTCATAGCGCCTTGGGTGTAGTCTAAAGGTCCGGCCACCATGCGAATAAACGGTAATGTTACGTCATATGTTACCTGATCTGTGCCTGGAACTGCCCATTTCATTTCTTCCAGCCCGTGAACACCTTCAAAATTGATAGCATTCGGATAAGTGCGTTGTAATCCTGTGGGTTTAGAGGTACCATGCAAGTCAATGAGCAGTTTATATTTGGCCCCGGTCTCTGCACAACGGCGGTTGAAGTCTATCATATATTGGTCATCTCTGTCCATAAAATCAATCTTGAATCCTTTGATTCCTATAGCGGCATAATGTTTACAGACACGTTCCATATCAAGATCGAAGGCACGGTAGCCTGCCCATAAGATAAGTCCTACCTTTTTGCTGTCAGCATAGCGTATCAGTTCTTGCAGGTCAATCTCAGGAACAATCTGAAATAAATCAGCAGGCCCGGCGACAGCCCATCCTTCGTCCAGGATCACATATTCGATATTAAATTTGGATGCAAAATCAATATAATACTTATAAGTTTCTGTGTTGACTCCGGCACGGAAGCCGACATTGTATATGTTCCAGTCATTCCACCAGTCCCAAGCTACTTTTCCAGGTTTCACCCATGAATAATCACCTGTTGCCGGAGTAGCGAGTTTATATACCATATCACTGCATAGTAAATCTGTATCTTTCTCAGATATGATCATCACACGCCATGGAAAAGCTGTTTTTCCTTCTGCTTTAGCAATATATGGTTCACGTGTTTTGACCACTCCTTTCAATCCTCTTACTTCAACGGCTACATCTTTGGGATAAGCTGCAAATTCTCCATAAAAACCTTTGTCGTCGGGAGAGACTTTCAAGAACATTCCCGGATAATTTAATAGATCTGCTTCTGTAATGCAGACTTTCTTATCATTTTTCCCCTCAGACAAAACTGGCAGAAAAGCTAATCGGCTCTTGTCCCATTCGGAAAGTTGTACATGACGGTATGTATTCTGGAAAGAACTATGGAATTGGTTTTCTTTTCCGTCAATTTGACGTCCTTTCGGAGTTGCTGCAAATATTCTCGGATTATTGGGTAAATTGAACACTGCTTGTTCGCTTTCAATCATAAAAGGCTTTTTCAGGTTAGAAATAAAGCGGTAAGCCACTCCGTCTTCATAAGCTCTGAATATTAGATCATAGCCGCCTTTGAACTCTAGTTTTAGTTCATTATATGAATCCTCAATCGATTTTTTCTTATAAATAGGCGGGTAGATAGTATTGGTGATCAACTGTATATCTTGTTTTCTTAGGCGTGGCTCTTTTCCAAATATAGTTCCGTCTGTCAGGGTCATTGAGATAGGTGAAGGCTCAATCATGATATCTCCTTCATGGAGTACTGAGTATGTAATGTTACTTCCAATGGATACAGTGACCTGCACTTTGCCTGACGGATCGTACAGGTTTATTTTTTCCTGAGCATTGCTCAATAAGGGGATAGCTGCCCATAAGATAGCTACCCATTTTTTAGTTAGTGAATTCATGTATAGGCTCAGATTTTGCATTTCAAAGTAGTACCACTATTGATTTGCTTGTTTAAGATTATTTTTCCTACTTTTTTTATTCTTACTTGTAGTCTTTCGTTCTGCGTCCTGACTATCTCTATATCGAATTCAGAATCAAATGCTCTGATTTTTCGAAGTGACATATGGTTCCAATCTTGGGGGAGTTGCGGAGTCAGGGTGAACGAACGAAGTCCGGTGGGGCGAATGCCAAATACGCCTTCCGTAATAATGCGTCCATAAAGTCCGCTCTCTGCGGAAAGATGCCGTTGACCACCTTCCGGCCATGCTTCTACAGCGTATGGGACATGGTTTCCCAGTAGACGGGTCGTAGAGTAATGATTCATAAATTTCATTGCTTTTTCTATTTCACCTGCCATGAAGGCACCACGGAGAGCATATAAAGTAGAACGGTCCCAGAAGGTTTGACTGCCTGCCTGCGTCAGGAGGCCGTTTTCTGTCCATAGACGGGGCGAAAATAATGCGTCAATTGTGCCGGCAGCACGTTTATTAATGCCTACAGTCAAAGGAATGCATATCCATGCGCGGAGGATATCGTTACCTTTGTAATAAGCATATGTGTCAAATCCCTCTACGGTTGCTGCAAAATAGGAATCAATAGCCTTCTCCAGATCGCTTGCTTGTTTACGGTATTTTTTAGCAACTGCTGTTCCTTTGTTTAAATCATCTGCCAGATAAGCGGCGGAAAGGAGAGCATCGTAATATAGGGATGAAGTACATAAATTGGCTTTTCCGGCTGGAAAGCGATGTTCCAGCTCATCTGCATCGGATGCAACTACACCTCCTTCATTGAGCTTTCTGTGACTGAATTCCAGACACCATTCTATCAATGGCCATAGTTTTCGGGCTTCCTCTTTATCTCCTTTAGCTAATGCATAGCGTGCAGCACCGTAGGCAATCATAGCAGCGTCGCCACGGTCACCGGCTCCGTTCCAATAGCTGTCTCCTTCGGCTACAATAGAACTTGGGATTGGTTGCCATTCGTCATTCATATAACGTGCGAAATGTCTGAATGAGTTGAAAGCTGACGCGTTTCCGTATTCATATCCGACAAAAGGGAAATAAGGATTGATATATTCTGCCTGATCATTTGCCCAGATTGCGGCATAGTATGATTCACCACCGGGGCCATGCATCGGACCACTTTTGGTTTCATAGATGCTTTCGCAGGCACGAATCTTGGAAAAGGCAAACATTTCGTTAATAACCGGATTGGGAGTTTCAAGCACAAGATTTTCCATCCATTCGGTAACAACGGCTTTGCGTTTTTCTAATTCCTCTTTGGGAGAATAGACGGCAGGTCCGTTGTCGGAAGTTTTGCAACCGGTGATAGAAGCTGAGTAAAGATAAGTTTGACCGGGAGATAATGTTATATTGTCCCCAAGGGCATTCATGTGAATTTGATAACTTCCGTCTACTCCTGTCTCTTTATTGGTATTTATTTGATTGTGTTCGCGGGCTAATTCAAGGGTCACATTCTTTTCACCGGTATTAGTAAACTCGTAAATTTCAATTAACGAAGGTAAATCTACAGAGGGGAAATATATGCGCTTCAATGATAAAGAATTGTCTTTCCCTAAGTTGATCTCGCTTACGACCTCCATTGTTCCGTTTAGCGTAATCGTTTTAACTTGTTCTCTGATGCTGCGTCCGTTAACGGTTGATGCATCTAATGGATTCCAGTCATACCGACGCATCAAGCTGCCATGTGTATTATTAGGAAGTATCCGTAGCATAGGCCATATCATACTCTTGTTCAGTTCGAAAGAACCGTCTTTATTGACCCCGTATCTAAATACGGCAGCTACTTGTTTTCCTGCCATTTCAATATGGTCGTGGTGTACTTCACCTTTTTTAATGTGCCATGTAATACTGTTGCCGACACTGTCTATTTTCCAGTATTGCTGTGCTTGGGACTGGCTGACTATCAGCAAAGAAATTAGCGATAAAATCAGTTTCTTCATATTACTATATTTTCGGGATTAATACTTTTATTTTTTCGTAATTGTCATTGCGAAGCCGCCGCCGGAAGCCATGCGGATATTCTTCTTGGAAGAAGCGGTCACAGTAAATACCTCCTTTTTATAATCTTCGGCTTGCTTGTCTGCATTGACACCATCTTTGAATAGTACAACTTCATAATTCCCTTTGTCCAGGAAGTTGAAATCAAGTGCGATTTCACGGGAGGTCCAGTCAGTCATGCCTCCTATATACCATGAACTGCCAACTTTGCGTGCCATCACAATAAACTCCCCTAATTTACCTTGTAAAACCCGTGTTTCATCAATCTTTTTATTGGGGATGCTGACTATGAAATCTGTACATTCCTGTTCTCTCATGTAAATAGTAGGGTTGTCGGCAAGCATTGTCAAAGGAGAATCGTGTACTATATAGGCGGCTAATTGATGGCAACGAGTACCTTGGCTCATCGGATTATAATAAATATCCTTGAAGTCTTTTCTAGAGGCATTCCTCATTGCACCGGGGGTGTAATCTACCGGACCTGCCATCATACGGATATATGGCATCGTTACATCATATTCCATCATATCTTTATCTATGGTACTCCACTTCATTTCCTCCATTCCGAATACTGCCTCAAAGTTAATAATATTTGGATAAGTACGGTTTAATCCAGTCGGTTTATAGAAGCCGTGCAGGTCTAAAGTCAGTTTGTATTTAGATGTCATTTCTGCAATACGATAAGCCATTTCTACCGCTGTTTGGTCATCTCTGTCCAAAAAATCCACTTTAAATCCACTGATACCCAGTTCTGAATATTTCTTGCATGCCTCTTCCAATTGGTCATCCAACACATTGAATACTGCCCAGAGAATCAGGTCAACTCCTTTACTTTTACCGTAACGAATCAGTTCTTCCAAGTTCAGCTCCGGTATGACTGTTAGCATATCACCTTTGCCCGGATTGTACCATCCTTCATCCAGGACGACAAACTCAATGTGATTATCCGCAGCGAAATCAATATAATATTTATAAGTATCCATGTTGATTCCAGCTTTGAAATCTACGTTATAGATTCCCCAGTCATTCCACCAGTCCCAAGCTACTTTACCGGTTTTGATCCATGAACAATCTCCGATACGGTTGGGTGATGCTAAAGCATATACCAGATTGTTCACTGGCATTTCCGTATCTTTTTCCGTAATTGCCCAGATACGCCATGGATAACTTCTTCTTCCATCAGTGTGTGCGATGTAGTCGGCACGTTCCGTTACTCGTTTCATAGCACGTGGAGGGAATGTTTTCATTTCTGTGGGATAATTGGCAAAAGTCCCTTGTAAAGAGGTGCTTTTTCCGTCTCCTTTGATAAACATACCGGGATAGTTTTCCAGATCAGACTCCAGTAAAGTCATCTTTAGCTCGTTGCCGCAGTCGATAGTAATTGGGAGAAAAGCGATATTTTGAGTATTTATACCTTTTAAAGTGCTTTTGGTATAGATGTTCTGGAAAGCCATTACATACTGATCTTTCCCGGGTTGTACAGTTGAATAAGCCATATAAGCAGGATAATCTTTGGGAAAGTTCATTTCTGCTATTTCATTCTTGATTATAATTGGATGGTTGATGTCAGTATAGAAACGGTAGGCAATACCTTCATTGTAAGCTCTGAATATGATACCATAACCTCCTTTCAATTTTAGGTCTAATTCGTTATAAGAGACTTCGAATGATGAACATTTGTAATTATCGGTGGTGATATTTTCTTTGACCAAAGAACGATTTGTCTGTCGGTTTATCTTAGGCTTTATACCTAAGATTTGATCTTCAAGAATTAGTCCGACGGGACTTTTATCTAAAAGTAACTGATTATCACGTTTTATACTGTATGAAAGTTGCTCTTCTGTGAAAACACTGAGTTCTATTTTTCCATTGGGAGATTTAAGTATGATTTGTTGAGCTGCTGTCTGCAAGGGCAAGCAGATTAGGTTGAAGATGATGAATGAATAAAGCTTTGTGTAAAAGTTGATATGTTTCATGTGCTTTGATTAATTATTTACTAATTTATACTCGTGTCTAATTTTTTTAAGATCATAATTTTGTGTGCAAATTTAAGCTAGAGTTTATTAAAACACTTTGTTATTTGTACACAAAGTTTTGTTATGCATTCCAAGTGAGTGTTTTTTATTGTAATTGTATAATTTAAGAGGTTAATGAAATGGGTAATAAAGTTCTCTGTGCAAACTATTTTATCTTTATATGATCTAAAGTGGTGTTTTAAGTTCCATCATGACTTTTTATTTATTGGAGATAGGAGATGAAGAGGCTTTACTGCTCTTTTTTGGTTTATAAAACTTGAAAATGACTGTGATAATTTATAGAGATATTAGATGATGTAAGAAAACTTACTTATGATGAGAAATATAGAGAATAAAAGAATTATTTATGTTTGATATTGGTTAATAATAAAAGATATGAGATACTATAGTAAGATTGCTTCCTAATTAGAAAAGCTTGGAACGACTTTTGCACTGGAAATATCGATCTTTATTTCTTTAATAAATTAATTCTGCTGGAAAGTTGCTATTTAAAACATAACTAATAAAGACTTACTATCTATATTATTTATGAAAATGTTGTAATATGATGACATCATATAAGCAAGATAGTGATATCATCTCTTCAAAATGATGATATATTGAAGTGATAATAACACTATTCTGATTCTTTTATGGGTTCCTTCGCGACAACTCAAAAAGTTATAACTACTAGAGTTCAAAGATATTCTTATTCACTATATGTTTTTCTTTCCCATCTGACATCATAATAAAGAATAGCAATTCCTTTAGGAGTTATTTCCACCAAATTTATTTTTGTATTTTTCTTGTTTGGATGTGCAAGCATGAATTTAACGAAATCCTTAATTTCAATAAAAGAAATATTATTAAGTTCTTCTTGATTGAGTTTTTTGGGTTTTCTCGTTTTGTCAATATAGAAACTATTAACCTCGTTCATCGTTTCCAATCCTTTAGAAAAGCACAGTACTCCATGCCTATTGAATTTGCTAATAAGATTTGCGTCAAATACATGACCATATTTTACAAAATCAAACTTTACATAAAATGTAGGATTACATTCTTTATTCTGCGAATAAATATCAGATTCGTAGAATAATATACTAAGTATAACTAAAATAAACCTCATATGATTTCTTTTTAATAACATGATTCTTTTCCTTGATTATCGAAAGTTTCAATATCATTCTTTAATTTTTTAAAAATGCGTTGACGAGCTTTTTTTATACTCTCGTAAGTATGATCTAAAATGGAAGCAATATCTTTTAAAGCAACTTGTTTGCAAATAAAGAAGCAAACGGCTTTCTCATAGTCAGTTAGCTTATAAGAGTTGATGAGTTTCAATAATTGGCCATCTGTTAAATAATACCCTTTTAGCAAATTCTCATAATTGGGTTTAGAATTACATTTTATGTTAATATTGTTTTTGGGCAATTGATTATTCATGGTATAGATATTTTAAAAGATAGCAATTTCGCTGAATTATCCGATGATTATTTCGATTTTTATGTAATTTCTCTGTAATATCAAAACGTTGGATATTACAGAGAAATTACAATCATTTTTATAAGTTTTACTTTACTTCTTGAAGTTCTAAAACCACACTGGAATATTCATTCTTGAGTAATGCCTGTAACGAAATACCTTCGTCCATTAGAATCTTGCCACTGATGATTTTATTGTGCAAACTGCATGGTTTACTCTCATCTATAGCGCTTAAATCCTTTAGCCGGTAGTTTTTCTGTGGATCCAGCCCGTTCATTCTCACATTAGGAATTGTCATGTTGATGAAATGAGTTATTTTGTACGCATAGAATATGGCCCTGTTTTTCTCTGGGGTGGTATACATCAGAGAAGCGATTCCCTTATTGTCATAGGGAGATATCAATCGGTATAAATCTCCGAATTGTACTATAGGACGGATATTCTTATATTCAGCAATGACTCTTCGGGCAAAAAGTTTATCAGTTTCATTCATGTCTTTAGGCTGGATTTCCATACCCAGGCGGCCGGACATAGCCACATCAAAGCGGAACTTTAAAGGAAGCCGGCGTCCGGTCTGATGATTTTTATCTGCACTGACATGGGCAGCCATTGCGATTGCCGGATAGAAACTGGATACTCCCCATTGCAGATAGATACGTTGTAATGCATCTGTATCGTCGCTGGTCCAGAACTCATCGAAATAGGGTAACATACCATAGTTTATACGTCCGCCTCCACCTGCACAGGCTTGTAGTACTAATTGCGGATATTTGGCACGGATTCGCTCAAGTACTTTGTTCAGTCCCCGATGATACTCAATATATAGATGTGATTGCTTCTCTTTTGACAAGTAGGGAGAGCCATAATCCAGCATACTGGAATTAGCATCCCACTTCATATAAGCTATTTCCGGATACCGGATCATTAGATTATCCACTACGCTGAATACAAAATCCTGTACTTTGGGGTTGGTTAAGTCAAGTACAACCTGAGTTTCTCCACGTCCCGTAGAGAGAGGACGGTTTTTACATTGCAGTATCCAGTTCGGATGTTTTTCAAACAATTCGCTTTTGATATTCGACATCTCCGGTTCAATCCAGATGCCAAACTTTATTTTATGCTTTTTAGCTGAGGCAATTAGTCCTTCAATTCC
>ENA-ORRZ01001424-ORRZ01001424.1-human-gut-metagenome-genome-assembly--contig:-NODE-1424-length-15261-cov-4.330790_pt1 | contig 15261 bp, 12 predicted proteins | sample MGYA00242185_ERZ509152 | MGnify/ENA primary metagenome ERZ509152 (study PRJEB26280, sample SAMEA2338668) | human gut metagenome | biome: human gut; feature: human-associated habitat; material: faeces... | reverse complement strand
CCTATCTCTATAATTTCCTGAGCAGCCATCTCAAAACCGAGGACATCGAGCTTCGAATGGGAAATATTGCCCTGCTCTACCGGCTTTTGCAGCGTTTACAGCTCACCGGTCTCAAAGATATTACCCCGATTCTGCGGTCTGTCAAATTTGAAAAGGATCGGCGCACCATTTCCCAGCAGATCATCGATCAGATTATCTCCGGCAATGAAAAGCGCTACCAGTGCTACCAGGAGCTGCGGACGGAACCGGAGACCGCCTCACCGGAAACCCTGCAGGCAGTCAACCAGTTCCTCGAGGAGTGGGTACCATTAGAGCGCTTGCTCAACAAGACTGCACGGCGCACCTCGACGCGTTCCCGCGGTGCCTTCAATATCAATACACTCAAGCGGATGGATCTCTTTGACAAAGAAATGATCAACCAGATTGTCCAGCTCCGCAAGCTGCGGAATGTCCTGATCCACGACATCGAGCTGCCGGACCAGGCACAGATTCTCCGCTGTACGGAGGAAGCGAAAGCACTTCTGGCACAGCTGACCGGACAGCATGACGCAATGGCAGACGGAGAAAACGGTGAGAAAAACAGCCATGCAGAAAACACATAGGACACAAACGCGCCAATCACCCAAAATGCAAAACACCAGATAGCAAAAAAACACAACGATAAAAGCCATCCAGTTTTTAGCCGGATGGCTTCTTTATTTTACATATTTGATTCTTTTCAGAACCGCTTCCAACATCGAAACACGATGTTTTACATTCTAATTTTGCATTCTAAATTCAGAAGCTTCTTAAATTAGAAATCAACCTCTGTATCATAGAAGCAGCAGGTCAGAAGTTTCGCCATCTGCTCCGGATTGATCGAACGCGGGTTGGAACCGGTACATGCATCGCCAACTGCCAGCTCTGCCACGGTTGCCAGTTTGTCATTGAATTCTTTCTCGTCAATGATTCCGCCCTCATAGAGCTTAATGCTCGGAGCGATATTTAACTGCTTGTTCATCTCTTTGATCTCGGCGATCAGAGCGTCAACCAGAGCCTCGTCGCTGTCTCCCTGTAAACCGATGAACTTCGCGATATCTGCATAACGGGAAGCTGCTTCTGGTTCCTTGGAGTTAAATTTAATAACCTTCGGAAGATACATCGCATTCGCTGCACCGTGAACGATATGTCCGCCGGAGTAAGCTGCACCTGTCTTGTGTGCCATGGAATGGACGATACCAAGCAGTGCATTGGAGAATGCCATACCTGCCAGGCATTGTGCGTTGTGCATACGTGCTCTCGCTTCTTTGTCGCCATTGTAAGATTTAACCAGATAGGTATGAATCATCTTGATTGCGTGAAGTGCCAGCGGGTCGGTGTAATCACAATGAAGTGTGGATACATACGCCTCGATCGCATGGGTCATCGCATCCATACCGGTGTTTGCGGTCAGCTTCTGCGGCATGGTCTCAGCCAGCTCCGGATCCACGATCGCTACATCTGGTGTGATATTGAAATCTGCTAACGGATATTTGATACCCTTATGATAATCGGTAATAACGCTGAATGCCGTAACCTCAGTTGCTGTACCAGAAGTAGACGGAATCGCGCAGAATTTTGCTTTTGTACGCAGTGTCGGGAAATTGAACGGAGTGATCAGATCCTCAAACTTGGTATCTGGATACTCGTAGAATGCCCACATCGCTTTCGCTGCATCAATTGGAGAACCACCGCCGATCGCTACGATCCAGTCCGGACCAAATTCCTGCATAAGCTTTGCGCCCTTCATAACGGTCTCAACGCTCGGATCTGGCTCTACTCCCTCAAACAGAGCCACTTCCATGCCAGCTTCTTTCAGATAATCTTCTACTTTCTGAAGGAAACCGAAGCGTTTCATGGAACCACCGCCAACGACAACGACTGCCTTTTTGCCTTTCAGATTTTTCAGTTCCGCTAAAGATCCTTCTCCATGATAGAGATCCCTCGGTAATGTAAATCTAGCCATATTGATACTACCTCCTGTTAATTTTTTAACCACCCTATACCCAGATTATAGCACGCATTCTGGTGGATTTCAACTGTTTTAACTATTCACTTTTGATATATTTGTGTATTTTTCAAAAATTTTACATTTTATTACTTTGATTTCCATAGAAACTGCGTTCTTCGCTTGTCAATCATCCAACAAACTGCTTCTTTTCTCCATTTTGAACCGTTCCTTTTCTGTCTGCATAATCCCCCTGTGCCTTTGCCTCTATCATAAAGAATTCCTGCTGCCACCATGTTTTCTTACGGCACCTTCGCTTCCAAAAGTGCCTACCCGTAAACAGTAACGGAATTTCTCCACGCCTATTTCCATGCAAAATCTTATCTTGACATCCCTGTTTTTCCGTACTATAACAAGGGCAAGCATAAGCCGCCTGTGCGCTTATGCCCGTTTCATAGCACCTTACAGATTATATCTGTACAAGACTGACACGGAGGACATTATAATATGAAACAGAACTCACGAATCCAACTGGAAAACACCTTGATCGGCGCACTTGGCGTTCTTTCCCTTGTACTTTTTATTCTCAGCTTCCTGCCAGAGCTGGGACTGGCAAACCGCGTCGGTATCCTTCTGGAAATGGGGCACATGGTACAGCGTGCCTTTTCTGTCGTGCTCTTCATCCTGACCTTCCAGCTTTGGAAACGGAAGCGCGCCGCCTGGAACATTGCTGTTCTCCTGCTGTTTTTAAGCTTTTTACGCGGGCTGACAGCACTTTCTTCGCCTTTGTATCTTCCGTTTCACCTGGCAGAAGCCGTATTATTTCTGCTTCTCCTGTGTTTTCGGAAGGACTTCTGCTGCCCGTCTGACCGGCGCAGCCTCGGACGCTCTCTCCTGTTTCTACTGCTGGCACTGGCAGGCATCATCGTCAATGCCGGTATCAGCTATCATTTTTCGGTAAAACCGCTGGGAGAAACCTCTCTTGATTCGCTGATGGATAGTCTCATTCAGGGAACTGCCATGATTTTCGGCATGGGAAATCCGGGCAATGTTTCACGTGAAACACATGTAGTCGAACTGGTTACATTCTGGTTCAGCTGGGGCTGCATCCTCGCCTCCATTCTGTATGCGGTCCGCCCATGGCTGCTTCGTCCAGTCAGCCATGCTTCGGATTTGATGCATGCCCGCACCCTCGTCAACCTGTACAGCCAGAATCCCAGCGCCTACCTGACGCTGGAGGATGACAAGCTCCTATATTTCGGTCAGAAGGTGGACGGCGTCATCCCCTACGGAGTCGTTGGCAGCACCATCGTTATCAACGGCGATCCCATCTGCGCGGACAGCGATTTTCCGGTTCTCCTGGCAGAATTTAAAGAATTTTGCCAGCGCAGCGCTCACAACCTGTTTTTTATCAGCGTCACTGACCATTTTCTGGAAGAATATAAGAAGCAAGGCTTTGGATGGGTCAAAAACGGGGAGGAAGCCCGTTTCCACCTTGCGGACTATGAAATCTCTGGCAAGAAAGGCGCCAAGATGCGGATGAACATCAACCACGCCCGGAAAGCCGGGGTCGTCGTCCATGAATACTGCCCGCTGAAGCAGCGGGATGCACAGATTGAGGCAGATCTGAACCGCATCACGAACGAATGGCTGCAACAGAAAAAGAGTTCGATGCTGACTTTCGTTATGGGAACTGTCGGGCTGGAAAATCCGATGGACAAGCGATATTTCTACGCCACCGACGCCGACGGAAAAATCGTGGCATTCATCGTGTTTGTCCCATTTCTCGGCAAAAGAGGCTACATGGCGGACGTCACCCGCCACGGAACCGGCGCACCGAGCGGCGTGATGGAGACGATTCTTTACGACGCATTTCAGGTTTTCAAAGACGAGGGCATTGAGTATGGCAGCCTCGGTGTTGCCCCGCTCGCTGGCTTGGAAAATGACAGCTCTAATCCGGTCGAAAAGCTGCTCTGCTTCGCTTACAACCACCTGAACGACTGTTATGGATTCCGCGACCTCTACCGTGCCAAGGAAAAATACAGCCCGACCGAATGGGTTCCTTCTTATTATATTTACCTGCCGAAGATTCCAACACCAGACATGTTTTATGCCCTTGTGACGATTCAGAATCCGCATCAGATCCGCGAGGCAGCGGAGGATCTGGTAAAAGGATGGGCTCAGCGACTAAGAAACAAGAGGACTTCCCTGACACATCAGAGTAAACCATCTCGCCAGGTAAGTTGGGCTGCTTCTTCCAGCACGAAGCAGCCCGACACAAGAAAGCAGACAGATGCAGATAAAAAGGCAGACTAAACTCAGCTTTTATCATGCTGGATGCAGCCTGATAAATTTCATTTTTTTACCAGAAAAGAGGCGCTCTTACGATGAAACGTTCCGGCTATCTCACCACCTCCGGCGCAGAAATCTACTATGAACAGTACGGCAGCGGCACACCGCTCCTTATCCTGCATGGAAACAGCCAGTCCCTTGCCGTCTTTTACCCATTTCTGCGCACGTTTCTGCCCGATTTTCAGGTGATTCTGATGGACAGCCGGGGACATGGGCGTTCCCGGCTGTCTGTCCACACAGCGCTCCACGGGTTCTCTACAGAGGATATGGCAGACGACGTTATCGCCCTGCTTAACCACTTACATCTTTCCTCCGTCCACCTGCTGGGATTCAGCGATGGTGCCAATATCGGGCTGGAGATCGCATGCAAATACCCGGAGCGGCTGAAAACGCTCATCTGTATCAGCGCCAACGCCTCACCGGACGGGCTGCTCACGCCGCTGCACCTTGCCGCCCAAATGCTGCACAGCATTTTAAATCTCCTGGGGAATCTCCTGCTGCCTGTTTTAAAATGCAGCTTTTCTTCTGCCTCTGCATCCTCCGGGTCCTCTGCGGTCTCTGCACTGTCCACCCCGAAAGTTTCCCTGCCATTTCAGAAGAATCTCTCTATTTCCGCCACATCCGCAGTTTGTGCCGACAAAGAAAGGCAATGCCATTTCGGGTCAATTTTCCCCCGGATTCCGGCAGAACAAAAAAAGAAGCCTGACTTTCTTACCCGGCTGACGCACCGCGTCCTCCGCCGTCGAAATCTGACTTCTCTTTTACTTCACTCGCCCCGTTTAAGTGCCCGGAAATTGCAAACCATCTCCGTTCCTGTGCTGCTGATCGCCGGAACCCGGGATCTCATTAAGCCCTCACACTCCCGCTGGTTAGCAAGGCAGATTCCAACCAGTCGGCTTCTTTTAATGACCGGGGGGCGGCATACTTCCATATTCCGGACACCCGCGCCTTATCTGCGCGCAATTCTGGCATTTCTGCGCCGCAGCTAAAGTCTCCTCACTCTTCCTGCTGCTCCGCTTTCCTTGCTCCATTCACTTTTAGGTTCTATACTTTTCCTCTTCAAGCATATCTACCGGACAGCATCCGCAGCTGCCGTGTTCGAGCACTCAAAGCACCTCTCAGCACAACTTCCGCCCATTATCCACTTCTTCCTTCTGGCAGATCTCATCCAGCACCCAGTTTCCATCTTCCAGAACAAACTTCCAATATTCGAAGAAATCTTCCATTTTCCGGGAACCCTTCAAAAGTTCTCCGGTTTCTTCGTGATACACATAGTCGATCATCTTTCCATGGATCAAATACCAGATATAGTCGCGGTCGTCGCCGTCCTCATTCTCCGCTTCCACCAAAATCGCATCCAGAAGCTGGATCCCTTCCATGACAAACACCTCATGGCGCATCCTACTCCACTCAAATTTCGTCTGAAACTCCTGCTGCATCTTCTGGCTCAGGTAAGGATGCCCTTTTTCCAGATCACGATCCCGCCAGCATTCCTGAATCCGGTAATATGATTCCCGCACCCGCTCCTGTATCTCACTCCGATCCCAATGATCTTCTCCGATGGAAAATTCTTTCAATTTTTCACGGGCTGCCGCCTGTTTCTTTTTTGCCCGGTGCAGGTATGTAATGGTTCCGGCACTTCCCAGAATCACAAAGGTTCCCGTAAGCAAAAGCGCCTGAAACGCACCCGCCCGTCCGCCTTGTCCCCGGCTGCTGCTTGTATGATGATGAGAAGAACCACCTCCGCCACCTCCGCCGCCGGAAGCACCTCCCGCTCTGGCAAAGGCGGTAAAAGATCCAAGAACCATCATGGCTGCTGTCAGGCAAAGCAGGCGGACGAACGTTTTCCGGCACAGGCGACCTTTCTTTCCCAATCTGGAACCCACCCCGATTCCGCCGTTTTCATTTTCTCCCCTGCTTCTCCCCGTTGCTTTCACATCTCTCATATGAATTCTCCTAAAATCTCCCACACCTACTCGCGCTGCTGATCCTCCGGCTCCCTGCAGACATCCACCCAGCCTTTCGCTCCGGACACTTCTTCCAACTCCGGGATCGTGAGACGTACCGCACTGTGGTCGTCTCCCGCTGCCGGATAAACCGTCTCAAAACGCTTCAGGCTCTCATCCAGATACACTTCGATTCCATCCTTGATACCAAACGGGCAGACCCCACCCGGCGCATGACCGGTAACCTCCTCCACCTGCTCAAACGGGATCATCTTTGCTTTCACGTGAAACGTATCTTTATATTTCCGGTTATCCACTTTCGCAGTACCTTCTGTCAAAATCAATACCGGCTGTTCTCCCTGCAAAAAAGACATCGTTTTCGCAATCATCCCCGGCTCCACACCTAATGCCTCCGCTGCCAGCGCAACCGTCGCTGTGGACTCTTTTAACTCGATAACATGATCCAAAAATCCGGCTTCCTTTAAGTAATTTTCTGCTTTTTCCAGTGACATGGCTGTTTTCCTCCCGCATCCTCTATCGATTGATCTGCCGTATCAATTTCTTTTATATTTTAGAACTCATTCATCTTTCCCATCATATCACACTTTCATTTTCCATATCAATATTTCTATAGACGAAAAAAGACGGTTCCCTGCATTTGCCAGAGAACCGCCCCCTATTTCACTAACTGCCATTTTCCAGATCGTTCCGACCGCTTTTTGTAAAACCAACACAGATTTTTTGCAAATCTATCTCCAGATTTCAGATCCAAATTCCGACTTTGTTCGATTCCCTCTTATCCAGTTCCGTCCTGTATTTATCACTTCTCCCCGAAAAATAATTCCACATCGCTCTCCACGCTGTCAATTCCCGCGATTCCAAACTTTTCCACCAATACATTTACCACGTTCGGACTTAAAAATGCCGGAAGCGTCGGTCCAAGATGGATATTCTTGATACCGAGTGAGAGAAGCGCCAGAAGAACAATGACCGCCTTCTGCTCATACCAGGCAATGTTGTAAATAATCGGCAGGTCGTTGATGTCATCCAGCCCAAAAATCTCCTGCAGTTTCATCGCAATGACCGCCAGGGAATATGAATCATTGCACTGCCCCGCATCCAAGACACGCGGAATTCCTTCAATATCGCCCAGATTCAGCTTATTGTAGCGGTATTTCGCACAGCCAGCCGTCAGAATTACCGTGTCCTCCGGCAGCGCCTTTGCAAAATCGGTGTAGTAAGTGCGGCTCTTAGCACGCCCATCACACCCCGCCATGACGACAAACTTTCGGATTTTTCCCGATTTAACCGCATCCACTACCTTATCTGCCAGCGCCAGCACCTGTGCATGGGCGAAGCCGCCGACAATCTGCCCCTGCTCAATCCCGGTCGGCGGCTCACAGCGCTTCGCATGCTGGATGATCACTGAAAAATCCTTCTTTCCTCCGATTCCACCGTTGATATACGTGCAGCCCGGATATCCCGCCGCACCGGTTGTGTAGAGACGATCCTTGTAGCTATCCTTCGGCGGCACGATGCAGTTCGTCGTCATCAGGATCGGTCCGTTGAACGTCTCAAATTCCTCCTTCTGACGCCACCATGCATTGCCGTAATTACCCTTAAAATTCGGATATTTCTTAAATGCCGGATAATACTGCGCCGGAAGCATCTCCGAGTGCGTATATACATCGACGCCGGTTCCCTGCGTCTGCTCCAGAAGCATTTCCATATCGCGCAGATCATGTCCTGAAACAAGAATGCCCGGATTACTACCGACACCGATATCAACCGTAGTAATCTCCGGATTTCCATAAGTCTCGGTGTTTGCTCGATCCAAAAGCGCCATTCCCCGGACACCATATTCGCCAGTTTCCAGCGTCAGGTGAATCAAATCATCCACACTCAGACCGTCATCCAGCGTCGCCGCAAGCGCCCGCTGTAAAAATGCATCCGCCTCCCGGTCCTCCTGCAGTAAGACATTCGCATGCCGGGTATAGGCAGACAAACCTTTCAAGCCATACGTAATCAAGCTGCGAAGGGAAATAATATCCTCGTTCTGCCCGATCAGAACGCCCGCTTCCGACGCTTTTTTTATAAATTCAGACGGCTCACCTGTCCAGCCAGCCGCCTCCGGCAGATTGTCCCGACGTTCCAGCTGCTCCCACAGTGCCGTCTTCATTTCCAGCGTCTTTTCAATTCTTTTTTCAATCGCCGCCTTATCAAAATTGGCATTCGTGATCGTCGTAAACAGATTTTCGGTAACCAGATGGTTGACCTCATCTGCCACCGCACGTCCCTCCTCGCGAAGCCGTGTCGTCACCGCGCTGATACCCTTCGTCACCCACACGAGCAAATCCTGCATTGCCGCCACATCCGGCTGCTTACCGCAGACACCGACCACCGTACAGCCCTTGCATCCGGCCGTTTCCTGACATTGATAACAAAACATTTTCTGTTCCATTGTTCACTCCTCCTATCGCATCTATCGTGTCTTATATAATCTGCATTTTGCGTGATTTATATTCTTGATAGGGATAGAGCCAAAAGTTTACCGCTCTTAATCTCCTGCAGCATACCAAAATCATTGTCACTCAGCTTTAGGCCTTCTGTACTTAAGGTTGCGGCTACTTCTTTTTTTCTCTTCATCTTCCAGAATATGAACCTCAGCTCTTTCCGGGTGTAAGTTCCTATAAGTTTTCCATCGTTTCTGGTACCTGCCCCTGAGTGGCATTAAGCCACCCAGCCAGAGTACTTCGGGGCTGTCGCACTAATGTGCGGCAGCTTCGTGTTTTTATCCAACATAAAACGCCGAGCTTCGAAAAGCTCGGCATTTGTGGTATAATCCCGTCTTTGACAGTAATATTTGGACAAACACCGCAGAAAGGCTTATTCTATATAGCTTTTCCGGCGGTGCTTTTTCGTTTTACAATATAGTCTTTTTTTGATGAGAATTAAGAAATGTGTTTTTCCTTATTTTTCGGGTGGCTGTTTGCTTAGTTTTTGAATTTCTTTCATTTTTCGTTTTGTAATAAATTCATAGTCTGTTTCAAAGCCGACTACTTTGTGCAAGTCATCTGTTAGTTGGCTTACCAATTCTTCCAAACGCTTATCGCTTGTAAAAATACCTTCGATTCGATTGGATGCTCCCGTACTCTGAATCAAAGCAACTTCTAAGAGTGTTTTCAGTTCATCTACATTGACTTCGAGAAATAATTCCTATTTGCCTTTATGTTCGTGGATGCCGCTAACCATCTGAACAATTTCAGGTATCAGTAACTTCGCAGGACTTGTAATATAATCAAAATCTCTCATAGGAATCTCCCTCATTTCAGATTTGTCTCCATCATTTTATCGCCAAATGACGGAGATTTCAATAGGTATGACGGAGATAAACTCCCCACATCCACAGGGAATATACTCATTCTGGAAAGGATTTTTGCAACTTTTTTACATTTTTCCGTTCCAAAACTGTTTGCAGCCAGTAGTTCCTATGTAAAGGCAATCCGAAGATTACCAACAAGCCTTACACCGGCTCGTTATCCTCCTCATCGGAGAAGTCCAAATCGTCATCATCCACATAGTCCGCATCCGGGTCAGGCTTTGCCGCTTCTTTTTCTTTCTGCTTTTCTTTGAGCTTTTAATAACCAAAGAACCCACCGCCAGCGGCAAGTGCAATGACAGCAAGAATCGCAGGCAGCAAATTCGTTTTTGCCTTTTCTTCCGTCACAGGCTCGGTCACTTGCGGCTCTGTTTCTTTGACTTCCGGTTCGGGAGTTGTAGTCGCCTCAGGCTCAGGCTGGGTGTACTGTGCCGCTTCTTCCTCGTCCATGAGATTGAGCAGATCGGCTTCGTCCACCTGGTTCAAGAAGTGGACATTTTCGTTCCCGTCCTCATCACGGTCGATGATGATATAAAAATAGTTGCCGTTCTTGGTGACTGCCGTAATGAACTGCTTGCCCGCACCCGTAGACGAACCCACATCGTCAACCAGAGTCAGATTGCCGTCCAGTGTCAGAGCTGCATTATCATTGCCCATCTGTGTCTGGTTCTGATTTTCCATCAGCAGATTCATCAGCATCATCAGAAGTGCCGTATCCAGTTTGCTGTTGCTTTCCGCAGCTTCCAGCACTTCCAGATAATCGCTGTGAACATAGCCTGTCTTTTCGGGAACAATACTCAAAGTATTCTGCCTGTTCAAACACTTTTGCGACCGCATCCCAAATGAATCCAGAATCATAATCAGCTCATGGATAGACGAAGGCAGGATATAAAAACTTCCTTGCAGTTTTTCTGTTGCCTGCTCCATAAAATCAGGATAATTCATCACAGCAGCACCATTTACCTTACTGGCATTGGTGGCTACATACATTGGAGAATCGGCATCATCCAACGAACCCATAAAGCCATTTGTCATTTCATACATGATCTCGTCCATGTTTTTAATCGACAACGGCTCATTCTTCTGTGCCATTTCCATTGCATCCTGATGAAGCTGTCCCAGCGTAATGCCGTAATGTTCCAGCATCGGATTTGTTATCAGGATTGAAGCCGTACCATCCGGTAAATCTCCCACCTGAAACCGATACACAACCGCCATATCCTCAACAATCTCATAAGGAATTTCTGCAAGCTTTTCTGCATTTCGGTTCTTCTCAACCATCTGAACCGTCAGATACGGTCGCATACTTTCGTAACTTTTCAGCACATCAAAATCAAACTCCAGTGTCTGTGAAATGTGCGTGACCACATAATCGGTAATGCCTTGCAGAACATCTTCATAAACAGCACCGGATTCATAGTCCCGATAGAACGAATCCAGATTGACCGTCATAGACATCTGAGCACCTTCCTGTCTGACCGTAATCCCGGAATAAGACATTCCCTGCAACCTCGTAACCTCCGCAGGCTCTACGGAAATGTGAGGGAAAGTTCCCAAAAGGCTTTTCGGCAAATTAGCAGGAAGCTATTTTTCATTAGCAAAAACAGCCGTTTTTCTGCTAATGATTAGCAAGATTTTTTGTTTTCTGGCAAAAGTTCGATTTTATTCTGTCACGAAAAAGTATATTTTCTTGTGCGTGCTTCCCGATTTTCAAATTCAGGCATTTTAATAATAAGAAAAGCCGAAAACCCTTGAAAACAAAGGCTTTCGGCGTTGTTAGCTGGCGTCCCAAAGTGGATTTGAACCTCCGCCCCCACGCTTAGGAGTATGGCATACCACCTCGTGCGGTTTCCGACTACATAACTTCCTATTCAAGAAAACCATTGATTTTACTGGGTTTTTCGGGCGTTTGACCTGTTAAAGTATTACACCTCATTCAACGGATTTCGCCCGATTTCAAGGTGTTCAATTAGCAAATTCTTAGCAAGAACACAATGACTTACGAGATATATTACTCTGAATCTGAAATCTCAATTTTGATTTAACGGCTCTCCTTTAGAAATTTTGTTATTTTCTTATACCACTTCACGTAAAAAAAGTCAAGTGTTTTTTTAAAAAAATTGCATATACTTCTCTCATGTGATATACTATAATTAACTATGCGATTTTGGAGGAGACGTTTATGGAGCATTTATATAAAACTAACATGCAGAAAACAATTGCAGAATTTTTTCCTGCATATTTAAAAAAAGAGCTTTTAAAACAGGCAGTCAACGACGGACTAGTTATAAATAATCGCAAGAAAACGCCTCAACTCTCTCTAAATTTTGCAGATATTATTGATGTTTCTGAATACGATTCTCTTGATGAGAAAATCAATAATATTTTACACGTGGATAATGTATTGCAATTTATTGAGGAATTTGAGTATAAACGTCAATATCGACATTTTTGTTATTTTAAATGTTCTGAAATTGCTTCAACAAAAATTGAAGAACTGGTAAAAAACAAAACAGTAAATTTATTCGACAAAAAAGGAAATTCTCTAATTGATGAATATCAGAAACCGTCATTATATATTGTTGGTAATCTAGTGTATTTAAAGTTTTCTAATTTACTTAATAATGATACTGGAAACCAAATCAATTTTGTTGTTATCTGTGTTTTAGATAAAGAACATAATATAATAGAACTTCGTTTTGATCGAGTTGGTATTGCATATAAAAATTCATACAATTTCTATCGGGATAAAATCAATGAAATTCTTGATTATTTAAGTTCTACACTGGGTATTACAACAGAGAACATTGATTTTAAGGCAGTAATAGACTATATAAAATCAGAAAAAGATAATATTTCCATTTATGCGCAAAGAATGCAACGTAATGGTACTACTGCATACTTAGAAGCATATGATGATGGTGATGGTGTCATGCCAATTCTTGGAGAACTAAGAGCTTTTATCAAAGAGAATAAGGAACTGTTTGATACCGATATCAATACAAATTTGATTAAAGATAAACTAGAAGCCTTTATCAAAGAAATTGAAATAAAATCTGATATGCCAATGGTAAAAGTAAAACTGGATGATCGCGATATAAAATTCGGTATTACTCATAATTACAAGGGAACTGATTATAGTCTATTTATGTTTTACGGTGAACTTCTAGGAGATAAGGAGGTGATGAGTTATGTCAGAAATTACCTTATTGGATGTAATAGAGAACTTGAAAATCTCATACAATCTGACCCCATATCAGAAAAAACAATGTGATAGTTTCTTCTCTGTAATTCATCCCGGTGACTTTATTTACCCAGGTCATTTAAAATCGAAATTAGTCATTGATATAAAAACAGCCTATTTATTTATGGAGGATTTAAAGAAGGCTGGTTTTGTAAGAAATATTTACGAAGTTTATTGCATGAAATGTGGTAGAAGTAAAGGAATATTTTTAGATACCTTAACGGATTTCAACGAAAACTATACTTGTGATTTTTGTAATAGTGCTTTATCTGTTTCTGAAGATATAATTGTTCTTTATAAGGTGTTGCACATATGACTGATATAAAAAAAGAGAATTATAGTATTAAAGAGTATCTTCAAGAAATCATTCAAAGACCACTAGATATCTTTTATGAGTTAACCGCTTGGTCTGAGGAAGATAAACAAGATTTTTCTGTCTTATTAGCAAACTTAAAGCGACCTTTTGACAAATCAACCGAAACGACCAAAGAGAAAGGTGATCGCCTTGAAAATTTAGTTTCTTTCCTAATACAGAAATCTTATTTTTTTGAAATATATCGAAATATTCATACTGGTACTAACGAGATTGATGAGGTAATAATCCTTTCAGAAAGAGGCAAACAAGCACTTCATGAGTTCAATCTTGCTAGAGATATACTTGAAATAGAATCCGATATAGCATTAGGAGAATGCAAAAACTATGCTTCTACTTTAAATGTTACTTATGTTGGAAAATTCTACAGTCTATTAGTAAGTACGGATGTCCCTTTTGGAATTATTTTTACTCAAAAAGGACTAACAGGAAATGAAAACGAATTTCATGATGCCTATGGTCTCACTAAAGTTTTACGCATTATCGAAAAATATCAAAACAACAGAGAAATGTTTATTCTCACATTCATGCTTGAAGATTATGAGCAAATAGCAAATGGTAAATCTTTCTTTGATTTAATTAAAGCAAAAAAAATTGCATTACGTTTATCTTCAGATTATCATAGTTTTCTTAAAGACTATAACCATGACAATATTGATTCCATAAAACAAATAATTCAAAGTATTTAAAGACGTCTCTTGTAGGCGTCTTTTTACGTTGTAAGCTAACAACCTATGGCGTTTTTTTACGCCCATTTTTAGAAAGGAGCCAAACCATAAACCTAACCGAAAGCGAAAAGAGGCTGGCTTACCAGATTGAGAGCACCGACCAGATCGGAACCCTCCATGAGCTTGCCATCATGAACCGCTATACCAGAAAGCCGGAAATCAAAGAGGCAACAGAATAGCCTCTTAGCATCTTTTTTCTGCTTCATTAACTGTGATTGCCATAAGATTATCTCCTTTGCTTTTTCTTTATCTTAACGCGATAATCTTGGCTTGTCTGTGGGTGAATTATCTCTTATCGTAATATACTTCTGACCGGTTCAATGTAGTTCTGTTTTACAGTTATCATCTTTATGCAAATACATCATCCAACCTCAATTCATAATAATATTTAAATACTGCAATCGGAAACTCTCTTATATAACTATCCACGTCTTTTTTTGTGATGCCATGTATCCGCACAAATTGAGATACTTTGTCATGAGCCACATCATAGCTTTCATCCAGATACACATCCAGATTCTTTAATAAGTCAAGTAACTGCAGCACATAGACATTTTCTTCATTTACCGGAACCACTGGTCTTCTTACTATGAACATTCTCTTTCCAATTGGAACTTCTCGTACTTTTGCCGCCATGTTATTGCTAACAATCTCAACTTTATTGGGAACCTGCGTTGAAATTCCCAGCTGATTAGCAAATGTATTACCAGAATAGAAACCATCTACTTTTCCACCTCTGGAAACATATTTGTATCTGGCAACCGTATCTGCATTTACGCCCACATTTGTTTTTAGTCGTGATTTCTTAGGCAAATAATAAATGCCATTCTCATATTTTTGTAGTTTTCCCTCATCGCACAGCTTTTTTAGCTGCTGATTTACTGCAGATTTTGTAATTCCCTTAATCACTATATCAGAAAAGAATATAGGCTCTGCTTCCTTATAATTGTCTTTCAAAAATTCATATAACATAAACCTCATTCCTTTCTCCTAAATATTTATAACCTATATGGTTATTTTTGTTAATTATATTCTATATCCTGTTTTCACGATCTGGCAATGTAATTTTAGCACTATGGTTAGTATATCCAAAGCAGAATAAAACAAAAAAAAAGATCTGTCACCCTTAGGATTCTTCCCAAAGCCAACAGATCTTACATTTTCCCTTACATCTTTATACTCTTTGCCAGACTCGTCAGCAAAGCTGCCATCTCCGGATTAACCTTTTTTCTTTCTAACCCACGTTATTTTGCAGCCACGGTTACCACTGTTT
>ENA-ORRZ01001419-ORRZ01001419.1-human-gut-metagenome-genome-assembly--contig:-NODE-1419-length-15369-cov-2.695638_pt1 | contig 15369 bp, 7 predicted proteins | sample MGYA00242185_ERZ509152 | MGnify/ENA primary metagenome ERZ509152 (study PRJEB26280, sample SAMEA2338668) | human gut metagenome | biome: human gut; feature: human-associated habitat; material: faeces... | reverse complement strand
TAGTAGCGGGATGCCCTTTCGTAGTTTGTTCCGGGAAGTGCTTCTTCCAGTTTGATCAGTGCTTCATTATTGGTGCAAGGACGTGCGCCCGCCCACCAGATGAATGCGTTCAGATTGGAAACAGCCAGATAATTATGGAAAGTGGTAGCCCATTGCATGGCATTTTTCCAGGAAGGGTCGTATGTATCCGTAGAACTGGTCTCCGTATTCCATAAATGGATGTTGTTTTCGGCGCAGAGAGGTGATTGAACGAACTCTGTGTTACCGATTAATGTGTATCCATGAGCTGCAGCGATGATGTTGGAGTTAACGAGATCGGGACATGCTTTCAATCCGTTCTCAAGGTAAGTCACTCCTGCTTTCCACCATGAGTGTTCTCCGAAGATAATCTTCATATCCTGATAACCTGCCTTGTCTAAAGCCGGGCGGAGATTCTTCTGGCAGAAATTGGCCAGATTGGTATAGCTCCAGCTACAGCCATTCCATCCCGTTCCACTGCTGTTCGGTTCATTCGATGGTGAAATTGCATAAATCTCAATGCCGAACTTCTCTGTATATGCTTTTATGAAGTCTATCAAATAATTGGCGTATACATCTTCCGAACCGGATGCCAGGCTACCACCCGAAGGTTTTCCATTGGATTTCATGGTTCCGGGAGGGCTCCATGTAGAGAATATAAACTTCACGTCTTTATACTTCTTCTGCAGGATATCCACTAACCACATTTGACCTAACTGTACTTGTTCTGCACATTCAGAGCCATTAAAGTCCCTCCAATAGTTATTGATCATAGACGGATCATTGGCTGCCAGGTTGAAGGTGCGGTTCATTCCAAAGTCAATCGCATTGGTGGTCGGATTCTGATAGTGTGGAAAGACTTCACCGCGGAAGATATTTAGTTTTAAACCGTTCTCTCCAAACAAATCATTTACTACATCTTCCCGCATCATATTGTTCCATATACGATGCGACCATTCTGCAAAGGCGCATCCGAAACCATCAATAATCTGATATTTGTGTCCGTCTCCAAACTGTACTTTAATGACAGCTTCGGTTGTCGGTTCCGCAGAGAATCCGTCATCATCGTCTGTTTCTTCTATTGGGTCTGGGATGTAGACGTCGTTATGGCTCAGGCTACCATCGTCACAAGAGTGTCCAATGAATAGAAAGAGGGATATGAATAATAATGAATATATCTTTTTCATGTTGTTTCTTTATTAAATTAATCTTGCTTGGTTTTTATTTCCATAAACTGGTTTGCTTCATGGCAGTATTATTGTTCAGCTCACTGGTCGGTATAGGATAGTAGAGATGTTTTTCCTGGAAGTTCTCCGCACCTTGTTTTCCATTCGCTTTGAAAATCAACTGAATTTCGCTGCTTGAATACCAACGTTTCAAATCGTCAAAACGGTGACCTTCCGCAAAAAACTCCAATAGACATTGATGCTCGATTTCACCCATCAGTTCAGCTTGTGAGAATGTCTTTTCCTGAAGTCCTGCCCTCTGACGAATTTGTTTTAAAGCATAGTTGGCACCATCCGGATCATTGGTTTGGGCGCATGCTTCGGCATAAAGCAACAGAACTTCGGCAAAGCGCATTACACGCAAATTGCTGGATCTTCCTTCTTTGTTGCCCATGTTGTCCGGTGCTTTGTCATCTACATAATATGCGGTGTTTTTCTTTATCAGGAACTTGCCTGCTGTTCCGTTGACGTTGAAACTAGGTGCTCCGCCCGCCATTTTTCCTTCATTGCCTTCCCAGAGGTCATCCATTGAGTAGTTATTTCCATACCATTTCTCGTTGGGAACTTTATCTCCATAATTGGCAGCATCGAAGAAGAGGCTGGCATACATACGTTTATCGAATTTGGTGTCTGCATCGCTCGGACGGGTTTCTTTGGTAAACTCTCCTACGATAAAGGAGTTAGGCATTAACTTGGCCCATCCGCCGGATTTTACCGGACCAATGAACTGCGGGATATAGCAACCCAGACAAATACCACTTTCGTTACTCCAGGAGTAATCTCCGTCAGGGCTGTACGCTAATTCAAATACGGATTCTTTATTGATTTCTTCTTCATTGGTGAAATTCTTTTCAAAGTTGTCAATCAATTCATAAGAATAAGGAGCTTTCAGCAATGAACTTAACAGCTGTTTTGCTTCCGGATATTTGTGCTGGGTAGCGTATACCTTACCCAGCATTGCGATAGCTGCGCCTTTGGTGATGCGTTCTTTTGCCGTAGAGCGTTCTACGGGCAGGTTGCATTTGCTCGCATTGTCCAGATCTTCTTCTACTTGTGCCCATAATGCAGCTTCCGTTGCAGGAGCTTTATTGGTTTCATCTTCGTTAGAAGGTATCAGGCGCAGGGGCACTTCTTTGTAGTTGTTGACCAACAGAAAATATTGATAGCCACGCAGAAATAATGCTTCGCCTTTGATCATCGAGCGGTCTTCTTCGGTGATACCTGATGCAGGTATCTGGTCGATATAGCGCAATACAATGTTGGCACGCTGGATACCTGAATAAAGTGCTCCATAAGGATCGTTACCGGTAGAGGGCGAGTTCAGGAAGTTGGCTATGTTCCACATCGGGACTTCTTCTCCTTTGATTGTGAAAATATCATCACCACGACCATTCAGGTTCAACCAGCCGTCAAATGCGCCGAAGTATCCGTACATTGCTCCTTTTATCGGAGAATAAGCGGCTGCTAAAGCACTTTCTGCATCTGCTTTGTCTTTCCAGTAATTGCTTTCTGTGAAGTAGTTGGGGTCCGACAGATTCAAAAAGCTGGATTCGTTGCACGATGTCAGCGCTCCCGAAAGAAGAGCTGCCATGCACATATATGATAACCAATTTTTTTTCATGTTCATAAACTGTTTCATGTTTAATATTAATTTAAGGTGTTACAGGTTTACTTGTATTCCGAATGAAATAGTGCGGGGCAATGGATAACGCCCTTGGTCGATACCTCTTGAGAATACATTGTAAGCAACACCTGCGACAGAACTTTCACCCAAATCAGGGGTATAGCCGGAATATTTGGTCAAGGTAAACAGATTCTCCATTGAGGTGTATATTCTTACATTTTCAAGTTTGATTTTCTTTGTCAGGACTTTGGGTAATGTATAGCCAATATCCAGTGTTTTCAAACGTATGTATGAACCGTCTTCCAGCCATCTGTCGGTGTATGCCCATTTGTTGTCTGCACCATCCGTTTTGGAGAAGCGGGGAATATCCGTGTTTTGATTGTCCGGTCTCCATGAATTGGCCAATACGGTGCTCATATTTCCGTTGAAGTTGCCTGATTCCAGGCGATAGCGTGGATAATTATAAATCTTATTGCCTGCCATTCCGTCAAAGAAAAGGTTGAAATCGAAATTGTTCCATTCGCCACCGAGTCTTACACCAAAAGTGAAATCGGGGAAGGGGCTTCCTACGTCATGCTGGTCATCTGTATTTATTTTGCCGTCACCGTTCCAGTCTTTGTAACGGACGTCTCCAACTTGTGCGGCAGGCTGGATGAGTTCGCCGTCTTTGTTTTTGTAATTAGCGATCTCTTCTGCCGAGCGGAATAATCCGTCGGTTTCGATCAGGTTGAAATATGACATCGGGTGTCCTTCGGCAAACATATTAATGCCACGACCGCCGGCGCCGTGTGCGCTATATCCGGAGATCATCAGATTCTGACCGCCTAATGTGATTTTGGTTACTTCGTTCTTGTCGGCTGCGATATTGGCGCCAATATAATAGTTGAACTTTTCCTTAATGGCGCCACGGTAATTCACTGCAAGCTCGAATCCTTTATTTCGTACCTGTCCTGCATTTTGGATGGAGTTGCCGCTGATGCCGGTAGATGCGGTAGAAGGAATAGGCAATAATACATCATTCGTGTTCTTGACGTAAGCATCGGCAGTAAGAGTCAATCGTCCGTTTAGCAGGCTGATATCTAAGCCGATGTTATAGGTCTCTGTGTTTTCCCATGTTAAATTGGCGGGGGAAAAAGCCTGCACGTATGGCATAGAACCAAACCAAGGCGAATTGTCCGACACATAGTTCATGCCGTCCGACACTACACTTTGTGTTGGATAGTAGCTGGTCATCTCCTGATTACCAAGTTTACCGTAGCTAAAACGCAGTTTCAACTGATCAAACACATTCTCTAAAGGTTTAAAGAATTTCTCACGGTTGATGTTCCATCCAATAGAGGCAGAGGGGAACGCGCCATATTGATGACCACTTCTGAAACGTGATGAACCGTCACGGCGAATAGATGCCGAGAATAAATAACGGTCGTCAAAGGAATACATGACACGACCGAACAAAGATACCAATGCAAGTTCGTTCAAAGAACTGGATGCTTTCAGGTTGGATGGGTCTACATTGCCGGGCATTGTTTCAATGAACTGAGGCATATCGCCGTTTTTACCATACAGGCTGTAGCTTTTGTCTTTCTGGGCAGAGTATCCGGCAAGGAGTGACAAATTGTGTTTGCCGAATGTACGGTCATAATTCAGGGTGTTTTCTAATACCCATGATTCCCATGTTGACGACTTTTCTTCAAGGTCAGGTTTGTCGTTTTTACCGAATGTCCCTAAATCATACACATCCTTATAATAACGCCACTTAGTATGCTCTTTTCTGATACCTACATTGAGTTTATACTTTAGTCCCTTGATGATTTCTGCCTGTAAATAAGCGTTGAGGAAAATCTTGGTCGTTTCCGTCCGTTCGTCGTTGACTGTCATTTCAGCCAATGGATTCGGTAAATTGATGTCATTGGAAGTACCCCATCCTCCTGCGTTTGTAGGATCATATACCGGTACTACTGACGGGAACTGAAAGATGTCGAACATGGTATCCTGATGAATGTATCCACTACCTTTTGTCAGGTTTACAATCATAGACTCACCTATTGTTAAGCGATTGTCGAAGAAAGAATAATCGCTTTTCAAACGGATGTTGTAGGATTCATGATCTGTATTGCGGAGTATACCTTCTTTATTAAGGTAGCTGACAGATGAACTGTAAGAACCACTTTTGGAACCGCCGCTGATGGTAGCATTGGCTTTATAAGTCATGGCTGTGCGCAACATCACGTCTTGCCAGTCTGTTCCTTCTCCAATGAAAGGGGTAGCTCCGTTTTCTGCACCATAACCGTCGCCTGCTAATTTGTAGTAGCGTGCGAAGCGGCTGTATTCTTCTCCATTAAAAACTTTCAGAGTTTTAGGGGTTTGGCTGATTCCTGTGAAGAAATTGATATCCAACTTGGTGGGCATATCTTTACGACCGCTTTTGGTGGTAATCAGTACAACACCACCTGCTGCACGTGAACCGTAGATTGCTGCCGCAGCAGCATCTTTTAAAACTTCGATAGAGGAAATATCGTTAGGATCGACCATACTGATATCTCCAAATGCTCCGTCTACTACATAAAGTGGATTGTTGTTGGATAAAGAGCTGATGCCACGAACATTAATCGTCATACTTCCATTAGGGTCTCCACTGGAACTGGCTACTGACACTCCGGGAATTTTCCCTTGTAATGCCGTTGCTGCATTGGAAGCGACCTGACCGTTAAGTTCTTTTGCGCTGACCGAGCCTACAGCTCCCGAAAGATGACTTTTCTTCACTGTACCATAACCGATCACCACTACTTGCTCGAGAGCGATATTGTCTTCCTCCATGATCACATTGATTGGGGTTCCGGACGTGATCGCTCTTTCTATCTGTTTCATACCTATTGTAGAGAATACCAGTATATTCCCTTTATTCGCTTTGATGGAGTATTTACCATCCATGTCTGTTACTGTGCCGGTGTCTTTACCTTTCACTCTGACTGTGACTCCGGGTAAAGGTTCATTTGTTGTAGCTTCTGTTACTACTCCTTTTATCTCAATGTCCTGAGCTGCCAGTGGAATACCGGCCATGCAGAGAAATAAGAATAGTAAGAAATAAGTTTTTCTTCTCATAATTTATTGCATTAGATTTATAACTCTGTTCAATTGTTGATTGATCCATGGAAACTTCAACCAATAACTGATGATGCAAAAGTAGGCGATAATGCTACGGGAAACAAGTATTATTTTATCTCATTCTGATACTTTATTAATACATATTTTGGATGGATGAATGTTTTGGTAGAATTCTAGTTGTTCTTTGGTATGTGAATTATTCGCTGTGTATCAATGTTGTATATACTGCATTGGATCGTTTCTATTAATGAAATAGAAAATAGTATATTGTTTTATTAAATGAAAAATCATACCATACTTCTTTTCCATGATACCATATTGCCAGTACGGTGTTATAGAAAACTGCAGGAAGATTCCATTGCTATTTAATATGTATGGGGAGGTACGGGAGTTTCAGATATAAAGAAACAAGGTTCCCATACAGATAAAGTATGGAAACCTTGTTTTATTTGAAGAAATTTCTCTTGTTGGTCAATAACGCCGGGACTTATACTACACCAGCGCTTCTGCCATAACGAGTTTATTAGCTTCTATTAATCGATAAATACTATTCACGGAGGTGGTGGAGCGGAGTTTGTCTTCCGGTGTATGCCGACAATAATCTATTAATCGTTCGATAGTGGAAGTCGCTACGTGCATTCGTGTGTCGGAGGAAGCATAGTAAATATATACCGTTCCGTCTTCATCTGCAATCCATCCATTAGAGAATAGCACATTGGAGACATCCCCGATTCTTTCTTCTCCTTCCGGAGCCAGCAGATATCCGCCCGGCTCTGCAATGATCCTTGTCGGATCTTCCAGAGACGTCATATAAAGGTATAGTACATAGCGAAGACCGGCGGCACAGGCGCGTACGCCGTGTGCCAGGTGCAGCCATCCTTTGGGGGTTTTGATAGGATGAGGCCCTTCGCCATTTTTCACTTCTTTTATTGTATGGTAATGACGGTGATTGATGATTGTTTCTTCTTTTACTTCCGCATGGGTAATGTCATCTATAAGTGCCCATCCGATACCTTCTCCGTTTCCGGCATCGATAAAGTTGTCTTGCGGGCGTGTGTACAAGGCATATTTGCCGTTCACAAATTCCGGATGCAGAACTACATTACGCTGCTGGCTCGGAGAAATAAGATTCGGCAGCCGTTCCCAGTGTTGGAAGTCCTTTGTGCGTATAATACCTGCTTTGGCTACGGCAGAAGATAAGTCACCCGGAGCTGCATCCGGAGCAAGACTTTCGCTGCAGAAGATTCCGTAAATCCAGCCGTCTTCGTGGGCAGTCAGGCGTATGTCATAGACATTCGTTTCTGACGGGTCAATGTCCGGTAGTTGTATGGGGTACTCCCAGAAACGGAAATGATCTGTACCATTCGGACTTTCGGCGATGGCGAAGAATGATTTGCGGTCACTTCCTTCTACCCGGACCATCATCAGGTACTTTCCATTCCATTTGATGGCTCCCGCATTCATGGTGGCATTGATGCCAATCCGTTCCATCAGCCAGGGGTTGGTCATGGGGTTCAGGTCGTAGCGCCATTCCAGAGGAGTATGTTCATTAGTCAGGACCGGATATTCATATCTTTCAAATATCCCATTACCCGGAAGTATCTTCTTGTTCGGACGGGTTATAAGAGATTCATGCGCTTCTTTTAAGAGACGCAATCTGTTATCGTAAATTCTACTCATAATGCTATTCTTTATAAAGTGATTCCGGAACCGGGGTCAGGAACCGGAATCATTTTATTTGCCATACATAACTTAATTGTTCTTGTTCCGGATATCAGTTAGCTGATTTTATTTTTCCGGTAATAGTCACTACACTGTATTTGGGTACAGTCACTGATCGTTTGCCAGTCGAAGATGGATTCAGTTTCTTGCGCAACCATTTCACGCTGGAACTGGAGGTGTATGAAACCATGCTCTCGAAATCTTTGCCATCTATTTCAAGCAAAGCGTCAAAGGCTTTTGATTTTGATTTGTTCACCAATACAATGGTATACGTGTTGTCTTTGATGTATGCGGATGCACTCAGGTCTCTGGGGATTCTGTTAGCTGTTGTTGATACTGTTTCTACATCTACGCGTGTCGATCCCCGCTGGATATATCTGGAGAATTGTCCGATAGAGTAGTAACGGTCTATGCGATAATAGTTATTACTGAAGTCCCATGCGTCGGTCTGCAGAAGATTCTCTCCGGTCGATGTACACAGACGTGCTCCTGCCCACCATACAACGGCGTTGGTCTGGGCTTTTGTCAGGTAGTCGTGATAGTTCTTTGCCCATTTCATGGCATCATTCCATGTTTCGTCGCGGGTCTTGTCATCGCAGGTTTCCGTCTGCCATACATGGATTCCCTTTTCCTGGGCTGCAGTCATTGGGAGGATGTTGGCATCTACTGTAGAGTAACCGTGTCCTGCTGCAACGATGTTTGCATCCACTAAATCAGGGTTGTTTTTCAATGAAGTGTCTACCCATGTTACGGCATTTGCCCACCAAGGCAGTTCTCCGTAAATGATTTTTGTGTCCTGCATGCCTTGTTTATTCAGTTCCGGGCGCAGGTAGTCCATGGTGAAATCCGCCATTTGCTGATTTCCCCACATACATCCGTCCCATCCGCCCATGGCCTGGTCGGGTTCGTTCCAGCCGGAGATACCATAGACATTGATACCGAATTTGTCTTTGAGAGCTTTTCCAAAACCGGTCAGGAACTCGGCATAAATTTGGCTATGTTCACTATTGAAAGAACCGCTTCCGCCGCTGGCAACTTCACCTTCACCGAAAGACTTCCATACGATCGGGGGAGTCCATACGGAGAAGAAGTAATAGATGTCCATCAGCTTTCTCTTACAAAGGTAGTCGATGATCCACAATTGGGAGTATTCTTTGTATTTTCCGCTGTCCGAATTGAAGAGTGCTTTTTGTTCTGCGGAATGTGCACCCAGCTTATAGTTCTCTTCTGTCTTGAAGTTGAAGCTCTTGCCGTCTTCAGATGCGGATGAAGCGCATATTTCTCCGCGATAGATATTAAATCTCAGTCCGTTTTCGCCGTACAGGTCGTCCATGAGTTGTTCACGTTTCGTACATCCGTATACTGCTTCCGCCCATCCGAAATTACATCCGAAACCATCAATTTCCTGATGCTTGTTTTCCGGTTGGATTCTGATCACCGATTCCGTAGTCGGCTCGGGTGAAATACCGTCATCTTCGTCGGATATGACCACCGGGTCCGGAATATTCACTTCATCATGGCTCAGGCTATTGTCGTCGCAAGATGTAATACCTCCGAGCAACAGGAATAATGATGTGCTTAAAAATAGATATATCTTTTTCATAAAACTGTTTCTTATAGTGTTTCTAATTATTTCCAGTATTTATTCTGTTCCACAGATGAGTTGTTCAATTCTCCTGCAGGGATAGGGAAATATTTATGTTTTTCTCTGAAGCTATAAGCTCCCTGTTTATCGTTTCCTTTCAATATCATCTGAATTTGAGCAGTGGTGTACCAACGTTTCAAGTCGTCGAAACGGTGGCCTTCTCCGAAGAACTCAAGCAGACACTGGTGTTCGATCTCTTTCATCAGTTCAGGTTGCTGGAAGTCTTTCTTCGGCAGACCTGCTCTTTGGCGGATTTCATTCAACGCCCAGTTGGCTCCGTCTTTATCCGCTTCTTTTGCGCATGCCTCAGCATATAACAATAACACTTCGGCAAAACGTATGACGCGGACATTGTTGGCTCTTCCTTCTACGTTACCCATGTTATCGGCACTTTTGGATTTTACATAGTGGGCGGTGTATTTCTTCAGGAGGAATTTACCGATTTGCGCACCGGTTGCCTGACTTACATTAAAGATAGGAGCGCCGCCGGCCATTTTGGAAGCATTTCCTGTCCAAAGGTCATCCATCGTGAAAAGACCACCGTAGAACTTTCCGTCGTACCAGCCGTTTTCTTCTGTCACCCAGTCGCCGTATTCTTCCGGAGTGAAGAACATGCTGGCGTAGATACGCTTGTCATATTTAGAGTTTGGTTCCGCCGTTTTATCAGGGTTGGCGATTGTTTTCATTTTCTGACTTCCGTCTTCGTTGTATTGAGGATTTCCGTCTTGATCTAGATCCGGAACCTGAATGGTAGGCTTGCTTCCACGTGTTTCGGTGGTAAATTCGCTGACAAGGAAAGCCGAAGGCATTAACTTCGCCCATCCACCTGATTTCGCAGGTCCTACAAATTGTGCCAGTGAACTGCCCAGACTGATACCACTCTCGTTGCCCCATGACATATCACCGTCGCTACTGTACTGTAATTCGAATACGGATTCGGCATTGTTTTCATTGGCGGTAGTGAAGTTATCGACAAAGTTCTCCATCAGCCGATAGCGTTTTCCTGAAGTTCCGAATGGGCTGTATGAAGAGTCAATCAGGCCTTTCAGTGTTTCCTTAGCCTCTTTATACTTGTGCTGTGTTGCATACACTTTGCCGAGTATGGCGATGGCTGCCCCTTTCTCGATACGTCCTTTTTGTTCGGCCGGACGGGTTTCCGGCAGGTTGCCGTCGTTGATTGCGTCGGTCAGGTCTTTTTCAATCTGTTGCCAGATTTCGGCTTCGGGAGATGCCGTTTTGTTAGGATCATCTTCATTCGACGGAATCAGGCGCAAAGGTACATCTCCGTAGTTGTTCACCAACAGGAAATACTGATAGGCTCTCAGGGTGAGGGCTTCGTCTTTAATCATGGCACGGTCGCTTTCCGTGATGCCGCTTGCCGGAACCTGTTCGATATATTTCAGTACGATGTTGGCACGTTGTATACCTGCGTACAGAGCACCGTACGGGTCATTTCCTGTGGTAGCGGAGTTCTGGAATGTAGCTATGTCCCACATACTGGCTTCTTCGTTCAGTATCGTAAAGATATCGTCTCCACGGCTGTTGAGGTTGAGCCATCCGTCAAAGGCACCGTAATATCCGTTCATCTGATATTTGATGGGCGAGTAGGCTGTAGCCAATGCGCTTTCCGCATCTGCCTTGTCCTGCCAGAAGTTTTCGTTGGTAAAGTGGTTCGGGTCTTTCAGATCCAGAAAAGAGTCGCTGCAGGATGTCAGCGCTCCCGACAGGAGAGCTGATACAAGCGTATATGATAACCAATTCTTTTTCATAATTTGATGTTTCAATGTATTAATCTTAGTATGTTATAATCCCAACTGGATTCCGAAGGAGAACGTACGTGGAATAGGGTAACGTCCCTGGTCGATTCCTCTTGAGAAAACATTATAGCTCACACCGGTCGAAGAACTTTCGCCCAGGTCGGGAGTGTAGCCGGTATACTTGGTCAGGGTGAACAGGTTTTCCATCGATACGTAGAGACGCAGGTTTTGGATCATAGCTTTCTGCGACCATTGCTTGGGGAGAGTGTAACCAAGGTCTATCGTTTTCAGGCGTACATAAGAACCGTCTTCCAGCCATCTGTCGGTATAAGCCAGCTTGTTGTCCGTGCCGTCTACCTTCGAGAAACGAGGCATATCGGTGTTCGGGTTGTCCGGTCTCCACGAGTTGGCAACGTTTGTGCTTAAGTTACCGTTGAATGCACCCGATTCGAGGCAATAGCGCGGATAGTTATAAATCTTGTTGCCTGCCACACCGTCGATAAAGATGTTGAGGTCGAAGTTGTTCCAGTCACCGCCTAGTCTTAGTCCGAAGGTAAAGTTAGGAAGGGGGCTGCCTACGTCGTGCTGGTCGTTTGTGTCAATCTTGCCGTCGCCGTTCCAGTCTTTGTAACGTACGTCACCTACCTGTGCGCCCGGTTGAATCAATTCACCATTCCTGTTCTTGTAGTTTTCGATTTCTTCCATACTGCGGAAGATACCATCTGTTTCGATCAGGTTGAAGTAAGACATGGAGTGTCCTTTCTTGAACATATTGATGCCGCGTCCGCCAGCTCCGTGAGCCGAGTAACCGGAGATAGACATATATTTTCCGCCGGCGTTAATTTCGGTAACCTTATTGTTGGCTGTACTCAGGTTGGCGCCGATGTAGTAGTTTGCTTTGTCGCCGATGGAGCTGCGCCATGTAGCGGAAACTTCGATACCCTTGTTCTGTACCTGTCCTGCATTCTGAATGGAGAGTCCGCTGATACCGGTAGAAGAAGCGTAAGGAATCGGCAACAATACGTTATTGGTATTTTTGATATAGGCATCTGCTGTCAGTGCCAGTTTTCCATTCAGTAAGGTTACGTCCAGACCGACGTTGTAAGTTTCCGTATTTTCCCATGTCAGGTTGTCCGGTGATACAGCGTTTACAAAAGGTATTTTTCCGAACCATATAGAGTTGCCCTGCAGGTAGTTCATGCCGTCGCTTACCACACTCAATGTAGGATAGTAACTGTCCATTTCCTGGTTACCCAGTTTACCGTAGCTTAAACGCAGTTTCACTTGGTCGAAGATGTTTTCCAACGGGCGGAAGAACTTCTCACGGTTGATGTTCCATCCCACAGATACCGAAGGGAAGTTACCAAAGCGGTGTCCGTCTTTGAAACGTGACGAACCGTCACGGCGGATAGAGGCGGAGAACAAATAACGGTCGTCGTATGAGTACATTACACGTCCGAAGAGAGAAACCAATGCTTGTTCATATATGGAACTACCGGCCTTCATGGTAGTCACGTTACCGGTCATTGTGTCGATAAACTTCGGAAGGTCGGAGTTGCTTCCGTTCAGTCCGTAGCTCTTGTCTTTCTGTGCAGAATAACCTACCATTCCCGAAACTGTATGTTTGCCGAAAGTACGGTCATAGTTCAAAGTGTGCTCAAGCACCCATGAGTCGAAGCTGGAGAAACTTTCCGAGAGGTCCGGCGCTTCATTGGTACCATAAGTTCCCAAATCATATACGCCTGTATAATTACGGTTCTTCGTGTGGTTTCTTCTCAGACCTAAGTTCAGTTTGTATTTCAGTCCGTTGATGATTTCGGCCTGAAGGTATGCGTTCAGGAAGATTTGTGTGTTTTCGCTTGTAATATCATTAATTTCAGAGATGGCGTATGGGTTCGGAAGGTTGATGTCCGCAGATGTGCCCCATCCTGTGGCGTTCTCCGGGTCGAAAATAGGAATAACACTGGGGAAACGCAACAATCCGTTCATCGTGTCCTGATCTGTACCGCCTTTGCCTTCTGCCATGCGAAGGATTAATGACTCGCCAACAGTGACACGGTTGTTGAGGAAGCTGAAATCACTTTTCAACCGGATGTTGTAAGATTCGTGGCTGCTGTTGCGCATGATACCGTCTTTGTTCAGATAACCGCCGGATGCGCTGAATGATGCGTTCTTTGAACCGCCTGTGAGAGCTACGTTTGCTTTGTACACCATGGCCGTATTCAGCATGACATCCTGCCAGTCCGTACCTTCGCCGGTGTATGGCACTGCATCTGTTTCTGCACCGTAACCATCGGCGGCAAGGCCGTAGTAACGTGCGAAACGGCTGTATTCCTCACCATTCAGTACATTCAGCTTTTTAGGGTTCTGCTGAACGCCCGTGAAGAAGTTTACATCTACCTTGGTCGGCATTTCCTTGCGGCCGCCTTTGGTAGTAATCAATACCACACCACCTGCTGCGCGTGAACCGTAGATGGCAGCCGCAGCGGCATCTTTCAATACTTCGATAGACTGGATATCGTTAGGGTCTACCATATTGATATCACCGAATGCGCCGTCAACAACAAATAAAGGAGCATTGTTGGATAATGAACTGATACCGCGAACGTTGATTGTAGTTCCGTCGTTCGGGTTACCGCTTGAACTCATTACGGATACACCTGCTATTTTTCCTTGCAGTGCACTGGCGGCAGAAGTGGCTATATCTCCGTCCAGTTCTTTCGTTCCTACGGAACTGACTGCTCCTGAGAGATGGCTTTTCTTTACCGTACCGTAACCGATCACTACCACTTGATCCAGTTGGACATTGTCTTCTGCCATTGAGATATTGATGGGGGAGTTGGAAGATACCTTTCTTTCAACCGTCTTCATGCCAATAGTCGAAAAGACGAGTATATCGTTCATCTTTGCCGGAATAGTGTATTGACCATCTATGTTTGAGATGGTGCCGTTGGTGGTTCCTTTCACCTGGACAGTAACTCCGGGCATCGGCTCATTGGTCGAGGCCTCCGTTACCACACCCGTTACCTTTATTTCCTGGGCAAATCCGGAAAGGGTAATGAGGCATAATATAAAGAATAAATAGAATCTTTTTTTCATAATACTTGGGTATTAAACATGTGCTGGGGACACGAAGGTTGTGAAAGTGTAGAGAGAATATGTTGATTCTCTCCCTTTCACTCTTAACCTTCAATGATAAAATAATTGTTTCCTGAAAGTGATTTTGTATTATTTCTTGACGAACTTCAAGCCGATTTTAACGTATTTACATTCACCAGAATAGTCTTTGCCGTCAAAGTCATGATGTTCTAATGCAGCTGGAAGAGCTGCCAATAATTTTGTTATATTATCTTTGAAATCCCCTAAGCTGCCAAGTAATCCGTCAAGTACTTCTTTTGCTGACGGATCATTTGCTACTACCATCAGTTTAACGAGAATGTTTTTTAGTACAATTCCGTCAATATTGATTGTAAGGTTATTACCCTCAAGTTTATATTCACAAGGAATACCGTCTTCAAGGAGCGGAACTAATAAGGCGATCAATTCTTTGGCTACATCCCGAAGATCGGCACGAGTGCCGGGAGCTGCTGGCTCTGCGGGAGCTGCCAAACTTTCGATAAGATTTATAAGAAAACCTGAGTTAAGTTCCAAATAGATTCTTTCATCTGGTTTTTCGGGGTCATAATAGTAACGCATAGCATTGTGTGGCATCCCATCTGATCCACTCCATTGCGGATTTTGGAGGTCACCGCTATATGAATAAATAGCATACATGCCTCCATTAGGCTTAGTTGTTATACTTTGTAGTAAATTTCTCAGCATAGGTTCGATGCCTAGTTTTATTCCAGCGATTTGTTCCATAACCATGGCACTTGCACTAGTTGATATTACGTTAAAAATTCCATTCATCTTTCCTTTCACAGAAAGAGGGAAAAAATGACCTGGCATCATTTCAACTTGAATGGCTCCTAAATCAGCCTCTATATTTGAATCCCAGTCAAGCCATAATGGAGAAAGCTCCGGAGAGTTATCATTATTGTTCTTATCAAAAACAGGTGCAAGTTCCCATGTACCAGCCAGTTTTTGATTTGTCAGTTCGTAATTGATGTCGATTGTCATTTTTTCGCCTTCAATTTTACCATTAAAAGTCATAGTATATGTAGGCTGAATGTTACTACCTTCAAACATATAATACTGTGTTCCGTTTCTAAATAAAGGAACATTGGCTACAGTGATTTCTTTCTCTCCCGGGACCGGACTGTTGCCAGTGTA
>ENA-ORRZ01001413-ORRZ01001413.1-human-gut-metagenome-genome-assembly--contig:-NODE-1413-length-15404-cov-2.881686_pt1 | contig 15404 bp, 10 predicted proteins | sample MGYA00242185_ERZ509152 | MGnify/ENA primary metagenome ERZ509152 (study PRJEB26280, sample SAMEA2338668) | human gut metagenome | biome: human gut; feature: human-associated habitat; material: faeces... | reverse complement strand
CGAAGCGGACTGCGGAGATCATATCCCCGACAACGGCGCTGGCTGTCGGCAGTTTTCCTGCTCCGCTTCCGTAGAACATGGACGCACCCAGCATATTTCCCACAACGAGGATTCCGTTGAACACATCTCTCACCGCATACAGCGGGTCTTTCGCGTCCACGAGGACTGGTGCGACCTCCAGATAGATCTTTCCATCTTTATTCACGCTGGTCCCGAAGAGCTTGATCGCCGCACCCGTATGTGCCGCGTAGCTGGAATCCATGGAAGTGATTTTTGTGATTCCCTGGGTAGGGATCTCCTCGTAGTTTACTTCTTTTCCTGTTGCGACCGCAGTCAGGATCGCGATCTTTCTGCAGGTATCATATCCCTCAATATCTGCCTCCGGGTTGCGCTCCGCGTAGCCCAATTCCTGGGCGCGCTTTAATGCCTCCTCGAAGCTCCATCCCTCTTCATTCATCTTTGTGAGGATGTAGTTTGTGGTTCCGTTTAAGATACCGGAGATCTCCAGGATCTCCTCACCGCCGAGACACTCCACCAGCGGGCGGATGATCGGAATACCGCCGCCGACACTCGCCTCAAACAAGAAGCTGATGTTCTTTTCCGCGGCGATCCGGATCAGCTCTGTCCCATGGGCCGCGACCAGTGCCTTATTGGAAGTCACCACATGCTTTCCCGCGAGCAGGCAGCGCTTTACAAACTCGTAGGCTGGTTTTGTTCCGCCCATGGTCTCCACAACGATCCCGATCTCCGGGTCATTTATGATCTGTTCCACATCGTGGATCACAAGCTTCTCCACCGGGCTTCCCGGAAACTCCCTGAGATCCAGAATATATTTTACTTCTATCGGCTCTCCAGCCTTTTTTTCTACGCTTTTGCAGTTCTTATCAAGAACCTCATACACGCCGGAACCGATGGTTCCGTATCCCATAATTGCCGCTTTCATCCGTCTATTTCTCCACTCCTAAAATTTTTACGTTCTGTACGCCCTTTAAGTGCTCGATCTCCTCAACCATACCGGCAACATTTCCCGTATCTGAGAGAACTTCCACGCTGAGCGTTACCGTCGCGGATCCGTTTACCGGGATCGTCTGGTGGATCGTAAGGATATTCGCACGGTAATCCGCAACGATGTGGAGCAGGTCAGACAGAAGCCCCGGCTCGTCCATCATCTGGGTCACAAGTGTCACTGTCTTTCCTCTCGTGTTGTCGGAAAACGGAAGAATATCATCCTTATATTTATAGAAGGAACTGCGGCTTAAACCGACCTGTTCCGCCGCCTCCTGCACCGTCATGTTTTTGTCCGCCTCGAGGAGACGTTTCACCTCAACGACTTTCTGAAGGACTTCCGGCAGCGCTTTGTCACGAACCACATAATACTTGTTTTTTTTCTCCATATATCAGACCTCGCAAGCTAAAAATTTCTTTTTTATTACCGAAATCATACTTTTCGTCCATTGCTCTGGCACGTTACCATATGTGCGTCCCAGAAAAACATGTGTACGCAAAAATCTTAGCATATTTTGGATGCTTATGCAAGCAGATGTTCGCTGTCTGACAAAATCCACAGTTATTGCTCTTAAAACAAGAAGGGAGAACCTGCAGATCAGGTTCTCCACTTTTTTATTCAACTTTCAGATCATTTTTAGCAATTTTTCAGTTTTAATTCCAGTTTCGGAATTTTTCTCTTTTTACAGATGCTCTTCCAGCTCACTGTTCCTATGTACCCCAGTGATCGCATACTCTGCCCACTCCGCGATATTTGTGGCGTGGTCGCCGATGCGCTCGTAGTATTTGGCGATCATGAGGATGTCCAGGATCTGTTCCTGGGTTGCCTCGCCGTTTAAGATGCCGTCTGCCAGTTCTTTCTTCACCTGGGAGAACATATCGTCGATCACGTCATCGTAGGCGATGACTTCCTTTGTCTTCTTGAGGTCCTCATTTGCGAAGCTCTCGATGCTCTCGCGGACCATGGACGCAACGGCTTTTGCCATCTCACCGAGTCTTGTCGCCTTTACCGGCTCTAAGAGGTCTGTGGTCTTGATGATCTCCGCGATATCGCCCGCCTGGTCACCGATGCGCTCCAGGTCTGTGATCATCTTTAATGCAGAAGAGATCTTTCTTAAGTCGCTCGCCACCGGCTGCTGCTCTAAGAGAAGCTTCAGGCACTTGCTCTCGATATCTCTCTCCTTTAAGTCCACATTCGCATCGTCTTGCAGGATCTTCGCCGCCTGCTCCCGGTCCATGTTCATCAGTGCCTCGTAAGTCCCGTCGATCATTTCCTCGCAGAGCAGTCCCATCTCCGCCAGCATCTTATGCAGCTCTTCCAACTGCTTTAAAAACGCGTCTCTCATAATCAGCCAAACCTCCCTGTGATGTAGCTTTCTGTCCGTTCGTCCCTCGGGTTCGCAAACAGATCACTTGTATTATTGTACTCGACGACCTCACCTAACAGGAAGAACGCTGTCTTGTCGGAGATACGCGCCGCCTGCTGCATGTTGTGGGTGACGATCACGATGGTGTATTTATCCTTTAATTCCATCGCCAGGTCCTCGATCTTCGATGTGGAGATCGGATCCAGGGCGGAGGTCGGCTCATCCATTAAGATCACCTCCGGCTCCACCGCCAGGGTTCTCGCGATGCAGAGTCTCTGCTGCTGTCCGCCGGAAAGTCCCAGGGCACTCTTATTTAAGCGGTCCTTAAGCTCATCCCAGATCGCTGCCTGACGCAGGCTTCTCTCAACGATCTCGTCGAGATCTGCCTTTTTCGTGATTCCGAAGATCCTCGGGCCGTAAGCAATGTTGTCGTAGATGCTCTTCGGGAACGGGTTCGGCTGCTGGAATACCATGCCGACCTTGTGGCGCAGCGTGATCGCGTCCATATCCTTAAAGATGTTCTGTCCATCAAGCTCCACTTTTCCGTCGATCTTTACATTCTCCACAAGATCGTTCATTCTGTTCAATGTCTTTAAAAATGTCGATTTTCCGCAGCCGGACGGTCCGATGAACGCGGTGATCTCATGGGCGCTGATCTGCATGTTGATGTCCTTAAGCGCATGGAACGCGCCGTAATGCAGATTCAGCTTTTCGATATCAAATTTCGGTTTTATATCAGTCATATATGTTTTCCTCTCTAAAACTCTCATATGCCATCCTCAGGGTTTCATTACTTATCCCACAGGGATCTGCCATTGAGTTCCTCTTCCGAATGTTTCTTACGCTGCCTCGCCGGAGCTCTTTTTCTTCAGATGATGGCTCCACACATTCGCGCCAATGCTGAATGCGAGGACCAGGATCATGAGTACCGCGGAGGCGGTGTTCGCCAGTGCCTTATCCTGACCGTTTACCTGAAGGTTCCAGATCTGGATCGACAATGTCTCTGCCGGGCGGAACGGGTTGAACGGGCAGGTCGGGGCTGCCAGGTTCCAGTTGCCCCAGCGCAGGTCGCTTCCGGATCCTGTGGTGTAGAGGAGCGCCGCCGCCTCACCGAATCCACGTCCCGCCGCCAGGATGACGCCTGTCATGATGCGCGGGAGACATGCCGGGAGAAGTACATGGAAGATGGACTGCCATTTCGTCGCTCCAAGACCTAAACTCGCCTGAAAATATCCCGCCGGGAGTCCCTTGATGGCATCCTCGGTGGTCGTCGTGATAAGCGGAAGTGTCAGGATCGATACGGAGAGGGCACCCGCCATCAGGCTCTTTCCCATTCCGAAGAATACGAGGAATACCAGGTATCCGAACAGGCCCACAACGATGGACGGAAGGGAAGAAAGTGTCTCGATACACATTCTCAGAAACTTTGTCATTTTTCCCTGTTTCGCGTACATGGCCAGATAGATTCCGGCGCAGACGCCTAACGGTACGGATACCAGTAAGGAAATAAATACAAGATAGATCGTGTTGAACAGCTGGTTTCCGATGCTTCCTTTTCTCGCGAAGCGGAACATCTCCGGCTTTGCCCCCATGAGACCGCCGACGATGACCTTGCCCGCGAAGCCGATCAGAAGAGCGAAGAAGAAGATCGCAACCAGGTAGAAAATAACTGTCATAACGCGGTCCACACTGCGTGAACGTCTGATCTTACTTTCCATGGTCTAATTTTCCCCCTTTGCTGCGAACTGCTTTACCGGTACTGCCGCCGTGCTGGTTTTCACGGAAGTGCTGATTTTTTCTTCTTTCTCCGGCTTCACCGCTGTCACATGATGGATCAGGAAGATAAAGAACAGGGAGATTGCGAATAACAGCAATGCCATGGTCCAGAGTGCGGATTTCATCTCGCCGCCCTCCATGGCGTTGCCCATCTGGGCCGCGATCTCGGTGGTCAGAGTCTTTGTCGTTGAGAAAATGCTTGTGGGAAGTGCTGTTGTCTGGCCGATAACCATGGCAACCGCCAGGGCCTCACCGAAGGCTCTCGCGAGACCTAAGATCACGCCGGAGATGATTCCAGGCGCTGCCGCCGGAACTACGATCCGGTAGATGGTCTGCCAGCGGGTGGAGCCGAGTCCGTACGCCGCCATTCTGCATTCCTTCGGGACGGAGTGAAGGGCGTCCGCCGCAACACTTGTGATCGTTGGGAAGATCATAACCGCTAATACCAGACCTGCTGCCAAGATGGAATGTCCCACCTGACGGTCAAACACGGTCTTGATCGCCGGTACAAGCACCGTGAGTCCCACCCAGCCATAGACAACAGACGGGATTCCGGCGAAGATCTCGACTACCGGGCGGTAGAATTTCTCACCGAACTTCGGGGAGATCTCCGTAATAAAGATTGCTGATCCCAGGGAAAACGGTGTCGCGATGAGAAGCGCCAGACCACAGGTGCAGAGCGATCCAACGATGAAGATCAGCGCACCGATGCTGCCGCCGCCTGCCATATTGTCCTCCGGCGCCCAGTCCGCAGATCCTAAGAATTCCAGGAAGGAATGTCTGTAAACCAGAAATGTGGATGATCCCTTGTATACAAGGAACGCGCCGATCACGATCGTCAGAAGAATTACGAACAGTCCGCAGACGGTCATCAGATCCCGCCACAGATATTCTCTGACGAACATGCTTTTTTCTTTACCATTCTTCATAAGTCCTCCTGCTTCCTATATTAGAAGCAAATTCTATCATAAATCATATCGGGGCGGGCCAGATTCGTCTGCCCCGCCCCTGTTTCACAGCTCTCTTGTCCATGTCCTCCTTTTGCTTTCATCCGGTCGGATCATGGCTCACTGCCCGGTCTTAAGTTTTGTCTCAATTAATGCTCAGTATTTGTCATCTTGGAAGATACGCCGTATCCTAAGGATTCCATCTTTGCGCCGTACTCATCGGACATGATGTAGTCAAGGAATGCGCTTACAACTTCGTCCGGCTCACCCTTTGTATACATATGCTCAAATGTCCATACCGGATATTTTCCAGCGTATGTATTTTCAAGTGTCGGCTCTGCGCCATCGATCGCTACGGTTGCAACTCCCGCATCACCTGTCAGATAGGAAAGTGCTACATATCCGATCGCACCCTTCGTATCTTTTACATTCTGAAGAAGAACACCGGAATCATCTGTTTCCATGGAAGTATTGGAAGCTTCCTCATTTCCGTCGAGAGCGTATTTCTGGAAGGTTGCTCTTGTACCGGAGGATGTCGGTCTTGTCACAAGAACAATGCTCTCATCCGGTCCGCCGACCTCTTTCCAGTTTGTTGTCTTTCCTGTGAAGATGTCGATGAGCTGCTGTTTTGTAAGATCCTCAACGCCGCCTTCTTTTACATCGTTGTTTACGATCGGAGCCATTGTGACTACGCATACCTGATGATCAACAAGCTCTTTTGCCTGTGTCTCGTCAAGCTTTGCGGAGGCCTCAACATCGGAGTTACCGATATTTACGGTTCCCTCGGAAACCTGCTTTAAGCCCTCTCCGGATCCGCCTGCGTCAATTGTGATGGAAACATCCGGGTATTTCTCGATGAACATATCTGCTGCATCGTCAACCAGAGGTTTTAATGCGGAAGATCCTGCCGCTGTGATCGATCCTGTAAGATCTGCTGTTTTCTCTGCTGCTGTTGTCGCTGCTTCCTTTGTTGTCTCTGCTGCTGCCGCTGTTGTTGTCGCCGCTGCTGTCGTGGATGCTGTGCTATTGCTGCTTCCGCATCCTGTCATCATGCTGACTGCTAATACTCCTGCACCTGCAAGTGCCATTACTTTTCTTGTTTTCATAATTCTTTTCTCCTCCTCAAAGGTCTTTGTTTTTGTTTTTTCTTTCTCTGTACAGTATTATTTTTATCACGAATTCCAAAAAGCAAAAACCATGGTTCGGTAACTAGTTTGTATAATCTATGTAAATTGTAAATTCAAATTTTCGTTTAAAAATATAGCCGGGTAAAACCTTTCCACTGTGCCGGACTACCGCAAATTCCAAAATAATCAGGCATTTTTCGAGAATTTTCACAGTAGTACCGTTATCGCACAGGTATGGATTATGGCCCGCTGCACGAAAAAAAGACGCACCATCTGGTAGTATGGAATATTTCTTCCAAATCTATCAGACGATGCGTCTTGATCCTTAAGATCCTATATTTCCTTTATAACCTTTTTGCCTGTCCTTTGTTCCTAAACTCCAGCAGCCGGACCTTCCGGTGCAACTGTTCCGCCTGGAACAGTCACGGAACTCGGTCCTTCTGTCTGGGCTGCCGGTCCGGCGCTTGTGGTCGCCTCCGGAACAGCGGTGGACTTTTCATATCCCGGTCCCACCGGATTCTCCGCTGTGGTCTCCTGCGGATTTGACGGACGGAACTCCTCCGTGGAAGTCTCCGCCTCATCTGTCGGGCTCACTGCGTGGCTCTCTGTCGGCTTCACATAGATATTTCCATGCTCATCCGTCTCATAAGCGGCGCTGGTCTCATGGTTTCCGGAAGAAGTCTCGATCGGCTTGCCGTCCGGTCCTGTCTCAGTCTCACCCGCGCTCTCAGATTCCTTCTTGGATTCTTCGAGCATGGACTCCATCTGGGATTCTTCCTGACTCTCCTTCTTACTCTCCTCTTCAGCGGAAAGTGTCGTGGCCTCCGTCTCGCCCTTCGGGATATATCCCTGATCCGTCGCTACATGATCGATCTCCTTGCCGGCTTTATTCAGTCCGGTAAGTTCAGCGATCTTATTGCTGATCGTCTGGACCGTGCTGGATGGCTTGTAGTCCTCTTCACCATAAAGGAATTTGTGAAGGCTTGTAACGTTGCTCACGAGTGTCTGCGGGATAACACAGGACAATTTCAGCTTACCGATCTTCATCTTCTGCTCTCCGCGGGCTGCCGGGAATCCGGTCGTCTCACCGAGATGATATTTCGTGACATTCTTCGCCATCGGAAGGATATCATTCATATTGATATTTGTCGCACACATCGCGGACATATTTCCGATCAGGCTGTTTAATGTCGCAAAGTCTGCCTTTTTCGCCTTCTCGAATGCCTTCTGAATGACAAGTCTCTGGCGCTCTGTACGCGCATAGTCACTGTCCATCAGACGAAGACGTCCATAGGCAACGGCCTGTACGCCATCCAGATGGTTCACACCTGCTTTCTTTAACTGTACAGAACCAATTCCGGTACCTTTTACCGTCTCTGTGATGAACGCGTTGATGTAGTAGAACTCGGACTTACTGATATCGATGTCGACACCGCCGAGGATGTTGATCGCTGTTGCGACTGCCTTCCAGTTGAACGCTACATAGTGAGTGATGTTGAGATCCAGATTCTTATTCAGGGTTTTTACAGCCTGTTCCGGACCACCCATCGCATATGCCGCGTTGATCTTATTGTATGTGTTCTTATCGCTCACATTCAGGTAAGTGTCGCGGAATACAGATACCAGCTTGATCTCTCCGGTCTCACGATTTAAGTTCACGATCATGATAACATCGGACTGGTTGCCTTTTCCTGTGGAATTATCACGGGAGTCCAGGCCAAATACCGCAATGGTCCAGTATCCTTTTTCCATCTTATCTCTCATTTCCAGAGAGATGTTCTCATTCTGGACGTCCGAAATATCAAAATTATTCTGTCCGTTCATCTTTCCGAAGTTGTGCCGGATATAGCCGTAAACCGCTGCGGCAAACCCCAGGACCAGAACGATCAGGGCGATCAGAACACCGATGACGATCTTTTTCTTCTTGTTTCCGTTTTTCCGTCTTCTGTGGTTGTGGGAAGCTGCCCCATGGCTCTTTGCTGCGGCACGGCCTGCACGGCTTCCCGGGTCAGCACTCATGGAATACAGATCTTCCGTCCTGTGAGTGTGGCGTTTTGCGGACGTCCCACTCTCGCTCTCACGCCGTCTGCTCTTTCTGGCGCGGGAACGGTCTAATTCGTCTTCATAATTCATGTCATTTGTCCTCGTCTTAGTAAGCGTTTTTATTGATAAATCCCTTGAAAACCGTTAAGAACATGATCTTGAAATCAAGACCAAGTGTCCAGTTCTCGATATAATAGAGATCGTGCTCGATCCGCTTAATGATCGAAGTGTCTCCACGGTAACCATTCACCTGCGCCCAGCCGGTAAGGCCCGGACGGACCTGGTGCTTGATCATATATCGCGGGATTTCTTCCTTAAATTTTTCAACGAAAAATGGCCGTTCCGGTCTCGGACCCACAAGACTCATATCACCAATCAGGATATTAAAGAACTGCGGCACCTCGTCGATGCTTGTACGGCGGATTATTTTTCCGATGAGAGTCACACGGGCATCTCCCTTTGTTGTCCAGCGGCTCTTCTCCTTGCCCGGATCCTGAACCGTCATGGAACGGAATTTATACATTTTAAACGGCCGGTTGTGAAGGCCGACACGTTCCTGACAGAAAATGATTGGTCCCGGAGATGTCAGCTTGATGAGCACTACCACGATCAGCATGATCGGGGAGAAAAGTACGATCCCCACGATCGCACCCACGATATCGACGGCTCTCTTTACCATCGCATTCATAGGATCATTCAACGGAACGCGGCGGATATGGATCACCGGCAGGCCCTGGAGATCTTCCATATACGGGATCGTCGGGATAATGTTCCCGTAATCCGGGATAAACTTCGTGTGCACGCCGGATTTTTCACAGAGAGCAACGATATGGCGGAGTTTTTCATACTCGCTCAGGCTCAGTGTGACGGCGATCTCATCGAGACTGTTCTGCTCTAAAATATAGTCGAGGTCCTCGATGCAGCCGATGACCTTTACTCCCTTATACTCACTTCCGCGTTCCTTCGTATCATCAATGATTCCGCGGATCGTGTACCCCCATTCCGGATTCTTGTTTACCCGGTCGATAAACCCTTCCGCTGCGGAGGAATAGCCAACTAACAGGATATGTTTCTGATTGTATCCTTTTGAGCGCATGGAACGAAGCACGATCCGGATTCCATTCCGCTCAATGGTCATAAACACTACGTTCAGCACATAGAAATATACGACCAGTCTCTGGGAGAAGTTGTAGAGATGCGGCTCTTTTCTTCCAAAGTACAGGATCAGACCAAAAATAAGGAGTCCGATCGTGTTTGCCTTGAATATCTTTCCGAATTCATTTCTGCGTCCGAGTACACGCTTCGGCGTGTACAGTCCAAAAAAGGAGTACAAAAGCAGATACGCCGGAATAATGACAAGAAGCGCGCCAAAATAAAAACCGACCTCAAGTGTCCGTTTTCCGAGCAGGTTCGCCCATCCGCTTCCGATTACGATAAACCACGCAAGCAGATAAGAGAATGCGGTCACGAAGGCGTCAAGCACAACGTGAAAACGGTTGAGGCTCTTCTGATTATCTTTGATCATATAATTTTCACCCTGTTTTCCAAGGAACGTGCCGGTCAGAATTCTTTCCGTGATCAGCGCATGCACAGCCGCTCCAGCCAATTCCCCCCGGCAGGTATTTTCAACTATACCATGCCCCGTCAGACTGCCTTTCTCAAGTCACTCCCCCGGACATAGTACCGCCATTGTAAAAAATATGCATACATAGTATACATAAAATTTACCCATTTGCATATATACGATTTCTTAAGAAAATATGAGATTTCCGTAAATTATTCGTTTATCTTGCATAAAAGCAGCCGTTCAGTCTATCCGCACTGAGCCGGCCGCACGGCGTCCGGCGAAGAATCTCAGGCTTTCGCTCTAAGCTTCGCCGCCTGTCTCCTAGAAAACTCATAAACATAGACTGCGGTTCCGGCGATCAGCTCAAGCTGGATCCCGATCTCCCGCTGTAATCTTCCCTTAAAGGAAGGGACGCGTTTACAGTCCTTTAATGTTCTGATCCCCTCAAGAAATCCGGACACATAGTCTTTTCCGAATCCCATCTTTTTAAAAAACAGGAACTTTACAAATGTTCCCGCGAGAAGACACGGAGAATTTAAAAGCAACTGCCATGCGCGCATATTTTTGTAATTCAGATACACATTATTTCTCGCGGCAAGCTTCACCTTAAAGGAATTATACTTCGATCCGCTTGTCCCGCTGCCTACATGGTACACCACAGCTTCCGGGCAGAATACGTTGTCGTACCCGTAAAGCTTCGCACGGTATCCCACATCGATATCCTCAAGGTAGGCAAAGTGCATCTCATCGAAATAACCGATGGTCTCAAATACTTCCCGGCGGTAGATCGCTGCCCCGGCACACGCCGTAAAAACACGGCAGCTCTTTTTATAAAGCTTTTCCGGACGCCCGACGCCCCGCTGGAATGCCCAGCCGAGGACGCTGTACATGTCTCCGGCATCGTCCATAAGATCCGGGTGGTACATCTGGATCATCTTGCTGCTGACGGAAAAGATCTTCTCCGATCGGTCCATGGCCCGCTCCAACGCTTCGACGTAGTGGGGAGCCACTTTTGTATCATTATTTAATAAGATCACATACGGCGTATCTGCCGCCCTGATCCCCACGTTTACCGCACCGGAAAAGCCAGTGTTTTCCGGAAGAAAGATCGACGGGAGCCACTCCACGCTGCCGTCCGTGGAACCGTTGTCCACCACCAGGATCTTGAAATCCTTCATCGTCTGCGCTTCAAGAGCCTCAAAGCACGGTTCCATAAACGAAAGTCCGTTGTAATTCGGAATTATGATCGTTGTCTTCATTCGTCTAACGGTACCTCCAGTTTATATGGTTCCCCGATTTTTTCCTTTTTCAGGTCACGCAGCGCAAAATTTGATTTTCTCAGTGTCAGATTCGGATTGTAGTACGGATCTCCGTCTCTCAGGATCTCCGGCCAGCGCTTCGCGAAGGTGGCGATCTCACGGTTAAATCTCTCCACCTTCTCCGGTGTGTCCTCAAGTCCGCGGGACTTGGATTCATAGTGGTGAAGCACCGCATAAGGCGCGTATACTACAAGTTTTCCGAGCTTTCTCACCTTCATGCAGTAATCAATATCATTGAAAGCCACCGCGAGCTCTTCCGTAAATCCGCCCACAGCGTCAAATACGGAGCGCTTGCTCATCATGCAGGCCGCTGTGACAGCACTGTAATCCTGGGCACACATCGCACGGTTGAAATAGCTGTTCTCGGATTTATGAAGCCCGATAAACGTATGACCGGCGATACCGCCGAAACCGATAACAACACCGGCATGCTGGATCGTGTCATCCTCATAGAGCAATCTCGCTCCGGCGATCCCCACGTCCTCTCTCTGGACAAAGCCAAGCATCTCTTCCACGAAATTCTTTGCGATTAGCTCAATATCGTTGTTCATAAACAGAAGGTACTCGCCCTTTGCGTGCTGTACGCCGAAATTGTTAATCGCGGAGTAGTTGAACTCTCTCTCCCAGCGGACAACATGTACATTAGGGAACTCCTTCTGGATCTTCTCGTAGTAATCCCAGGTCGCCTGCTCCGTACTGTTGTTCTCCACGATGACGAACTCCAGATTCTTATAGGTTCCCTCCGTCAGCATCGGGCGGATGCAGTTGTCGAGGTCCACGGTGTGGTCCTTGTTCGGAATAATTACGGACACAAGCGGATCATCCTTGATCTTAAACGTCGTGTGATAGATCCCGTAATCCACACCCTTTTCTACCTTTTCTGCCTCAATTCCCACTCTCTTATAGTGGTCCATGATGGCACGGGAACCGGCTGTGAAGGCATAAAGCTTGCTCTCCGGGTTGCTCGCCGTGGAATTTGGGTGGCAACGCCAGTGATAGAGCACCTTCGGGATATGGCAGATCTGCTTTGCATTCTCTGTACAGCGGAAAATAAAGTCGTAATCCTGAGCTCCGTCATATTCCGCCCGGAAACCGCCGACTTTATCGAGCAATTCTTTTTTCACCACAAACAGATGGCAGATATAGTTGACGCTCGTCAAAAGATCCGGATTGAAATCCGGCTTGAAATGCGGGTCGAACAGTTCATCCCCATCCATGTCAAGCTTGTCCTCATCGGAATAGAGGACATCGCAGTTTTCATTCTCATTCAGTTTTTTCGCGCACTCAAAGAGCGCATTCGGTGTCAGACGGTCATCATGATCTGCAAGTACAATGAAATCACCTTCCGCCATCTCAAGGGCGGCGTTCGTATTTCCGGAGATACCGCGGTTTTCCCCCAGTATCTGATAGCGGATCCTCGCGTCTTTCTCCGCGTATTTCTTTAAAACAGTCTCGACACTCTCACCCGCCGGGCTGCCGTCCGCGATGCAGAGTTCCCAGTTCGCGTAGGTCTGCTCCACGATGGAGTCCAGCATTTCCTTCAGGAATTTTTCCGGAGTCTTATAAACCGGGATCACGATCGAGAATTTCGGCATATAACCGAACGTCTTTTTCTTCTGCTCTTCCAGCTCTTCCTCCGACGGTTTCGTGAGATTCCACCACTCTGCGTAGTCGTAATCGTCGTCAATTCCCTGGATCTTGTGCTTGGATTTTAAGATCAGGGCTTTCAGACCATTTTCCTTTAAGAAGTCCCAGGCAACATGGACTGTCTCCATGTTCATAAGGTTCATAAGCTTCTGTACCTTGCGGTTTGCCGCGCCGGTCTTCCTGCGGATCGTCATATCGCTGTATTTCACACGGGTCGTCTTTTTCTCGCCGCAGATCACAAGATAATAATTCTTTCCATGTTCATACGGAAAACGGATATCAAAGCCGAGATCACGGTCGATGATCTTCTTATAATAGATCTGGCTCACGTCATCTCTTCTCGTCGGAACGATCTTTGCCTCCACCGGCTGTCCCGCTTCATCCTCGACCCGGTAGGTGATCACGGAATCCGGGTTGCTCTCAACAGCCCAGCCATTTAACTGGATCGTCTGCTCCCGGACTCTCATCACTTCAACACTGTACTTCATACTTCCTCCTGTGCACCGGCCGGTGTATCAAAATTGATGCGCTCCTCCTCCACAACGAGCGGGCGGTGCATCACACGGGTATTGATGCTCATGATATACTCGCCAAGCAGACCGATAAAAAAGATCTGGACAGAACCAAGAAAGCACATTCCGATGAGAAGCGGTGCCATACCTGCCATAAAGCGGTCCCAGTATAAGAGTTTCATGATCAGATATATGACTGCTACGATAAAGCTCACACCGCCGCAGAAGGCGCCGAAAAAGGTTGCCAGGCGCAGGCCCGCTTTTGTGTAGGACGTAAAGCTGAGCATCGCCGCGTCATATAATTTATAGAAGTTATTGTGAGTCTTTCCCGCGCGGCGCTTCGGCTGCTCGTACGGGATCTCTTTTCTCTTAAAGCCTAACTCCGCAACGATCCCGCGAAGGAACGGGGTCGGATCGTTTAAGTTTCTTAAGACCTCGATAAACTGTCTGTCGTAGAGTCCGGATCCTGTGAAGTGCTCGATCTGCTCCACATCGGATAATTTGCGGATCAGTTTGTAGTAGCAGCTTCTGAGCCAGTACATAATCGGGTTCTCTTTGCTGCTCGTCTTGATTCCGATGACGATCTTATAGCCATTCTCCCACTCGTGGACATACTTCGGAATCAGTTCCACCGGATCCTGGAAATCCGCCACCATGGAGATCACGCAGTCACCGGTTACCTGAAGGATTCCATAATACGGAGAATTGAACTGACCAAAGTTTCTCGCGTTGAAGATCGCCTTAATCTTCGGGTTCTTCGCGCAGAGCGTGCGGAGCAGTTCTCTCGTCTTATCGGTGGAGTCGTTGTCGATGAATACCAGCTCATAGTCGTACTGAGGCAATTCTTTTGTGATGATGCCGATGACCGCTTCGCTGATCGGAACGACATTCTCCTCCTCGTTATAGCATGGAATCAAAACGCTGATTTTTTTCATGTTATATTTTCTTCTTCCTTAAATTTTACCTGACGGGTACCTTCGGGCACCTTTTTCAGTTTCTTTCAGCAGTGCGGCGGGCGCCGATCTGCTGAACTTTTTTCTAAATTGTTGCCTAGTCTTTAACTTTTATCATTGTAACCATTTTTTCTGTTTTGTCAATACTCGACGTATTTCGCGGCATTTTTTCCCAGTCTGTGATCGTTCTGCATTTTCAACTGATTGCTGCCCTCTCTGCTACCCCAGAATTGTTTTCTTGTTCAGTTAAATGTTTCTCTTTCTAAGTGCGATCATCCTGCTGATTCCGGTCTTGAAATCCACCTCCGGCTTCCATCCCGTCACCGTCTTCAGCTTTTCGATGGACGGCATCAGGTTGATCAGACCTTCGGCGTTCTCCCCCCGGGTGTTGTACCGGCTCTCGCCCTGCCCGCCGCAGAGTTCGTGGATCTCCTCCACGAATTCCTTTAATACCTTTGTCTCAGCACCGCCGAAGTTAAATACAGGATTTTCAAGTCCCTCAAACGCACTTTCCGGGGCTTCGCAGAGCGCCGCCATCCCTCTCGCCAGATCGTCGATATAGAGGAAATTCCACTTCTGGGTACATGCCCCCAGGGACATTTCCTTATTACTTAAGAATGTGTCCAAACAGGACTCCACTAACGTCCACGGGTGGTCCCCGGGGCCGTAGGCGCTGAAGATCCTGGCATGAATGTACCGCAGTCCCAGTTCATCACAGAGTTTTTCTCCCTTTTCCCGCATGGCAAGCTTCGCCTCTCCATACAGGGATTTCGGCTCGCAGACCGTGTCCTCCGTGATCAGATCCTGGTGCATTCCGTACTCCGCCTGGGAGCCGGAGAACAGGAACTTTTTACAGCCTAGGGCTTTCGCCGTCTGAATCGTCTCCAGGGAGATCTCCATGTTCTTCTCCTGAAGCGCCTTGTCCGTCCTTGACGCGCTCCCGGATCCGCCCCAGCCGAAATGGCAGAACACATCCTGCGGCTTTGTCACTTTTTCTAAAAGCTTTTCCGGCTCGGAAAGATCGTTTTCCGTCACGAGAAGATGCCCCGTCAGAAGTGCCTCCTCGTTTCCTTCAAGGATCGTGTCGAGTTTTGAGGAGTCGGGGCGCACAATGGCGGTCACCGTGTGCCCTTTCCGTAAG
>ENA-ORRZ01001401-ORRZ01001401.1-human-gut-metagenome-genome-assembly--contig:-NODE-1401-length-15525-cov-3.364512_pt1 | contig 15525 bp, 15 predicted proteins | sample MGYA00242185_ERZ509152 | MGnify/ENA primary metagenome ERZ509152 (study PRJEB26280, sample SAMEA2338668) | human gut metagenome | biome: human gut; feature: human-associated habitat; material: faeces... | reverse complement strand
TTTCAACTAACTTTTGCAGCCTGCGGCTTTTTGCTGAATTATGTTCCATACAATATCTTTCGATTAGAATTCTTGAGTATTCCTGCATGTTGGTCCGCCTTTTCATTTATTATATATTTTATCCTTATTTTAAATTCTACCGAAGGACGTGCGTTGTACCGTTTACCCCTCAAACACGCAGCCGGGCATCCTCTTCTCACCCTCTACCTGCAATATCCCTCCTCAACTTCCTCAAAATCCCCTCTTCCGCCTCCTCATCCAGCGGCTCTCCATACAACACCCTATACGCAAAATCCTTCGTCGGGAACATTCCCATTTTTACCATTTCTTCCACTTTCACATCGTCATACTGCTGCCGCAAAAGAAGATATTTATGCGCTGTGGCTTTATGCCGCTCATAGCGTTCTTCCAGATGAAGCGCCTTCACATTCTTCTCCATTCCCGCCCTCGGATGAAAGTGGATCGTGCAGTCAGCAGCCGGGACCTTTTCCATGTTGACTCCCACGGGCAGATCCGGGTAAAGCCATGTACATCCTTCGATTCCATCTTCATAGGGATTCATTCCCAGGAGCTCTTCCCTTTTCATTCCATTGCAGTTCTGCCCGCTGGGAACAAGATTATAGAAGCACATTGCGAGCGCCGGATATTTTCCCTTCGGAAAGAAATGGTCGATCTCCAGTGTCCTCAGTTTTCCTCCATTTCCATTCTCAACAACATCCAGATACTCCTCGTCACAGTAGGGACAGATCGTGACACCAAGGTTCTCAATAAACATGTACGCATTATATTTCGTTGACGCATCCACATATTTATCACTTCCGGCACTGAAATAATCGGAATACATTCTCTTAAACTCATCAAACTGCAGCAGCTCCGGCCTGCCGATCATCTGCTTCAAAGTCTTCACATCTGCCAGGATAAAATCAGAAAGCCAGCTCCAGTCATCCCTGGCACTCATGTCCTCAAAGGTCCCTGAAACAGTCATGATACGGCTGATATTTGCAAACAGGTCTCTCCTGTATCCCTCCGTCTTCCTTTTCACAAATGCTATAACTGCTTCAATATGAGCGGCCTTAGCTGCGGAAAGCCGCCCCTCTTTCTCGGGTATTTTAATCATGCTTTCTCACCTTCTCCATCTGAAGTTCAAATGCCCTGCGGATCATCCGGTCTCCGATGTGCGGGATCAACTGTTCCATCGACATCAAAAACGACTCATCAGCGTCACCATGATACATCTCCAGCCGCGAAAAGGCATTCTGCAGAAAGCTTCTGGAATACTCCCCGATGGTGTAATCAAGGAAAAATCCATCCGCCAGGATCGTGTGAATATTTGCACCAAAATATTCCTTATCTGATCCGTTCTTTACCAACGCATTTCCTGTCTCACGGTCGATCGTCAGCCTGGTGATCTCCTCCGGAAGAACATCAGAAAGCATAAATGGCGAATGCGTGCTGAGTATGATCTGAATCGTAGAAGGCCCCTGATATTTCTCAACGATTTTCAGCATGCGGGTGATAAACTGCCGTGCCAGCTCCGGATGCATATACGCCTCCGGCTCGTCCATCAGTATGATCTTGTCCAGCCCTCTGTTGGCCCTGTCAGAAGACGAAAGCTTCAAATAGTCCTCCATCCCGCCAAGGACCTTGGCATACTGGTATTCCCCAGTGCTGAGTCTCGTAAACTCGTATGGAAGAAGACACTCCGTAAAAATCCCCGCATCATCCGGACGATACTGCTCCATGCGCTCAAACAGGTCATCAAACAATTCCCGATACACCGGCCTCTCCATATCGACCACCGGTATGGAACATGTGTCCACCGTGAAATACCTGTCATCCAGCTTCTCGAGAAAACCGGCAATGTCTTTAATATCCCCCATGATCTGCCATAACAGACCATGCGGATCCCCATCCCCGACTCTGTCTATATATTCCGCCAGCCATGTACATCTTCTGACAATGGACATATTTTCTCCATCTGGCAGCACAGTCGGATCGATGCTCTCCCTGCGCGTTTTCCCTATATAATAGTCCATAAACTCCTGGTAAGCATCCAGGTCCTCCGCCGGCTCCTCTTCCGCATTAAAGTTCCGGATTTTCTCGACCCATTTCCGCAGATACTTCGCATAATCCGTCCACAGATCATGAATGAACATCTGCTTGTTCGTCAGCGTTTTCTTCTTTTTCCTCTTCCGTACACGTTCCCTGGCCTCTGGATCATAGACTGCGCGTCTCTCATCCTGCAGTCTGTCATAAAACGTCCAGTATTCCTTCTCCACGGCCCTGGAAAGCTTTAACGGATACTGATCCGCAAAATTATGTGTCGACAGCACAAACGAAACCTGACGTTTCCCGCTCCCCGGTTCTAGGCTCGTAAGATATTCCCGGATATAGCCGCAGATCTGCCAGAGCGATGTCCTCTGATATGGAAAAGCCGCCCTGCCAATCCAGTCACTCCTGAAATCCGTAAAATCCTCCTTATCATCCGGATACGGTGGCCGTATAAAAGCATGAACATCATAACAGTTCATGATCATCGCCATGTCGCGGACCTTTAATTCCGGAAGACCTTTTTCATATCCATACTCTTTTACCGCGCAGAATCTGACCGTTTTCTCACCCGGCCTTAACGCTTTTTCAAGCGCAAAACGCACCGTCCGCAGTGTCCCCGCACGCCTTGCGTTCTCCCTGATTGGCTCCGGAATCGTCGAATCATTCCTCTCCACAGGCTTCGGGAACTGCATGATCTCCATATCACATATCTCAAGGAAAAATTCCGTATCACTGATACTATAAAGCAGAAAATACGAGTCAGCCTCTCCTTCCCACTTTCTGTGATGCCGCACATCATGCTTCGCCCCGATCATCTGAAGCAGATTCGTCTTTCCAGACCCTGTTTTTCCAACAAGAATATGCAGGTTGTCAGGTTTCCTATCTCCACGGATGACCGCAGACGCGGATGACTGACCGCGGTATTGGATCGACAGTTTGTTGTTTGAGAAATTGACACGCCAGCGGTGGTCGAAGATGATTTCCTGGGTTGTGTAGTTTTTGAATTTGTTTATGTAGGCGTAGATGAGGATCATGAGTTGGGCTCCTTTATTTGGGGAGATTGAGATTTATGATACAAGATATTTTGATTTAGTTGATATTTTGTCTGTATATTGTGTCTTATTTAAGTTATACACCTGCATACGGGTTTGTCAACCTAATATTCTGGTATATATTGTGTTTTCATCTTTCTGTAATGACTCCATGGTAATATTATCTTCAGTTTCCAGTTCTTCCCATTAGATTTTTTCGCGCTTATATATTATTATATAGATGGATAGAAATTCACTATCTGAGAGAATATATAAGGAGGTATAACTATTAGAGAAATTTTAATCGCTGTAAAAATTAATCAATTACAGTAAAAGCCATCGTCTCTAAATGTCCTCATTCTCTCCTCATATTTTGCCATCGCTCATTGTCGTATCGTCACATATATTATTTTTCGGGCATTCGTCTAATTGCGATGTAAGTCCCTTACCGAAGTATAAAGGAGAATAACACCATGATGACACTATTAGAGACGATGGCGGATGTGGACTCCTACCTGTTTTTACTCAGTTTATTAGGACCAATGTTTTTTAAGTTCGTACATAAAATACTGGTTCACTGCAGTCCTGATTTCTTTGGGTATGTGTGCATTATATTGACGTACATAGCCATTAGAATTCACAAACAAAGCAGATAGGAAACGGACCGGATTAGCTACCCGGTCCGTCTTCAAAAATTAACACCGTACAACAAGACTAATTCATATTCTCATTGCCCTTAATATTGTTATATATTTTTCCACATATCTACTTTTATTTCCCAATCCAACTCATTAAAGCTTTACCTCTTCATCCAAAATCCATCTCCAACAACTCTCCCGCTATTTCCACATTCCTGATCCGCATCAAATTATCATCTTCCCTTTCCCTGGAAAGCAAATTCATACTTCCATACCAGACGACCTCTCGATCAATGATCGCATAATGTTCATGCATCTGCTGCCTTATTTCTACTAACACCCCGTTATTCTTCATCGTCTGTATCAAATGTGCCGTAGCCTCTATGCGCTCTTTCGGGTACTTTTCCGGGCTCAAAGTCAGCACGATCACTTTTGTGCCTCTTTCCTGCACATTTCTCCAGATGTCTATCATAGTCTCAATCTTATTTTTATTTATTCCAGGACTGGAAATTATGATCTCTTTGTTCGCACTTTCGAGATCCTTTTTATATACCTCAATGTATGATTCAAAATCATAAATCACATTAACCTGCTGTATTCCTGCTGTCGATGGCACACAAATATCATAGCCCATTTTCCGATATGTCTTCATCCGCTTATGATACATCCTCTCCAATTGCGGAATATGCATATCCACGTAATCGTAAATAATGACATCTTTCTTTGTATCATAATCACGGTGCAGACGTCCTGAATACTGTTCTACATTTCCTTCAAAAGAAATTGGCATCGCCAGCATCATGGTATCCAGTCTCGGATAGTTAAAACCCTCACCGATATATTGCCCTGTCGCCACAAGAATCACAGATTCATCCGCGGGAACTCTTTTCATCTGTTCACGAATTTCATCCCGTTCCTTAAGCTTTCTTCCACCCTCCAGAAGAAAGATATGATCTACCAGACTCTCTAATCTCTGATACAAATGTTCTGCATGGACTCTGCTTTTCGTAATAACGAGCGGTGTTCTCTTCTGCTCCAGACACTGTTTCACATCATCTATGATCTGATTATTTCTGATTTCACTGCCGATAATAAGCTTATTTGCCTCATTCATGGACATTTTCTTAATCTCCGGACTGATCAGGCGCGTGAATCTTGGATAAACAAAATGTTCAATTCCCTGTTTCTTCGCCCGGTCCTTTGCGGTATATTTATAACGAATTGGTCCAAGCTGCATAAATATCTTCTGTTCCTGCCCATCATCCCTCTTCGGCGTAGCAGTAAGCCCGTAGACATATTTGGCATTCACTTCGTTTAAAACTTCCTGTGCGATCTGTGCCGCTGCATGATGACACTCATCCATGATAACCATTCCATACTGTTTCACGATTTCATTGATCTTATCTTCCCGACCTAACGACGAGATCATCGCAACATCCAGAATTCCATTCATTGAGTCATGTGCGAATGTTTTTCTTCCAATCACACTTTTCCGTTGCTTTATTCTTCCTGTCGGTGTCCGATATTCCGGCAATGGTTCATCGATACATAAAAACTTTTCAAAGTCTTCCACCCAGTTTTTCATGATCTCCGTATTATGTACTAATACCAACGTATTCACTTTTCTTTCAGCAACGAGCCATGAACCTACTGCCGTCTTTCCGAACGCCGTTGCCGCCGAGAGAACACCCTGATCATATTTTAAAAGCTGATCCGCCGCTTCCTGCTGCTCCGGGTACAACGCACCTTTAAAAGAAATCCGAATCTTTTTCCCGCCTTGACGCTCATCTTTAATCTCTGCCTGAATTCTCGCAATTTCCAACATACCCTGCAATTTTTCATAACATCCTCTGGGGATACTGATATAATTCCCGTCCTCCTCATTACATGAAATAAATCTCGGGATTCCCTGCACAGAACGCCCAATTGCCTGATTTTTGTAAAACTCCGGATTACTGTATGCTGCTATTCTTCGAATCTGATTCTGCATTCTTGGTTTTACATTCGTGATATCAACATAAATTCGATTTGCTAATATAACCCGCAGTTTCCCATCCAAATCTTTTGGGTTGAAAGTCATAGTTCTCTTTTTCCACGGTTTAGGAATTTCTTCCACCGTCGATGTTTTCTCCTGCCCGACCCATTCCTTAATACAATTATCCACAAATTCTTCCGATAGCCTCTGGACATTCCCCAACTGCTTCCATTGGTTTGCAAATGGTTTCCAATTTTTGTCAATAAACGCGCTGTTCCCCTTCTTTAACGCCTGTCCCTGCAGTGGGAGCGCAATTAAATTTCCGAGTCCACCTTCCGGCAAATGATTTTGAGCCGGGATCATGCGGTCATACGACTGAAACGTCTTTAAGTTGACAGATTCTGCCCCTTTTTCTAAAAGTGCATCACCAAATTTTCTTGCTTTTTCTGCCGGAATTGCCTTTTCAAAAAAGATCCAGATATGTGCCCCATGTCCAGATCTTGACCGTTCTGTTAACGCGCATATTTGGTTTTTCTCACAGATTTCCCGCAATGCATTTACTTCTTCTTTCCATGCGAGGCCTGTGTTAGCTCCATCATCCAGTTGATTCTCTTTATCATGGTTATCAAAATCAAATACCAGAAAATTACAAGTTTCATCCGGCAGCATCGGATAGATACCGATTACATCTGAGCAGTCTTCCCTATCTCCACGTAAATGCATCAATAAGTCATTTCCTGTCAAACTCTTATATTTCTGATTTTCACAGTTGCCACATTTTATCTGCTTTCCCTCGCGTTTTGGGCATAAACCATTTTTCCAATAGTTCCAACACTGTGTGTAATATCCTGTCTTTCCGGTTTTGGGATTCGGCTTTCCTGATCTCTTGCTATAGACATCAGTTCTGCCCTTGAAGAATGAATAGAAATAGTTGGCGTGTTTTGGTGTGATCGTCTCCGGGATGATGTATGGCATCAGATTATCAGCCTCTACACTATTGTCCGCAGACTTTGGTTCTGAATTTTGTTCAACATCATATGGAATACCTGCCTGATCTAAGATTTGCTCCAGGTATTCAATTCGTTTCTTAAGAGCATCAATCTCAGCCTCTAATTTTTTTGTTTCATTGCCCATACCGCTGCTCATAGACTTATCTACACTTTCTTTTGAATGCACCCTTATGATTTTAACGCTTTTTACCAGTTAAACAAATAATCATCCAAATCTTCAAATGCTTCCTTCAGCTCTGAATCCTTTTCCTGTTCTATTACTTTTTCAAGAAAAATTGCATCTGAATCCGTTCCCACAGCACTTAAATCATATGACATTTCAACTAACTTTTGCAGCCTGCGGCTTTTTGCTGAATTATGTTCCATACAATACCTTTCGATTAGAATTCTTGAGTATTCCTGCATGTTGGTCCGCCTTTCCGCTTATTATATATTTTATCCTCTCCATATATAAACTAAGACTTTCCAGGTTTAAAATGGAAAGTCTCTCGCGATCCGAGCCTCAATATCATCCATGCTGGTCTCCAAAACCGTACCATCACTTGAAAACACTACGGCCCGATCAGGACGATTCAAATTCAAAACACGGAATCCCTCAGCGCAACGGGTAAATGCATAACCATTTACAATCATATCTGCCGCATCTGCAACCTGCTTCACATCAACCATTTGCCACCTCCACGCCTTTAATTGGATTTAAGAACTTATCGACATCGAAATACAAATTTTGGAGAATAGGAACTAAATCAATATATTCTTCTTCCGGTTTCTCATTGTGCTTATACTTTGCCATAACAACAAGATATCCATTGTCCCACTCTTTCACTGCTGTATATCGTTCCAACGAATACGGAGCAATGAACCGGATCACATGGTTTCCGAACTGGAACACGGTATAGTTTTTCTCATTACTAAGAGTTGCTACGCCACTCATGCCAATTCCTCCTTCAAAAGTTCCGAAACCATTTTATAGGTTCCATTTATTGTTTCCACTCTTTGATATCAACCATGGTATTGTCTTCCACATTCAGCATACGTCAATATCGCTGTGTAGTCAAGCTTTGACCATTGCTTTTTCAGGAGCGTTTACCTTGACATGCCTAGCAGTAACTGTTATATATAAAGCAAGGGTGAAAAGCCTAATTTGTAAGCTTCTCACCCTTCATTATCATAGAAGAATCTAATTTACAGAGATTTCCTCATAGTCTCGAGCCTGCCAGATACCGGATCCGGTTGGAAAAGCCAATACCCTTGACTTTACATTTCATAAACAGGATGTGGTCCAGATCGCTATAAATCCGGATTTTCCGTTTTGTCCGTGTGGTTTTAGGGGATTTTATTATCAAGCCATCTTCACCATCTGCTCCAGTCCTTCTAACTCACGCAATTTTCCCTCATAAATTTCTTCTAATTCCTGTCTTTTCACTTTTGTATTGTCATATTGCATTTGAATATTCTCAGGTAATTCAACTCCTCGGTTTTGATACTTGTCTTCAATATCTCTCATAATTTTTTTCCTTCTATCAATTCTGTTTTGAATTTTATCCAAAGTTTCTTCTGTCCTTGCAATTTTTTCCGATAAAGAAATCGTTTTAACATTTCTATTAGCTCTTCTATTTCTTTTATTAGCCTTTTCCAGTCCAATCACTTCTTCAACTGCACTTTTATCAATTAAATTGTTGTTCATTTTATTATAAGTACTAATAAAACTATGCATAGAATACATATGAAATTCCTGTTGAGTATCTGTCATAAACTCCTTTCTCAGCTCAATTCTTGGTCCTATAGTTTTCCCTTTGACAATATTCCACCAATCTTCTTTCTGATCATGAGTAACATATATAATTCCCTTTGATGTAGCTTTGGCATATTTAATAATCTGTTTCCAGATTATCAAATCGCCATATGCATTATTATCATCTTCCTTGTCTTTTTTCTTTTTATCATCCTTGTATCCAGGTGGTATTGATTTTTCATATCTCTTTTTTCCTTCTTCTTTGATCGCCAACAATTCATCACCAGAAACTTTTTCTCCCACTCGCCCCTCAAATATTGTTAATATCTTATTCAAGATCTCATCTTGTTCTGCACTTAAAACTAACAAGTTTCTATCTTTATTACTATCCAACCACTTAAACAAATATCTTTTCAATTCAGAAACTTCTTCATCACTCTGTGTCAACCTCAATGTTTCAATGGCTTTGCTTGTAAATGCATCTATTTCTTTTTTAAATTGCTCATACCTTTGAACAGTTTCATATATTACTTCACATCTTTTGTTCATATATTCATAAGCAACTTGATATGGAATCCAAATTCTATCCTTGAAACTTTCAAATGCATCCAATAAAGAATTTCTTGTTTTTGCTGAATATCTATATAAATTTAACAATACATTTGTATCAAATACAAATATTGCATTTTCCCATAAATTATGTTTTTCATAATCGGATGGTTCTATAAATTCTTTTATCGCGTTTCTCATACATATCCCTCTTTAGTATATTGCCAATAATTCTAATCCTAAATAATCTTCTTCAACATCAATACATTCAAATTCTTCTTTTTTTTCAGACACTATTTCTTTTCTTAATGCCCTGTTTAACCCTAAGAAATCCTTATAGATATCAAATACCGGCAAAGGTTTATCTTTAAAATATTTTCGAGATTCTAATCTTGCTATTATCGTAACTTCTTTCCCTTCAAAATCTTCTAAATCATTATATTCAACCATCAAATTTTCCGGCAATACTTTTCCTATTCCAAGCCAATAATCACACTCACTTCCTAACTCACAAAAAATAGGGATACGCATTTTAGAGTTTTCAAAAACCTGATTAATAATCTTTCTCTCCCCTTGATCTTTACAATCAATACCTGCCATTACGTATGTTTTATATTCATTAATCAACTGAATCATATCAAATTGTTCTGGAACATAAATTTCTCCCGTAACTTTAATAATTGATGAAATTCTAACCTCTTTAATCGATAAATCAGGAGTTTCACCTACAAAATCAATATAATCTTCTCTATCTTGCAATAGTTTTTCAAATTCAGCACATTCTAACAGATATGTAGCTATTTTATTTTCTTCACTATCATTCTCTTTTATATTAATCTCGGCATTTTTTCCCCTAATTAAAGTTGAATACTGATCTATTTTATTCTTATTAAAATATACTAAATTTCCAAACATTTTTACACCTCCGTACTTTATCTCGGTCCAATAAATTTGTCACCATTCAAATGAGGTTCTTCCGCAATCACCCGTTTTATCCATTTGACAATATAAGCTTTGCGGCTAATAGCTCCTTACCACAACGACCATACATGGTACGTTTTATCATTTTCAATTTGCTGTTTGTACCCTCAACAAAACCATTCGATAAGGGGCTGGCTACAGCATTTTCTACGGCAGATAAATCTTTCTCCAGTCCGGAAGCAAAACGGGAAAGTTCCTTAAGATCGCTGTTTTTATATTTCAATAAACAGATATAAGCAAGGTATGCTTTTTCGTTGAAAAATTTCCCGAAATTCCCGAATACATGACATCAGAGTTCTAAGTTGCGGATAAGTCTCCACTAGATATGATTTATGGCTATCAGTTATCTCTTGATTCATCCAAAGAAAACGAAAATTACCATTTCTTGACAGGTGATCATATTTCTGAAGCTTTTTCTTTTTCTGAATTGCATCGGATGAGGAACTTTTATATACCGCAATATCAATATGAAAACGTTCGATGATCTTATTCATGTAATCATAAGCAGCTGTATGACCGCCCTTGTAACCTTTTGGGATGAGACTTCGTAAAACATCTTTTCTACTCACACCAGATGATAGTTCTTTGATGATATAATCATAAAATTGATCCATTCCGCTATAAAAGTGTTTGCAGCATAAAGAATCATAGTTACCTTCAAGATATTTCGCTACTGTATTCCTACTGCAATGAAGCATATTAGATATTTCACATTTGCTGTACCCTGCTTCTGAGTATTCTTGGATCGCATTGTATAACTGTACACTTTTTTCATTGTAATCTAAAAGGTTATCCACATTGCAATGCATTTTTTTACAAGTCTCTTCGAGCTCAACGGTCATTTCCTTTTTTTCATAATTTATAGGAATCCGGACATCTACAGGAATAACAGAATTAACTGTGTTCCTAATAGCTTCCAAAAGGTTTTGATGCAGATGGAATCTATCCGCTATCTGCATAGCATCCGGCAAAATTTCCTGGATGGCAGATGAATAGGCATTTGCCCTGTCTCGTGTAACTGTTTTAATATGCTGATTATTCTTAAGCCATTCCTTGAGACTCATCCCATCACGCCCGTCAAGAATCGCAACAGATCTATGGGTAGCCTGATCTACAATGATCGTTCCATATGTATGTCGCTTTTTAAATGCAAAATCATCAACACCAATGACACTTCCACATTCTGAGACAGGCTGCAGACGATAACGTTTGGTTAAAAGGCGGATGACGCTGTCTCCACTGATTTGAAGATTCATTGCTCGACAGATACGGCACATCCTTCGCAACTGGTTTCCATGGCCAGCATGCAGATGAAATCAACACATCGTTCTGTCATGCGTCCATAATAACTGAGAAACCCGTCAAAATCTTCAACAAATGTAACTTTTGAACAGGATTCATTATTACAAACATACTCATGAGCCGTTATATGAAGTCGTGCAGTTTTTCCAAGAATCGGTAAATCTTGGACCTTGCGTAAATATGTCCCATGATAAATTTGGGTTTCCTGACCACACTCTGGACATTTGGAAGAATGTGTTTTGGATTGCATTTTAATATGAATAGAACTGTCATCATGGTTAACAGAAGTAGTTGACAGCAACTCATCCGGGAAAAACATATCCAACTTTAACGAATCTTTCTTTATTATCATATACCGACTTTATTTGATACCAATATTTTATCACAGAAATAATTTCATTGGAAGCAAAAAACGGGTGATCTTACAGAATAACTGTAATAATAATACCGTAAACTGACCATAATAAAAGCCCTGGAATATATTCCAAGGCCAATTCAAACAAAATGCCAAAAATGAACGCTACTATAAGTCCAACTTTGAAAATCTAAAAAAGTGAAATATATGCGATATCCTTCGCGTGGTCTTATCTATAGGTGATTTCTGATGATCAGCCTTTTGAAAAACCGGATATACGATTGCTCTTCAACAACTTTTTATTTCCGGGCTTTTTCATGTGCCAACCCCTTCTTCCTAATAGAATCGTGCCTTTCAAGGGTAGCACTATTTTTTATAGATTGCAGTTTTTTCTTTAGCTCATGTGCATTCTGTCCCCAAGTATTCGGAGAGCGATAAACTCCACATTATGTCTGACAGATATCATTATCGATACCTTGCAGTTATCCGCACTGCTCCGCCAGAGCTCCTCAAAACGCTTCTGTAAGCCGCATCGGAGAATGCAGGTCAGCACCAACCTTTTCCAACTGCTCCTGTTGATTCAAAAATACCTGGCTCAACATAAACTTATAAAAGCTGTTTAATTGTTCTTCTGTGAACTTCATCGCCATGGCAGGAACTCCTTTTCTCAATGAGTCCATTGTACCAGACTTGTGCATTTCCTGCCACCTGACATCTGTAAACTATTTTTTTAAGGAAGAAACTATCGTTTTCCTTCCATTCTCATCACTACATATAATTCTATTAGGAACCGTAAGACTTAGCTCTGTCTGATTGCTTAGTTTATTGAAATCATTTTCACAGAGATCATTTCTAAGAATTTTTAAGAACTCCCCTACAGGTGTATCCTGCGCCGCTTTTGGATTCTTCATTTTCTCAATAAATTGAAGCATTTCTTCAGAAGCATACATTGGCAGTTTATTAGCTTCTAACACAAATTCCATTTCAGCCATTACTTTTTCAACACAATCTGGTTTATCTGCATAAAATAACTTTTTTGTAAATGCATCAATAAATTTTGCATAATAATTTCTTTTCATTTCTCTATTTGATGCAATTTGCTGCTCTCTAAGCTGAGCATTAGTTGTCATTTTGGTTGCTATAATAGATCCAATAATCGTCATCACTGTTGCAGATGCAGCAATAATAGCGACAATAATTTCTGTTTCCATCGATATAAATTTCCTCTCCGCAAATTTTATTTTTCCCTGTAATTGGTTATAATCTGAAAAAGGAAGCAACCTCCTCCGAACTCTCCACCAACCATAGAAAATCCCAAGCGGTCACTCCCTTTTTTCTCTCACTCAATATTCACCTATAAACTACTGCAACCTACAATCCTACCCCCTCGGTTCCAGCGTTCCCATGTAGGCATCGGTGTTCATCACTCCAACACCACACGCTCTTCCCAAGATCCTTCACTCTCTCAATCTCCAGTTCCAGCGCACTATACTTAGACATACCGCACTGCTCAACAAACACAACTCCATCGCACTCCGGCAGCTTCTTAACGGTCTCAGCGTCCTCCAGCATGCAGTTTCCAGAGATCACGCGTATTCCACTAAGCTCTTTCTCCAGCGCCTCCGCAGACCCTCTGAGGATCTCAGAATCCACATCACCGGTAACAAGAATGGTCTTCATTCCGTCCGCATAGTTCTTAATATTCGCCGCGATCAGCCCATACTCCGTCTCAGCGTTCACGTTGCATGCGCGTCCTTCAAGACGATTCAGCCATGCGTCGATCGCTCCAATTTTCTTTCCTCCCTTGGAAAGTTTACCAAGTACTTTCACCTTATACCGGTATCTCAGCTCCTTTGCGGAATACAGCTTATCACTCATCACAAACGCAACACAGATTCCAAACACTACAAGGAATCCGCCGAGGACTCCGCCGAGAATTCCGTATTTGATCGCGCTCTTTAACGCGGCGCGTTTGGAAGAATCAACTTCCTTCGGCTCCTCAAGTTCATCATATGCAGTCTGCTTTGTCTGTAAACTGTCATTCAGCGTTGTCAGCTTCTCGGTCTGCTGACGCTGAAGGTCTGCAAGATCAAGGTTCACCAGCGCGCTGACACTCTCATTTACGATAGAAACAGTATGTTCCCCAATACTTGTGGCGATCCGGTCATGCATATCGTCTACATGTGCCAGAAACGCATCAAGAACTTCCCTGGCATCTTCTTTTGTCGTATGCTTTACATCAATCGTGAGCATACGGTTTAACTGGCCGTCCTGATTCGCACCGATGGTCACTTCCACGAGCTCTTCCAGATATCTCGGCTCCGTCTTTACCTGCTTCGCAACATCCTCAAGAACTGCGCTGCTGGTTAAAAGAGACTGATATGCCTGAAGGATCGTATCTGTATTATCACGGTTCTGATACTCCATTCCCGGCATGATCTGATATCCCGTGGAGACGAACAGATCGGCTCTCGCCTCGCATACATCGTACGGGCTCATGTTGATCCAGATAGAATGGTCCAGATATTCCTGCTGATTCGCAATATCTGTTCGGAGATTTTCCATTTCGCGCTCATACGTAGACTTATTCTTCTCATAGAGCTCCAGATCATTCTGGTAAGTTACTCTCGCTTCCTTCGCCGTCTCCGGATCATTCTGCTTCCTGTAAGTCATCGCGCCCTTCGCACCGCCAAGCAGAACTGCCATAATGATCGCAACCACCAGCACCGGTCTCCACTTATGAAGAACCGCAAACATCAGGTCCTTCAGGTCGATCTCTACAACTTCATTTGAATTGTTTTCCATGGTACTCTCCTTCATCTTTATTTCCCAACATGTAAAATCCCACGCAAAAATTATTCCACCGTCACACTCTTCGCCAGATTTCTCGGCTTATCCACATCAAGTCCCTTTGCGACAGATACATAATATCCCATAAGCTGCAGCGGAATCACCGCCAGACTCGCCGCAAACAGCGGATCCGTCTTCGGGATATAGATCACAAACTCCGCACAGTCCTCGATGCTGTAATTTCCATACGTCGTGAGCGCCATCAGATACGCCCCGCGGCTCTTGCACTCGACCATGTTGCTGACAGTCTTCTCATAGAGATCCTGCTGTGTCAAAACACCGATCACCAGCGTTCCCGGCTCGATCAGGCTGATCGTTCCATGCTTCAGCTCCCCGGCCGCATAGGCCTCGGAGTGGATATAGCTGATCTCCTTCATCTTAAGACTGCCTTCCAGACTCACCGCGTAGTCGATTCCGCGGCCGATAAAGAACATATTCTGCGCGTTCATCTGCTTCGCCGCAAACCACTGGATCCGCTCCTTGTCCTCGAGAAGCTTCTCAATCTTATCCGGGATCGTCTGAAGCTCCGCGATCAGCTCCGCCGCCCTGTCCTCATCGATCATTCCACGGACACGGGCAAATTCAATGGATAAAATATAGGACGCGATCAGCTGTGTGCTGTACGCCTTCGTCGTCGCAACCGCGATCTCCGGTCCCGCAAGCGTGTAGAAAACATGGTCCGCTTCCCGGGCAATCGTGGATCCGACTACATTGACGATCGCTAACGTCTTAACCCCATGGGCCTTCGCCTCCCGGAGCGCCGCAAGGCTGTCCGCCGTCTCCCCGGACTGGCTTACGATGATCACAAGAGAATTCGGCGCAAACAGCATTCTCCTGTAACGGAATTCCGACGCCAGCTCCACGCGGACCGGAATCTGCGCCAGCTCCTCGATCACATACTGGGCCGCAACACCAACATGATACGCGGAACCACAGGCAACGATATAGATCTGCTGCAGCTTCTGGATCTCTTCCTCCGTGATTCCTACTCCGCCAAGATCGATCTTACCATCAGCATCTACTGGTGTATTTGACTCAAGTACATCA
>ENA-ORRZ01001392-ORRZ01001392.1-human-gut-metagenome-genome-assembly--contig:-NODE-1392-length-15668-cov-2.295203_pt1 | contig 15668 bp, 18 predicted proteins | sample MGYA00242185_ERZ509152 | MGnify/ENA primary metagenome ERZ509152 (study PRJEB26280, sample SAMEA2338668) | human gut metagenome | biome: human gut; feature: human-associated habitat; material: faeces... | reverse complement strand
CCAGTCCGTAGGCGAACCGTGCCAGCAACATTGAATAAGTCAGAACGAGAAAGCCGACACACCAGTAAGGAATCAGCTTTGAAAGTACGAATGGGAACTTCTTTACCGGTGTGACGTTCATCTGCTCTATAGTCCCTTTTTCTTTTTCGCCTACAATATTAAGTGCCGGAAGAAAACCGGAAAGCAATGTCAACATCATTACCATCAAGGCAGGAACCATGAATACTTTATAATCCAGATGAGGGTTAAACTGGTAATGAGGTGCAGTCTTGAATTTCTGTCCTCGGGACAAACCGTTATTGATTCCGTGTTCCTCCTGCAGAGTAATCGGTTACTATACTTCCCAAGTAAGAAGAACCCAGACCGGATTTTACACCATTGACTGCATTGGCTGAAATCATCACATTCGCAATACCTTTATTTATCAAATCTTTCTCGAAATTATCCTGAATTTCCAGAATGATATCAGCGTTTCCGGCCTCTATACTATAGAGTGCATGATCATTGGAAGATGATATATCCGTTAATGTAAAATAGTCTGATGAAACCACCTTCTGTATCAACCGTTCGGAGAATGTACTGTGGTCATTATCGATGACACTTAGCTTCAGTCCTTTGATTTCCTGATTGGCTGCCCATGGCATAAGCAGCATCATGACTGTGGGCAGCATGACAAACAGTTTGGGCAGGAAACTGTTGCGTACAATTTGCTTAAATTCTTTTGTGATTAAATATTTGATAACCATAATTTCTCCTCCTATTCCAAACGGATTTTAAATTTCTTCAAGGCAATAGATATAAAGATGATAATCATAATACCGATTATCACGAACTCATGAATAACATATCGTAGGCTGACACCTTGTATCATCAATTTTCTGACAGCGTCCGTGAACCACCGTGCAGGGACAATAGCAGAGAATTTCTGTAACCAGACAGGCATACTTTCGATAGGGAACACGGTGCCCGAAAGCAGAATGGTAGGAATCATCAGCACCAGACTTGACATAAGCATCGCTGCTAATTGGCTGTCTACAATTGTCGAAATGAGAAGTCCCAATGACAATGCGGCTATGATATACATCATCGAAATACCGATAAGGCATAGCAGACTTCCTGCTATAGGTATATGAAGCATGAAAGCAGACAGCAACAGAATGGTTGCCAGATTGACACATGAAATTGTAAAGTAAGGGATTGCCTTGGCAAGAATGATATAGGCTGGTGGAAGTGGCGAGGCAAGCAATACTTCCATGGTCCCCATTTCCTTTTCCCGTACGATAGCAATAGAACTCATCATCGCACAAATCAGTAGAAGCATCATTCCTATAACTCCTGGAACAAAGTTAAATTCACTCTTTTGTTGCGGATTGTAGAGCATCTTTAGTTCCGGTACAATCTGGAATGACGCGTTTCCACCATTAGCTTGTGACAGTTCACGTATGTAAGAAGACAGAATATTCTGCGCATAACCTACACGCATGGATGCCTGGTTAGGTTCTGTACCGTCGGCTAATAGCTGGATGGTGGCATCGCCTGTGTGAATCATGTTATCGGCAAAATTTTCGCTGAATACCATTACCATATTGACTTTTCCTTTTTTGAAAACATCATTAATCTGATTAATATCGGATAATTCTTCGGTGATGGTAAAATACTTGTTTGCTTGAAACATATCACGGATATGTTGTGTAGCTATATCTTTTGACGGGTCGAATATCGCTACTTGTGTATCCTTCACTTCCGTAGTGATAGCAAAGCCGAAAAGAATAATCATTATAACCGGCATCACAAGCAAAATGAGCATCGTTCGTTTATCACGGAAAATGTGATAGAACTCTTTTCTGACAAATGACAAAAACTGTTTCATATTTTTTGAGTTTAATTGTCCGAACGTTTGGCCTTTCGGGCAAGTTGGAGGAATACATCATACATTGTTTCTACTCCGAAGTCTTTCTTTAACAGGTAAGGAGAGTCGAGTGCCTCTATTTTTCCGTCAACCATGATAGATACACGGTCGCAATATTCCGCCTCATCCATGTAATGAGTGGTGACGAAGACTGTAATGCCCCGATCTGCCGCCTGATAAATCAGTTCCCAGAATTGCCGGCGGGTTACGGGATCTACGCCCCCTGTCGGTTCATCAAGGAATACTATTTTAGGTTCGTGGAAAATAGATAGCGAGAAGGCAAGCTTTTGTTTCCATCCTAGCGGAAGAGACTTCACCATTGTATTCCGTTCATTCTGAAATCCCAGTTCACTAAGTAGCAGGTCGGTCTTTTCACGGATTCTCTTGTCTGACATTCCATAGATACCGCCAAAGAGGCTGAGATTCTCCCATACTTTCAGATCATCGTATAGAGAGAACCTTTGGCTCATATAGCCTATACTTTTCTTGACTTCCTCTGATTGTGCGTAGATATCGAAGCCTGCCACTATTCCTTTTCCAGCCGAAGGATGGCTTAATCCGCACAGCATGCGCATGGCAGTTGTCTTACCAGCTCCGTTTGCTCCGAGAAAGCCGAAGATTTCTCCTTCTTTGACCTGAAAAGAGATATGGTTGACGGCTACGAAATCACCGAATACCTTGGTCAATTCTTCTGCAATAATTACGTTTTTACTCATTTCTTGTTTTGTATTAATGACATGAAACAATCCTCGATTGTAGCACAAATCGGTTTGCTTTCAATATTCTTATAACCTTTCTCTGTAAGGAAAGTATTCAGTTGGTCTATACTCGCTTTTTCTTTAGCGGTAACGTGGTAGGTTTCTCCGAATGAGAACGTACTTTTTACCCATGGACAAATTCGTAAGTCTTGTAGAAGCTGGTGCATCCGGTCACTTTTTACAGACCATATTGTCTCAGAATAGCTGTCGATGATATTCTGCGGCGTATCTACCTGCATAAATTCTCCATCCTGTACCAAAGCAATACGGTCGCAAAGGATCGCTTCATCCATGTAAGGGGTAGAAACGAGTATAGTGATGCCGTGTTGCTTCAATTTCTTCAGCATTTCCCAGAACTCTCTGCGTGATACAGGATCTACGCCTGTGGTCGGTTCATCAAGAAAAAGGACCTTTGGAGCATGAATGAGAGCGCAGCTAAGTGCAAGCTTCTGTTTCATGCCACCCGACAGTTTACCTGCTCTTCGTTTTTTAAAGGGTTCTATCTGTTTGTAGATATCTTCTATCAGATGATAGTTCTCTTGAATGGTAGTATTAAAAATGGTAGCGAAGAAGATGAGGTTTTCTTCTACAGATAAATCCGGATAAAGCGAGAAACGTCCGGGCATATATCCGATTTGCTTTCTGATTTGTTTGTAGTTCTTTACTACGTTCAGTTCGTCAATAACTGCCATGCCCTCGTCTGCCAGCAATAATGTGGTCAGTATGCGGAAAAGAGTGGTCTTTCCGGCACCATCCGGACCAATGATACCATAAATCTCTCCTTTGTTTACATCAAAACTCAAATCACGGAGTGCCTGCACTTTGCCGTAACTTTTCTTTAAATTTCGGACGGATACAATGGACATAACTCTAAAATTTTACTTCTCCGTACATACCTTTCTTTATCAAACCGTCGTTTCTTACGGCTACCTTGACTGCGTATACCAGATTGGCACGTTCATCGCGTGTCTGGATCGTTTTAGGAGTAAATTCCGCTTTGTCCGATATCCATGCGATAGTGCCCGTATATTCTTTGCGGTCTGATTTGCCTTGATCCGCATAGACTTTTACTTGTTGTCCTATTTGGATGCCGGTCAATTGGTCGGCTGTGACGTATGCCCGTAGTTTCATTTCTTCAATGTTGGCAACTTTGAACAATGCCCTGCCCGGAGCAGCATATTCACCTGCTTCGGCATATTTGGTCAGGACAGTACCTTTAATAGGACTGGCAATAATGGAATTTTTGATCTGATCATTGATTTGTGCGAGTTGGGCTTCGATTCCTGTGCTTTGGTTGGACAGGCTGCTGTTTGAACTGTTTATTTGTTCGGCTGTAGCGGTAAGTTGTTTTTCAAGTACTTCAATCTGATAGTTAATGTCATCCAATTGCTTTTGGGTGGCAGCATTCGACTTTACCAATTCTTCAAATCTCTTTTGTTCGCGTTTCTGAATCGCAATTTGTTGGCGGATAGTTGCTAATTGCTGCTTTACGTTTAGTACGCGGCTGTCGGTAGCATTCCTTGTGGCAAGTAGTTGCTCTTTTGTCAGATACAGTTGTACAGTATCAATATAACCAACGGACATTTGAGGAGTGACATCTTGTCCTTCTTCAATGTCGAATTTCATAATTTCACCGTTGCTCTTGGCTGAAACGATCACTTCCGTAGTTTCAAAAATACCGGAGGCATCATAATCACCATTGTTGTTGCCACATGCTGTCAGAAGGGAAATCATTCCCATCCATAAGAATTTAGATGTTTTCATATCTTCTCTAATTTATTGATTTATTGTATTCTTTAATTCGTAGATGTTCTTAAGCATTTCTATTTCATGAGAGGATTGCTCTATGCGGGCATGGTTTTCACGGGTAATCTCCTGTAGCAGGTTGTTCACATCGATAATGCCATGCTCTAATTTTGCTTCTGCTGCTTGTCTGACGGAAGTGCGCAATCCGATAATCTCTTTATCTTCGGTTATCATCTTTCTGTATTTCCAGATAGATGCTTCTTCTTGCGTGGAGAGCAGACTGTTATTGAAAAGGAAAATGTCACGGTTTGTTTCTATTTGACGGCGGGATAAGTCAATCTTACGTTTCTCGTTTTTATGCGTATATAGATTACTGATATTCCAAGTCAAACGGATGCCTATCATGCCATTCAATGTCCAGTCATGGTCGAACATGTCATTAAACATATCGTAGCCTGGATAGCCATATCCTCCTTGAGCGAACAGACTTATTTTAGGTCTCAATCCGGCGTTCAGTAGTTTCTTCTGAGCATTAGCCTGTTGTAACTGAGTATTAAAGAGTTTTAATTCCGGTCGGAAGTTATCCAAAGTGGCTGGCATGATGGAAGATGGTTTTTGTAAAGTAGATACGGCAGTCTCGTCCTTACCTATAAATATGGATAATATTTTCTGGTAACTCTCTTTCGTAGACAGTAACTCCGTCATTTGTTGCTGGGTATTCAGGAGTTCGGCTCTTACGACATCTACATCAGCTTGCATTGCTGTTCCATTTGCCAACATTGATTCCAGTTTCTGACAATTAGAGGATAACAATCTCTGTAAATCTTCATTTAATCTGATTTTGTCTTCTATCAGCAATATACCAAAAAATAAATTGTTTACACGATCACGAATGGCATACATATCAACGTCTGTTTGCACTATTTGTACTTCTCCCTGTAATGTTGTTACTTTTTTCTGTGCTTTCAGATTTCCGCCGTCCCAAATGACCTGATTTAGATCCATACTAATTTTGTATTGGTCTTTGTTCAGACCTTTGTAGTCATATCCACTGCTTTCGAGCATATTACTTAATGCATCCGGCAGAGTTGCCACATCAGACTGGTAGGTAGCTTGTCCTGTGAAAGATAGTTGTGGCAGATACCCCTTATTGATATTTTTTATAGAATAAGAAGTAGTTTGCCTGATTAGTTCATACTTCTTGAGGAGTGGATAGTTCTCTTGTGCAAGCTTCTGGCATTCGTCCAAAGTTAATTGGGCACCTGCAGACAAGGGGATAGTGATAATACTAATTAAAGTACAAATCGTTCTTAAATACTTTGTCATAACCGTATGTTTATTAAATGAATACTGTTCTTTCATTTTGATGATGCAAAGGTAGGGGAGTCAGCACAGGTAAAAAATGCCAATATCCTGTATAAATTGAGCAAAATCGAATATTTTATATAAAATATACTTGTTTATAGCAGGATAAATATGTTATTTTATATTTTTGTCCTAAAAATAAGAACTGTGTATGGAAGACTTGAATTTGAATAATATGGAATTGCTTCTTGGCAATTTCATCCCTGAATACAGAAATAAATCAGGATTGTTTTTATGTTTGGATGGTTCTTCTGATGTTCTGATAAACGACCAGCTATATCACATGAAAAGAGGAACTCTTTATATTATAAGTCCTTTGGTTATGATTTATAATGTGTCTAAGAGTCCTGATTTTAAAGGTATTCATATTATTGATGAAATAGAAGTTTTTTATTCTGTCATTCATTCAATTATAGATACTATTCTTCATTTGAAACTTCGTAATAGTCCTTGTCTGCAATTGGTAGAGGAAGATATTCAGTTTATTATTCATCAAAAGGAGCTTATCGATAAAAAGAGGGATTCTTTGCAATATGCTATTGCCGAGGAAGAGTCCACATTAATCCGTCATATGATACATTTATTGGAACAGGAGACATTGTTGGAGGTTATTAGTATCTATTTTCGTGAGAGAATTGTAGAATCTGAACCAATAGGAAAGAATGAGTCAGTAGTCTATAATTTTATTTATTCCCTGCACATGAATTATAAAAATAGATGTAACGTTGCCTTTTATGCCGAAGAAGCAAAACTTTCAACCGGGCATTTCACGTCTATTGTGAAGCAAAAAACAGGGAAATCTCCTTCAGAATGGATTATTGCCATCACTATTGTAAATGCTAAACTATTGCTGGAGAAGTCTAAGAAGAGCATAAAGGAGATAGCAAGTGAACTGAATTTTCCGGAACAATTTACTTTCCGCAAATACTTTAAACAATATGTAGGAATTCCTCCCAAACAATATAGATTATTAAAAGAAAATACATTAGGGGGTGATTCTATGGATAATCAGTAATAATGGTTGAACAACCCGTAATTTATCTACTGTCAGATTTATGTTTCTTCCTTAATTTTGTACTGTAATAAAATCAATTCAACTATCGATCTTGTTATTGATAAGTATGGAGGTATTGAGTTTAATAATTAAAATAGTACATTTATGGAAACAGTAAGATTGAACAACGGTGTTGAAATGCCGATTTTAGGCTATGGTGTATATCAGGTAACTCCTGAAGAGTGTGAGCGCTGTGTGCTGGATGCTATTAGTGTCGGTTATCGTTCTATTGATACTGCACAGGCATATTATAATGAAGAAGGAGTGGGTAATGCAGTCAGGAAATGCGGTGTACCACGTGAAGAATTGTTTATCACAACGAAAGTATGGATTTCGAACGGTGGATACGAAAAGGCAAAAGCTTCTATTGACGAATCCTTGCGTAAGCTCCAAAGTGATTATGTTGATTTGCTGCTTATTCATCAGCCTTTCAATGATTACTATGGTACATATCGTGCCATGGAGGAGGCTTACAAGGCCGGAAAAGCTCGTGCCATTGGTGTCAGCAATTTCTATCCGGACCGTTTTATCGACCTGGCAGAATTTTGTGAGATTAAACCGGCGGTGAATCAAGTTGAAACACATGTCTTCAACCAGCAAGTGAAACCACAGGAGATTATGAAGAAATACGGTACGAAGGTCATGTCATGGGGACCATTTGCAGAAGGACGCAATAATTTCTTCTCTAATGAAGTATTGAAAGCAATCGGAGAACAGTATGGAAAATCGGTTGCACAGGTAGCTCTGCGCTTTCTTATTCAGCGTGATATCATCGTTATCCCGAAATCGACTCGCAAGGAACGCATGATAGAAAACTTTGATGTATTTGACTTCACCTTGTCTGCAAAGGATATGGAAGAGATTGCCGGACTCGATAAAAAAGAAAGTCTGTTCTTCTCCCATTATGACCCTGAAATGGTTAACTTTCTGATTAATTTATAATCATGACAAATTATCAATGAAAAAAGATATTGAGGAAAATAAAGAGAGTGTCTGCATGGATACTCTCTTTATTTTATGTCTTTCTTGGAAATCAGATTAGAACCTATCCTGCTTGCAGGCGATATTCATTAGGGGTGGTGCCTGTAACCTTTTTGAATACTCTGCTCAAATGATGCGGATACTTGAAACCAAGTTCGTAAGCGATTTCGCTGACGGTTTTGTTACTTTCTGCTAACAGCTCTTTTACTTTCTCCATAACAACTAACTGAATATATTCTTGTGCCGATTTTCCGGTTTCCTTTTTTATCAGATCTCCAAAATAATTGGGCGAAAGGTGCATTCGTTCAGCACAATATCCGACAGACGGTAATCCGGTAGTCTGTGGCTTTTCTGAAGCATAATAGGAATTTAGTATTTGTTCGAAATGACCGAGCAGATCCCGGTTGACATTTTCGCGGGTGATGAACTGACGTTCGTAAAAGCGGATACAATGGTTGAGCAGGGTTTCTATGTTCGAAGCAATAATTTGCTTGGTATGTTTGTCAATAGCGTGTTCCAATTCTTCTTTTATCTCATTGAAACAATTGAGGATAATTTGGCGTTCGCGTTCGGACATATGCAGGGCTTCATTGGATTCGTAAGAGAAAAACGTGTAATCCTTCATTCTACGGGCGAGCGGAGTACCATATAGCAGATCCGGATGAAACATCAGTGCGAGTCCTTTGGGATTGAGCGTTTCTCCTCCATCATCTATACCCGCCACCTGACCGGGGGAGATAAACACCAATGTACCGTCCTGGTAATCGTATTTGTTGCGACCGTACTGTAACGTTCCACATTTAAGTTCTTTATAAAATACACAGTAAAAACCAAAGTTCTTCCGACAATGCTTGATAGACTTTAGTTTGGAAAAGTCTGTTATACTAACAAGAGGGTGCAATGTTTCAGCTCCCAACAGTGCATTGTAGTCCTGAATTGTCTCTAACTTTATTATATTTCCCATAATCCGTATCATTTTCTTTGTTACAAAATTAATGATTTTATCGGATTAATAAATATGGTATATATTAGAATCAGTAATTAAGGTTAGTAAATCTGTAATATGTGTTAGTCGATTGATAGATAGAATGATACAAACAGTGAAATGTGTTAGCATATCAGTAATCTGTCTATTGTGTCACTTTCCTAATTCCTCTAAATTTGCATTATCAAAATCAATAATAGCATAACAAATAATCAATTATGAAGAAATATTTAATACTCAAATTAGTTTTAATGATGATACTTAGTCAAGGTATTGCAGTATTATCTGCACAGAATAATCCTTTCGGATTGGTTTATGAAAATGCACTCAAAGAGAACATCAAAGGTCATGTAAATATCCATCCTGTTAGCTATCAATTGCATGGAATAAAAATTGCTGCCAATGTATATGTGCCTGCTGGTTACGATTCTGCAAAGAAATATGCGGCAATAGTAGTGGCACATCCGAATGGAGGTGTGAAAGAACAGGTTGCAGGTCTTTATGCCCAGCGTTTGTCTGAAAACGGGTATATCACCTTGGTCGCAGACGCCTCCTACCAAGGAGCAAGCGGTGGTGAGCCACGTAATGTGGACAAACCTGCCTATCGTATTGAAGACATTCACGGCATGATTGATTATATTACTCATTATCCGGGTGTTGACACAGAACGTATCGGTATTCTCGGCATCTGCGGTGGTGGCGGATATACTTTAAAAGCTGCACAGTCTGACAAGCGTCTGAAGGCTGTAGCTACTCTGAGTATGTTTAATTCCGGTAAGGTAAGAAGAGATGGATTTATGGGTTCTCAGCTATCTACCATTCAAGATAGATTGAAACAGGCTACAGATGCTCGTGCGCAAGAAGTAGCTGGTGGAGAGGTTTTGTATACGGGAGAATCCAACCTTACCGACGAACAGATAGCTAAACTCCCATTTGATTTATACCGCGAAGGATTTGTCTATTATGGTAAGACTCACGCCCATCCTAACTCTACCTTCAGATACACAGTCAGCAGTCTGCTCGATCTGATGACATGGGATGCCACTTCTAATATGGATCTGATAAATCAGCCATTGCTTATGCTGGCAGGTAGCAAAGCCGATACTTTCTATATGACTGATGAAGCCTTCCAAAAGGCAACAGGAACTATTGATAAGGAACTGTTTCTAATACCGGGCGCCACTCACATTCAAACCTACTATGTTCCCGAATATGTAGATAAGGCAGTAAACAAATTGATCGAATTCTTTGGAAAAAGGTTGTAATTACCATATTTGATGCGGAACAGAGTCAACATTCACTTGTATATCCTTAACCCATAAAAAATATTCAGATAATGAGAAAGATTTATTTATCACTCGCCACTTTAGCTGTGTTGACCAGTGCTTTTATTGTTTATGCCAAAGCAACGGCAGCTAATACTTTGCCGGAAATACCGGAAATAGAGAAAAGAATAGATAGTGCAAACGAAGTATCAAGTAAAAGCAAAGTACTGGTTGTATACTTCACTTCGCCCGAAACAGATGGAACGGATACTTCGACCGGTGCCAGTCGTCTCGTATCAAACGGTAAACTTTACGGTAATACCGAATATGTAGCTATCCTCATCAGTGAAGAGACAGGTGGTGACCTTTTTCAGATAAAGACCGTACATAGTTATCCGGGTATGCACAAGGAACTGATTGATGATGCCAAAAAGGAAAACGAACTGAAAGCCCGTCCCAAGCTGGCAACACACATTAAGAACCTTGCTGATTATGATGTTATATTTGTCGGCTTTCCGAACTGGTGGTATGATATGCCGATGCCTCTCTATTCATTCTTTGATGAATATGACTTTACTGGTAAAACCATTATACCATTCTGTACGCATGGAGGAAGCCGTTTTTCACAAGCCGAAAAGACCATTGCTTCATTGGAGAAAGGAGCTAAGATGCGGAAAGGGCTTGCCATTTCCCGTAATAATGTCCCCGATTCCAAAGAAACCGTTTTGAAATGGTTACAGGGAATGGGGATGGCAAATAAATGATTTGTATAAAAGGTTGTCAAAACTCTGAAGTGCACCCCAAAAGTTGGATAAAAAACTTTTGGGGTGCACTTCACTCTTACATACTATTTCTTATTTATATTATTTGAACTTGCTTTTTTCATAATTATACGGAATGCTTGTACCTACAACTACATCTTCGATTTTGTCAATGATCAACCAATCATCCATATTTCCTTGATGGTCAAAATCGTATGAAGGCTCAATCTTTTCTACATTGGAAAATTCTACTAGAATTAAGCATTTCTTATGCCAACGTTCTTTCTGCTTGTCTGTCAGATTGAGTTTTGGCTGATTATGAGCAAGGGTATCTATGATTTCTTCTTCTGTTAGTTTCAGATAGTTCTCGACATGAGTTACGGTGGCTTTGGCAGAAATTTTCTTAGAACCTTTCTGCATAAAATAGAGGGTTTCGCCTTCGTTTACCCGGCTGTGCGGGATTTTCCGTCCGGCTGCTCCGCGAACTACCATTGTTTTACTGCCATCAAGTATTTTGTTCAATACTTTACTCTTGTCATCACAATATACCAAGTGTACCATATTCTTTTGGGTTTGACTATATCTAATTTTAATCGTCTGATAGTTGTTGAACTTAACCTCACTTTATTACTCCGGACAGAATCCGTTTTTATAAAATTGATAACTTTCTTCTATTGCTTCGGCTGTATCAGCTTCTAATGCATATAGTATTTCCCTGCAAAATTCCAGTTGTCCGGTTCCGTTAGCGGTAACGATCTTTCCATCTCTTACAGCCTGCTTATTGATGTAGTTCGAATCACCAGTATATTTCTCTCCGACATATTGTTTCAGATACTCGATTGTATTGCTCGTATGCTTTACGTCATTGAGGAATCCGTGCATGCCAAGAAAAACGGAAGCATTGCATATTCCGCCAACCACTTTCTCATCTTTGATAGCTTTTTCTACCAGCGGGACTATCAATTCAGCTTCTGGTGAAAACCAGCTCATGCCGCCAATTAATATCAGACCTGCATAATCTTCCGGCATATCTTTCAAATCATAATCGGGCAATACTCTGAATCCCCCTATTGAAGAGACAGGCTCTTTGGTTATTGACAAGGTCTTCACTTTATAAGGAACAGGACTTCCGGGCTTAACACCTTGATTCAGACAGGTAGCTATAAATGCGCCTTCCCAGTCGGCAAACTCATTTAATAATACAAATATTACTTCTTTCATATATCATTCTATTTTCTTTATGTATGCAAAGGTGCTATATTTTATTGAATAACACTGATGATGCAGGATATTTCTTGTTTTTATCACAACTGTTTGATTAATCTGGCCGGATTACCGCCCACTACAGTGTTGTCTTCCACATCTTTTGTCACAACAGAGCCGGCAGCCACAACTGCATTTTCTCCTACAGTTATTCCCGGCAGGATGGTGGCGCCTGCACCGATCCAACAGTTGCGTTTCAGACGAACGGGTTTGCACGTGAGTATTTGGTGGTCATATAAGTCATGATTGTTTGAGATGAGCTGCGCATTGGCGGCTACCATCACATCGTCTTCGATGGTGATACCTCCGGCACCCATGAATAGTGCATTATTCATCACTACTACATTATGTCCAATCTTTACATTATTGCCTCATACAACCGTAACGGGTGGCATCACCCGACTGCCTTCGCCGATATTTCCCAGGAAGAGTTCCGAAATAAGGAGGTTGTATTCTTCGGTCATGGGCATGGTGTGGTTGATTTTAAAACAAAGTTGTGCGCAACGGATTCCTTCGGCGGGATCGGCTTCTTCGGGTTTGCGCATATCAATTCTGAATTCTTTCATATTTGTATCTTATTTTTTATTCTGTTGCAAAGATAACGATTAACCTGCTTACAGATAGTACACAAAAAGCAGAAACCGTAATAATGGTAAGTGAAACCGTAATTTGTTTAATCCCGGTTGGGAAATAACGTCCTAATTTTGTAGTACGAAATAAGAGAATAATTAAACATAGGAGATTATAAACATGAAAAAGGAAGTAATGATACTGACCGGAGCCGGGCAGATAGGTATGGCAATAGCCCGTAGAATGGGGTACGGAAAGAAAATTGTTATTGGCGACAAGAAGAAGGGAAATGCCGAAGCAATAGCCAAAATTATGAATGAAGCAGGTTTTGATACGGTTCCTGTAGAGATGGATCTTTCTTCAAGGAAATCTATTTTGAATCTGATTGCCGAAGCACGGAAGTATGGCGAGATTTCGATGCTTGTCAATGCTGCTGGCGTATCTCCCAGTCAGGTACCCGTAGAAACTATTTTGAAAGTGGATTTATATGGAACGGCTGTCTTGCTGGAGGAAGTCGGGAAGGTCATCAAGGAAGGTGGTGTCGGAGTTACAATATCCAGCCAGTCGGGACACCGGATGCCGGCACTTTCCATCGAAGCGGACGAACAGCTTGCCACGACTCCGACCGAAAAGTTACTGGCCTTGGAGATTCTGCAGCCGGAGAATGTACGTGATACGCTACACGCTTACCAAATAGCTAAACGCTGCAACGTGAAGAGGGTGATGGCAGAAGCTGTGAAGTGGGGAGAACGGGGTGCCCGTATCAATTCCATTTCTCCGGGTATCGTCGTGACGCCACTGGCACTCGATGAGTTCAATGGACCGAGAGGTGACTTTTACAAAAATATGTTTGCCAAGTGTCCGGCAGGTGAGATTGCGAACGTGGCAGAGTTGCTGATGAGCGACCGGGGGGCGTTTATCACGGGAGCTGACTTCCTGATTGATGGCGGAGCTACGGCATCCTATTTCTATGGACCGTTGAAACCGGAAAAATAAAATGACTAATATTGACATGGTTTGGTGATGCATTGTTTTTTTCTATTTACTTAGGATTTCATCATAGCAATAACTTCATAGCAAAGGTGGCAAATAATTGGAAATAACTTGTTTTCAAGAAAAAAAACTTCAATTTGGCTGTAGTCAAAATACTGGCGATTATTTTGTTAATCTATTCTCTACTTTTGTAACTGCTACTTAATAAAATAGTATTTTTGAAATTGAATACAGAAGAATTGCTATAAATGTAAATGAACATGGATGATTTTAATATGTATCTAAAAGGTGCAAATCTCAAATTAATAAGGGATGTATGTATGCATAAAGGAATACTTAAACAGTATGCCCGTAATGAATATTTTGCAAAAATAGGTGATGTAAACGCACGCGTTGGTTATATCAAACGAGGAACATTTAGATATACGTGTTTCAATCCGACAGAAAATAAAGAATATAGTACAGGATTTGCTTTTGAAAAAGAGTTCGTTGCAGATTATCCAGCATGCCTATATCAAGTAGTGTCGGAAATAAGTATACAAGCAATAACTCCATGTGAAGTGTATGTATGTGATGATATACGAGAAATATTACAGGCTTTTAATAATGATAACGATGCATTGTTTCAAGCGAGAATTAATGCGGAACAAATTCTTTTTTGTGTTAACAGAAACTATATTGACTTATATAGGAAAACGGCGGAAGAACGATATAGGGAGATAATAAATAGGTGTCCTGATATATTACAAATACTTACATTAAAAGAATTATCTTCATATTTGCATATCACTCCGATAACGATGAGCAAAATACGACGAAAAATAACTTTTGGAGATTAAAGTCTAAAAATAGTTTTAGACTTTTCAAGAAATCCTTTATAGTGGTATATGATAGGTATGCTTTGGAATACCTTTGAATAAAAAATGAAAAAATTATGCCTGTCTTTAATTTGTGTTTTTATTTTTGGATATGTAGCTGCCCAAAGTCCCCAAATTTATATAAAAACTGAATATATAGGAACTTCAAGTCTTTTAGATGATAATGGCGACAGAGTTGAAAGTAATAAAAGTGCAGCTTTTGTATATAAAGGTGGCATAAACTTGCCATTCTCCATCAGAATGAGTAAGAATAACCATCCTGTAGTTTGGGGAGTTGGGATTTCCGCATCATATACATCCTTTGATAATGGTAATATATCGAAAGACTTAGTTTTATCGGAAATGTTTGAAACTCAAGTTGCCTTTTATCACATAAGATCTTTAAATGAAAAATGGTCAATGATGGCAAGCTTTGGGGCAGGCATATATACTTCCGATACAAAGTTATCAGGTATTAGATATAGAAATCTTCTTGGGAATGTTGGAACTATTTTTATCAGAAAGCTAAAGCCCAACTTGGAAATAGGGTTTGGAATTGCTATGAATAATACATTTGGCTATCCAATGATATTTCCTGCCCTGTACTTCGATTGGATGTATGAAGGATATTTTACTTTTAATTTATCCATGATGGACGGTGGAGAAATGTCTGTAAGATATAACATAAACAAAAAGGCTTCTTTAAGTCTTATCGCAGAAATGAATGGACAAGGTACTATGTTAGAGAAAGATGAACAGGAAATGATGTTCTCACATCAATATATAGTAACGGGATTTCGTCCTGAAATTAAAATAAACAAACATTTTTCAATGTCTCTTACTGTCGGTGCTTCTATAATGCGGTCTATAGGTTATAACAAGAGGAGTTTAAAGGGACTTTTTAGCAATTCTAGTGCAGATTCAGATTTTAAAGAATCATTTTACATTTCAGGTGGTTTTAGAATAGGGCTTTGATATTGGATTATATTAAAAAAGTGGTTTAACTCTGAAGTTTGTTTTAAACTGCCATTTCTTATCAAGGTGAAGAAAAAGAAAAAGCTCTGAAATCCTAGAATTTCAGAGCTTTACTTTCGTTTGCTTTTTCTTTTAAGCGGTGCGTACGGGACTCGAACCCGTGACCCCATGCGTGACAGGCATGTA
>ENA-ORRZ01001386-ORRZ01001386.1-human-gut-metagenome-genome-assembly--contig:-NODE-1386-length-15735-cov-3.472895_pt1 | contig 15735 bp, 8 predicted proteins | sample MGYA00242185_ERZ509152 | MGnify/ENA primary metagenome ERZ509152 (study PRJEB26280, sample SAMEA2338668) | human gut metagenome | biome: human gut; feature: human-associated habitat; material: faeces... | reverse complement strand
CGCGGACCCACGATACTTAAATCGCCTTTTAAGATATTAAAGAGCTGCGGTAACTCATCTACTCTGCATGCACGAATAATCTTTCCAACCGGTGTAATACGGCTGTCATTCTCACCTGTGGACAGACGCGCAACTCCGTCTTTTTCTGCATCGACGCGCATGCTGCGGAATTTCAAAATCTTAAACTCTTTTCCATCTTTTGTGAGACGAACCTGTTTATAAAATACCGGACCGTGGTCAGTTACCTTGATTGCAATCGCAGTAATCAGAAATATCGGGCTTAAGATAATTGCGGCAATCAATGACACTACGATATCAATTGCGCGTTTCATAAACAGATACTCCGGCTGTGCAGAATATCTGCTAACCTGCAGCATCGGAAGATGAAACATATGTATCGATCTTGCGCCAGAAAGGATCGTGTCTCCAATCCGTGGGATCACGAAAACATTGATGCTGTTTGAAATACAGTATTTCAAAATGATATTTCGATCATGACTGTGAATTCCGCTTAAAAATACCACCTTGATTCCATTCAGCATTGAAAGATCGTTTAGACACTCTTCCGCACTGGCAGTTAAAACCACTTTGTATTTGTTATCCATGCCGTACTGGCTGATCAGCTTTTCCATTCCGTGACGGACATCGTAGATAACGGCTGTCTCCTGCGGTGGGAATGTTGAAAAGTACCATTTATTTGCTCCAAATGCCCATACCACTGCAAGCAGAATCTGTCCAGTAAGTGCCGCTACTCCCGGAAGAATATTCGGCAGATGTTTTGTGAGCAGCCAGATCACAACATACATAAGAAGATCGCTGGCACCTGCAGCAAGAAACTGGGCGTAGATTACTTCCGATACCCGCTGCATGCTCATCCGGAACGCGTCGTAGATCCGGCCAAATGCGATATATGCCACGAAGAACAGGGCAACCACGAGGATATTTCCTTTGGAATAAAACGGCGAGTATACACGTTTTGCATAATAGAGATACCAGCACAGTGCAAACGGTATCGTAATTAATACTGCATCCAGAACCTTTACGATTCGCAGCAACAGGTCATGCTTGAATTTTGTCATTTCGTTCATCCTTCATCTTTTGGCTAATAGAATCGTGCCTGTCAGCAGTTAAAATCCAAGCACATAAAAATACAGCGTTCTGTTTTTTCAAGCTTGCGAACGCCTTAAGTCAAAGCTGTAACTGCGTATAATGATCCTTATCGGAAGTTCACTCCCATAAGAATGCCATGCGCAATCTTCGACTGCGCATGACAAACTCAGCTTAGCTCATTATAGCATTTCTTTTTCCTTTTTACAATCCTTAACTCCGATTATCCTGATGTTGCCATTTTTTTGCATACTTTTCCTGACAGAATATTTCAAAAAATGCGGATTTTGGGCTTATTTTTCCTGTTTTTCTCTCATGATCCGCACTGTATACCCATAATACCGGCTGACGATAAATTCCAGGGCCGGGAAGGAATATGTCTCATAGCTGAATGTTTCTTTTTGATACTGTTTCATAAAGAAGAGGATCTGTTTTTTCAGGCTATCAAAATCTTTTTCGACCTCAAAGCATGTTCCATCTCCCGCAAGATTCATCGCATACGCATCATAAAACTTTGTTTCTTCATCCGCTCTCAAAAACCAGGCACATTTCGTTACATCTTTGAAATCTTCCTGAAGATTTGCTTTGCACTTTTCATAAAGTTCTTTCTGATCCATAGCGACCATCCACTGCAGCATTCCGCCCCAGAGGCCGGAACACTTGTACTCGTTCTCCTGGTTCTGATAAATACAAAGCGCCTCCTCAAAGGTATCCGTTGGAGCCGGGTATCGCCTGTGTAATCGGTATTCCATAAGAATCCTCGTACACTGCTGATCCATCAGCTCGCAGACGCTGTCCGCATGTCCCACATAGTCCATAAGTCGATAAAGCATACTGATGATCCCGATATGTCCATCATAGGGTGGATAATTAAATTGTGGATGATTTCCTATCAGGTTCATGATGCTATTATACACGTCTGCTGCCTTCTCTCTGGAATCTCGTCCTTCTTCCTCATGAAACAGATGGTATTTGTCCTCGATCTCCCATTTTCCCGTTTCTCCACGCTTCGTTCTGCTCCCTTTATAACAAAGATAATATGCATACGAAGTTAAATACCCTACCATCTCATAAAGGATCACCCGCTGCTCCACCGAGTGGTAAAGCGGTAATTGATTTTCGCCTTCACAGCAAAAGCGAACTGCCTCAAAATACTGGTCATTCCATTTTTCATATGCCTGCAGGAATTTGATCAGCCATTCCATATACAATTTTTTCTGGAAAAGCTGATGTTCCAGCAGATATTTCCAATATCGGATCAGCAGATATTCCGACACCAGGATCGCGATTTTATATACTTGCGCGTTTGCAGCATATTGTGCGATCATCTGTGTCGCAAGATAAAGGCTTGCAAGTTTTTTATCGCACGCCTTTTCCTTATCTGTTTCACTCAGCTCTGAGATATATCCATCAATGATCTGTTCAAAATATACGTTCCGGTAATCATCTCCTTCGATAAAATAGAGTGCCTTTCTCAGCATCGATTGACGTTCCGGACCGAAAAGTTTTTCCTCAAACAAATATTTTTCAACGTCATCGACCAGCTTGTCAATCCCCCAGAATTCAATTTTCACATTTGTCTCGCCCCATCGTACATTATCATTTACATACCCATTCCATCCCATAATAGCCGCTTCATCCATGGTATCATTCGTAATTACCGCAATTCGAAGCTGTTTCTTTCGGTCTGGCATCGTCATGTTTCTTCTATATACATCCTGAATCTCGTTCAGGCTTTGCCTGACCGAATTCTGCCCGGAATCCCAGATAGTCCGTGTCAGCTTTCCCTGTTTAATAACGCAGAGCAGGACTTCATTCCGGTTATATGCCCGGACATCCACCCCATACTGCCTGTTTCCTGTTTCCGGCCGGTTGTCCATAATATATCCCATCTGCAGCAAAAGATCGCAGATCAGAAAATCCAGCTCGTCCTTTTCCTTTAACCTTGACAGGTATTCCTTAATCACCAGACGCATTCGCCTCTACCTCCCTTCTGAACTGGCTGACCATCATCTCGTAACCGATTGGGTCTTCAATATACAAATTTGGCATTTCGATCTCATGCTCGAATTTCATAAAAGCGCTGGACTGGTACATCATCCCCTGCTTTCGGTCAGTCACGATATGCCCGCTTCTGGCTCCATATTTTAACGTCCTTGACGGGAAGATCTGTGCAAATATCGAGCCACGTTCCGCATTTTTATTGATCTGCTCATTCAACTCATATTCCGCTCTCGCGACCAGTTCCTGGTCCTTTGTATAAGGTCTCAGATCTTTTATTTTACAGATCTGCTCGACAACTTGTCGTCTTTTTTCTGAGCGTTTGATAATCTCTTTTGCAAGTTCAGCCTGCTTCCGATATTCAGAATGTTCATACTTTTCTGCTGTTTTTCGCATGGTATCCGGATAATTTGCATATCCCTCATAAATGAAAAAGCTGTTATATCCATTCCCCGTTTCCTGCTGTTCCAACAACTGAAAGATCACATTGCAGGCAGCTTTTCCGTTATGTGTAAAATAGAGGAATGCTCTTCCAACACGGATCCAGTCTTTTTCTGAATAATGATGAAATTCTCTGGCCAGACTGCATGTCTCCGACATCCTGGTTATATTTCCAGTATCCATAAGCAATCCGATTCCAAAGAACATTTTCTTTAAGTTCCCGAATGCAATGTAAAAGATCGCCTCTGCGGATATAAGATCCTGATTTCCCTGAAGTGCACTTCTCGTCATTGGGACATGTTTGAAAAAATCACGGTAGTCTGCCTCTCTGTATTGATTTGCCTGAAAAATCCGACACAGGTCCTGCACCACAACGATTGGTTTCTCTCCATTTCGGACTTTTCTCGCATAGTAATAGTCCAGGAATTCCATCAGACACTGATCCTTTTGAAAATCTGAGAATGCGATCGTCTCAAATATCTTTATTATCTCATTCGGGATCTTCTCCTCAAATCGCAGTGATCCAATAAAACGTCTTTTCTCTTCCAATTTTTCGTTGATAATTTTACTGAGTCGTTCTAAAATTTCTTTACACACAGGGTCTTCATCTTCTTCATATCTGATTACATATTGTATAAAAACAGGGATCTCATGATCCCACAGCTCTTCCGACTGGTCCGCAAGTTCACACAATCTTTGGAAGTTTTTCCGGAAGCCGTCTTTTCCGATCGCCAGGCCTGTTTCCAGATAGTCGATCCCGGCCATTGCGCTCCATTTTGTATCCATTGATAGCAGTCTCTCACCAGCTCTCTCCGCTTCTTCCCTGTTTTTCTCGTACCAGCTCATTCGAAGGAAACCGATCACCTGATATGCTGCCTGCGTTTTCAACTCTCCAATATCATCCAGGGCCTCTGCCTGCATTCCCAGTTTTTCGATCAATGTTTTATAACCAAATATAGCCTGAGAACACCAGTTTTTGTCTCGATTGTTTTCCAACAGCTCAAGAACCTCTTTGACCTGATTTCTATGAAATTCTTCTGCATAACAGATATTCGGCACTACAAATGGGGCAACGCAGTCCTCTTTTCCTTTCTTTGCAGCCGTCAGAAGAAGTTCGATCAGATCCACATGATATTTCCACTGCAGCAGATAACCAGCATATTCATATGTCAAAAGTCCTCTGTTAAAGTTTTCCACCTTGAGTTCATCTACAAGTTTCTCTGTTTCCATGCTGTTGACCCTGTTGACAAGAATCCACGCAGTGACTCCCCAACGGTCACTGATCATCTCATCACTGCCATCATCCAGGAAATCCAGAACATCCTGATACGACTTTCTTGATAGTTTTGGTTGTTTCTTTAAGATTTCCTCTCCATGATTTAGGATCTGCTCTATCCTGTTTTTTTCTTTGTGCATGAAATCCCCCCGTTCCCCGTATAACTCCTCTGTATATATTCGAAAATATCCCAACAGTCCATTCCGTAACCATTGGGATATTTTCTATGTTCATATCATTTGTAATTTTCTATAATTTATATCTTTATCTCTTCTCATACGTCTCCGGCGTATAATGGATCACTCTCGTACCGCTGTTCTCAAACTCAAACGGAACATATAAGAGTTCTTCCATCGCCTTATGGACTGCTTCCTGCTTATCCGGCTCCACATAGAAGAGCAGGAATCCGCCGCCGCCGGCGCCGAGAAGCTTACCGCCGAGAGCGCCTGCTGCCATTCCCTTTGCGTAAAGCCCATCGATGGAATCTGTGGAGATCCGGTTGGAGATTCCACGTTTCAGCTTCCATGTATAATCGAGAAGTCTTCCAAATTCATTGAGGTCTGTCTTGGATGTGAGAACCTTCTCCGCGTCATCCACCAGTGACAGCATCTCAAGAAGCTGCTTCTGCTTATCTACCAATGCTTTTTCCGTTGTCTGCTGGATATCAGAAGAAAACCTTGAAAATCCGGTAAAGAACAACATCAGGTTCTGGTTTAACTGCGTCTTTCTCTCCGGTGAGATGATAACCGGATTTACCTCGTACCCATCAGCATTAAAGTTAATCCGGTTCAATCCGCCGAACGCCGCCGCGATCTGGTCCTGAACGCCACCGCTCTCGTTGCAGAGAACACGCTCCAGATAGATCGCATCATCCGCAAGCTTTCTCTTATCCGCATATTTTCCCTTTAACGCATAGAACGCGTTTAACATTCCAACCGCGAAAGAGCTGCTCGTTCCGAGTCCGGATCTTGCCGGAAGGTCGGCCTCGTAGGTAAGGCGGATTTCCTGCATATCGAGATACTTCATCGCCTCACGGATCGCCGGGTGATTGATATCGTTCACATCTGTCACACGCTCGATCTTAGAATAGGAAAGCTCTGTGGAATAATCGAAAAAGCGCGGTAAATGGCGCACATTTACATAGCAATATTTATCAAAGGTTGTTGAGATTACGGCTCCGCCGTGTTCCTTATAAAAGTCCGGGAAGTCTGTTCCGCCTCCGAAGAAGGACATTCTAAAGGGGGTCTGTGTAATGATCATAGTTGTTCTCCTAATATATTAATCCATCTGCAGAATCTTCTCTACTGCGTCCAGAAGGTCCCTGCAGACAAGATCCGGCTTCACATCATATTTCTTATCATTTCCGGCCTCACCAGTCAGTACTAACGCCGTGCGCATTCCTGCGTTGATCCCGGTCTGGATATCCATTGTCGTATCACCGATCATCCAGGATCCCGCAAGATCGATATTATACCGCTCTGCCGCCTTTTGGATCATACCGGTCTTCGGTTTTCTGCATTCACACGGGATCTTGTAAGCCGGATTTTCCTCCGGGTATCCCTTATCCGGGTGATGTGGACAGTAGAATACATCATCCAGGAACACTCCCTCTTTTCCGAGAAGTGTTTCCATTTTTTTATGGATATTCTCTACATCTTCGATCTCACAGAGTCCCCGCGCAACCACCGGCTGGTTCGTGATAACGATTCCAAGTCTTCCCGACTGATTGATCTTCCGGATCGCGTCGATTGCGCAGTCTTCCAGCGTGAAGTCTTCTTCTTTGTATACAAGACCTTTATACTGGTTGATCGTGCCGTCCCGGTCCATAAAGATACAACTCTGCTTATTTCTAAGGCATTTTCCCGCAATTACACCGCGCTCAATATCCGCCAGCGTCTGGTTTACGCGGTCCACAGTTCCGACATCTTTCACATACTCCGGAGAGCAATATCCATAAATCGGCTCCCCCGCCTCTAACATTCCCTTGATCACATCATTCTCAAGGTTCCGTTTCACCGGCTCCGGCACATAATCACAGATCTTCTTTTCAAATACAAAAATTCCTGCGTTTACACAGTTCTCATACCAGTAATCCCGCACATTGTGCTTGGAATCAAATGCTGTGATCTTATCAGCATGGTCCAGCACAAGAAGGTCTGAATCAAACGGATGTCCATTCGGATGTACAAACAGTGTCGCGATCGCGCCCTTTTCTTCATGAAAATGGATCATCCGCTGAAAATCGATATCAAAGAACAGATCTCCGGACATCATGACAAACCGATCCCCGTGGATCATATCCTTTAAATAATAGAAAGATCCCGCTGTTCCAAGCGGCTCTGTCTCCTCAAAATATCGGATCGAAACACCGAATTTCTCTCCATCACCAAAGTATTCCTTGATCTTATCGCCAAGATGTCCGATTACCATGATAATATCTGTAATTCCGTTCTCCTTCAGCCGCTCCACCTGCCATAAAAGCAGCGGCTTTCCGGCTACCGGGACCATCGGCTTCGGAATCTCGTCCTTTGTAAGTGCTGCCAGTCTCGTTCCCTTACCACCGGCCATGATGACTGCCTGCATCATAATATTTCCTCCCTGACGCAAGCGTCTCGGCGCTCACGCGATCAAATTTATTTTTCAGTTTTCGTCTCTTCTGCCGGAATCTTCTTTCTTCCTACGCCCATCGCTAAGAGCTGTATAATAATCGGCATGGCGATCGGGAGATTGATATTGACAACCGCCTGAATCATATATGCCAGAACAGCGATCATAATCGCCATAACTTCCGGCTGCTCTTTCATTTTTCTCGCCATCGCTGCGACTGAGGCCAGCATAAACGCAATATAAGAACCCGTTCCAAAGAGTCCGATCGTAATCAGATAGTGAAGGTACTCGTTGTGAGCGCTGTCATAAATCGTGATGGTTCCGCCGCTCTGTGCCGGCGGAAAATAATACTGCATGATCAGTGCAAAGGTATCTGCACCGTATCCAAAGAGCTTCTGGACCGGAGTCAGCTTATCTGTAAAGATCTCCATTGCACGTTTCCAGATATATCCTCGATGTGTACCCCATGCATCGTTGAATACTACATAATTGCTGATCGCGCTGTATTTATCCGCATGTCCTGCTACATTTGCATCATATAATACAAATGCTGCTGCTGCACATACAACAACAATTACCGCTATCCAGATATAGATCAGGATTTTATTTGTTTCTTCTGTGTAGGTTCTGCTTACCTTGCTCTTTTTATCAAGGAATGCCAGAACTCCGCTGATGATCCAAAGTGCCGCAATAAGTACCGGAAGGAATTTATGGCCTGCGATCAGGTCAAACGCACTGCTGATTCCAAGTACGCTTGAGGCATAAGCGTTGTTGATCCACTCAATGCACCAGATAACAGTAAAGAAGGAAGCCAGCGAAATCATATATTTACGAATGCCTGTTTTCGTTTTAAAGAGCCACAACGGGGACAGGCCAAAGATCGCTGCCAAAGACAGATATGCGTTATCACTGTTTCCCATGATCAGCGCAAATGTTGACAGGATCATATTTCCGTAATACCACATCATTCGTTTCTGGTTCTTCTCCTGCGTAAACAGGATCATGGAAATCGCCATCAGGGCCGCAACATAAATCGTATACGTATTGATATTGCCAAAGGTTGAGGTATATGATGACTTCTGGGTATCCATCATATTTACCTTAAATCCAAGAACATCCATCTGGAAATAATCCGTAATTCCGAAAACGCATACAAAGATTCCAACCGCAAGGAACGCATCCAGATACCATCTCTTCAGTTTAAAGAAACGGGTCACCAGAAAATACACCGCCATATAGATCGTCATAAGGAAAACACCATTATAACGGCCCGACGTTCCCCAGAACGCTTCCCATTTCCAGTCTTTGCTCAGCGCCCAGGAAACCACATTCGCAAGCCAGAATGCGATCATCGCCCAATCGCCGACGGTCATTCCTTTTCTCCAGGTCTTAAAATTGAATTTTGAGAACCATTCGATCATTTTACCACTCACAAGTCCGTAACCGCCCATTACAACGAGCGCCGCAATCGAGACGATGCAGTAAAACTGGTATTTTGTCTCCAGAATATTAAAATAATAGTCCCGGAACACCAGCGGCAGCACACATAAAACCGCCAACGTGAACACTCCCATGATCAGTGCCACATTATCCTGATAGCTGCTCTTCGTCTCCTCTTTTTTCTTTATCCTATTTGCCATGAATGTATTCTTCCTTTCACATGTCATAAAAAATCGAGTTTATTATACCATCCTTCCCATTTTCCTGCAACTTACCCCGCCCTGTTTTTCCTGCCTTTTTCATGAATTTATTCTTAATTCTGTGTTTTCTGATCCCCGCCTCTTAAATTTCCCCATCCCCGTCTTTCCAATTTAAGCCTCTCTCCCACCCCGTTTCCCAACTTGCGATAATTTTACTTATCGGAAGTATAATGGCTTCGTAATGCAATTAGGAATTTCAAAAAGCGTTTCAAAAAAACAAAAGGAGAGTGCATTAATTATGAGAAAGCAGACTAAAATTGCTGCAGTAGTATCCGCAGCAGCTCTGTTAGCATTAGGCGCTTCCATGACATCTTTCGCAGCTTCCAAGGGAACCTGGATGATGGTTGATGGCGAGTGGTATTGCTACGACAAAAACGGTGACGCATACGAGAACACATTCTGCTCCAGCAATGGCAAGGAGTACTTTGTAGGCGAGGATGGACAGCTTGTTCGTTCCAGCTGGGTAGAGTATGATAATGAGAAGTATTTCGTAAACAGCAGCGGTGCTAAGATCACAAACGATTGGAGATTAACAACTCCGATGGATGAGGAAGACGCTGATGAAGAGTGGTTCTACTTCCAGTCTACTGGTAAGATGGCTACTAACAAGAAGATCACTTACAAAGGAAAAACATATTTCTTCGATAGCGACGGAAAGATGCTCACAGGCTGGGTAACAGCAAAGGGCAAAGAAGTAGCAAACGAAGAGAACTCTATCGACGCAGATGACACATATTACTGCGGCGAGGACGGCGCTCGTCTTGAGAAAGCTTGGATCTACACAACAGAGCCGACAGCTGAAGACAACGAGGCTGATGCTGATGAGCACTGGTACTACTTAAAGAGCAGCGGTAACCCGGTTGTTAACAAGAAACAGAATAACCTTAAAGGACAGTCCTACATCTTCGATAAAGATGGTGTAATGCTTTCTGGTTGGGTTGCTGGAACAAAGACAGAAGTTACAAGCTCCAACGCATCTTCTGCAAAGAAATATAAATATGACTACGTAGAGATCGATGGTCAGTATGATAACATCGCACTTAGCACTGAGAAAGATCAGGACAAGGAAGTTTACTACTGCGGCGGCGAAGATGATGGTCATGTAAAGAAGAATAAATGGATCAAGACCTGGAGACCGGCAGATACTTACGACGAAGACGAAGATGTTGATAAGTACTGGTACTGGATCGAGAAAGACGGTCAGGTATATATTCCGGAGTCTGCAGACGCTACAGCTACAAAGTTCAAATTAGCTGATGGTAAGATGGAGACTAAGGCAGACGAAGCTCAGATCAGCAAGAAGAAAGTTGGTTCCAAGAACTACTTCTTCAACGAGAATGGTGAGATGATGTCTCAGTTCATGGAAGTTACTAAACTTGCTACTGGCAGCAACGCATTCGAGGGTAAAGGTATGTACTACCTTGGCGGCGATGATGACGGTGCTATGAAGACTGGTGCTCAGACTGTTAAGGATGACAACGGTGATTCCTTCAAGTTCTACTTTGGAACAAGAACTGCAACTAAGAACGTTGAGGAAGTTAAGGGTGTTGGTATCACAGGTAACAAGGGTACTAAGCTTTACTTCAAGGGTCTCTTAATCACAGCTGATGACTACAAGTATCAGACTGCAACAGTTCCGTTCGCAGATGGAACTCAGAAGACATTCATCGTTAACAAGAATGGTGGAATCCAGCACAGCGCTTACATCTACACAGAGGATGGCGAAGATCTGATCAACGCAAAAGCAGCTAAGTTTGCTGAGGGCAAAGATGTTACAGACGCTAAGAAGTACAGCATCCTTAACCCGGATGAGGTAGAAGACGAGCATCCGATCGACATCTACAAAGTAATTCTTCGGTAATTGCTTTAAAAATTATTAATTAGAAATTCTAATTGCAGACAGAATGGGCGGGAAGTGATTCCCGCTCATTTACTGTATAACGCAAACGGGCGAGGATTAAATCCTCGCCCGCGTTTTGCAATTAGAATTTCTTCAAATAATGTTGATATTACTTGTACTCTACAAGTTTCATAACATCCTTTTCGTTAAGGAAATCAGCTGTTCCCTTAATGCTGTCAGCTACTGCCTCAGTAAAGCTGTACTTATAAGCGCCTTCTGTTGTGCTGAATGCTGTTTTATCAAGATCACTAGCATCGATCAAAATATCGCTGTCCTCTTTGTACTCTACGCTGCTGTGCTGGATAGAACCATTCTTGTTGACGATGAAATAATGAACATCATCTACAGTAGCAATCTGGTACTTGTAGTCATCAGCTGTAAGTAAGAGACCATAGTAGTAAAGCTTATTGCTCTTATTACCTGTGATACCAACACCCTTGTGCTCAGAACCGCTGTTCTTTGTTCCAAAGTAGAACTTGTAAGTATCACCGTTGTCATCTCTTACAGACTGAGAACCTGTCTTCATAGAACCATCGTCTGCACCACCGAAGTAGTACATACCTTTATAAAGACCGTCTTCTGTGTTCGGGTTGATAACCTGAATAAACTGGCAAAGCATCTCGCCATCATTGTTGAAGAAGTAATCCTTGGAGTTTACTTTCTTCTTTGTAATATCAAATAAATCTTTAGAATCGCTTACACTCTTCTGAACAAGAGCTGCGTCCTCTAATTTGTACTTGTAGCCCTGTGCGTTAGAACCAGATGCTTTTGTAGTCGGGATAAATACCTTACCGTTCTTATCGATCCAGTACCAGTACTGATCCTCATCCTCATCAGCCTCATCGAAATCAGCCGGTCTCCAAGTCTGATACCATTTGTTCTTCTTAGCGTGTCCGTCATCTTCGTCGCCGCAGAAGTAAACATCTGTGTAGTCGCTTAATTTAGCTTTGGAATCTTCTCCGCCGATCTCGAGATATTCAGCATCGTTGCCACTTGCAACACGAGCAACCCAACCAGTCTGCATACGACCAGCGTTATCGAAGAGATAAGTCTGACCCTTGATGTTTGTTCCTTTACTTGTCTGAGCTTTACCAGAAGACTTGAAGTAGTACCAGTACTCGTCTGCGTCTGCATCATCATCCTCTACGCCTGGCTCTACGGAGTAAACCCAGTCTTTCTCTAAACGAGCACCAGTCTCGTCACAGTAGAAAGTCTTGCCATCAACGAAATCATTAGCCTCATCAACAGCGCTACTGTCGTAAGTTACCCAACCTGTGAGCATCTGTCCATCGCTGTCGAAGTAATATGTTTTGTTCTTGTATGTGATCTTTTTGTTGGTAGCCATCTTACCAGTAGACTGGAAGTAGTACCACTCTTCATCTGCAGAATCATCATCGAACGGAGTTGTTAATCTCCAGTCGTTTGTGATCTTAGCACCGCTGCTGTTTACGAAGTACTGATCTCCATCGTACTCAACCCATGCAGAACGAACGAGCTGTCCGTCATCTCCTACGTAGTACTCTTTACCATTGCTGGAGCAGAATGTGTTCTCGTATGCGTCACCGTTTTTGTCGTAGCAATACCACTCGCCATCAACCATCATCCAGGTTCCCTTGGAAGCTGCGAAAGATGTCATGGAAGCGCCTAATGCTAACAGAGCTGCTGCGGATACTACTGCAGCAATTTTAGTCTGCTTTCTCATAATTAATGCACTCTCCTTTTGTTTTTTTGAAACGCTTTTTGAAATTCCTAATTGCATTACGAAGCCATTATACTTCCGATAAGTAAAATTATCAATAGTTTTTTTACAAAAAATGAAGATTTTTTAATAAAGGGAACTATCTTACTTCGCTTCCAGAAATACTCTGTACCTCGAATACACTGGTATTATAGTATATTTTCTTAAGAATTTCCATATCTTTTTTGTTTTTATTTTCTTACGAAATCCTTACGCGAATGCTATTTTTAGCTTATATTGTATGGATATTAGTACAATATGCCCGTTTTCCCACTTTGTGGCAGCTTTGTGGCAAGGATGTGTCATTACACGGTGTTCATTTTGATATAATTTTTAAGATATTTTGAACGTGATAATTTCATGTTCAAAATATCATCTTGTATTATCAGAAGTACGTGTTATAATGTTCATATACATCTATTTATTTTTTCGTTTTGAACATGTTCATTTTTAACAGTTTCTTCCTTATTATTAAACAGCAATAATAAGCGATGCAAACAGCTTTGATTCGGAGGATGACTATGGATCGTTTGGGATTACTCTGCAGGAATATTTATGAGAACAACAAGATGACACAGCGAGAGCTGGCGGCGACGATGGATATTTCCCTTGGGACCTGCAACCATCTCGTGAAGGAAGGTCTGGACCAGGAACTTTTTTCTTTTGATCCGGTGGACGGATCTTATTCCTTATTAAAAGGCGGTGTAGATCTTTTAAGAAATTACCGGATGGACAGCGCCGTGATCCTCGCGGCGGGATTTGGGTCCAGATTTGTACCGCTGACCTTCGAGACGCCGAAGGGACTTCTTGAGGTCTACGGCGAGCGTATGATCGAGCGGCAGATCAAGCAGCTGCATGAAGCGGGCGTCACGGATATCACCATCGTCGTGGGATATCTGAAGGAGAAGTTCGAGTATCTGATCGACAAGTTCGGCGTGAAGCTTCTCTACAACCCGGAATATCACAATAAGAATACGCTGACGACACTCTACCGTGCCCGGGAGTGTTTTATCGGAAGGAACACTTATCTTCTCTCTTCCGACAACTGGATGCGCAACAATATGTACCACACCTACGAGTGCGGCGCATGGTACTCTTCTGTATATATGAAGGGCGAGACTTCCGAGTGGTGTCTTGAGACAAGCAAAAAGGGGCTGCTCACCGGCGTGAAGGTCGGCGGCGAGGACTCCTGGGTCATGTACGGACCGGTATTCTTCTCGAAGGAGTTTTCGGAAAAGTTCTTCCCGGTCCTCGAGGAGTATTATCATACTCCTGGAACGGAGCAGATGTACTGGGAGCAGGTTCTGGCGGACCTCTTAAACGGCGAGGTCGACAGTCATCTTCCCGGAAAGCACCATTTCCCGGTTCCGGAGATGTATATCAACAGGCAGCCGGACAACCAGGTATACGAGTTCGAGAATCTTGAGGAGCTCCGCCTCTTCGATGAGCGCTACCAGAACCATTCCGACAATATCGCCATGGAGCTGATCTCCGAGGTACTGCAGGTTCCGGAGTCTGAGATCACGGGCATTAAATGCCTGAAGACCGGCATGACGAACAAGTCTTTCCTATTTAAGGTTCACGGCAAGTCCTATATCTGCCGGATTCCTGGTCCGGGAACCGAGCTTCTGATCAACCGGAAGCAGGAAAAGGCGGTCTATGACGCAGTAAAGGATTACGGCATCACCGAACATGTTGTATACATGAACGGGGAGACCGGCTACAAGATTTCCGAGTATTATGAGGGGGCGCGCAACAGCGATCCGCGCGACTGGGATGATGTGGCACGGTGCATGGCGCTTGTGGAGAAACTCCATGATTCGAAGCTCCATGTGGACCATTCTTTTGATATCCGGGAGCGGATCACCTTCTATGAGGCGCTGTGCCGCGGATATGAGAAGAAGCTTTTTGAGGATTATCCGGAAGTGAAGTCCCATATGACCACGCTGCTTGACCGTCTCGACCGTCTGAACCGGCCGAAGGTCCTGTCCCATATCGACAGCGTGTGCGACAACTTCCTGTTCCTGCCGGACGGGGATCTCCGCCTGATCGACTGGGAGTACTCCGGCATGTGCGATCCGCTGATCGATGTGAGCATGTGCGCGATCTATTCTTATTATAATGATTTTGAGGTCGAGAAGCTGATCAAGCTCTACCTGCACCGGGAGCCGACGTCCGAGGAGCGGTTCGTTTACTACGCTTATATTGCCCTCGGCGGATTCTTGTGGTGTTTGTGGGCGGTGTATAAGAGCAGTGTCGGTGAGGAGTTTGGCGATTATACGATCGTGATGTACCGGTATGCGAAGCGGTTTTATAAGAAGATTATTACCTCGCCGGAATTTCTTGGAATCGGAGACGGCGGGACACTGAGATAACCGTACTGGCGGTCTGCGGCTTTCCTGGTGCGGCATTCGTAAGAACGCAGGTCAGGAAACTGATCCGGAAAAGCCGAATAATCGCCACATTTTCAATTGAATTTTTGCAAGACGTATGTGTGTTTTTATGCTATACTGAAAATACGCAGATAACGTCCATAGAGTCCCGGGATGGAACTGTGACAGAAATACAGTTATCCCGGGATCTTTTTTATAACTGATCGACGGTTTCGGAAGTACAGCGCTGCCTGGTACCGGCAGTTACATCCGGCATCAGGTCTGTCAGCTTGCAAGATAAGAATTTTAATGTACAACTTTTAAAGGGGGATTTCCATGAGACAAAAGAAACGGGCGGCGGCGGTTCTTTTAAGTGCCGTCATGGCTTTTTCCGCGGTGAATCCGGCGGTGCCTGTGAGCCTGGAAAAGATCATTTTAAAGTGCACGGAGAAGAAACCGGAGTACCGCTACGCCTCCATGGGGGATGTGATTTCCGACCTGCGGCGGGCGTTAATCGAGCCGGATAAAGATTTCGTGGAGGAGATTTCCAAAGAGGACAACACTGCTAAGACGAGGAAGATCAGCGAGGAGGA